>Ga0335085_10004946_pt1 | contig 21773 bp, 18 predicted proteins | sample Lox_Sample_45_FD_206712 | JGI IMG/M metagenome (GOLD analysis project Ga0335085, IMG submission 206712) | Soil microbial communities from Loxahatchee National Wildlife Refuge, Florida, United States - Lox_Sample_4.5 | ecosystem: Environmental > Terrestrial > Soil > Wetlands | place: USA...
TGACGATCGAAAACGTCACGCTCGAGCATATGCGAACGCAAGGCGCGAACGGTGCGGACGGCGGCGGTGGCGGCGGCGCCGGACTCGGCGGCGGTTTGTATATCGGCAGCGGGGCGGCGGTGACGCTGTCGAACGTGTCGTTTGTCGACGACACGGCGATCGGCGGCAGCGGCGGCGCCGGCAACGCCAATAAAGGCGGCTATGGGGCTGGTTACGGCTACCAGGCCACGGCCGGCGGCAACGGTGGCGTCGGCGGCTCGACGAATGGGCTCGGAGGCAGCGGCGGCCACGGCGGTCTTATCGGTACTGGCTTTAACTACGACAATTTCGGCTTGCGGGGCGGCGACGGTGGCTTTGCCTCGGGCGGTGGCGGCGGTGGTGGCGGCGGCGGCGGCGCGTTTCCGGTTGCCAATAGCGGCCGTGGCGGCGGCGGTGGCACTGGCGGATTTGGTGGTGGCGGCGGTGGTGGCGGTGGAGGCGGCGGCACATTTCGCGGCACTGATCGGCCCGGCGGCGCAGGCGGTGCAGGCGGGTTCGCCGGCGGTGGCGGCGCAGCGGGCGTCGCCGGCTATTACAGCTACGGCGGTCTTGGCGGCGGTGGCGGCGGCGGCGCCGGCCTTGGCGGCGGCATCTTTGTCGCCGAAGGCGGTACACTGATCCTGCAGTCCGGCAATTTGTCCGGCGGCAACGTCATCGGCGGTGCCGGCGGCGCGTCCGGCGCCGGTAGCGGTGCAGGCTTCGGCGACGGCATCTTCGCGCAAGGCAGCAACACGCTCACCTTCGCGCCGCCAACCGGCTCGACACTGACGATCGCGGACGTCATTGCCGATCAGAATGGCTCGCTGGCCGGATTCGACGCCGACACTGTCGCCGTCGTGGTGCAGGGCGGCGGCACGGTGCTGCTGACCGCCGCGAACAGCTATAGCGGCGGCACCACGATCGACGGCGCCACGCTCGAACTGCAGGGCAGCGGTACGGCCGGCGGCGGCGCGATTGCGTTTGCCGCGGGTGCTGCGGGCACGCTCGATATCGATACCGCGACGTTGCCCGGCAATGTGATCGCCGGCTTTGGCTTCGGCGATGTTATCGATCTCGCCAATGTGACCACGACCCTCGCCTCCAACGTTGTCGACGCCGACAACGTTCTGAATGTCGCGCCCGGCGTGACGCTGCAGATGGCGCTGGGCGACAACTTCGCCGGCGATATCTTCAAGTTCACGCCCGTCGGTCACGGCACCGACATTACGCTTGAAAATCCGGATGGCGCGGCCTGCTATTGCCGCGGCACGCGGATCCGTCTCCAGCGCGGTGATGCCGAGGTCGAGAACCTCAAGATCGGCGATCAGGTAATGACCATGAACGGAACGGCGCGGCCGATCAAATGGATCGGCCGGCGCAGCTACAGCGGCCGTTTCATCGCCGGCCGAAAGGACATTCTTCCGATCTGCATCAAGCCGGGCGCACTCGCTGACAATGTGCCCGAGCGCGAACTATGGGTCTCGCCGCACCACGCCATGTATCTTGAAGGCGTGCTGATCGAGGCGAAAGACCTCGTCAACAACGTCTCCATTGTGCAAGCCGGCAAGGTCGAGACGGTGGAATACTTTCACATCGAGCTCGACACGCACGACGTCATTTTGGCCGAAGGTGCCTTGTCGGAGACGTTCATCGACGACGACAATCGTGAAATTTTTCACAATGCTTTCGAATATCGAGCGCTCTTCCCCGATCCGTCACTTCGGCGTGCACAGTATTGCGCACCGCGTTGCGAAGATGGCGATGAGATCGAGAAAGTGCGTCGTCACTTAGCTTCGCGCGCCGGCTTGTCGCGGCGTTTGGACCGGCCGTCGCCAGCGGCGTTCCGCGGCTATGTCGACGAGATAACGTCCGGCCGTATCGCCGGCTGGGCGCAAAACGCCAACAATCCCGAAGCGCCCGTCTGCCTCGATATTATCGCTGATGGACGTCTGATCGGCCGGACATTGGCCAATCGCTATCGCCAAGATTTGGAACGGGCGGGACTTGGAAGCGGCCGACACAGTTTCGATTTCGCAGTGCCGTCCGGTCTCAGCCTCGCGCCTCGCACGGTCGAAGTACGGCGCACGCTCGATCAAGCCTTGCTTGAATTGAGCAGCAATGCCAGCGTAGCGGTCGGGCAGGATGAAACGCTAAAAGAGGTTGGCGTTCGTGGGCAGGAAGTCCGCATTTGACTCCGTCCTCGGAATTATCGCGGGCGTTTTTTCAATCCTGCGGGTTTATCTGGAAGCGATTGGCCGCCGCTGGGTGGTCCAGATACGATATTGAGGGTCGGCCTGCGCCCCATAGCCGGCATGATCGACCGACGTGACGTAAGTCCGCGACGCGCAAACGCCGAACTGGCGGATAGGCGCGTGACCGCGAGGATGCATGGCAGTGGAAATCGAGCCCGCAGCGAGCCCATCCCGCCTCATGCTGCAAATGCTCAGTGGCTATTGGTTTTCGCAAGCGCTCTATGTAGTGGCCGCCCTCCAAATCGCCGATCGCCTCGGTGCCGGCCCTCGAACGGCTGAAGAGATTGCGGTCGAAACCGAGGTGAATTCCGACGCGCTCTATCGCCTGCTTCGAGCCCTGTCCAGCGTCGGCATCTTCGCCATGGGTCCCCGCGGTTTCGAGTTGACGCCTCTGTCGGAAACCTTGCTTTCGCAACGAGAGGATTCACTCCAACCCGTAGCTCTCCTTGGCGGGCATCCGCTGCACTGGAACGCCTGGGGAAAACTGCTGGACTGCGTCAAGACCGGCAAGCCGGCCTTCGAACTGGCGCATGGCCAACCGTTCTTTCTTGCACTGGCGCAAGAGACGACGCTGTTGCGGGAATTCCATCGAATTCCCACCCTCGCGGCCAGTCAGTGGAACGAGCTCATCGCAGCGCTCGCACTTCGTCGCTTCCGCTGCGCAATAGATATCGGCGGCGGCGCGGGCGCGCTCGCCAGTCGGATAGCCGAGGCTTACCCGGATCTGAGAGTGGTTCTTTTTGACCGTCCGGAGATCACAGGTCTTGCTCCCGTGCGGACGCGCGTTGAGGTCGTGTCCGGGGATTTTTTTGATCGTGTTCCGGCAAACGGCGACGCCTACATTCTCAAATTCGTGCTGCACGATTGGAATGACGTCGATGCAACTCGCATCCTTTCATGCTGCCGCCGGCATATGCCGGATGGCGCTCGGCTGCTCGTCATCGAGGTGCTCGTTCCACAGAACAGCGCGCCCTCGATCGCGAAGACCCATGACGTGAACATGCTGGTGCTGACAGGAGGGCGGGAGCGCTCACTTGAAGAATACCGCACCCTGTTCCGCGGGGCGGGGTTTGCTTTATCTTCCGCCGCAACAACGACCTCGGGCATCAGCGTGCTCGAGGCAGTGTGCGACAGCGCGAACGTTGCCCCGATCACTGGATAACTGAAGATGTAACTAGCTGCGCGGCAGGTCAGGGTCCTACCGGCACATAGGGCGGCGCAAAATGCGTAATAGACAGGCTGGACAGGCCACCGCCAGTCACAGCTTCGAGTCTCCGATCGTCGAGCGTATCTCTTTCAGGCGGCAGCTCGCGGCTTTCGACCGGTCCTTCCACAGATCGTCGACGGGCTGCCCAGAATTCGGAGAAGCGCTTGCCCTGCAGCTCCGTACGTGTGACGGCATCGAGCGGGACGCCGAGCTCGTCCAGCACCACAAGCGGCGCCAGCTCAAGGCGCTCGCGGAAGGCGGGGTCAGTGACAATTCGGTCGAGCGCCGGCTTGAGCATTGCCAAAGTCTTTGAATAAAGTTCTGTTCTTGGATCTTCGGTCATGAGCGAACTCCTTCCAGCTTAAGGCGTGCGCGCTCGCCTAGATGCGCAATAGCGCGCAAATTCTGCAGACTTCCATCCTCGGAGTCCAGCAAATCTCGCGGGAAGCCGTGGGCGATTGGCGTGGGAAAGTGGTGGACGATGGATGGACGGCGGCGACCCTGCAGTTCTGCCAGGGCGCGCAACTGGTCGGTAAGGTCGGCGATTTCATAGACATCGCGCGGATGCAGACGACACGACGTGCGAAACAGATAAAGGTCGCGAAAGAAGCCGTACCCATCATACATGGATTCGTGCACGAGTCCTTCCCGCCGCGCATCCTCCCACAGTCGCGAGCCTGGAATTTGGCGGTACCATTGCATCACAACGTGCACGCCGTAGGTGGCGAACAGGTGTGTGGCGAAGCGGACGGTGCTGAGAATCTGATCCTTGCTCTCCCACGGCAAGCCGAGGATAAAAGAAAAGTCGACGCGATCGGCGATGCCGGCCTTTGCGAGCTCGCGCGCCGCACCTTCCAGCGTCGCACAGGTGCTTCCCTTGCCGACACGGTCGAGGCCCTCGTCATAGCCGCATTCCGCGCCGACCAGCAGGCATACGGTGTAGTCGGCAATGCTATCGATGAAACCGCCGTACAAGAGATCCTGAGCGCGCGCATCGAATAGCAGCCGCGGCTTCAGATTGCGGTTACGAATAAGTCGAGCAATCTCCGTGGCGCGAACGGGATTGAGGGCGAACTCGTCGTCCACGATGTGCACGCAGCCCGAAGTCGCCCGGTTGATCTCCGCAAGAACAAGTTCGAGACGATCGGTGAAGGCCTCGGCACTCAGTGCCCGCCATCTTCTGCGATAGGGCGTGCTGCAGAACGAGCAATCATAAGCGCAGCCGCGCGAGGATTCGATGCCGAGGCACTTGTAACCGTCGACCGGCAAGCTGGCGTAATCCGGCAGCGGAATCGCGCCCAGGTCTTGCCGTCCGATCATGGGCCCGACCTGATTGCGCACGAGGGCGCCGGCATCGTCGATCCACGACAGGTTTGGCACCGATCCGAGGTGAGTTTTTCCCGCAAGGGATTCGCACAACGCGGGGAGCGCGTGTTCACCCTCGCCGCGGATGACGTATTGAACCGGAAACCGCGACAAGACATACCGGTCAAACAAAGTGGGATGAATGCCGCCGCAAACGATCGGCACATCGCGCCGCAGCGCACGGATCTGCTGAATCACGTCAACTGCTGTCGGCCATGCCATCGAGGTGGCGGCGATACCGACCAGGTCGGCATTCGACAGCTGCTGTTGGAAGCCGGCAATCGAGCGCGTTCCTTCGAGGACGAGGTCGACGATCGTGACATCGTGGCCAAGATCGCGCAGGACGGCGGCAAGACTGTAAATCCCGACGGGGGGACATTCCCGTTCGGCATCGACACCCACAGGACGTAGCTGGCCACCGACCACGTCCATGATCGGCGGCGAGATAAGCATCACGTTCATTGCATTATCCTCGCCGAAGACCGGCAATCACCCGGTTGTCGATGCGCTCGCGTACGGTCCCGGCGACTCGTCGAACAGCAACGTCCTGCCGGCTTTCGTGCTTGGAGTGAAAATAAGTGCACGATCGAACGCCGCACCAGCTACGCCGAAGCCGACTGTGCTCGTTCTCGCCTGAATGTTCGGTCTATCCGCAGGGACAAAGTTGTCAATAACAACCGCATTCAGCAACTTGCTGACCGCGTGAAAATCCTGTTCGCTTTTGAGGCTTGGCATGCCCGCCCATGGCGATATAGAAAAACACAGCAGGGCCACTCGTTCATCCAGGCGCCGCCAAGCTCAAAGAGCGCAAATTCAAAATCTAACCGAGCCGTCACCGAGCGGCTCTGTGACGGGCGTCGTACCGCCGATCGTCTTTTCGAGCTCCTGCTCGCTGAGTTCTCCCTTGACCGGCTTGCTGGGCGCAACGGGCTGCGCTGGTTTGTCGATTGCGGTGGTGTCAGTTTTATTTTCAGACTGCGTGGTCATGACGGTCACTCCCATGCCCGGGCGTTTTGCCCATCATCAAATCATATGCCAAAAAAGCCGTGTGGACACGTTAGCTTCCCTAACTCGTCGCGGGTGTGACCATAGTCACAAAATTGACGATGGTCGCTGCCGCGGCGGCACGTCTCACCTTGGCGCACCGCCATGGGTCCATATCACTGGCTTCTGCTGACGGCAGTACAGCTGAACCTTATCAGCTCAACCGGTGCAGCGCTACGCTAGTAGCCTGTGAATCCAGAATTGCTGTGATGGCCGTCATCCGGCGGGGCCACGGTCCTCATTGCGCGAAGGCAGATGTCGCGGTGGTGCAGAATATGCGATGCGTCGCCATTCGCGAAGGCCAAGGCGCGGGTGTAGTCATCAACCGCTGCCTGCCAACGGCTGAGTGCCTCAAGGACCCGACCGCGATTATAAAGAATGGCGGCGTCCCCGCGCAGCGTCGACGCCCGTGTCAAATCAGACAAAGCCGCCTCGAAATCGTTTCGGCGATAGAGAATTGTCGCTCGATTTGCCCAGGCGTCGGCGAGCGAGTGATCCGCCTCGATCGCGGCGCTGAAGCTCCAGTAGGCCGCATCCGGAACGCCTCGCTTCTGCTCCAGCAAGCCACGCACGCACAACATTCGCGCGTTGGCTGGGCTCACGCGTAGCCCACGCTCGATGTCGTCCTGCGCGGCGCCGAACCTTTTCTGCTCGTAGTACAGTCGCGCTCGATTGATCAAAGCCTCGATGTGTTCGGGGTCCAGCGCCAGCACGTAGTCATACTCGGCGAACGCTTCCTCGGTTCGACCGAGCGCGACCAGGCTGGACGCCCGGTTGAGGTGCGGATCGGCGTATGGAGGACTCCATTTTATTGCCAAATCATAGTCGCGGAGCGCATCCTCATCGCGGCGCATTCGGTGATACAGCAGGCCCCGATCGCAATAGGCCTCACTGTTGCTTGGTTCGTTGCGAAGCAAGTCAGTCAGTTCGTCGATGGCCCGCTGCAACTGGCCGTTGGCGATATAGAGCCGCGCTCGATTGTGGAGGAATACGGCGCAGTCCGTTTCATACAAGTCGGGAGCTTGCCTCGCCAGATACTCAATCGCTTCGGACAAGAGCTGCTCGGCGGCCGCCGCGTGACCTTTGCGCATTTCCACAAGCGCCATCGTGTTTCGCAGAAATGCCAGATTGAGCGTCCGTCTTGGCGACTCGGCAAGCTGTTGCGTGGATGCCAGAGCTTTCTCGACCCACGTTTTCGCGAGATCATAATTACGCCGATCGCGCGCGAAGAATCGCGCGTTCAGGACTGCCATGGCATAGCTCACATAAGCGACTAACGAGGGATCGGTTTCCGACCGACACTCGGCACAAAGGGTTTCAACCTCCTCGAAACGGCCGAGCAGCAGCAGTGAAAACAATATGCTTCGGATGAATTGGACGTATGTCGTTCCCCGCTCCGACCGATCGAGCAGGCGCCGCCCGCGCAACGCCCAATCGAGCGCCGCGGCGTAGTAATCCAGGTGAATGCAGTCTTTGGACGCTGCGAGGAGAGGCTCGACGGCGTTGCCCGCCTGTTCGTGATGAAACGGGATCGCTCCCAGCGACAGCGATTTCTCCTGCAAGGCTTCGAGAGCCTTGGCGCGGGCCCGGTGCAAGTCGCGGCGTTGGTCCGCCGCAAGCGCGGCATAGGCGTGCCGCGCCAGCAGGCGGTCCGACGTGCAATTTGACGCGACGTAGTCGTCGGCGAGCGCCAACTTGGCGGCGGATGGCAAGCGCGCGACGGCCTCGTCCAAAAATTGCGAAAGCGAGGAAGCCTGTGGCGCTGCCGCAAGATCGCGATAATTCGCAAGATCGGTCAGCGCGTTCCATTCTCCGCGCCAGCCGGCAGCGTGGCGCAAAAGCCAGGCGCGCCATGCGCTGGGAATCTCGGGCCCGGCCGAGCCTTCACCGAAAGCTTTCGGTCGGATGATCGTCGCGTGCGCATGAAGCGCGGCCAGGAGCGAGCCGTCGAGCACGTCGGACGAGGTGCAGACCGTGACCAGAAGCCGGCGAGGGTCCGCGCGCCGCAGCAATACCGCGATGAATTCCCAATCGACGGGATCGGCATATTCGACGTTATCGAAGACCACGCAACAACGAGCGGACGAAGCGCGCGCAAAATGATCAAGCAGGAACTCGGTCAGCCCATGCGCGAGTCGGCGAGTCCAGTTCGGCACGCGGCCTTCCACCGAGAACGAAAATGTGTCGGCGACGCTTTCCGAAACATCGATTTCATCGCGAAGCTCGGGCGCCACCGACAGCAAGGTCAGCTGCTGCCCCGGGCTCAAATCCGACGCCGACGCGGAGCCGCGCCTTACAATGCGCCGAACAAGTGTGCCCGCCGCCGTGTAAGGTCCGCGGTGGTTCCGGTGAGCGTCTATGACGTATTGGAAAACCTCACCTGGCGCGACCGCTGCCTCGCGGTCTCCGCGATAGGGGGCAACCACCCAATCGTGGTTCGATTTCGGAAGAGCCACTTCAGGCGGGCGATTTGGGGGCGGTCAGGCGACCGGCTCTAACGGCACCGAGCGTCCTACCGGCCCGCAAACCTTACGACACAATACAGACGGTGCCGACAGTGCCGTCCGACGAAGAATAGCCGCCCGACACCTCTTTCAGCTCGTCGTCGGCGATTTCTTTCGATTCAACAATCTTGGCTTTTTCAGGTTTCTTTTCGGCAGGCTCGTGCTTGTTCGGCTTTTCGGTCGCCATGAGCGGTCTCCTCTTGTGATCCCCAACGCCAGCATCCAGACGGCCTATCCGGTGGTTCCGTCCGGTTTTTGTGGGGTATATTTGACCTGAAGCGCTCCGTACACAAACTTCACGCCTCCGGCAACCTTTTCAAGATCTTGTTCGCTGATTTCGCTCTTTCCTCGGCTCGCCGCGTTCGGCGCGCCTTTCGCTGTGGAGATGACGGGTCCCGTTTCTTTCTTTTCGCTCTGTTTGCTCATGATCGTTCTCTATGATGCAGCAGGCACGGTGTTCGCCGACGTCATTTACGAGTGATCGAAAATGGGTTGAACGTGACTTTTCCGGCGCCGGAACTTGCCGAACCGATTCCCCCATTAACCTTCGCAAGATCTGTCTCGCTCAGTTCTCCTTTTCCCTGATCGACCTCGTTCGGCGCGTCTTGTTTCGTGGTGATGACAGGCGCCACTGTTTTCTGTTCGCTCTGCTCGCTCATGATCCTCGCTTCCTATGATGCGATCGACAAACCAATTACTTCACCTAAAGGTCAACCTCTCCACACTGTAATCTTTAGCCGATTTCGCGGCAAGAATTGTGATGGCGGTCACAGATCACTCGATTTGCTGGTCGATGCCGGTCCTAGCGGTGCGAAACGGCTGCCGCGTTGAGCGCCTATTTTCACTGGCTTTTTCATTCGGCCCAACGGCTTTTGGACGAATGCCGCGAGCCGGTAGACCACGAGGCCCTCGTCCTTCTGTTCCCAGCAATGATAGCTTCGACAAACTTGAGGTCTGGCTTCATAAACCGTGCATTTGCGGTCTTCGCCGAGAAATTGGCAGACTTGCAGCCCTTCCTTGATAAGCATTTCACCTGCCGGGCTGTGCCCGCGCAAGTGCCGACGCTCAAATTGTTCTTCAGTTATCCCGAGGAACTTGGCGAGACGTTTCACTTCCTTGGCTGAAACATCAACATAGCCAAAGAAGCAACAAAAAGACGGACAGGCGAGACAGTCCAGTTTACGGGGCCTCACGGTTTTGTTCCTTCGCGGCGGCCCGGTTCACAAAACGCGTTGATTGACCATGGTATCATAGTCCGCTGTTCGGATCGGGCATCACCGTTACCGGGCAGTCGCTCTTTCAAACCTGCAACGGCGTTGAGGATGCTACCCTCATGTGCTAAAAATCACACACAATAAACGCGTCGAGATTTTATTCGCTTGAATGCGAAACCAGCTGCGCAAACGCGCCAGCCCGTCGAAGGGAGGTTAACATGAAAGATCACAAGACTCCAAAGCAGGGAACGAAGAAGGATAAGCCTTCAATCGGTTCCACCGCGAGGGAGCTGTCGGAAGAAGAATTGAAGAAGGTCGCCGGCGGCGCTATGGCAGGCAAGAAGGGCGCGTGACCTTCGCCGGCGCCCGCGTGTCGGCAGATAAATCAAAGACGTGCGATCGAGGTTAGGCCTGTATCGAATGCCCTTGTGGAGGGGCTTGGTCGCATCCGACGCGGCGTTGCGGCAGCAACTTGAGCCCAAGGGGAAGCCGGCTTCGCCCTGGACAAAAGCCTTTCTAAAGGCCGCGTTATTTGCCGTCGGTGATCCTCATCACAGCAATTTCCAGCAATATGCGGTATTGTTTTCGTTGGGCCGTTGATGGCCGCGAACGATTGGTGAGATGCCCATGCGCCAGGAAAAGCTGCCACGAGACAACAAGCCGGCGGACTCAAAGCCGCGACCTTCCAACGTCGCCCGCAAAAGCGCTTCGAGCGAAGAACTAACGGACGACGAACTGAGGCGGGTTAGCGCTGGCAAACTCGAGCCGCCTGATCCCTGCTGAACTGCAGGCATGGGCGTGAACCGAGGTTATTCCCGACGCGCGCCGCGACGACTGAATTCCGAGCCGGAGCGGCTCGCGTTTATGCCAGCACCGAGGCGCTCTGTTCCGTCGGCACGGCACGGTGCTATTGTGGCGCCGTTAGCGGGTTATTGGGATAAAAGTGGTAGCGATCCTGGACCTTTGAGGATGGTTGGTTGCCGGTCAGCATTCCGCCAAGGAAACGGGCTGGCGCAAAGCTTCGGCGGAGCGTGAGGTGAGCGCTACCTCGGAAGACATTTTTCGCGCAAGCGCGATTGAGCGGCTGTCTTCGCCCGAACAGCTCGATCAACTCATCGATGTGACGCGGCCAGCCGACTGGGCGGCTGCACTGGTGATCGGCGTTTGCCTCATCGTCGTCGTAGTCTGGAGCATCATCGGCCGGCTGCCGACGCGTGTCGCCGGCAATGGCATTCTTATCAGTGACGCAGGCCGGCTGGTTGATGCGGTTTCCGCGGTCAATGGCAGCCTTGCGACGGTCGATGTCACGGTCGGCGATCACGTCAGCCAGGGCCAAGTCATCGCCCATATCGACCAAACCGAAACTGAACAGCGCTATCGCAATGCTATCGAGGTGCTCAAAGAACGCGGGCGCGAGCACGAACAGCTTATCGCTGCGATCAAGCGTGAGCTGGAAATAAAGGCAGCCAATGTCGCGGCACAAAAAGCCGGCCTTGAGCAGATCATCGCGGCAGCCCGGCAGCGCGTCGCCTACCTGACCAGCGAAGTCGCGGGCCTCGAAGGATTGAACGCAAAAGGCTTCGTGACGCGGCGCGAACTGGAAGACCGCCGTGCCGATCTTGCCGCCACCCAGCAACGGATCACCGAATCACAGAATGAGATTCAGCGCCTCGACGGCCAGATGCGCGAAGATGAATCGCGGCGTCAACTCGATTTGCTCGATTCCCAGTTCAAGGTGAACGAGGCGCGGCGTCTCATGGACCAGCTTGCCGGCAGGCTGCAGCGGGATTCTCAATTGGAGAGCCCGATCGACGGACAGGTTTTCGAGATCAAGGTTTCACCCGGCGGCGTTCTTGCCGCCGGCACGCCGGTCGTGGCGATACAGACCGAAGGAGCAGGCCTCGAGGCGGTCATCTATGTCCCGGCGGATCGCGGCAAGGACATTCAACCCGGCATGGAAGTGAGGATCGAGCCGAGTACCGCCAAGCGCGAGGAGTTCGGCACGATGATCGGCAAGGTCGCCAGCATATCGGAGTTTCCGGTAACCCCTGAAGGAATGGCGGCCGAGTTGCACAATGAAACTCTGGTCAAGCGCTTTTCGGAGGCCGGCGCGCCCTACGCCGTGCTTGTCCGACTGGAGCGGGACGCCGCGGCATTCAGCGGTTATCGCTGGTCATCGGGCAGGGGCCCGCCGCTTCATCTCACGACGGGTACGCTGGCGCGGGCTGAAGTCACGACGCGCGAGCGGCCACCGATCGACCTCGTCGTTCCAATCCTGCGACGGGTGAGCGGAATAGAGGGATAGGGCGTGTCCCCGGCCAGTCTCATGGGCTCCATCGGCTCGCCCTTGCGTGCCGTCGCCGCCGCGTGGCAACGCTCCAGTTTCCGGTCCGGCTGGAGGACGCCGACCATCCTGCAAATGGAATGGGTCGAATGCGGCGCCGCCTCGCTGGCGATGATTCTCGCCTATCATGGGCTGTGGATTCCGCTGGAGCAATTGCGCGTCGTCTGCGGCGTGTCCCGTGATGGCACCAAGGCGAGCAATATCATCAAGGCGGCGCGACGTTTTGGGCTTATCGCCAAGGGCTTTCGCAAGGAGCCGGAAACGCTCAACGACTTGCCGATGCCGGCGATCATTCATTGGCAGTTCAATCATTTCGTGGTGCTCGAGCGGCTTGACGAGAAGCGTGCCTATATCAACGACCCCGCGGTCGGTCACCGCACCATAGATCTGGTCGAATTTGATTCCGCCTTCACCGGAGTGGTCCTGGCCATGGAACCCGGGCCGGATTTTCGCCCCGCCGGCCGCAAGCCGACGGTGTTTCCGATTCTGGCGCGCGAGCTTGCTCATTCGAAATCCGCGGTGGCGCTTCTCCTGGCATCGAGCGTGGCGTTGGCAATACCCGGGATCATCATTCCGGCGTTCGGCAAAATCTTCGTCGATGACATTCTGGTGCGCAATTTGAAAGACTGGTTCGTGCCGCTGCTGATCGGCATGGCCCTCACCGCGGCCGCCCGCGGGATCGTGACCGCCTTTCAGCAATCGCTGCTGTTGCGGCTGCAGGCCAAGCTTGGCGTGGCCATGGCCGGACGTTTCCTCTGGCATTTGATGTCGCTGCCCATGGAATTTTACACCCAGCGCCATGCCGGCGACGTTACCAGCCGGGTCGCCGCCAACGAGCAGGTGGCGCGCCTTTTGTCGGGGGGCCTCGCCACCAATGCGCTCAATCTGATTTCACTTGTCTTCTTCGCCGTGGCGATGGCGCTGTTTGATTTAACCCTTGCGGCGATTTGTATCGGCATTGCGCTGCTGAATGTGGTTTTGTTGAAGACCATCAGCCGACGCCTCGAAGAACTCAATCGCAGCGCGGCGGTCGAGCGCGGCAAGCTTCATGCCAGCACGATCGGCCTCGTGCGTACGATCGAATCGCTCAAGGCCGGCGGCCTTGAGAACGACGCCTTCGCCCGCTGGGCCGGCTTTCAGGCCAAGTTGTTAAACCTCAACCAGAGCGTCGGCGGCTATTCGACCATACTCGATGTGTTTCCGGCCTTCTTCGCCGCTTCGACGACGGCAATCATCCTTGCCGTGGGTGGTGCGCGGGTCATCCACGGCGCGATGACGATCGGCAGCGTGGTCGCGTTCCAATCCTTGATGATGAGCTTCGCCTCCCCGATCAACGCCTTGGTGCAATTTGCCGCCGAGTTTCAGGCGGTGAAGGCCGATCTGGCGCGGCTTGAGGACGTCTTGAACTATCCGGCTGAAACCAGGACGGCTTTGCCGCCAGACGGCGCGCGCCTGCCGGCGAAGTTGTCCGGACACGTCGAATTGCGGGATATCCAATTCGGTTATTCGCCGCTTGAGCCGCCGCTCATCGACGGGCTGTCGCTTACCCTTCAGCCTGGAATGCGGATTGCGTTCGTCGGCAGCACCGGCAGCGGAAAATCGACTGTCGGCCGCCTGATCTGTGGACTGCTCAGGCCGTGGTCCGGCGAAATCCGCTACGACGGTCAGCCTTTCAAGGATGTGGCGCCGGAAGTCTTTGCCAATTCAGTCGCCTATGTCGATCAGGACATATTCCTTTTCGAAGGCACCGCGCGCGACAACCTGACACTATGGGACGCAAGCGTTGCCGAGACAAATATTTCCGAAGCGCTCAAGGATGCGTTGATCAACGAGGAAATCACCACCCGCCTGGGCAATTACGATTGTCACGTCGCGGAAGGCGGCTTTAACTTCAGCGGCGGTCAGCGGCAGCGCATCGAAATCGCTCGGGCGTTGGTCGGCAACCCGACCATTCTGGTGCTCGATGAAGCGACCGCCGCGCTCGATCCTTATACCGAGCAGCAGATCGACGACAATTTGCGGCGTCGCGGCTGTGCCTGCATCATCATCGCGCACCGGCTGAGTACGGTTCGTGACTGCGACGAAATCATCGTCCTCGACCACGGCAAGGTGGCCGAGCGCGGCACGCATGAGGAGTTGTTGGCACAGACCGGCCTTTACGCCCAACTGGTGGCGCAAGAATGAACGAGCGTGTTTTTGGGAAAGCGACGCGGACGCCCCCGGTCGGTGGCGGTGTCCGATTGGTGCGGCAGCCCGAATGCGTGCCGCTCGACGGCCGTCGGCCGCGTCTGCTTGACGATCCCACCGGTGCGCTTCGGATCGTTCGCGGACATGCCGACGTGTTTGCCGTGCCGATGCTCCAGGATTCTCCCGCCGGGGCGCGGCACCATTTGTGCCGCATCGAGACCGGCGGGATCATCCTTGGATTGCCCTCTATCGTCGTTGGCGCACCAGGCCCGTCGATCGGCGCGATCGCAGTTGGCGCTCAGAGCGCCGAGGTGCTGGTTCTCGACCGCGACCTTATTGAGGATCGCAACGACATCGACGGGTGGATCGCGGCGCTCGCAGCGGCGGTAGTCGAATCAGAGGCCGGCTGGAACGTCCGGGCGGTAGAACGTGGTGCGGCGATGGTGCTCGAATCCGGACAGCAATTGCGCGCGCCTGTCCATGGGGTGGCCTGGCTCGCGGTTGAAAGCGGAGAAATCGCGCTCATGGGCGGAGCGTCCTGGTGTCGGGCCGGCGATCTGCCTACCCCATTGGCATCCAGAATGTGGGGCGAGGCCCGCGCCGACACCACGGTGCGCATCCTTCACACCAACGAAATGTCCGGCGGCGATATCTGGCGGGCTGTCGACCAGTTCCACGCCTTTGCCATGGGGCGCGTCGCCGAGCGCCTCACAACCGCCCGCGATGTTGAAGCTGAAAGGCTGCGCGAAAGCATTCGCCGGGCGGCCGGGCAAGGCGGCCAACTGGTCACCGAGCTCGCTGCCGTGCTGGCTCCGACTCCGGATGTCCATTTTCGGCTGGGAGGGGCAGATCCGCTGCTCGATATTTGCAGAATCGTCGCGGAGGCGATCGGAGAGCACATTATCTCCCCCCTGAACCGCGACCGTTCTCAGCAAGGTCTGATTGACGCCGCCGAGATCGCGCGTTGGTCCCGACTTCGTTCCCGTCGCGTGCTGCTCCGCGGGAATTGGTGGCAGCGCGATGTCGGCGCGCTCGTCGCTTGGCGGGGCGAAGAGCGCCAACCGGTCGCTCTGATTCCGGTTACGTCTCGTCATTATGTGGTTGCCGAAGCCGGCCACGCCGTCGGCCGGCGCGTCGATGCAAAAGTCGCGGCGGAGCTCGCGCCCGAAGCGATGATGTTCTATGCGCAGTTGCCGAAGCTGACCGGTTCTGTGGCGGGGCTGCTTCGTTTCTCCCTGGGACACGGTGCTGCGGACGTCCTGCGCATTCTGTTCTGCGCGCTCGGGATGGGTGTGATCGGCCTGGCGACGCCGCTGATCACAGAGGTCCTCATTGATTCGGTAATCCCGCGGACCGAATGGGATCAGCTCACATACTGCGCCGTCGGTCTGGCGATGGTCGCGATCGGTGTGGCCGGATTCAAGATCGTCCAGAGCGTTGCAATTCTGCGGCTCGAAGGCGTACTCGACCGCGTGCTGCAGTCCGGTATCGCCGACAGGCTGCTGCGGCTGCCGGTCTCGTTTTTTCGCCAATATTCGGCAGGCGACCTGACCGATCGTGCGCTCGGGATCGAAGCCATCCGGCGTGTTGCAGCCGGCCACTCGATCCAGGGACTGCTCGCGGGCGTGCTCGCGTTGTTCAGCTTTGCGCTGATGTTTTATTTCGATTTTAGGCTGGCGCTGATTGCTCTCGCGCTCACCGGCGTGCGTGGCGCCGCCATTGCGGTCACCTCGGCCATCAGGTTGCGCCGCGAGCGACGGCACTTCGAGCTCGACGGCAAGGCCCAGGGCCTCGTGCTTCAACTGCTGACTGGCGTCGGCAAATTGCGGGTGGCTTGCGCCACGCAGCGCGCGCTCGCAGTTTGGGCGCACAAGTTCGCCGAGCAGAAGCGGCAGTTTCTTGCTTCGCAGCGCACCGCGAACCGGCTCAATGTGTTCGAGTCGGCGTTTCCAACTCTGGCATTGCTTCTCATCTTTGCCGGAGCCGGACGCCGGCTGGATCATGTCGCGCTCGATAGCGGTCAGTTCCTGGCGTTCTTTGTTGCATTCGGTCAGTCGTTGGAAGCTGTCGGCCAGGTGGCCACGGCGATCGGCGCGACATTAATCGGCGTTCCGCGAACGGACCGCTTGCGGCCGCTCCTCGCTGAGCCGACGGAAATCGGCGAGCCCCGCAATCCGCCGGGCGAACTCACCGGAGCGATCGAGCTCGAGCAAGTCACGTTCCGCTACACCCCGGGCGGCCCGTTGATCCTCGACAAACTTGCGATGCAGATCGACCGCGGGGAATATGTCGCCCTGGTCGGCCCGTCCGGCAGCGGCAAGTCGACCGTATTGCGACTGCTGCTCGGTTTCGAGAAGCCGGAAGCCGGCACCATTTTTTTCGACGGCAAGGCCATCGATACCCTCGACATCGTCGCCGTTCGCCGCCAGCTCGGGGTCATCCTGCAAAACGGCAAGCTAACGACCGGCAGTCTCTACGAGAATATTTGTGGCGGCGCGCAACTGCCGCTGGAGCGGGCGTGGGAGGCGGCGCGGCTGGCGGGCTTTGACGGCGACATTGAAGCAATGCCCATGGGAATGCACACGATGGTCGCCGAGGGAGCGAACACGCTTTCGGGCGGACAATGCCAGCGGCTGATGATCGCGCGCGCGCTGGTCCATCGTCCGCGCATCCTGCTGTTCGACGAGGCCACCAGCGCGCTCGATAACCGCACCCAAGCCATCGTCAGCGGGTCGCTGGCGAAGCTCAATGTGACCCGCATCGTGATCGCACAGCGGCTAAGCACCGTAAAAAGCGCCGATCGGATCATCGTGCTCGCCGCCGGAAAAATCGTCCAGTCCGGGACTTTCACCGAACTTGTCAATGCACCCGGCATATTCGCCGAGTTTGCAAAGCGCCAGCTGCTTTAGCCCGCTGCGCGAAATCAGGAAGCTCTCATGCGCAAAGTTCTGTATATTTTCGGGTTGCTCACGGATGCTGACGTGGCATGGATCGCGAGCACCGGCATCCGGCGTCGCGTAAGCCGCGGCGAGATTTTGATCCGCGAGGGATTGCCCGTGGAGTCGGTTATTATTTTGCTCCAAGGCGAATGTCTCGTCACCGCGCAGGCCGTCGGTGAGATCGCCCGGCTCGGCGCCGGCGAGATCGTTGGCGAGATGTCGTTTGTGGATTCGGCCCCTCCTTCGGCCACTGTCACGGCGACGAGCGACGGCCTCGCCCTGTTCCTGGACAAAAACGCCATGTCGAGCAAACTCGAGGCCGACGTGGCCTTTGGCTATCGGTTTTACCGGGCGCTTTCGATATTTCTCGCCGACCGCCTGCGCGCGACAGTTCACCGCCTCGGCTACGGGACGCAAGAGCATCTGAACGCGCATTCAATGGCGCGGGATGAACTCGACACCAATGTGCTCGATACCGTGTCAATGGCCGGCGAGCGGTTCGACCGGATGCTCAAGATGCTGGGAGCTGATCGCTGACCATCGCGGCGCCAAAATCCGCTCAGGCTTTCGGAGGGTGAGGGGTTTCATCCGCTTTAGGTAAGTAACTCGGCATGCTGATATTCTTTCGAGCGGCCTAGATTTTTTTGCGTGAACGTGCACGATCGTTGCGGCGCGCCGCGAACCGGAACTTTGGTTGCCGGCTATCACCGATCCGAGTCTGAGGAGTGTCCGAATACCGTCCTATCCCCGTTGATACAGTTCCTCGCGCGACGAATGAGGAAGACCTAGAAATCCGTCTTTGAGGAGCTGGAAATATAAGGTAATTTTGGAACGAATTGTTCTGCTCTCGTCAACGCAACCGACGGAGGAAGTCATGAGCATAGAGAATGTGGAGCGGTTCGTCGTGGATGCTAAGACAAATGCCGAGCTGGAGAAGAAACTCAAAGACGCCGTGGGAATTCCTGCGGTGGTCGAGGTCGCCAATAAGCACGGGCATAAAATTACCGAAGCGGGCATGCGTGCTTACCTGGAGCAGCATAACACTGAGCTATCGGAGGAAGAGCTCGATGGCGTAGCCGCGGGTGTAGTCTGGGGTCTGAACGATAAGTTTCCATAAGTCCTGTGGACCGTAATCCGTCGCTCACTTTTGAGCCGAAAGGAGGGATGTCATGAGCATAGAGAATGTAGAGCGGTTCGTCATGGAAGCTAAGACAAATGCCGGGCTGGAGAAGAAACTCAAGGACGCGGTGGGAATCCCCGCGGTGGGTAGAGGCCGCCAACAAGCACGGGCATAAAATTACCGAAGCGGGCATGCGTGCTTACTTGGAAAAGCATAATACTGAACTATCGGAGGAGGAGCTCGATAGCGTAGCCGCTGGCTTGGCGTGGGGATTGCGCGGTCAGTTTCCGTGATTTGAACACGCGCTGAAACACGGAGGGGCGTCTCGTGCTACGGAATCTTATGGCTGAGAGATTCCAGGAAATCTTCAGCAAACGGACCGCTGAAGAGACCCGAACCCTCGCCCACACCAAGCGTTTTTTGGAGCGCTTTGTCGCAGACCCCACGTTCCGTATGGCAATCGAAATCAATATCGAGGCGTCGCAGCGCGTGAGCGAAGCTTATGGCATAGCCATCGATCCGCGGCAGGCTTTGCCACTCTTCCAGCCGGACCATACGCGCTATCGCTCCTTACCAAACTCGGTCGAGCGTTGGCCGGTCGCGAAAGTGTGGGACGATTATCGAGCCGAGCTCGATGAATGCCGGGAATTGTTTTGTCGGGCGAGCGGTTGCGCCGACAAGAGCCCACGCTTCCATGCCTGGCGTCAGCGCCAAATCCGGCGCACCGAAAGTGAAATTGGACTTCCGACCAAAGTTATCACGCATCCGATGTTGGCGTTCGAATTGTCGGACGGCTGCAGTGTGGGCTGCTGGTTCTGCGGTTTCTCGGCGGGGCGATTTCGGGGGTCATTCCTGTATTCCACGCAAAACGCGAAATTGTGGCGAGAGATTCTGGAGCAGACCGTCGATCTATTCGGAACGGCCGCGCAGGCCGGCCTGTGCTACTGGGCCACTGATCCGTGTGACAATCCCGACTACCCTAAATTCATTGAGGACTACTACCACGCGACCGGGAATCTGCCCAAGACCACCACTGCCGCGCCTCTCAAGGATCTTGAATTTACTCGCAAGGTGTTGGGGCTCTCCGCGCAACACCCATGTTTCATCAATCGGTTTTCAATTCTGACATTGAAAACGTTCAATGCGGTTCAAGAAATCTTCAGCGCTGAGGAGCTGATGAGGGTCGATCTGGTGCTGCAGAATCGGGAATCCTTGAGCCCGAAGAAGCCTGTTGGCCGGGCTCGGGAACGGGAGCAGAAGCGGACAGGGAGCGGGCCCGCAACTGCTCCACTGGTTGAGGCAAATCGCTCCACGCTTGCGAGCCTGTCCGGGTTCCTTGTGAATATGGTCGAGCGCACGATCAAGCTGATTACGCCGACGAGAACCAGTGAACGATGGCCTCTGGGCTACCGCGTCCTTGGCGAACGATCGTTCGGCGATGCCCGGGATTTCAGGGCCGGCATCGACGATCTTATTCTGGCGTGTATGCCGCAGGAACTCAGTAGCGCGGATATCGTGAGCTTCCGTCAGGACCTCAATTATAGCCCCACCGACGACGGGTTCGAACTGCGGGCAGTCAATGCCCGTTATTCCCTAAGGGGGTTCGCCGGTGCGAGACAACTCGGCGACATGATCCATGAAGGCGGAAAAACGGCCGGCCAGATCCGGAGTGCACTTGTGCGCTGCGGATCCGATATTGTCGTGGCGACCGACGTGCTGCAGAAACTGTTTGATCGCGGACTGTTGAATGATGACCCCAAACTGGGGGGCGTGGGATCGCGGGGGCCGGCGGCTGATCGGAAGGCGATCATTTTATCGGCAACCGCCGCGCTTGAGCTGAGTGCGCGGTCCTAGTCGCCTAAGCGTGTCGTAAAGATGCCGGCAACCGACTGCGACTAATATGAAACAACAACGCTGTTCCGATCTTGAGCGGCACGGATACACGATCCTGGAAGGGTTGATGGATCCGGACTTGCTTGTCTGTGCTCAGCGGCGCGTCGAGGAGCTGCTCGCAGATGAACAAAAGAACCCCAGCGCCGGGTCCCGCTGGGAAGCCAACGCTCGGCGTTTGAACAATCTTGCCGACAAAGGGGAGGTGTTTCAGAGAATCATTATATGTGAGGAAGTCGTAGAATTGGTCAAACACGTATTGGGTCCAGAAATCAAATTAAGCAGCATTACTGTCCGCTCGGTCGACCCGAATTCCCACAGTCGTCAGCCGCTGCACGTCGACATGAACCTGCTACCGGACAGCCGCGGCTATAGCATCTGCAACGCACTATGGATGCTTGATGATCTCACGCCGGACAATGGTCCGCTGCGGGTGGTTCCAGGATCGCACCGCTTGGGTTGTCGGCCGCAGGACGCGCTGGGGGACCCGTACGCTCCCCACCCCGAAGAAGTGATCCTGACCGGGGGCGCGGGTACAGTCGTCGTTATGAATGCCCATGTGTGGCATGGCGGTATCGCAAATCAAACATCACGCGAACGTCGCGCCATGTCCGTGCTATATTGTCGACGTGACGTCGCTCAGCAGCAATATCAGAAGAAACTGCTGCGGGCCGAGACACAGCAGGCCGTGAGCGGAGAACTGCGACATCTGCTGGCGCTTGACGATCCTATGAATGATGAGTTGGCAACGAAGCGCGCCGCGATGAGGCTCGAAACCATCCAACTCATGCGCTGCATCCAGGATAGCCAGGCGTCTTCAGGTTCAACGGTTTAGGCCAGAGACGTCTCTCGGGCGCATCGGGGAAGCGAGCCGAGAATGGGACGACGTAAGACAAAACGGAAATGGAACAAGTGATTGAAAATAAACAAAAAGGCTCGAAAAGTCGGTCCCATCGCTTCTCCGTCGCCCCGATGATGGAATGGACCGACCGGCACTGCCGGTTCTTCCATCGTCTGCTGACGCGCCGGGCGCTGCTTTATACCGAGATGCTGACCGCCGGCGCGGTGCTGCATGGCGACCGGTCGCGGCTGTTGCGCTTCGATGCGGCCGAGCATCCGCTGGCGTTGCAGCTTGGCGGTTGCGATCCGCGCGCACTTGCGGCGTGCGCCCGCATCGGCGCGGACGCCGGGTACGACGAGATCAATCTCAATGTCGGCTGTCCGTCCGACCGGGTGCAGGACGGCCGCTTCGGCGCCTGCCTGATGGCGGAGCCGGCGCTGGTCGGCGATTGCGTCGCGGCGATGAAGGCTTCGGTCACGGTGCCCATCACCGTCAAATGCCGCATCGGCATCGACGAGCAGGATCCCGAAGAGGCGCTTGAGGCCCTTGCCGTGGCCGTCGAGCGGGCGCGCGTCGATGCGCTCATCGTTCACGCCCGCAAAGCCTGGCTCAAGGGTCTCTCGCCCAAGGAAAACCGCGAAGTGCCGCCGCTCGACTATGCGCGGGTCTATCGGCTCAAGGCGGCGCATCCAGGACTGCCGATCGTTCTCAATGGCGGAGTAGCGAGCGTCGAGGCGGCGTTGACGCATCTTGATCATGTCGACGGCGTGATGCTGGGCCGCGCCGCCTATCAGGAGCCGTGGCGGCTCCTTGCCGTCGATGCGCTGATTTTCGGCGAAGATGCACCG
>Ga0335085_10004947_pt1 | contig 21768 bp, 23 predicted proteins | sample Lox_Sample_45_FD_206712 | JGI IMG/M metagenome (GOLD analysis project Ga0335085, IMG submission 206712) | Soil microbial communities from Loxahatchee National Wildlife Refuge, Florida, United States - Lox_Sample_4.5 | ecosystem: Environmental > Terrestrial > Soil > Wetlands | place: USA...
TGAGCGACGCGCCGCTTCGCTATGGGATCATCGGCACCGGCATGATGGGTTGCGAGCACATCCGCAACCTGCGCCTGCTCCCCGGCGTCGAGGTCGTGGCGATCGCCGATCCGCACCCGGCGAGCCTCGCGGCCGGCCGCCTCGCGCTCGGCACCGACGTCGAGAGCTACGCAGATCCGCGCGAGCTGCTCCGCCGCGCGCCCCGGCTCGACGCCGTCGTCGTCGCCTCGCCGAACTTCACGCACTACGAGGTGCTGCGCGCCGTCTTCGAGACCGACCTGCACGTGCTGGTCGAGAAGCCCCTCTGCACCGACGTCGACGACTGCCTGCGCGCGGCCGAGGCGAGCGAGAAGCACGCCGGGATCGTGTGGGTCGGCATGGAGTACCGCTACATGAGGCCGTTGGCGCGGCTGGTCGAGGAGGTCCACGCCGGCGCGATCGGACGGCTGCGCATGCTGGCGATCCGCGAGCACCGCTTCCCCTTCCTGCGCAAGGTCGGCGACTGGAACCGCTTCAACCGCTTCACCGGCGGCACGCTCGTGGAGAAGTGCTGTCACTTCTTCGACCTGATGAACCTGATCGTGCGCCAGCGGCCGCTGCGCGTGTACGCCTCGGGTGGCGCGGACGTGAACCATCGCGACGAGCGCTACGCGGGCGAGACGCCGGACATCCTCGACAACGCCTACGCGGTGGTCGACTTCGCCGACGGCGCGCGGGCGCTACTCGACCTCTGCATGTTCGCCGAAAACTCGCGCAACGAGATGGAGATCGCCGCCACCGGCGACCGCGGCAAGGCGGAGGCCTTCATCCCCGAGCAGACGCTGCTCCTCACGCGCCGCGACCGCGACGAGCCGATGCGGATCGACTTCCCGGCCGACGCGCGGCTCGCACAGGCCGGCGCGCACCACGGCTCCACCTTCTTCGAGCACCTGGCCTTCCGCGACGCGATCCGCGCGGGCGGCGCGCCCGTCGTTTCGGCGCGCGACGGGGCGCTGGCGGTCGCGATGGGCGCGGCCGGCGAGCGCTCGGTGCGCGAGGGCCGCCCGGTCGCGTTGTCCGAGTACGGGCTCTAGGCGGCCGGGACGAGAACGTCGCGATGCCGAGCACCCGCCTGCGCCGCTGCTCCTGGGCCGCCGACGCCGGCCCCTCGATGATCGAGTACCACGACACCGAGTGGGGTGTCCCGGTGCACGACGACCGGAGGCACTTCGAGTTCCTGATCCTCGAGGGCGCGCAGGCGGGTCTGAGCTGGTCGACGATCCTCGCCAAGCGCGACGGCTATCGGCTCGCCTTCGCGAGCTTCGATCCGGAGCGTGTCGCGCGGCTCACCGCGCGCGACCGGGCGCGGCTCCTCGCGCGCGGCGGGATCGTGCGCAACCGCCTCAAGATCGCGTCAGCCGTCGACAACGCCCGCGCGTTCCTCGCGATTCGCGACGCGTTCGGCTCGTACGACTCGTACGTCTGGCGATTCGTCGACGGCGAGCCGATCGTGCGCCGGCCGAAGAGCGCGAAGGAGGTGCCGGCCACCAGCCGGGAATCGGACGCGCTGTCGAAGGACCTGAAGGCGCGCGGCATGCGCTTCGTCGGCAGCACGATCGTGTATGCCTACATGCAGGCGGTCGGCCTCGTGAACGACCACCTGCGGAGCTGCTTCCGTCAAAGCGTCCAGTAGCGCGCGAGCACGGCAGCGATGCCCGCCACCCCGCCGGCGGCGGCCACGGCGAGGAGCGCGTGGCGCGCCGCGGGCGCGAGCTCGCGGCGTGCGCTCGGCAGCGCGAGGAAGAGCACCGGCGCCGCCGGGATGAAGTAGCGGCCCTGCACGCCGCGGATCAGCGGCGCGCCGACCTGGTTCCAGCCGAGGTAGCCGAGCGTGAGCGTCGCGGCGATGCACGCGCCGAATACCGCCAAACAGAGCGCGCGCCGGCCCGCGGTGAGCGCGGCGGGCGGCGGCCCGTCGCCGATCGCCGCGAGCGCGAAGGCGCCGGCGTACGCCGCGTAGATCGCGCCCGGAAGCGAGACCGCGAGGGGGCCCAGCACGCCGACGAAGGTGCGATACCACTCGAGCGTCTGGGTCGCCGTGGTGGTCGCGAGGACTCCGAGGTAGGCGAGCGGGTCGGCGAGGATGCCCTGGAGCTGCGCGGCGGGATCGGCGCCCGGCGAGGCCGGCGGCGGCGCCGCCGCTCGCACCACCGCGAGCCAGATCGCCGACGGCACGCACGCCGCGGCCACCACCGAGGCGGCGAGCGCGAGCTGGCCCGCGCGCCCGCCGCTGCGCTCGGCTGGGATGAGCAGCACGAGGGCGGCGAGCGGCTGGCTGCCGATCTTGGTGAGCGAGAGCAGGAGGGCGCTCGCGAGCAGCGCGCACACCTCGCCGCGCGCGAGCGGCCCTTCGCGGCCGAACGCGCTCCGCGCGACGAGCGCGACGAAGAGCAGCGCGGCCGAGCAGCTCAGCGGGTCGGCCGACACCGAGGCGGCGGTCGCGAGCGCCATCGGCGTCGTCGCGAGCAGGACGAGCGTCCAGCGGCGCACGGGGCAGACGCGAATCGCCAGCCAGCCGAGCGCGATCGACACCGCCAGGCTTCCCGCGCGACCCAGGTAGACGAGTGCGGCGGGCGCGAGCTCGAGCGCGCGTCCGAGCCACACGCCCGGGAGCTGCGGCGCGTACGCCACCGCCGGATACGTGCCGGCGTTGTGGAGCCGCACGCGCACGGACGGCGCCAGCGGCTGGCGCAGCAGCGCAGCCATCGCGGCCGGCGTTCGGGGAGGCACATCCGGCGGCCAGGTCTCGCCATTCACAGCTCGGTGTAGATCGGGAAGCGAGCGCGGGATCCCGAGCGGGGCCGTATGCTCGCCGGGTACCTCGAGGTGGCCCTCCGAGATCACGAACACGCGCGACAGGTGCGGGGTCTCGTCGGGCGCCGCTCCCGGCGGCACCGCCACCAGGAAGCCAATTCCGAAGGCGCTCGCCAAGGCGAGGTACGCGCGCTCCGGCGCGGCGCGGCGCGGCGGCTCCGAGCCGCGGGACGCCTGGGTCTCAGTCACCGGCGCGATGCGGGGGCGCCTGTCCCGGTGGATCGCGCTCGTCGAGGCGCGCGCGCAGCAGCGCGAGCTCCTGCCCCAGGTTCTTGATCTGCACGCTCGCCTGCGAGAGGCGCACGGCGAAGTGCAGGCACGTCGCGAGCAGGAAGAGCTCGCCGAAGAAGAAGATCGTCGAGCTCGGCGTCCACGCCCCGATCAGCCGGGTCAGGACCCGCAGCAGGTCGAGGTTCAGGCTCAGCACCAGGAGACCCAGGGCGACCCCCAGCCAGATCGGCGTGAACTCCTCGCGCAGCGCGCGCCGCCGCACCAAGTGCAGCACGACCGCGGCCACGGTGAAGCTGCCGACGATCGCGACCACTCGCGCCGCGCGCGAGGCCTCGGCCGAGAGGAAGAGCTCGCGCAGCTGGACCAGCGAGATCCCGGGCTCCATCGCGAACCTCCTTCGCCAGCATACCGCGCGCACGCGGCGCGGCGCCGGCTACTTCCCGTGCAGGAGCTCGCGGAACAGGACCGGCGCGGGACCGACCGGACCCTCCGCGGAGCGCTTCACGTAGTCGTCGTACTCGATGCGCTCGAGCTGGACGCTCGGGTCCGGCTCGAAGAACGAGTCCGGCAGATCGATCGAGCGCGCCCAGTCGACGTAGTCGCTGCGCACGTGCTTGCCGGAGGCGCGCGCGAAGCCGTCGATTCGCATCGGAAGCCGCATCTTGTCGTCGGTGACCCAGATCTCGTGTCGCCCGTTCTCGTCCGTCAGCCGGTAGACCGACACGCTGCGCCCGTCGATGGTCTCGGTGCGGACCTTCTCGGCGCCCTGCGTGGTGAGCTGATCCGCCTCGTTGCCGAACGGGCGATGGCCCGGGTGCGCGCGATCTTCCGCGAGCGCGGCCGCGTTGCGCCGCACCGCAATCCCGCTTCTCTGCATCGGGTCGATCACGTAGTAGAACTCCCCCGACACCAGCGTGATGATCGGGAAGCCCTGGACGACGGTCTCGCTGCGGAGCTTGCGCCCCTTCGACCAGAAGTACTCGACACGAAGGGGTGTGTCACCCCCGGTGATCCGCTCGCCGAACCAGGTGTCGGGGCCCTCCGCGGCCGCCTCGGGCTTCGCCGGCTTGGGCGCCTTGTCGGCGCCGAGCGCAAAGCCGACCCCGGCGACGATCAGCAGCAGCAGGCGCGCGCGGCGGCGCTTCGAGGGCACGGTCCCGCTCACCGCGCTCCCTCCGCCGCCGCCCCGGCTCCCTTCGTCCCCGACAGCGAAACGGGTCGACCCTCCATCCAGTCGGGCGGCGCCACGCCCAGCAGAGTCAGCACGGTCGGCGCCACGTCGACCGCGTGCACCAGGGGCGGCTGCGTCCCCGGCGCCACGTCGCGGCCGATCGCGGCGAACAGCCCCGTCATCTCGGCGAGGTCGGGTCGATAGCCGTGCGCGCCGCGGAGCGGCGCCGAGACCAACGCGGCAGCCTGGCCCGCGCTGTCGATGTGGCCGACGATCAGCGTGCCGGGCGGCGCGAGCGCGACCACGTCGCCGAAGCGGCGGTTGCGGCTCGGCAGCCCGTCGGGGCCCGCGCCGCGCACCCACGCCTCGAGCCCGAGCCCGCGCGCCACCGACGCGGCGCTCTCGGCGCGCTGCGCGCGGCTCGTGCCCGTGCCTCCGGTGTTGCGCGAGAAGATGCGCCAGCGGCGCGGCTCGCGCAGGCTCACGGTCGCGAAGCCGCCCCCTCCGATCACGTCGGCCTGGATGCCCGCGTCGCGCAGCGCGCGCTCGAGATCGACGCTGCGCACGACCGGCACCATGCCGTGATCCGAGACGAGCAGGAGGGTGGTCGAGGCGAGCAGACCGCGCCCCTCGAGCCCGTCGAGCAGCGCGCCGAGCGCCGCGTCCTGCTTGCGCAGGACATCGGCCACCTCGGGCGTGCCCGGCCCGTAGCGGTGCCCGGCGCCGTCCGCGCCGTGGAACCAGCTCGTCACCAGCCGCGGGGGATCCGGCGCCTCGAGCCACGCCAGGATCTGGCGCACCTTCTCGGCCTCGGGCACCGATCCGTCGAACGCCTTCCACTCGCGCGGGCCCAGGCCGCTCTGCCACTTGCCCTCGGAGCCCACCCAGAAGTACGACGCCGAGGGGATCCCGGCCCGCGCCAGGATCGACCAGATCGGCTCGACCTCGATCCAGGTCGGATCGCTCGCGTAGCGATAGAGGCCGCGCTGCGGATCGAAGAAGACGTTGTTGACGATGCCGTGCCGGTCGGGCGAGACGCCGGTCACGAGCGTCACGTGGTTCGGGAAGGTGTTCGACGGGAAGGCGGGCACGAGGCCCGCACCGAAGGCGCCCCGCTCGGCGACGCGCCGGAAGCTCGGCAGCGAGCGCACCTCGGAGGGACGGGTCCCGTCCAGCGAGATCAGCACGACGCTGGGCGAGGCGGCCGAGGCCGCGTGGGCCAGGAGCACCCCGAGCACGAGGGCGAGCAGGACGCGGGAGCGACGGCACATGGGCGGCGACTCTAACGGCTCCGGGGGTCGACTCGGATCGGTGTCACGGCGATCCGCTCCAGGCGGCGAGCCGGACCGGGAGGCGCCGCGCGCCCCAGTCGCCCGCGTGCGCCTCGAACACGCCCGCGCAGGCGGTCCCGCAGCGCCGGCAGCGTCCCCCCGCGTCCAGGCTCCACGCCGAGAGAACGTACCCGTCGCGCCCGATCAGCCGCTCGCCGCAGCCGTGGCAGTAGGTGCTCTGCCCCTCGAAGTCGTGCACGTTGCCGGTGTAGGCGTATCGGATCCCGCGGCTCCGGGCGATCGCGCGGGCGCGTGCGAGGGTTGCCGTCGGGGTGTGCGGCCGGTCGCGCATCCGGTAGTCCGGGTGGAAGGCGGTGAAGTGCCAGGGGACGTCGACGCCGAGCTCGCTCGCCACCCACTCGCTCGCGGCCGCGAGCTCCTCGTCCGAGTCGTTCTCGCCGGGGATCAGGAGCGTCGTGATCTCGAGCCAGACCGCGGTCTCGCGCCGGAGGTAGCGCAGCGTCTCCAGCACCGGCTCGAGGTGGCCGCTGCACAGCTTGTGGTAGAAGCGCTCGCTGAACCCCTTGAGGTCGACGTTGGCCGCGTCGACGTGCGCGTACAGGTCGCGGCGCGCGGCATCGGAGATGTATCCGGCGGTGACTGCGACCGACTTCACGCCGAGCGCGCGGCAGGCCTCCGCCGCGTCGACGGCGTACTCGAGGAAGATCGTCGGGTCGTTGTAGGTGAAGGCGACGCTGCGGCATCCAAGCGCCACGGCGGCGCGGGCGATCGCCTCCGGGGTCGCGCGGTCCGCGAGGGTGTCGACCTCGCGCGACTTCGAGATGTCCCAGTTCTGGCAGAACGAGCAGGTCAGGTTGCAACCGGCCGTCCCGAACGAGAGGACCGGCGTGCCCGGGAGGAAGTGATTCAGCGGCTTCTTCTCGATCGGGTCGACGCAGAAGCCGCTCGAGCGGCCCCAGGTCGTCAGCACCAGCTCGTCGCCCTGGCGGGCCCGCACGAAGCAGAGGCCACGCTGCCCGTCGGAGAGCCGGCACTCGCGCGGGCACACGTCGCACTGGATGCGGCCGTCGTCGAGACGGTGCCAGTGGCGAGCAGGCACGGCGGGCTCGCCCCCGAATGCAGCGCTCGCCGCGGGAGACATGGCGCGCGCCATGGTAGCGTTCGCATGGGAGGAGCTGCTCGTGCGCGTGCGACCGGCTGCCGTCGCCGGCTTCTTCTATCCCGCCGACCCGCACGAGCTACGCCGTGCCGTCCAGAGCTGCCTCGCCGAGGGGCGCGGGCGCGCAGCCGGCGCCACCGACGAGCGCCCCAAGGCGCTCGTCGCGCCGCACGCGGGCTACGTCTACTCGGGTCCCGTCGCCGGCACCGCCTTCGCACGGCTCGAGCCGTGTGCCGACGCCATCCGCCGCGTCGTCCTGATCGGTCCCTCGCACCGCGTCGCCTTCCGCGGCCTCGCGCTCTCGTCGGCGAGCGCGTTCGCGACGCCGCTCGGCCCGGTGCCGCTCGACGTGGAGGGCAGCGCGCGGCTGGCAACGATCCCGCAGGTCGGCGTGCTCGACGCGGCGCACGCCGAGGAGCACAGCCTCGAGGTGGAGCTGCCGTTCCTCCTCGAGATCCTTCGCGACTGGGTTCTGCTGCCGATCTGCGCCGGCGACGCGAGCGCAGCCGAGGTGGCGGCCGCCCTCGAGGCAGTCTGGGGCGGCGAGGAGACGCTGGTGCTGGTGAGCTCCGACCTCTCCCACGACCTCGACTACGAGGCGGCGCGCCGGCGCGACGCGGCCACCACGGCCGCCATCGAGGCGCTCCGGCCCGAAGGCCTCGACGCGGAGAGCGCCTGCGGCCGCGTCCCGCTGCGCGGCCTCCTGGTGGCGGCGCGCGCGCACGGCCTCGCCGTGCGCACGCTCGACGTGCGCAGCTCTGGCGACACGGCCGGCCCGCGCGATCGCGTCGTGGGCTACGGAGCGTATGCGTTCGCCTGAGCGCGCGGAGCTCGCCGCGCCGGATGCGGGCGCGCTGCTCGAGGTGGCGCGCGGCTCGATCGAGCACGGCCTCGCGGCCGGCCGGGCGCTCGAGGTCGACCCGGCGGCGCTCCGCGCGCCGGGCGCCGCCTTCGTCACGCTGCGCGTGGGGGGCGAGCTGCGCGGCTGCACCGGCGAGCTCGAGGCCTGGCGCCCGCTGGTCGCGAGCGTCACGCACCACGCCTACGCGGCCGCCTTCCGCGACCCGCGCTTCGCGCCGCTGGCGCCGCGCGAGCTCGGCGGGCTCGACCTACACGTCTCCGTGCTGAGCCCCCTCGAGCCGATCGACGCGGCGTCCGAGGCGGCCGTGCTCGCTGCGCTCGCGCGCGGCCTCGACGGCCTGCTCATCGACGACGGCTCGCACCGCGCCACGTTCCTGCCCGCGGTGTGGGCGTCGATCCCCGAGGCGCCGGAGTTCCTGCGCGAGCTGAAGCAGAAGGCGGGTCTCGCGGCGCGCGCGTGGCCCGGCGGGATGCGCGCATGGCGCTACCGCGTGCAGGAGATCCCGGACGGGCCCGCTCAGCGGAGCGAGGGACCCGGGTCGGCCGGGTAGCCGATCCAGAGCGCCGGCCAGGGCAGGCTCGTCTCCTGCACCACCCGCTCCGCCTCGCGCAGCCGCGCCTTGCCCTCGAGCTCCCGGGCGAGGCTTTCGAGCTGCTCCTGCCAGCGGCTCCAGGGCTCGTCGAGATCGAAGGTGTAGGTGGACATGATGCTCCTCGCGCTGCTTCCCGCATGAGCAGCTGCTGCCGCGCCGCTGGTCACCGGCGCGCCCCGCGGCGCACCCGGGCGGCCGGGGTGGATCGAGGGGCACGACCCGGCTCCCACTTCACGCTCCGTGCCAAGACCTCGTCGGGCGCTTAGTATGAGCGCCCGATGACACTCACGCTGATCGGCGCCGGCTTCGGCCGGACGGGGACCGCCTCGCTGAAGATCGCCCTCGAGAAGCTCGGGCTCGCGCCCTGCTACCACATGCTCGAGGTCTTCTCGAATCCGGCGCACGCCGAGCGCTGGCACGCGGCGGCGAGCGACCCCCGCATCGCCTGGGAGAGCCCGCTCGCCGGGTACGCCGCGACCGTCGACTGGCCGGGGTGCTACTTCTGGCGCGAGCTGGCCGACCACCACCCCGACGCCCGGGTCCTGCTCAGCGTCCGCGATCCGGAGTCGTGGCATCGCAGCGTGATGGACACGATCTACCAGCCGCTCGTCGATCCGCCGGCGATGGCGCCGCCCGGCTGGTGGGCCATGGTGCGCACCCTCATCCTCGAGCGCACCTTCGACGGCCGGCTCGACGACCGCGATCACGCGATCGCGGTCTACCGGCGCCACAACGAGGCCGTGGAGCGCGCGATCGACCCTCGACGCCTTCTCGTGTACGAGGCGTCGCAGGGATGGGAGCCGCTCTGCCGCTTCCTCGGCAAGCCGGTGCCGGCGGAGCCCTTCCCGCGCGTCAACACGACCGACGAGTGGCGCGCGCGCATGGCGGCAGCGACGGGGCGGACCTAGCCCTCACCGAGTCGAGACAGCAATCTCCCCCACAGGCCGCCGAAGTCGCCGTTGCTCATCACGAGCACCACGTCGCCGGGCTGCGACGTCGCGACCAGGTGGTCGACGATGGCGGTGACGCCGTCGATCGCGACGGCGTCGCGTCCGCGCGCGCGCAGGTCGGCGGCGACGCGCTCGGCATCGAGGAACTCGGTCACCTCGCCGGTCGCGCTGTAGATCGGGTCGCGCGGCACGATCGCCACCACGGCGCGGTCCGCCGCGGCGAGGGCGTCGGCGAAGTCGCGCTGGAAGAGCGCGCGCCGGCTGGTGTTCGAGCGCGGCTCGAGCACGGCCACCAGGCGGCGCGCGGGATAGCGCGCGCGCATCGCCGCGACGGTCTCGCGTACCGCCGTCGGGTGGTGCGCGAAGTCGTCGAGCACGGTCACGCCGCGCGCCTCGCCGCGCACCTCCTGGCGCCGGCGCACGCCCCGGAAGCGCGACAGCGCCTCGGCGGCCGCGCCCACCGGGACCCCGACCGCGTGCGCCACCGCGAGCGCGCCGAGCGCGTTGGCGACGTTGTGCCGCCCGTAGAGCGGCACCGTCGCGGTCGCCACCTCGGTCTCGTCGCGCAGCACGCGGAACGCGGTGCCGGGCGGCCCGGCCTCGAGCCCGACCGCGCGCCAGCCGTGCTCGCCATCGCCGACGCCGTAGCCGATCACCGGGCAGCGCGCGCCACCCAGCACGTCGCACACGTTCGCGTCGTCAAGCGCCGCCACGACCGTGCCGTCCGCGGGCATCCCGGCGACGAGCGCCCGGAAGGCGTCCTTCACCGCCTCGAGGTCCCGGTAGATGTCGGCGTGATCGAACTCGACCGAGGTCAGCAGCAGCGTCCGCGGGTGGTAGTGGAGGAACTTCGGCGTCTTGTCGAAGAAGGCGGTGTCGTACTCGTCGCCCTCGACGACGAAGTGGGGACCGCCGCCCTCCCGGAACGGCCCCTCGAAGTCGTTGGCGACGCCGCCGACCAGCACCGAGGGATCCTGCCCGGTCTCGACCAGGAGCGCCCCGAGCAGGCTGGTGGCGGTGGTCTTTCCGTGCGTGCCCGCGACGACGATCGGGTGTCGGCCGGCGATCGCGAGCTCGTAGAGCGCGTCGGGGAACGAGCGGTACGGGATGCCCGCCGCGATCGCGGCCTGCGCCTCGGGATTGTCGGCGCGCACGGCGTTGCCGATCACGACGAGATCGGGGCGCGGCGCCAGGTTCTTCGCCTCGAAGCCCAGCGCGACGGGAATTCCCCAGCGCGCCAGCGCCTCGCTCATCGGCGGGTAGAGCGCGCGATCCGAGCCGGTTACGCGCAGCCCGCGCGCATGCAGGAGCCCGGCCAGCGCACCCATCCCCGTGCCGCCGATGGCGATCAGGTGGACGTGCTCGAGATCCTCGGGAAGGCGGCCCGTCATGCGCGCTCCCGGGCGCGCCGCACCAGGTCGCCGTAGATCGCCGAGCCGGTCGGGTCGAGCTCGGGATGCCACTCGACGCCGAGCGCTCCGTCGGACTCGACCGCCTCGACGACGGCGTCGGCCGCGGTGGCGGCGACGCGCAGCCCGGGCGCCACGGCCGCGCACGCCTGGCGGTGAGACGATGCCACGTTCGCCCGCGCCCCGAGCAGCGCGAAGAGCGCCGAGCGCGGCTCGATCTCGACCCCGTGCTCCGCGATGCGCCCGGCGCCCCCGTGGTCCACCGCGCCCGCCGGAAGCTCCGGCACCAGGGTGCCGCCGAGGTGCAGGTTCAGGAGCTGCATGCCGTAGCAGACGCCGAGCAACGGGCGACCGCCCGCGAGCGCGCGGTCGATGAGCCGGCGGTCCCAGTCGACGCGCTCCTGCTCCTCGCGCTCCGGGCGCGGCTCGCCGGCGCCGAGGCGCGCGGGCAGGAGGCCGCCGCCCGAGATCACGATCCCGTCGCACACGCGGAGCGCGTCGGCGGGCTCGGCGTCGGGCGGGATCAGGAGCGGCACGCCGCCGGCCGCGCGCACGGAGCGCGCGTAGCTGCGGCCGACGTACAGGTAGTCGTGCCCGGGCCGGATCCTCCTGCCCGGATCGAGACTCACGGTGATGCCGATGGTGGGTGCGGCGCTCACTCGGCGAAGAACGACTCCATCACGAGGTCGTGCACGATCGGCCGCAGCTTGAAGGGGCTGCGCTTCGCGACCAGGTGCACGCGGTTGGTCAGCATCACGACGGCCGCCTCGCGCTCGAGATCGATCCAGAGCGAGGTGCCGGTGAAGCCGAGGTGGCCGACCGACGTCGGCGAGAAGTACTGGCCCGAGCTCGACGCGCCCGGCGTCGGGGTGTCCCAGCCGAGCGCCCACGTGCCCTGCGGCGCGTCGGCGCGCGTCAGGAAGCGGCGCAGCCAGTCGCGCGGGAACACCTGGCTGCGGCCGTGCCACACGTCGAGCACCGCCTCGGCGAAGCGCATCACGTCGTCGGCCGTCGCGAACAGGCCCGCGTGCCCGGCGACACCGCCCATCGCCCAGGCGTTGGGATCGTGCACCTCGCCGAGGAGCACGCGCCCGCGCCACGGACAGCTCTCGGTCGCGGCGAACCGGCTCCGGAGTGCGTCGGAGAGCTTCGGCGCGCCGTCGCCGAGGCGCACGAAGCGCGCATCCGAGAGCGCGAGCGGCGCGAAGATGCGCTCGGCGCAGTGGACGTCGAGCGGCCGCTTCGCGACCTCCTCCACGAGCGCGCCGAGCAGGATGAAGTCGAGGTCGCCGTAGACCGCCGCCTCGCCCGGCGCGTGCACCAGCGCGGAGCGGCAGATGCGCTCGAGGATCGCCTGCTTCGCCGCCGGCGTGCCGAGCAGGCGCTCGCCCTTCTTGCGCTCGCGCTCGAGCAGCACCTCGTGGAAGGGGCGCCACGGCTTGAGCCCGGAGCTGTGCGTCAGCAGGTGGCGCACGGTCACGGCCTCCTTGCCGCGCTCGCCGGCGGGCGGAAGGTACTTGGCGACGGGCGCGTCGAGGTCGACGGAGCCCTCGGCCGCGAGGCCCATCACCGCCGTCGCGGTGGCGAGCGGCTTGGTCAGCGACGCGAGATCGAAGATCGTGTCGCGAGCCATCGCGCGGCGCTCCGGGCGAAGCGAGGCGAAGCCGCGCACCGAGCAGTGCTCGAGGCGCTCGCCGTCGCGCCACGCGCGAGCCAACACCACGGCGCCGGGGATCTCGGCGTTCGCGATCGCCTTGTCGAGCGCGCGATCGACGCGCGCCAGCTTTCGTCGGATCAGCGCGTGCTTCATGTCGCGCCGACGGCCACCCCCGATTCGAGAATGTGCAGCGCGGCGCCCGCCACGTCGAGCCGCGCGCGCACGCCCATCGGCCAGGCGAGATTGGGTGCGCCGTGCCCGAAGGGGAGCCCGGCCACCCACGGCACGCCGAGGTCGTCGAGCCACTCCCGAAGCACCTCTTCGGCGGTGACCGCAGCGTCCGGAGGCTCGTCGCAGCGCTCGAAGTGCCCGAGCCCGACGCCGGCGACGCCGTCCGTCACGCCCGCGCAGCGGAGCTGCTGGAGCAGGCGATCGAGCTGGTACGGGCGCTCCCCCACGTCCTCGAGCAGCAGGATCGACCCGCGCGCCTCGATCTGCCACGGCGTGCCGAGCGACGCGGCGGCCATCGAGAGCGAGCCGCCCATCAGCGGGCCCTCGACCGTCGCGCCGGCGCCCTCGCGGCCCGCCCGCACCACCGGGAGCCGCTCGCTCCCGGTCAAGAGCTCGAGGAGCGCCTCGAACTCGTTGTCGCCGAGCTCGTCGCCGCGCTCGAGCATCGGACCGTGCAGCCCGACCAGCCCGGCGTGGCGGTGCTGCCAGAGCAGCAGCGTCGTGATGTCGCTGTAGCCGACGAGCGGCTTGCGCGCGGCGCGCGCCGCGCTCGCGTCGAGTCGGTCCATGATGCGGTGGCAGCCGTAGCCTCCGCGCGCGCAGACGATGGCGTCGACGCGCGGGTCGGCCCAGAGCTCGGCCAGCTCGGCGGCGCGGCGCGCGTCGCTGCCGGCCAGGTAGCGGTGGCGGTCGAGCAGGTCGTCGCGCCGGATCGTGCGGAAGCCGGCCTTGCGCCACCGCGCCTCGCCTGCCGCCAGCCGATCGGGATCGACCGCCGACGCCGGTGCGGCGATCCCGATCGTCCCGCCTGCCGGCAGCGCGCGCGGCCTGCGCAGCGACGTCACTAGAAGGGGACGCCTTCGTCGTCGTCGGCGGGCGGCACGAAGCCCGCACCCCGAGGCGGTCGGTCCCGGTCGTCCTCGCGCCGCGCCAGATCGTTGAAGCGGGTGTAGCGCGCCTCGAACTGCAGGTTCACGGTTCCCGTCGGCCCGTTGCGCTGCTTCTGGACGATGAGCTCGGCGGTTCCCTGGACCTCGGGATTGTTCGGGTTGTAGAACTCGTCGCGATAGAGGAACGCGATCACGTCCGCGTCCTGCTCGATCGCGCCGGACTCTCGGAGATCCGCGAGCCGCGGGCGCTTGTCCTCCCGCATCTCGGGCCCGCGGTTGAGCTGCGCCAGCGCCATGACGGGGATATCGAGCTCCTTGGCCAGCGCCTTGAGGCCGCGGCTGATCTCGGCGATCTCCTGCTCGCGGCTGTCGACTCGGACCTCGCCGCGCATGAGCTGCAGGTAGTCGACCATCGCGAGGTCGAGCCCCGTGTCGGACTTGAGGCGTCGGCACTTCGCCTTCATCTCGAGGATCGTCAAGGCGCCGCTGTCGTCGATCAGGATGGGCGCGTGGACGAGGCGGCTCGCCGCCTGCTGGAGCTGCTGGTAGGCATGCGTGCTGAAGTTGCCGCTGCGGAAGGTGGACGCCTCGACGCGGCCCTCCGACGAGAGCAGGCGGAGCACGAGCGCCTGCGCGCTCATCTCGAGCGAGAAGAAGGCCACCGTCTTCTGTGCCGCGGCCGCGTGTCGGGCGACGTTCAGCGCGAAAGCCGTCTTCCCCATGCTCGGCCGCGCCGCGAGAATCGTGAGCTCCCCGTTCTGGAGACCTCCCGTGAGCTTGTCGAACTCCAGGAACCCCGAAGGGATTCCCGTGAGCTCGCCGCCGCGCTCCCGCAGCGCGTCCAGATAGTCGAACGTCGTGTGGATCTCTTTTTCCAGCACGCTGAAGGTCGAGCGCGCGTTCTCGCGGCTGATCTCGAAGATCTTCGACTCGGCCTGGTCGAGCAGCCGGTCGGCGCGGTCGCCCTCGTCGTAGCCGAGCTCGACGATCTCGGTGGCCGTCGCGATCAGGCGCCGCTTGATCGCCTTGTCGCGCACGATCCGCGCGTGGTGGATCACGTTGGCCGCCGTGGCCTCGTAGTCGGCAATCTCCGCGAGCGCGACCGGGCCGCCCACGCGGTCGAGGAGCTTGCTGCGCGTCAGGTAGTCGGAGAGCGTGTGGAGATCGACCGGCTCGTTCTCGTCGCGCAGCGCGACCATCGCCGCGTAGAGCATGCGATGCGACGGGTGATAGAAGTCCTCGGGACGCACCTCGATGAAGGCGGCGTGGACGGTGGCGTTGTCGAGCAGCAGCGCCGAGAGCACCGCCTTCTCGGCCTCGAGATCGTGCGGCGGCACGCGGCCGGCGCGGCCCGCGCCGACGTCGATCGGATCACCGGCGGCCTCGCGTCGCGACCGGGTGTTGCTGCGCGCCACGGACCTTCCTTCGTCTGTTCGGAGTGAGCCGAACTGTATCAGACGAAGGCTCAGGGAGCAGCGACGACTTTGACCTTGATCGTGGCGGAGAGCTGGCGGTGTAGCCGCACGGTCACGTCGTGATCGCCGAGCTGCTTGATCGGCTCGGCGAGCGCGATGCGGCGGCGGTCGACTTCGAGACCGCGTTCTGCGAGAAGCTGCTCGGCGATCTGCGCGGCCGTGACGGAGCCGAACAGGCGCCCCTCTTCGCCGGCCTGCGCGGTAATCTCGATCGCCACGCCCTCGATCTTGGCGCGCTCGCCTTCGAGCTGCCGGAGCTCGCGCGCGACGCGCTCTGCGATCACGCGCTTCTGGTGCTCGAGCTCGCGGACGTTCGCCGCCGTCGCCGCGATCGCCTTGCCCTGCGGGATGAGAAAGTTGCGTGCGAAGCCGGGCTTCACGCTCACCACCTCACCCGCGTCGCCGAGGTTCGGCACATCCTCGCGCAGGATCAGCTTCACGTGGGGCATCGGCGATCACTCCCCCGCGGGCGGAGACGAGTCGTCGTCGTCCGAGTCGTCATCGGCGATGGGGCGGACGTACTCCTCGTCGTCCTCGTCGCCGCGCTCCTCCACCGTCTCGCCCGCGAGCCGCGCGGCCTCGCGCTGGGCGCGCTCCTCCGCCTCGCGCGCCGCGCGCTCTGCGGCGCGCTCGCGCCGGGACTTCTCGAGATCGACGGCGCGGGCCTTGCGGGCCTCGATGTCCTCGACGCGATCCTCCTTGCGCACGGTGAGGAAGCGCAGCACCGACTCGTCGAGGCGCAGCGCGCGCTCGAGCTCGCCGACCGACTTGCCCTCGTCGAGGTAGAGGAGCGAGAGGTAGTGGCCCTTCTGGAACTTGCCGATCTCGTAGGCGAGCTTGCGCTTGCCGGCGTCATCGACCTCGAGCGGGATCGCGCCCGTGCGTTCGAGCACGCCGCGGAGCTTCTGGAGCATGGCCTCGCGGCCTTCCTCCGAGATCTCCGGCTGGACGATGAACGTGGTGTCGTATTCCCGCACGCACTCCTCCTGGACGGCGCCGGCCGCTCGGGCCGACCCGGGCTCCCGGTCGGGCTGCCGGCCAGCGGGTCTGGCGTGGGCATCCGGGAACCGAGGTGTTCACCCGGACACGGATCGCCCGCGCCCGAGGGGTCGCATGGATAGCAAAGGCTCCGCCGCCGGTCGATCCGCTCAGCGACCGGTCTCGGCGGCCCCTAGTGATCCCGGCGGGCTTCGACCGCCGCGGCGAGCTCCGCCAGGAGCGGCTCGGTGTGCTCCCAGCTCATGCAGGCGTCGGTGATGCTCTGCCCGTAGGCGAGCCGCGCGCCCGGCTTGGGCTCCTGCCTCCCCTCGACCAGGAAGCTCTCGAGCATGATGCCGACGATGCTCCGGTTGCCCTCGGCCACCTGGGCCGCCACCGCCCGCCCCACGAGCGGCTGGCGCGACGGGTCCTTCTCGCTGTTGGCGTGACTGCAGTCGACGACGACCCGGTCCGGAAGGCCCGCGCGGCCGAGCGCCACGCCCACCGCGGCGAGGCTCTCGGCGTCATAGTTGGGGCCGTTCGTGCCGCCGCGCAGGATCACGTGGCAGTCCGGGTTGCCGCGCGTGGAGACGATCGCCGCGACGCCCTGCTTGGTCACCGAGAGGAAGTGGTGGGGGTGGGCGGCGGAGCGGATCGCGTCGATCGCGATCTGCACGTTGCCGTCGGTCCCGTTCTTGAAGCCCACGGGCATCGAGAGGCCCGAGGCGAGCTCCCGGTGCACCTGGCTCTCCGAGGTGCGCGCGCCGATGGCGCCCCAGGAGACGAGGTCGGCGATGAACTGCGGCGAGATCGGATCGAGGAACTCCGAGCCTGCCGGGAGCCCCATCTCGGCCACGTCGAGCAGGAAGCGCCGCGCGCGGTGCAGGCCCTCGTTGATCGCGAAGCTCTCGTCGAGGTGCGGGTCGTTGATCAGGCCCTTCCAGCCGACGATGGTGCGCGGCTTCTCGAAGTACACGCGCATCAGGACCAGGAGCTCGGCCGCGCGCTGGTCGGCGACGGCCCGAAGCCGACGCGCATAGTCGAGCGCCGCGGCGGGGTCGTGCACGGAGCAGGGGCCGCACACCACCATCAGCCGGTCGTCCTCGCCGCGAAGGATCTGCGCGATCTCCTCGCGCCCGCGCGCCACCGTCTCGCTGCTCTTCTCGCCGATCGGAAGCTCTTCCATCAGGATCGCGGGTGGGATGAGCGGCCGCAGCTCGGCGATGCGGAGGTCGTCGGTCTCGTGGATCATGAGGGCCCTCGGGCCGGAGCGTAGCCCTCCGCCATCGCCAGCAAGAGACCGTGCACGCGCGGATCGTCGGTCAGCTCCGGGTGGAACGTCGCCACGAGCCGCCGACCCTGCCGCAGCAGCACCGGCTCGCCGTCGACGCGCGCCAGCACCTCCACCGCGGGCCCCGGGTCGCGCAGGCGCGGCGCGCGGATGAAGACGCAGCGCATCCCCTCGAGGCCGGCCGCTGCGCCCGGATCGACGGGCGCCGCGAACGAGTCGACCTGGGTGCCGTAGGCGTTGCGCACCGCGACCACGTCGACCAGCCCGAGGCTCGGGACCGGGTGGTTCAGCACCGCGCGCGCCATCAGGATCGCGCCCGCACAGGTGCCGAGCACCGGGCGACCGGACTCGGCGAAGGCGCGCAGGGGCTCGTAGAGCCCGAGGCGCTCGAGGCCCTTCGAGATCGTGGTGCTCTCGCCGCCCGGCAGCACCAGCGCGTCGCACCCGTCGAGGTCCTTCTCGGCGCGCACGAGCCGGGCCGCGGCGCCCGCGCGCGCGAGCGCCGCCGCGTGCGCCTCCACGTCGCCCTGGAGCGCCAGGATGCCGACCTCATGAACAGGAGCGCGCCCTGCTGTCCTCTGCGTCACTACCAGCCCCGGTTGGCGAGGCGCTGGGCCTCGGCGAGCGTCGACATCTCGATGCCCTCCATCGCCTTGCCGAGGCCGCGGCAGGCGTCGAGCACCGCCTTCGGGTCGTCCCAGTGCGTGCACGCCCGCACCACGGCGCGGGCGCGCGCCGGCGGGTCGGCGCTCTTGAAGATGCCCGAGCCTACGAACACCGCCTCGGCCCCGAGCGCCCGACACAGCGCCGCGTCGGGCGGGGTCGCCACGCCGCCCGCCGCGAAGTTCGGGACCGGGAGCCGCCCGGTCTCGGCGACCCGGCGCACCAGATCGAGCGGAGCGCCGAGCTCCTTGGCGCGGGTCGGCAGCTCCTCGGGAGGCGCAGCCGCCAGCTTGCGGATCTCGCCCACGACGGCGCGCAGGTGGCGCACCGCCTCCACGATGTTGCCGCTGCCGGCCTCGCCCTTGGTGCGGATCATCGCCGCGCCCTCGGCGATGCGGCGCAGCGCCTCGCCGAGATTGCGCGCGCCGCACACGAACGGCGAGCGGAAGTCGTGCTTCCAGACGTGGTGCTCCTCGTCGGCCGGCGTCAGCACCTCGCTCTCGTCGATGAAGTCGACGCCGAGCGCCTCGAGCACGCGCGCCTCGACGACGTGTCCGATCCGCACCTTTGCCATCACCGGGATCGACACCGTCTTCTGGATCGCCTCGATCACCTCGACCGCCGCCATGCGCGCGACGCCGCCCTCGCGACGGATGTCGGCGGGCACGCGCTCGAGCGCCATCACCGCGGCGGCGCCGGCGTCCTCGGCGATGCGCGCCTGCTCGGGCGTGGTCACGTCCATGATCACGCCGCCCTTCAGCATCTCGGCGAGGCCGACCTTCAGCTCGAAGGCGTCCGCCCCGCTCCGACCCTGGCCGTTCGACCGCTGCTCGCTCATGACTCCTCCTCTCTAGACGTTGATGCCCAGGTCCGCCGCGGCGCCGCCGCCCGCGCGCAGCCGCTCGCGGACCACGCCGCCGAGAGCGGCGATGCCGCTCCGGATCTCGTCCTCGCCGGCGAGCGCCAGCGAGAGCCGGAGCCCGCTCGAGGGGCGCCGGTCGTGGCGGAACTGGAAGCCGGGCGCGAACACGACGCCGCTGCGCACCGCATCCGGCAGCAGATCGGCCGTGTCGATGCCTCCCGGCAGCTCCACCCACACCTGCAGACCGCCCTCGGGCGTCGTCCATCGCGTGCCCTCCGGCATCTCGCGCGCGAGCGCCTCGAGCAGCACGTCGCGCCGCCGCAGCAGCGCGCGCCGCACGCGCCCGAGATGGCGGTCGTAGCCGCCGCTCGCGGCGAAGTCCGCGAGCGCCGCCTGCAGCACGAGCGCGCCGCCGAGGTCCGTCGCCTGCTTGAGCGCGAGCAGCGCCTCGACCAGGCGCTCGCCCGCGCTGATGCATCCGACGCGCGCGCCCGGGAAGAGCGACTTCGAGAACGAGAAGAGCTGCACCACGAGGCCGCGCTCGTCGAGCGCCGCAAGCGGAGGCACCGGCCTCCCCGCGTACCGCAGGTCCATCTCGTAGGCGTCCTCGATGACGGGCTTGCCGGCGCGCGCTGCGAGCGCGAGGAGGGCGCGTCGGTGCGCGATCGACGTCGTCGTGCCGAGCGGGTTGTGGAAGGTCGGCATCGTGTAGAGGAGCTTCACCTCGGAGCGCTCGAGCGCGCGCTCGAGGGCGGCGAGGTCGGGCTCGCCGTCGCGGATCGGCACCGGCACCGCGCGCAGCCCGAGCGCGACCAGCGCGCCGAGCACGTTGTGGTAGGTCGGCTCCTCCACCGCCACCGCGTCGCCCGGCGCGGCGAACAGGCGAAGCGCCAGCGCGATGCCCTCGGTTGCGCCCTGCGTCACCGCGATCGATCCCGCGCCGACCCGCATGCCCGCCGCGCGCAGCCGCTCGGCCATGACCTCGCGCAGCTTCGGGTGCCCCTGCGCCGTGCCGTAGCGAAGGAGATCGCTTCCACCCTGCGCCAGCGCGCGCCCGAGCGCGCGGCGGAACTCGGTCACCGGGTAGAGCTTCGGATCGGGCAGGAGCGCATGCAGCGGCACGGCGTCCGACGGCGCCGCGTAGCGCGGGCGCGTGCGATCGAGCTCGAGAAGCCGCTCGACCGCGGGCGCGAGCGGCGGCTCGATCGGCTCGGGCGCGGCGGCGTGCGCGGGTCGCCGCACGAACGTACCCCGCCCGACGGTCGACTCGAGGAGGCCCGCCCGCGCCAGCTCCTCGTAGGCGAGCGCGACCGTGTCTCGATTGACCGCCAGCCGACCCGCGAGCTCGCGGATCGTCGGCAGCCGGTCGCCCGCGGCGAGGCGCCCGCCCTCGATCTCCGCACGGAAGTGCGCCGCGATCTGCTGGTAGACCGGCGAAGCCACGCCCTCGGAGCCTCGATCGAGCGAGATCTGCATGGAGGGGGAGTCTACCGATCAGCCAATCTACCAGTCAACCAGTTCAATCTTTAGGAACAGCCATTGGATTCTATCAAATGAACCAGGTCAATCTGGATTGAACTGGTTCATCGCAGGCTCCACGCCCTGGTCGATGATCGCCTCGAGCGCGTCGGCCGCCGCGCCGAGCCGCTCGCCGAGCGAGGTGGCCTCCGCGGGGTCGAACGGAGCGAGCACGTAGTCGACGGAGTCGACGCCCGGAGGCGGCCGCCCGATGCCGAAGCGCACGCGCGGGAAGTCGCTCCGCCCCAGGCGCTCCTGGATGTCGGCGAGCCCGCGGTGGCCGCCCGCGCCGCCGCCCGCCCGGATGCGGAGTCGCCCGAACGGCAGGTCGAGGTCGTCGTAGGCGACGACCAGATCCTGCGCCGGATCGAGCGGACCGAGCGCAGCGAGCGCCGCGGCGACCGAGCGCCCGGAGGCGTTCATGAAGGTGAGCGGCGCGAGCAGCGCAACGCGCTCGCCGCGCACCTCGCCGCGGCCGAGCCGCGCCTCCAGGCGGCCCGCGACCCCGAGCGCGATCCCGTGGCGCTCCGCCAGGCGCTCGAGGATCCGCACGCCGGCGTTGTGGCGCGTGTCGGCGTACTCGGGCCCGGGGTTGCCGAGCCCGACCACCAGCTTCACGCCGGCGCTCTACTCCTCGCTCTCTGCCGGCTCGGCCGGCGCGGCGGCAGGCGCCTCGCCCTCCACCGGCACCTCGGCGGCGGCGACCGCCTCGGTGGCGGGCGCCTCCTCGGCGGCGGGCACCGCGACGTGGGCGACGCCGAGCTCCGGGTCGGTGACGAGCTGCACGTCCGGCGGCAGCTTCAGGTCGCTCACGTGGAGCGTGTCGTTGATCTCCATCTCCGAGACGTCGAGCTCGATCGACTCGGGGATCGAACGCGGGAGGCACTCGATCCGCACCTCGCGCAGGATGTGGTCGAGCACGCCGCCCTGCTCGATGCCCTTCGGCTTCCCGACCAGGTGCACCGGGACGTCCACCTCGATCGCGCGCGTGAGATCGACCTGGTAGAGATCGACGTGGGTGATGGCGCCGCGCAGCGGATCCCGCTGCAGCTCCTTCACCAGCGCCACGGTGGTGCCGAGGTCGCTGCGGCCTTCGACGCTGACGTCGAGGAGCGCGTTGAGGCCGCCGGCGCGAAGGATGCGCTCGAGCGCGCGCGGGTCGAGCGCGAGCGGGAGCGTGTCGCGGCCGCGGCCGTAGAGGACGGCCGGGATGCGGCCCGCGGCGCGCAGCTTGCGCGCGACACCCTTGCCGGTGCCCTCGCGAGCCTGCACCAGGAGTGCGTTCTCGGACACGGAATCTCTCCTACACGAAGAGGGAGCTGACGCTCTCCTCGTTGGTGATGCGCCGGATCGCCTCGCCCAGCAGGTTTGCGATCGACGCCACGTGGATCCGCCCGGAGGCGTGCGCCTCCTCGGCGAGCGGGATCGTGTCGGTGACGACCAGGTCCTCGAGGTCGGAACTCTTGATCCGGTCGAGCGCGGGACCGGAGAGCACCGGGTGCGTGATGGCGGCGTAGACGCTGCGGGCGCCGGCGTCCTTGAGCGCACGGGCCGCCTCGGTGAGCGTCCCGGCCGTGTCGACCATGTCGTCGACGATCACGCACCTCTGGCCCTTCACGTCGCCGACGATGTGCATGATCTTCGCGACGTTGGCCGCCTCGCGGCGTTTGTCGATGATGGCGAG
>Ga0335085_10004948_pt1 | contig 21768 bp, 16 predicted proteins | sample Lox_Sample_45_FD_206712 | JGI IMG/M metagenome (GOLD analysis project Ga0335085, IMG submission 206712) | Soil microbial communities from Loxahatchee National Wildlife Refuge, Florida, United States - Lox_Sample_4.5 | ecosystem: Environmental > Terrestrial > Soil > Wetlands | place: USA...
TCCACCCATGGCTAATGACGTTGGACCTCTTCGAGGTCCAACATTCTCCAGGTTGGTAAGCTGCGGGTGACACCTTCCACTCTCCCCGCCTCGGGAAAGCGGGCAGGCCAAACTCTCACGCGAGTTTCACTCCATGAACCTTCTCCATAATCCCCAGCGTACGCTCGATTTCTTGCTGCGTTCTCTCCTCCGGCCAATCGAGCGCCGAGGCCAATAACCCCGCCAATTCGACAACAACGTCAACTCGCAGTTGACCCAAGAGCGCCATCATGGTCCTTCGCAAGATCACGTCATCCAGGTGGACCACCTTTTCGCGCTCCGCCATGAAGAGAATTTCTCTCTGGCTGAATTCCGGCAGGGCCCGAAGCGGCTCGTCACGAGCGGCGGTCAGGTATTCGGCAACCTCCCGGGAGCGTGAACCATACCGATTCAATAGCCACGCCAAACGGTCCATGGGCAAATCGGTTTGAGCACTGAGAGCGGCCAGGAATGCCTCCTTCTCTGCTGCACTGAGCGGGAAGTCGCGGCCGCCACCGATGGGCAGGGTTTCAGATTTCGCCAAGCGCGGTCGGCCCAGGGCAGCGAGAGCGCGGTCGGCGACCTGTTCAGCAAAAGCGCGAAAGGTAGTCCACTTTCCGCCAATCAGCGAATAGATGGGAAATGGAACGCCATCGCCCGGCGGAAGTACGGCGCAATGGTGGTCGCGGCTTATCTCCCCCGGAGTGGCGGAATTGCTTCGAGGCAGCGGCCGCACACCGCAGAACCTGTAGACAATGTGCGAGCGGTCCAATTGAATGGCGGGGAAAACCCGGCGGATCGACTCGAGGATATAGTCAACCTCGTCTTCGGTGCATACTGCCGTTTCGGGATCGGGCGTGGGAATGTCTGTCGTTCCGGCGATGACCTTGCCGTAAACGGAATAAAACATACAGATCCGCCCATCTGCATTGTCGAAGTAGAGCATTTGGCCCTGCGTGGCTCGAAGAAGCTCGGGATGGTCGATAACAATGTGCGACCCTTTGGTGCCGCCTATGTACTCCGTCTCCCGATGGATTGTGCGATTGGTAAAGTCAATCCACGGTCCGCTGGCATTAACGACCAACCGGGGTATGACTCGCAATAATCGGCCGGAGACTTCGTCCTCCAGAATTACCGCATCCCCATCGATTCCCTGGGCGCGAACGTAATTCAGCGCATGAACTTCTGAACATTCCCTTTCCGCATCCAGGGTCAGCTCCAGGCCAAGGCGTTCGGGATAACTGACACATGCATCGTAATAGGTCGCCGTGCAGACGATGCCGGGATGGAGTTGGGGCCGCAGCGCGAGAGATGCTCGTCGCGAACTGAACGTGTGCCTGGGCAGCGGATTGTCGCGGCCGGCGTACTGGTCGTACAGAGACAACCCGAGCTTGAAGAGCACCGCGCCTTTTTCATGCGGGGGCACTCTGAATCCCAGAAACTTCCCCAGGGCGGGAAGCAGTCCCGCCGTCCAATTGAAAATTGGAATGGCAGTGGGAAGAGGACGCACATAGTGCGGGGCGTTGTTGAGCAGGCGATTTCGCTCCCGCAAAGACTCTCGGACCAGGCGGAATTCCCGGTTTTCGAGATAACGGAGGCCTCCGTGAATGATGCGGGTGGAAGCGGAGCTCGTACCGGAGCAGAAATCTGCTTTCTCCGCCAGCAGGGCATCAACACCTTGGAGCGCCAATTCGCGAAGGAGCCCAACCCCATTGATGCCGCCACCGATGATCAGGACCGAGACATTCGGCTTTCGGCCGATAACCTCAAGTTGCTCCCTACGGTTCATGACGGGCAGTGTAGCACTGTCGGCGGACCCCCAAGGCCGGGAATTCCCCTTTCCCGCGTGACCACAAAATCACCGTTGCTAAATTACTTGAATCCCGCGTGTCGAGGCATTAGCATTAGCCCTTGCGTTCGTGGCCGTCGAATGCGAGGTTCGCTAAACAAATCCATGAAAATTGAACCTTCCCGCCCCGGACCTTTTCTGCCTGCCGCAGCGGTAGACCGGCGGCGGTTTCTGCAATCCACGGTGGGCGCAAGTCTGGCCTTGGCCTCACCGGGCCGCACCTTGACGCGGCCTCCGATCGCTCCTGACGCTAAGATTCGCGTGGGACTGATCGGCCGCGATGGCCATCCTGACATCCTTCTGCACAGCATGCCCAACCTCGCCAACGTTCAGTGGAGTGCCTACGCCAAGGCGGCGCCCGGCGAGGACAGCGCGTGGGTGCAGAAGCGCTTCCCGGGCAGCGAGCGGACTCGCGTCTACGAAAACTATCACGACATGCTGGAGAAAGAAGCGCTGGACGTAGTCGGAGTGTGTCTTCCCTTCTTCCAGAATGCTGAGGCATCCATCCTGGCGGCTCACAAGGGAATCCACGTGCTCTCCGAAAAACCCGCAGCCCTGACCCTGCCGGATCTCGCCCGCCTGGAACAAGCCGTCCAGCAGAACGGCATTCATTACAGCATCATGCTGGAAATGCGTACGCTCCCAATTCTGCAAGCCGCCCGGCAAGCCGTGCAGCAAGGCGCCATCGGCGAGCCGATTCTGCTTTCCAGCCAGAAATCCTACCAATTCGGCGCGGATCGGCCCTGGTATTACAAGGAAAGAAAGACCTACGGTGGCACGATTCCTTGGGTGGGCATTCACGCACTCGATTACATGCGCTGGGTATCCGGGCAGGAATACGCCCAGGTGGCCGCTTTCGAAGGCAACAAAGCTCATTCGCAGTTTCCCGGGTGTGAGGACCACGCAGGCTTGCTGTTCCGTTTGACCAACGGCGGCACAGCCACCTGCCATCTGGATTTTCTGCGGCCGGGAAGCGCCCCCACCCACGGGGATGACCGCCTCCGGATCGCGGGCAGCGAGGGAGTGTTGGAAGCCGGAGATTTGGACAATCGTGCCAGCTTGATCAGTGCCAAAGGCAACGTCGGTGAACTGCCTCTTCCCCCGCCGGTGGACTTCTTCGCCAAGTTCATCGCCAGCCTGCGCGGCCAGGGTGAACCGGTGGTCTCCGCTGAAGATTCGTTCGCCATGACGCGGATTTGCCTGCGGGCCCGCGATGCCGCTGATTCGGGAAACTGGGTAAAACTCTAGGCGTGGGCACTTGCGCGCAGCGCCTTGGAGTGCGGTAGCAGCGGCAACCGCATTTTGAATTCGGTTCATAGGGCAAAGTCGCGCGCGGCGGAGAGAGGCAGGCGGTAGCTGCTGCTACCGCATTCCAAGCCGCCCTAGGCAAAATACGGACAGTGAGCAAGAGATTTAGGAGGAGGAACCTATGGCATCGGAGACTGGCAGGAGGCAATTCTTACAACGCAGTATTCAGGGCGGACTGGGCGCAACGCTTGCGATGTCTTCGCTCGCCTCGCCGCGAAAGATGGTCGCGGCCAGTGATCGCGTCGTCCTGGGTTGCATCGGAGTGGGCGGCCGGGGGAGCGCTCTTCTCGGCATGATTCTCGAACGGCCGGACGTGGAGGTTGCCTATATCTGTGATGTCGCCCGCGAGCGGCGCGATGCAGCGGTGAAAACTGTCGAGGCCGCCACCGGCCGGCAACCCAAGGCGGTGGAAGACCTGCGCCAGGTCTTGGACGACCCCCGCGTGAATGGCGTCTTCGTGGCCACGCCGGACCATTGGCACGCACTCGCCACGATTATGGCCTGCCAGGCGGGCAAAGACATTTACGTGGAAAAGCCCGCCACCCAGAATATTTGGGAAGGCCGCAAGGCCGTGGAAGCTGCCCGCAAATACAACCGCGTGGTGCAGGTGGGGATGCAGAATCGCAGCAGCACCTATGGTGCAACCGCGCGCGAGTACATTCGCTCCGGCAAGCTGGGAGAGGTCCACCTGGTGCGCGTGTACAACATGCTGGGCCGCGAACGCATGTTGAAGGGGCCCGACGAGCCGGTGCCCGACGGCTTCAATTGGGATCGCTGGCTGGGCCCTGCTGCCAGCCGCCCTTATAAACTCGCGTTCCGCAAGTATTGGTACTACTTTTGGGACTTCGGCAGCGGCTTCTTTGATGACGGTGTTCACCAGTTTGATTTCGCGCGCATGGTCATTGACAAAGGCTTCCCCGCATCGGTTCATCACGCCGGCGGAAAGTTTGGGCTGAAGGACGACGCCGATGCTCCGGACACGACGGTGGCAACCTTCGAGTACGATACTATGACCGTCGTCTTGGAACAGACCTGGTGGACTCCGTATATGATCAAAACTCCGGAGGCCATCCGTCAAAAGGAAGATGCTTACCCCGATTTTTATCCGTTCAATGGGATGAAGGTGGAAATCTTCGGCTCGAAGGGGATGATGATCCTCGGTCGTCATGGAGGGGGATTGCAATGGTTCGACCAGAACGGCCAGAAGATCGGGCAGGAAAAACAGACCCACGCCAAGATGCAGGCAGGGCACATCGGTAATTTCGTGGACTGCATTCGCAACCGCAAGCGCCCCAACGCCGACATTGAGCACGGGCACATATCCGCGAGCTGCGGCCACATTGCGAACATCTCCTACCGGCTGGGAAATCGCAAACTAAGGTTCGATGCGGCGACGGAGAAATTCATCGGCGACGAGGAAGCCAATCATTACCTGAAACGCGTTTATCGCGAACCTTGGGTAATCCCCGCGAGTGTGTAAGCTGTTGCTCAGCAGAAAAGGTATTTGCGCCAGCGCTCATCGGAGCGCCCCATCATGCGCATGATTTGCCGGCTGGTGTGCAGGCTGAAAGGATGGGGAGGCCGCAGCAGACGCAACCCGGCTTCTTCCGGCAGCCGGTCGCCTTTGTGGTTGTTGCAGCGGTGGCAGCAGGCCACAAGGTTATCCCAATCCGTATGGCCTCCGCGCGAGCGGGGGATCACATGATCCAAGGTGAGTTCATGAGCGGGCATCACGCGGCCGCAAAATTGGCAAGTGTAGCGGTCGCGCAACAGCACGTTCTTCCGCGAAAGCGCCCGCGTTTGAAAGGGGATACGCCGGAACTCCACCAGGCGAATCACGGAAGGCACACGAAAAGCCCTCTGTGAGGAGTGAATAAACAGGCCGTCTTCTTCTTCCGTAGTCGCCACGCCCTTCAGGACCAAAACCAGGGCGCGCCGGACGGCAGTGACATTGATGGGTTCGTACGTGGCGTTGAGCACCAGTACCGGTTCTTGAAGAACGCGTTGGTGGCCATCCTCCGACATGCAATATCACCTGCGGGAGCAATCCGCATCTGCTCGTCTTATTATGGCGAGACCCGGTCGAGTCAGTCAACAGGGTTGTCGCCTCGCCCTGCGCCGGTTTCCGGGCGTGGATTACCATGGAATGAGCGGAAAGGCCCCGCCCTGCCGTGACATGAAACCCCCACCAACCTCGTCGGCGCGGCGGCAAAGGTCTGTAGCGCGGGTGGCCCCACCCGCGACTTCAGGACAAGGGAATGAACACCCATCGCGGGTGGGGACACCCGCGCTACAGACCTTTGCCGCCTTTGAGAGGTCACCGTTACAATCCTGCGGTCGATGGCAGCCGCACCGTTATACGATCTTTTCACACAGTCGCGTGATCGGGAAACAGGGGGGTGGCCCGTGCCAGCGTCAATCCCAGGACCCGCGCGGCGCCGGCTCGGTGCAATACGCGCGCACACGCGGAAAGCGTGGCGCCGGTAGTCATCACATCGTCAATCAAGACCAGGGTCCGCCCCTCAATAACTGCGGGGTCAGGCACGGCAAAAGCCCCGCGCAGGTTTTCACGCCGGGCGGCAACACTCAGCCCGGTCTGCGGAGGAGTGGCGCGTAGCCGCCGCAGACAGCCCTTGACGACATGCGGTGCGATACCATTCTTCCTCCTCGCCAGCGCGCGAACTAATCCTGCCGCCAACAATTCCGACTGATTGAAGCCCCGCTCCCGCCGGCGCGAGGCATGGAGGGGCACCGGGACGACCAGGATTTCGCCGGGCGCGCGTTCACCAGGCATTGAATCCCAAGTTCCGGCGAGCAATTCCCCCAACCGCACGCCCAGTTGCTCCTCGCCGCCAAACTTCAACCGCAAGACCAACTGGCGAAGCTTCCCGGTGTAGAGCCCGAAACTGCGCACGCATGCGAAAGGCGGTTCCTCCGCCCGGCACGCACCGCACTCCGGCTCCATCGCGTCCAGCGCGTGAGGAGAGGCAAACGGCAAGCCGCAGCGCATACACGCGGGGCCGCGCCAGGGCTCGATGGCGGCCCAGCAGTCCGCACAGACTCGGTGTTTTGCTTGGCTCGCAAGCTCGCCCCCACACAGCGTGCAACTGCTGGGAAATACCACGGCAAGAATGCCATCCAGCGTTTCTCGCAAGAGCGAAGGCGGGCGCGGGGCGTTACTTAACCTCTGGGAGAAGGCGAACCTCGCAGGCAGAGGATTCGGGGGTTAATTAAAGCAGGCCTTGATCTTGCTTTTCCTGGCACTCGATGCAATGGCGGGCCCACGGCACTGCCTCCAGCCGCTTCTGTTGGACTTCTTCTTCGCATGCTACGCATTGCCCGTACGTGCCGTCTCTCATTCGCTCCAGGGCTTCGTTCACGAGTTGCAGCACGCGGCGATTCCCATCGCTCTGGTGGAACAGGAACTCCTTGGTGTAGGAGTTTGCCGCCTTGTCGGCAATATCTTGTGTGGCCTCTTCATCGGCCTCACGTCCGTCCTTCTCCGACTTGGTTACCAAGCGCAGCAGTTCCTCTTGCTTGGTCAGGAGGCGCTTCTTGAAATATTCAACCTTCTTCTTTTCCATGCGCTACCTTGTTTCCTCCGGGAGCAGTAGGGGAACAAAAAATTGTACGGGGGGTAAGCAGAAACTGTCAAGCGCAAGGTGACGGCCCGTTTCGGCCCTCGAAATGCCCCAAGAGGGATGTGGGAGTAAATTAACCGGACACCTTGTCTGTCCGGCGGTGATGGGAGTGAGAAAATGCGCAGCCATTTGGGTTGTACGGGCTCCGTAGAATTGGTCCCTTTTGGGGAAGAAACCCAGAAGCGCCTGGACCGCATTACAGCGACCTGGCTGGAGTACTCGCCGGAGTCCTCCTCGCTGGTGGTCCGCCACGTGCAACCGGACGATGTCCCGCCCCTGCGCGAGGTGGCGGGCGAGCTATTGGATTTCCTGCACGCGGTCTCCGACGCCGAGCGTGCCCAGATTCCCGGGGGCGCCCTCTACTACCAGGATGAACCGACTGGCCAATACGTCCGCCTGAAAGTGTGGAAGGGCGGATTCCTGACGGTGGCCTGGGCGCGGCCCGACTACACCCGCTCCATCCAGGAGCGCTTCCACAATCAGCCCATCAATCTAGTCTTTGAGCCGTTCCAGCGCTTGAACGGCGCCGTAACCTTTGAAGGCCACCCCAACTCCGCCGATGACCTGCGCCGGATTCTGGACAGAACCGCCGGCCAATATTCGCAGGGCGACTACGGGATCAGCGCCTCCCTCCAGCAGATTGAGTTTACCCTGCGCGACATCAATGCCAGCGCGCTGGACGTGGTGAACGCGCTTCGCTACATGGCCAAGCCCTGTAGCTTGGACGGTGAAATCGATGTCAGCTCGTTCCGTGCCGGCGACCTGGAAGACTATTGCCGGTTCTCCTTCCGCGGCGGAGACACCTGGATCGCCCGGCCAACCCTCTGGTCAGACACGCCGGAACCCCCCGCGCCGGCGGCCGACCCGCTGCCCCAAGCGGCGTGAGAAGAACAGTGGCTCAAGAACAGTGGCTAGTGGTTAGTGGACAGTGAAGAGTGGCAACTAACGCGCCCCTGATGAATATGGCTCGTCGGTTATCTATTCTGATAATTTCGCCACTAACCCCGAGTGACTCGCCACTAACCACTGCCTTTGGAGGAATTCATGGACTACGGCTTCACGGAGTATCAAAGGGCCATTCGCGACCTGGCACACGAGATTGCTGAAAAGGAAATCCGCCCCATCGCCGCCGAGTACGACCGCGAGGCCAAGTTCCCCTGGCCGGTGGTCAAAGTGATGGGGGAGACCGACCTCTTCCGCGTCTACATCGACGACGAATTCGGCGGCATCAGCGACGGCTCGCCCATCCTGAACATGGTGATTGTCACCGAGGAACTCTCCAAGGCGTGCGGCGGCATCGCGCTGAGTTTCGCAGGCACGGCCCTGGGCACGCTGCCCATCATCCTCTCCGGCAGCGACGAGCAGAAGAAGCGCTGGCTGCCCGACATCGCGGCCGGAAAGAAGCTCGCCGCCTTCGCGCTCACCGAGCCGCAAGCCGGTTCCGATGCCGGAGCGGTGCGCACCACCGCCCTCCGCGACGGCGACCACTACGTGCTCAACGGCACCAAGCAATGGATCACCAACGGCGGCGAGGCGGAAATCTATTCGGTGATCGCCCTCACCAACCCCGCCAAGGGGCCGCGCGGCGCGTCGTGCATCGTGGTGGAAAAAGGCGCCCCCGGCTTCACCTTCGGCAAGAAGGAAGACAAGCTGGGCATCCGCGCCTCGGCTACGCGCGAGCTGATTTTCCAGGATTGCCGCGTGCCCGTGGAAAACTGCCTGGGGCGCGAAGGCACGGGCTTTATCACCGCCATGAAGACGTTTGACGTCTCGCGCCCGGGCGTGGGGGCGCAGGCGCTGGGCATCGCCCAGGGAGCCTTTGACCTGGCCTTGGAATACGCCTGCACGCGCCGCCAGTTCGGCTCGCCCGTCGGATCGTTCCAGGGGCTGCGCTTCATGCTGGCCGACATGGCCACCAAGGTGGAGGCGGCACGCGCCCTGGTCTACGCCACCGCCCGCTACATCGACACCCGGCCCAAGGAGCGACCCACCCTCTACTCCGCCATGTCCAAGTGCTACGCGAGTGATGTAGCCATGGAGGTCACGGTGGACGCTCTGCAGATCTTCGGCGGCTACGGCTACATGCACGACTACCCCATTGAGAAGTACATGCGCGACGCCAAGATCACCCAGATCTACGAGGGCACCAACCAGATCCAGCGCGAGGAGATGTCGAAAACCCTGATCAACGGCTTCCACTCCCGCCGGCCGGGAGCCGCCCGCGCCGCCTAGTGGGCGCGGGAGAATCGGGCCCCGATTCTCCCGGCTGCCAACCCGTGCATTCTGGAAATAGCCTACTAAACGGAAGCCCGCTGCCGGGCCGCGGCGGGCGTGGTATACTTCCGGGACTTGCCGTCCGGGGCGGGGAGCATGCCCATGCGCAAACAGCTCAAGCGGAAACGGCGGTCCTGTGGGCTATGTGACCCTTACAAGCTGGGTATGGAGAACCGGTGGAAGCCCAGGGAGTGGGCGCGGCGGAAGGAAGACGAGGTGGAGATGCGCCGGGCGGCCCAGGGCAAGTGAGGAATTTCGGCCCACCCTTTTGCCCGTATCATTCTGCCCCGGCTGGCGTTACTATCTCCAATCAAATCATCAACATATTGGCTTGGCCCTATGTCTCGACGTATAACTCCTTTGTCTTCTTAAACATATTGGCTTCACCAGGATTCGCGGGGCTTCGGGCGATGAAAGAGGGTCGAAAATCATGCTAAGCCTATTCTTTTCTGGCACATCTTGGCAAAAACCATAAGCCGCTTGTTTTCATCAACATATTGGCTTGGCAATTTTTGTCTTTTTCCGACCCTTTGTTTTCATCAACATATTGGGATCACCCTTCGTATTTGATGTTTTTTTGCGCCTCCTCTGACTTTTTGATATTTATCAATAAATGGGTGATCCGCAGCACTTGGCGAAGGCTGGATTCTTCCGCCCGAGTCATGACCGCAGCCTTCGGTTGCACGACGGCGAGCATCTCGTCCCGCTCGAATTGCGTCCGCACCGCATCGGGATCGTCGTCAGGTTCGAGAAGGCGCTTTTCGGTGGCCTCGCTTTCTTCCGCTAGAATCCTCACCATTGCCCGTGACAAGGTTCTTCTTTCCTCCCCTTCCGCCACCGGGACCGCCTCCGCTCCGCCCACTTGCTGAATCCAGGGGAGCAGTTCTTCCGTCGCGGCGGGCTCGCGCAGGCGCAGGAGCAGGGTCAAAAGGTTAAAGGCCTTCTCTTCCGGCAGGTCGCCCCGCGCCTTTTCGAAGACCCGTATAGCCTCGATGCCGACACCGCCCTCTTGGGCCGCGTCCCAGGCATAGAAGACGTTTTTCAGGCGCTGCACCTTATCGTGGTCGGAGATCCAGGTGGTCGCTTCCAGGTAACCCTTGGATTGCAGCATGCGTTCCTGGTTTTGTACCGCCATACTCTCCTGGACGCGGTGGTAGCGCTCGACGCGCCACAGGGCGCGCGCCAACTGCACGACCAACCCGATCTTCATGTCATCGAACGCTTCCCAGGTGCGGATAAGCGATTCGAGGCGGCGCTTGTATTCCGCCGGATCCTCGCCCAGGGCTGTCAGCGCCGCTTCCGTCGACTGCGAGTAATACCCGTGCAGCAGATTCGCCGCCGCCGACTGCGCCTTGCCCGCGGGCGTCACGGGCCCGTGCGAGAGGGCGGCATTCCGCCGGTTCGCGGCCATCTTCTTCCTGCTGATTCGATGCTTATGGATTAATGACATAAAACCTCCTGATGAACTATAGGCTAGCACGATGAGGGCCAGGAGCCGGGCGACGGCGCCCGGGTTTCCTACCGGTAGGAAAATTTATTTTTCGAGCCCCTACGATTTCCTACGGGTAGGAAATTTGCCTCGAGAATTTGCGACTTTAGCCGGTTTGGACGACCCTGGCGGGCGGGTTGGGAGCCCTGAAAGCTGCCTGCCGGGCGCTCTGTAACCCGCAAAATGGGACAAAACGGAGCTCATTGCGGATTTCCGCGCAGCCCGGTTCACGCCGGCAAACGCGATTTCTCCCTATGGCTTTGGATGGGCGGGGCTCGACCGGCTGCGGAAAGGCGCCGCGGCGCTATGAGCATCCGACCCCCGCAGGGGATCTATATATTAGCCGGGGGCAATGCCCCATAAGCGTTAACCTAATGCCACCGCTCGTTCCCAGCCGCGGAGCGGCGACCCTGTAAGGGTCGATGGTAGGCGCCGTTCCGCCAAGCGTGCCTCACGCGACACGGGGGATACGTTTCTGCTCCAAAGGGGCGAACTAACAAAGCCCAGGCCAACGAAGCTGTGAAAGAACTACGGTTGTAGCGGCGGTCTACGACCGCCGGATTTTGAAATCAACAACTTCGGCGGTCGTAGACCGCCGCTACAAATGGCCAATTCGATTTTTTCACATCTTCAACGGCCTGGGGATGAGATTGGCGATGGGTGGCTGGCGCCCTGAAAGGGCGGCACAAGAGCCTGGGGGAGGGCACGGGGCGCACGTGCCCCACCCATAGCTAATCTTTGCAACTACCCGTTTGCTTCCATGCAGGTGACATCGTGTCCGACTTATAAATTAAGGGTAATTCGCATTTTCCCCTTGTGGTAGATGATCTATGGGAGTATAAAGTCAGCATGCCAAAAAAGGGTTCACCTCCGCTGGAAGGCGAGTTGCTCCAGGGCACGCTTGACCTGCTGATTTTGCAAACCCTGGTGCTGGGTCCCGCGCACGGACACACCATCGCTTACGCCATCGAGCGCCGCTCCGAGGATGTTCTGCAAGTCGAGCACGGCTCGCTCTACCCCGCCCTGCACCGTATCGAGGACCGCGGCTGGATCGCCTCCTTCTGGGGCACTTCGGAGAACAATCGACGGGCGCGCTATTACCGGCTGACGCCCGCCGGCCGCAAGCAACTGGCCCAGCAAACCAGCCGCTGGGAGGAACTGGTGCGCGCCATCAACCGCGTGCTGCGGCCGGCCGAGGAGTAGGAAAGGCGGAAGGCAGCACGCAGTAGGCAGTGGCTAGCGGTCAGCCGTCAGCTTTCTGCTCTCAGCCAAAGGCCCCACGGGCCAGGGGCCGAAGCTGATAGCTGAAAGCTGAGTGCTGACAGCTTGAGGAAGAGGACTCACATGCGCTGGACACGATTCTTCCGCCGCCGCTATTGGGATCAGGAACGGGCGCGCGAGCTCGATGCGTATCTGGAAGAAGAAACGGCTGAGAACGTTGCCCGCGGCATGTCGGCGGATGAGGCGCGCTACGCAGCGCACCGCAAGCTCGGCAATACGACGCTGATTCGTGAGGATATTTACCGCATGAACAGCCTCGGCTGGCTCGAAACCCTTTGGCAGGACCTTCGCTACGCCTTGCGACAGCTTCGGCGCAGCCCCGGTTTCACGACCGCAGCTATATTAACGCTGGCGATGGGGATTGGAACCACGACTGCCCTCTTCACTGTCGTATACTCAGTCCTGCTGAAACCACTGCCATTTAAAGATCCGGCCCGCCTGCTGCGCCTTTACGAGCACAGTTCGGATGATAAGTTCCCCTATAACAACAATGCTGCCGGGGTGTTTGCTGAGTGGAAAGAGCAGAGCCACAGCTTTTCTGATTTGGCTCTTTTGGGTGGCGGGCAGTACAACCTCTCGTCCGCGGGTGGGCAGCTTCCGGAAAAAGTGAACGCCGCAGAGTGTTCGTGGAATCTATTTCCCATGCTAGGTATCGAGCCGGCACTCGGCAGCAGTTTCACCGCCGCGGATGATCGGCCCTCTGCTCCAGCAACCGTCGTCCTAAGTTGGGGGTTGTGGAAACGGCGCTTCGGCGGCGATCCCTCCATCCTGGGTCAGCGCATCCATCTGGATGCGAAGTCCTACGTGGTGCTTGGGGTCCTGCCGCCAGGATTTGCATTTCCGGACCATACCACCCAATTGTGGACGCCGGTTTATCACGAGGAGTCTCCGCAAGAGATGGAGGCGCCCGATTCTCATGACTTCGCCGCCATTGGACGTCTAAAGCCTGGGGTGAGCGCTACAGAAGCCACGGCGGAGTTGACTGTCATCGTGCGCCGCCTGCACGATGCGCACGCTGACAATGCCTTCATCAGCAAAGCTGCAGAAAGCCGGCCGCTGCTCGAGGATATGGTCGGTAACATCAAGGCGCGGCTCTATGTCCTTCTGGGCGCCACCGCCTGCCTGCTGCTGATTGCCTGTTTGAACGTCGCCGGGCTCCTGGTGGCGCGTGGAGTTGCCCGGCAGAGGGAGTCGGCCATCCGGGCGGCACTGGGGGGCAGCCGCTGGCGTCTGCTGGCCGGGCACCTCACCGAAACGTTTCTTCTCTCCGCCACAGGCGCCGCGGGAGGTCTCCTGCTGGCGTATGCCCTGATTCAGTGGTTCGTCGCGGTCCGGCCGGACGTGAGCCGCGTCGAAGCCATCCACATGGATGGGGTGGTAGCGGTTTTCGTAACCGTCTTGGTTTTCGCCTGTGCGCTTTTTGCCGGCGTGGCTTCCTCGATATCCGTCCGGCGCGAACAGATTCTCCCTTCTCTCCAGGAATCCTCGCGTTCGCTCAGCGTGGGACGAGCCCCCGTCAGGCTGCGCAAATGGCTGCTGGCGCTGGAGGTGGGCCTCACCGTTGTCCTGCTGGTGGGGGCCGGCCTGCTGCTGAAGAGTTACACGCGCCTCCGATTTGTGAATCTGGGCTGCGCCACCGATAACGTTCTCACCCTGCGATTCAGCCTTCCCGAGGCGAAGTACCGCCAAGCCGTGCAACGCATAACTTTCTATGACTCGCTGCTCGCAAGGGTGCGTGCGCTTCCCGGCGTCCAAGGGGCAGGACTGGTCCGTTCCGTTCCCGGTGGCGGTTACCCGGGAGACAGCGGCTTCGCCATCGCGGAGCATCCTCCGCTCCCGGCGGGACAGACCCAGTACTGTATAGTTCAGTGGGCCGATCCTGGTTATTTCGCGGCGCTGGGAATTCCCCTGCTGCAAGGCCAGACATTCGATGAAAAGCAATGGGCAGGCAAACCGCATGAGGTCATTATTAACCAGTCTTTCGTCCACAACTATTTCGCCGAAGAGGAACCGATCGGCAAACATCTCGTCTCTATCGGCCATCGAACCTTCAACATCATCGGCGTAGTGGGCGATACGCGTTCCGAGCTCGCCCGGCCGCTGCCGCCCGTCATGTACTTCCCCATTGACGCGCCGCTTTACGGTGATTCCGTTCCCAACTATGCCACCCTCGCCGTGCGCTCGAGTCATGATGTCACTAAATTAGCCTTGCCCATCCAGCGAGTCTTCGCGCAACTTGATCCGGAGCTAGCGGTGGCGAACATCCTTACCATGGATCAACTTTTGGGCAAGATCACCCTGGACGCCAGTTTTAATATGACCTTGTTGGTTGCCTTCGCCGGTTTGTCGCTGGCGCTTGCCGCAGTGGGTTTGTTCGGAGTCCTTTCCTACATTGTCGCCCAGCGCTCGCATGAAATCGCCATTCGCCTGGCACTCGGGGCGCAGCGGCGCGACGTGCTGCACGTGGTGGTGCGTCAAGGAATGGTCCCGGCCGTGATCGGGATGGGCCTGGGAGTTGGCGGCGCCCTGGCACTGACTCGATTGTTGGCCAGCCTCCTCTACGGCGTCCAGCCCGATGACCCACTAACGTTCGCAGTGGTTTTACTGGTCTTGGCTGGAGTCACGCTGGTGGCAAGTTATATCCCCGCACACCGGGCCACAAAGGTCGATCCCATGGTGGCGCTACGGCATGAGTAAGACGGTGGATAGTGAATAGTGGTTAGTGGTCAGTAGCTGACAGCCGCCAGCTTTCGGCTGTCAACTGTCAGCCAAAAGCCCGAAGGGCCCGGGGGCCGTAGCTGACCGCTGAAAGCTGAGAGCTGAACGCTCCCCATTTCAAGGCGCGGCATAGATTAGCTCTTGGCTTTGTTCGACGGCTTGGCGAAAGTAAGGATTGCGAATAGTTCCAGGCTCGACCAGATCCACCGGGCGTCCGAAGAGCCGCTCCAAATCCTCTTGCAGGCCGAAATAGCAATCCGCGTGTTGGGAGGGGCTCAGAGTTGGAAGCTGAACGAGAAAGTCAAGATCGCTGGCGGCTGGATCGAAGGAGTTACCAGTGGCCGAGCCGAACAGCGACAATCGCTGCACGAGCCGCCGATGGCTGATATCTTCAAGCTCCCGAGCCTTTTCTTCGAGGATGGTGGTCACTGGCTTCGCTCCTGATGCAGTCCTTTGCATTACATTGTACGCCATGGCGCTCCCGTTCTTCACCTTATGATTTCATTTTCGCGCGAATGCTACTTCGGAGCGCGGGCCCTAGCTGAGCGCTGAAAGCTGAGAGCTGACAGCTTAAAACCGAGGACACTATGCGCTTAACCCGATTCATCCGCCGCCGCTATTGGGATGAAGAGCGGGCACGTGAGCTGCAAGCCTATCTCGAAGCCGAGACCGACGATAACATTGCCCGCGGCATGTCGGCGGATGAGGCGCGCTACGCCGCCCAACGCAAGCTCGGCAACACCACGCTGATTCTTGAGGATATTTACCGCATGAACAGCCTCGGCTGGCTCGAAACGCTTTGGCAGGATCTCCGGTACGGAGTGCGCCAGTTGTTTCGCAATCCCGGCTTCACGGCGGTAGCCGTACTGTCGCTGGCCCTTGGAATTGGCGCCAACACCGCCATCTTCAGCTTAATCGATGCCGTGATGCTGCGGATGCTCCCTGTCCGGAATCCCCGGCAGCTTGTTCTGCTTGAATGGAGTTCACAAGCATGGCCCGGGCGTTTCCTCAATTCCATGAGTGGGAGTATGGAGCAGGACAAAAGCGGGCGCAATACCAGCACCTCTTTTTCCTATCCGAGTTACGAGCACGTCCGCGACGCCAACGGCGTGTTTTCGAGTGTGACGGCCCTTGCCGCGAGCGCAATCGAGTTGAGCGTCGGCTTCAACGGACAGCCGGGCCGTGTCCACGGCGAACTTGTATCAGGGACGTTCTTTTCCACTGTGGGCGTTGAGCCCGCTCTGGGCCGAGTACTTTCTCCTGATGATGACCGCTTCGGGGCGGACCCGGTGGCGGTCGTTAGTTATGGCTATTGGCAGGGGAGGTTGGGCGGTGATGCGTCGGCGGTGGGCCATAGTCTGACCGTGAATGGAGTGCCTTTCATCTTGGTTGGAGTGAGCCCTCCGGAGTTTTTCGGGGTGCGGCCTGGCCAAGCAGTTGAAATCTGGCTGCCCCTTCACTGTCAGCCCTTGGTGGAACCAAGTTGGTCGCTATTCGCGGCGCCACAAAAGTCTCAACTCGGACCTTTGCCGATTGGTCCATTGTTCACGGCAAGGGACGATTGGTGGGTGCTTATTCTGGCGCGGTTAAAGCCGGCTGTAAGCAGGAAGCAGGCAAAATCCGATGCGGATTTAAGCTTTCAACAGAGCCTGGCCGCCGACATGAAGCCAGGCACCAAGACGGAGACAGTTCCGCATGTAGAACTGCAAACGGGAAGTAAAGGGTTGGATTATCTGCGCGGCAGGTTCTCACAACCTTTATTCATCTTGATGGCTGTGGTTGGGCTCGTATTGCTGATCGCCTGCGCGAATGTTGCAAACCTCATGCTGGCTCGCGCCACCACGCGCCAGAAGGAGATTGCGGTGCGCCTTGCGACGGGGGCGCGACGTGGCCGCCTGATCCGTCAATTGCTGACAGAGAGTGTCCTGTTGGCGGGTTTGGGGGGTGGACTTGGTCTGGTCTTGGCTTTTTGGGGGACTCGCCTGCTCGTAGCTCTCGTGGCTGGAGGACGTGACCCTATCACCTTGAGCGTGGCGCCGGATCCGAGTGTCCTGGGGTTTACAGCGGCGCTGTCCATTTTCACCGGGATCCTTTGCGGACTCTTCCCCGCTCTACGCAGCACGCGCGTGGACCTGTCGCCCGCTCTGAAGGAAAGCATTCGAACGCTGGAGAGCGGGTTCGAACGCAACCACCGGCTGGGGCTGGGAAAGACTTTGGTTATTGCCCAGGTGGCATTGTCGGTCGTACTGCTGGCGGGCGCGATCTTATTTGTTCGCACGCTGACCAATCTGGAAAGTGTCAACGCCGGATTCAACCAGCATAATCTCCTGCTGTTTGGCATCGATCCCTCGCAGGACGGCTACAAATCCCAGCGGTTGGCAGAGCTTTATCGAGAATTGTTGGGGCAGTTGGGTGCTCTGCCGGGGGTTCGCTCGGTGTCAATTTCGATGCATGGACTGATCGGGGGCGGGGCATCCGTCTATACGCTGCGCATGGCGGCGTCTCCGCCGAAACTTCGGCATAAGGGGGACCAATTTGAGACCTACGTTAATCGTGTGGGGCCAAGATTCTTTGAAAGTATGGGAATCCCTCTCTTGCTAGGTCGTGATCTCGGCGACGCTGATACGGCCGCGGCGCCCAAGGTGGCGGTGGTGAACGAAAAGTTCGTAAGCGAATTTCTGGGCGGCGAGAACCCCATCGACCGGCGTTTCGGTTTTGGCGACGCTAAAACGGCCACGGATTATGAGATCGTGGGCCTGGTGGGCAACGCTAAGTACACCGACCTGCGTACGGAGGTTCCGGCCACCGTCTACCTTCCCTACCAGCAAGACCTGGATGGGTTAGGCGCAATGGTTTGCGAGTTACGCACAGCAGGAAACCCCTTGAACTATGTGAGCGCCGTGGCGCGGGTGGCAAAAGGTCTCGACCCCAACCTCGCACTTTATAACGTTTGGACACAAGAGGAGCAAATCGATGAGTCGCTATCGCAGGAACGGCTGTTTGCCCGGCTGACTAGCTTTTTTGGAGTGCTTGCGGCGATGCTCGCGTGTGTGGGCATTTATGGCATCATGGCCTTTACCGTAACCCACCGGACGCGCGAGATAGGAATCCGCATGGCGATGGGCGCAAGCTCTGGTGAGATCACACAGATGGTTTTGGGAGAAGCTCTCTTGTTGGTGGGAATCGGAATTGTCGTGGGAATCGCTCTCGCCCTGGGCGCGGCGCGGCTCATCGCATCGCTGCTTTATGGCTTGAGGCCCACAGACCCCCTGACCCTTGTTCTGACCGCCTTACTCATGTTAGGCGCTGCGGCACTTGCGGGATATCTTCCCTCGCGAAAAGCCTCCCAGGTCGATCCCATGGTGGCGCTGAGGCATGAGTAGAACAGTGAATAGTAGACAGTGAACAGTGGTTAGAAAAGGCAGTGATGGTTGAATAGTGGCTGGTTGCTACTGGCTAGAGTTTTGGTGACAAGATGCGTGTGTAATCCTGGGAAGCGTGGATGACGCGCTCAATCTGCACCCCGTTCGTCTGGGGATGATAGAAAATCAGGTACTTTTCGAAATGGCGGACTCGCCACATTCGCAAGGTCGGGAATTTTCGGATTTGCCAGGGGCGCCGAGGTTGGGCGCTAGGGCCAATTCGAGGAATGAAACACGGGCCGCAGCCAGAAAGCGCTGCGCCACGTCGATTCCACCCTCTTCTCCGAGGTAGGCGAAATGCCGAACGAGATCACGTCGCGCGGCAGGTCTTACGAACGGTCGACGCACACGCAGCTACGCTTTCCTTCTGGCTCGCATCAGGGTAACCCCGGCCCGCTCGACTTCGGTCCAGTCGCGGTCCGTCATTTCCGTAGCTTCTCCGCTTGCTTGGGCTGCTTCGACACAAGCGTCTACGCGCTTCTGCCAATGCTCGTCCACCGGAACCGGCCGCCCAGCATCCCGCCGAAGGTCCAGAAGGAGTTCGGCCGCCTCCTCAAAGAACTTCTCGTAACTGGAATACTCCCCGCGCTCGACCGTTTCGTTGACGCGTTTCTCAAGATCGGCTGGCAGTGCAACCTTCATCGGGCATTTCCCCCTGGTCGTATTTTACTGCAACGGACTGCCAGATTGCAGCTTGGATTTGATTTAAGCGGTCAGCCTTCAGCAATCAGCTTTAAGCTCTCAGCCAAATGCCCCAGGGGCCAGCGAATCGTTGCTGATCGCTGCAAGCTGAGAGCGTGTAGCGCGGACCCGATCTCTAGGTCCGCGGTTCGTAGCCCCCTAAAGGCAAGAGCCGCGGACCTAAAGAGCAGGTTCGCGCTACGCTCGGAGGACTCACATGCGCTTGACACGGTTCTTCCGCCGCCGCTATTGGGACAAGGAGCGGGCGTGCGAACTGGATGCGTATCTGGAAGAGGAAACGGCGGAGAACATAGCCCGCGGCATGTCGCCGGAAGAGGCTCGCCGCGCAGCTCACCTGAAACTCGGCAACACCACGCTGATTCGCGAAGATATTTACCGCATGAACAGCCTCGGGTGGTTGGAAACGCTTTGGCAGGACCTGCGCTTCGCCTTGCGGATGCTGCGCAAGAATCCCGGCTTCACCGCGGTGGCCGTGCTTTCTTTAGCGCTGGGCATAGGCGCTAACTCCACGATTTTCAGCATCGTGGATACCGAACTTCTCCGGCCATGGCCGGTAAGGGACCCAGCGCGCTTGGCCATGATCACCACCACCGATTTTGGCAATATCTCGTATCCCGATTATCTCGACATTCGCCAGCAAGCCAGCGCTTTCTCCGATATGGTGGCCTATGGCTACCGTGGAGGCTTCATCAGTGGCGAGGCCCAGCGAGCGGGCCAAGAGTTAAACGTCGAAGTGGTTTCGCAGAACTACTTCGCGGCACTGGGCGTAAAGGCGCTGCGGGGCCGCACTTTTTCACCGCAGCCCGAGCAGGCTGCCGCCGAGGGCCACTCCGCTCTGGTGAGCTACAATCTCTGGCAGCATTACTTTGGCGGCGATCCCTCTCTGCCCGGCAGAATCGTCCTTCTCGATGGGAGAGAATTCACGGTGATCGGTATCACTCCCCTGGACTTTTGCGGCTTGCAGCGGGAAGGCGGTCCCAACATCTGGCTCACCAAGGAGGGTTGGGAGACGATGGTTCCCGGCGAGGACCGTTGGGATGCTGCCCGCGACAACCGCTGGTTTGAGGTAGCCGGGCGTCTTCGCCCCAATACTCAAATCAGTGAGGCACGTGGGCAACTTCAGACGCTGGCGCAGCGCCTGGCGCTAGCTTTTCCCGCCACCAACCACGACGTCAAATTCCTCGCCCACCCTGCTTCCGAGTGGACATACCAAGGAATGCAAACGGGGATTTACATGATGGCGATGGTGGGGTTGGTTCTACTGATCTGCTGCGCGAATGTCGCCAATCTGCTTTTAGCGCAAACCGAGCGGAGACAGCGCGAAATCGCGCTGCGCCGGGCGCTCGGAGCGGGACAGCGGCGCCTGGTTGGGCAACTTTTCACCGAAGGGCTTCTCCTGTCCGTGGCGGGCGGTGCCCTAGGGGTCATGCTGGCAGCGTGGCTTCTACGGCTGGGGCCCGCGCTTGTACCGGGCCTGGCGGATTTGACCCTCCAGCTCGATGGTCGCGTGCTGCTGTTCACCACGGCTATTTCACTCTTGTCAGCTTTGATCTTCGGAATCGCGCCGGCGCTGCGGGCCGTGAAGGGCGACTTGACGGCTGCCCTGAAGGGCGAGAGCCGGGAACAAGCGACGGGACGGCTGCCCATGCGCAGCCTGCTCGTGTGCGCTGAAATCGCGCTCTCCGTGGTCCTGCTGGCCGGTTCGGCACTGTTGTTACGCAGCTTGCTGTACAGCCAGGGCATCAATCCCGGGTTTGACCCGAAGAAGAATGTGGTGATGCTGTCCGTCGCCCCGCCCATGCTCTACGGCTATAACCAAGCCCAAGCCGCCGCTCTTTACCCTAAGTTGGCGGCGCGCGTGGATTCCGCACCGGGGGTGGTGCGCGCCAGCTATGCCCGGCGGGCTCCCATGACGGAGGCCGAAGGAGGAGAAACCCAGGCGGTGGTTGTCCCAGGCGTGCAGGCGCCTCCCGGAACCGATCATTTCGATATTCGCTTTAACGTTGTCGCCCCGAAGTTTTTTGCGACAGTGGGCACACGGATGGAGAAGGGGAGGGATTTCAACGAGTTCGATATGCCCTCCACCGCCCCGGTCGTCATCATCAATGACGCCCTCGCACATCGATTCTGGCGTGACGAGAACCCCCTGGGAAGATCACTCCGGATTGGCAAAAAGGACTACCAGATTGTCGGCGTAGTGGAGGCAGGAAGGTACGTCAGGCTTCATGAAACAGTCCAACCCTACCTCTACCTCCCCTTCACCCAGACCTTTTCGTTTGAGTGCGTGCTGTTTGTGGAAACAGCCGGGGATCCACGGAACTTCCTCCCTGCTATCCTGAAAGAATCGGCGGCTGTCGATCAACACCTTCCCATCGTCAATGCGGTGACCTTCAAAGACTACATGCAGGAGGTCTTGTCGGTGGAGCGATCGAGGGCGGAGCTGCTGGCGAGCCTCGGCATCCTGGGAATCTTTCTGGCGGCGGTGGGGCTGTATGCGACGGTGGCTTATCACGTCAGCCGGCGCTCCCATGAGATCGGGATTCGAATGGCGCTGGGGGCTCGGCGCAACGATGTTCTGAAACTTGTCCTGCACCAAGGCCTGCGCTTTGGGGGAATAGGCGCGGTCGTTGGATTGATGGGCGCTTTGGCGGCGTCCCGCCTGATGTCCCAAGTCATTTACGGCGTCGCGCTCTTGGACCCACTGAGTTATTTGGCCGCAATCATCGTGGCAGTGAGCGTTGCCCTGATGGCATCATATTTCCCCGCCCGGAGAGCAGCGAGGATCGATCCCATGGTGGCACTGAGGCATGAATAATCGGCGATTTTCGATTAGCGATTGCCCGAAAAGCGAAGTTGGATAAAGGCAACTCTAAAGGGGGACCCGTACTACCGGCGTGAACTTCTGGGTGGGCATAAAAGCGGGATCGTCTCCCGGTTGTTCCGGCGATAAATACGGAAATCCTCCTCATCGACGGTAATCACGGTGTGCTGGGGAAACAGCTCACTCATTCGGATGAGGCACAGATCGGCGAGGTCGGAGTGGCGGTCCTGGTACCGCTCCGCCAA
>Ga0335085_10004949_pt1 | contig 21767 bp, 11 predicted proteins | sample Lox_Sample_45_FD_206712 | JGI IMG/M metagenome (GOLD analysis project Ga0335085, IMG submission 206712) | Soil microbial communities from Loxahatchee National Wildlife Refuge, Florida, United States - Lox_Sample_4.5 | ecosystem: Environmental > Terrestrial > Soil > Wetlands | place: USA...
GCGCCCGTTCAAACACGGCATTCACGGCTTCAGCGAACCCACGCCCGACGGCCGCGGGATTCAGCCCGTCACCAATCTTTCGCGCAAATCCAAAGCGATCTGGAACATTCTCAATCAGCAGGGCATGCGCAGCGCCGTGATCGGCTGGTGGCCCAGCCATCCCGCTGAGCCCATCAATGGCGTGACCGTTTCCGACCACTTTCATCGTGCCGCTCAGCCGCTCGAAAAGGGCTGGCCTTTGCTGCGCAATTCAGTCCATCCACCGGAACTGCACGACACGCTCGCCGATCTGCGCATGCATCCCGATCTGCTCACGCCCGATATGGTCGAGCCGTTTATCCCTCTGGCGCGCGAGATCGATCAGGATAAGGACCGCCGCCTCGCCGGCTGTATGCGCACTCTCTGTGAATGCGTCAGCATTCACTCCGCCGCCACGTGGCTGCTCGACAATCGCCTTCCCGACGGGCGCGACTGGGATTTCTTCGCCGTCTACTACGACGCTATCGATCACTTCTGTCACGGCTTCATGCGCTACCATCCGCCGCGCCAGAAATGGATTCCGGAACGCGACTTCGAGCTCTACAGCAACGTCGTCACCAAAGCATACGAATTTCACGATCAGATGCTGGGCGCGCTGCTGAGCCGCGCCGGCGAAGACGCCACCGTGATCCTCATGTCCGATCACGGTTTCCATCCGGATCATCTGCGCCCGTCGTCAATACCCGATATTCCCGCCGGACCAGCCATCGAGCATCGCGACTTCGGCATTCTCGTCATCAAAGGCGCGGGAATCAAAAAAGACGAATTGGTGCACGGCGCTTCGGTGCTCGACGTCACTCCGACCATCCTCGCGCTCCTCGATCTCCCCGTCGGGGAGGACATGGATGGCAAGGTGCTCGCGCAGGCGTTCGAGAATGCGCCTGCGGTGCACTACATTCCGAGCTGGGAGGAAGTCGCCGGGGATGACGGCCGTCATCCGCCTCACACGCGCCTCGATCCGGTCGCCGCGCACGAAGCCATCGAGCAGATGGTCGCGCTCGGCTACATCGAGCGCCCTGATGACAACCGCGAGATCGCAATCGAAAAAACGGTTCGCGAACTGCGTTACAACCTCGGCGAAGCCTATCAGGATGACAACCGGCACCTCGAAGCGCACCGGATTTTCAGCGAACTGTATGCAAAGGATCCCGACGAGCAACGCTTCGCCGTCAAACTGTTCGTCGCATGTCAGGCGCTCGGCATGCACGGGGAGATGCGCCGCATTGTCGACGATCTCGATGGCCGCCGCCGCGCATTGTATGAGGAGGCGGCGCCCAGGCTGGCCGGGTTGAGAGCAACCGCCGCCCGGCGGCTGCAGGAAAAAACGAAAGATGGCGAAGAACAGCCTCCGGAAACCGACGCCGAAGCGCAGATTCGATCGGTCCTCAGCGAGGAAGAACAGAAGGATTACGCCCGCGCGCGCAATCTCGCGCGCTATCAGCCACCGGTCATCGACTATTTGAGGGCGCAGGTCCTTACTGCCGAACAGCGTTATGAAGAAGCGCTGGCATCTCTTGAAAAAGTCACGGCCGCGCACCTCGTGCGTCCGGGACTGTTCCTGCAGACCGCCGATCTTTACCTCAAGCTCGGCCGCTGGGCCGACGCGGAGGATGTTTACAGCAAGGCGCTCGTCATCGATCCCGACAACGCGCACGCTCATCTGGGAATCTGCCGAATGGCTCTGCGGCGGCGTCAGTTTGAAAAGGCGGCGCAATCGGCCATCAATGCGCTGCAGAGAATCTACAGCTATCCGTTGGCGCACTTCCTGCTGGGTTCGTCGCTGATCGGAATGAAAGAGTACGGCCGCGCGGCCGAGTCGTTCCGCGCCGCAATTTCCTGTAACCCGAACTTTCCGGAAGCGCATCGGCGTCTGGCAGTCCTGCTGGAAAAGCATCTGGGCGACCCGGCCTCTGCAGCTGAACACCGCAGACTCGCGCGCAGCATGCGCCGCCACAAACCTGCGAAGCCCGTAAAACCGTCGATGGCCGAAACCGTCGAAAGTCTCTCACCGCCGCCGGAGCCGGCCGGCACGCCACCTGCGGAGATGCCTCCGCTCGAAGAATGCCTTGTTGTGGTGAGCGGACTGCCGCGGTCGGGCACGTCAATGTTCATGCAGATGCTCGCGGCCGGGGGCATGCCGGTGATGACCGATGGCGCGCGCGCGGCCGATGAAGACAATCCCCGCGGCTATCTCGAATTCGAGCCGGTGAAAAAGCTGTTGCGCGATGCGGGCTTTCTGCACGAAGGGCGCGGCAAAGCAATTAAGATCGTGGCGCCTCTGCTGAGCGCGCTGCCGGCCGGACTGCCCTGCCGGGTTGTGCTCATCGAACGCGATCTGGACGAAGTGCTCGATTCGCAGGAAAAAATGATCGCGCGCCGCAAGTCGAAAATCGAGTCCACGCCCGAACGCCGCCGCCTGCTGAAGGAGGAATACACACGCAGCATGGCGCGCATCAAAACCATGCTCTCGCGCCGGCCGGCCACGCGCCTGCTGATGGTCGAACATCGCGATGCCATCGACAACCCGGCGGCGGTCGCCGCGAGGCTCAACGCTCTTGTCGACAACAAACTGGACGCCGCAAAAATGGCCGCCGCCATCGACCCCACGCTCCACCGCAACCAGACAAAGCCCAATAGCTAGTACCCAGCAGCCAATACCCCAAACGCCATTCCGATACAATCGCAGCATCCCATTTCCCCGCTGAGGAGTCGTATGACGAGTAAATTCCTTGCCTGTGCCGCGACCTTGCTCCTGTCCGCCGCCGCGCCCGCCCAGACCGGCGCGAAAAACGGCGAGTGGCGCACTTACGGCGCCGACCTCGGCAACACCAAATACTCTCCGCTTGACCAGATCAACGCCTCGAACTTCAATTCCCTTAAACTAGCCTGGCGCTTTCATACCGAGAATCTCGGCCCCAAACCCGAATACAACATGGAAGACACGCCGCTCATGGTCAACGGCGTCGTCTACACCACTGCCGGCTCCCGCCGCGATGTCGTCGCCCTCGACGCCGCTACCGGCGAACTGCTCTGGGTCCACAGCGAAAACGAAGGCGCGCGCGGCGCCGACGCACCCCGCCAGCTCTCCGGCCGCGGCCTCGCCTACTGGGAAAACGGCAACGACCGCCGCATTGTCTACGTCTCGCCCGGCTACCGCCTCATCTCGCTGGACGCCAAAACCGGCAATCCCGTCTCCACGTTCGGCAAATCCGGCACCGTCGATCTGAAACTCGACGACGACCAGCAGATCGATCTCATCACCGGTGAAGTCGGCCTGCACGCAACTCCGCTGGTGGCGGGCGACACCGTCATCGTCGGCGCGGCGCATCTCGCGGGCGGCGAGCCGAAGAGCAAATCCAACGTAAAAGGCTACGTGCGCGGCTTCGACGTCCGCACGGGCAAGCGCCTCTGGATCTTCCACACCATTCCCAGGCCCGGCGAGTTCGGCTACAACACCTGGGAAAAGGATTCCGCCGAATACACCGGCAATACCGGCGTGTGGGCGCAAATCAGCGTCGATGAGACTCTCAACATGGCCTACCTGCCGGTCGAGCTTCCGACCGGCGATTACTACGGCGGCCATCGCCCCGGCAACGGCCTTTTCGGTGAGAGTATCGTCGCCGTCGATCTGAAAACCGGCCAGCGCAAATGGCACTACCAGCTCGTGCATCACGGCATCTGGGACATGGACATCCCGTGCGCGCCAATGCTCATCGATATCACGGTGAACGGGCAGCCGGTAAAGGCGCTGGCGCAGCCGACCAAGCAGTCCATGCTCTACGTCTTCGACCGCGTCACCGGCCAGCCGATCTGGCCCATCGTCGAAACGCCCGTGCCCAAAGGCGATGTGCCCGGCGAATGGTATTCGCCCACGCAGCCGATCCCCTCCAGGCCGCCCGCTTATGGACGCAACGGTTTTTCAGTCGAGGATGTCATCGACTTTACCCCCGAGCTGAAAGCCGAGGGAATGAAGATCATTTCGAAATATAAGATCGGTCCGCTCTTCACTCCGCCCGTTCTGAGCAAACCCGACGGGCCGCTCGGCACGCTCGATATCGGTTGCTGTCAGGGCGGCACCAACTGGCCCGGTGGATCGTACGATCCCCGGACACACATGCTTTACGTCTATGGCAAAACCGAAGCCACCAGCCTGGGGCTCATTCCGCCCGGCGGCAAGTCGGACATGAACTTCATTCGCGGCAGCGCGGCAGAAGGCCCCGGCGCCAACAGTCTTACCGTGCAGGGGCTGCCGATCTTCAAGCCGCCTTACGGCGCGATCACCGCATTCGATATGGACAAAGGCGATCTCGTCTGGCAGGTGCCTCACGGCGAGACTCCGGACAACGTTCGCAACAGTCCGGCTCTCAAAGGCGTTCCGATCCAGCGCACGGGCCGCGCGGGAAACATCGGCATCGTGACCACCGCTTCACTGGTTATCTCCGGCGAGGCCGGCTTCATCACCAACGACAAAGGACAACGCGGCGCGTACCTGCGCGCTTACGACAAAGCCACCGGCAAAGACGCCGGCGCGGTCTTCATGCCCGCCGGCGAGACGGGTTCGCCGATGACCTACATGTGGAATGGCAAGCAGTACATCGTGATCGCCGTCGGCGGCCAGGGATATCCGGCGGAACTGTTGGCCTACCGGCTCCCTGATTAGCGGCGCGAGCTGCGTATCGACATAACATAGCTGACGAGGTAATCGTTTGGGAAATACCCATGGATCTTTCGGAAGGCGCGGTTTTCTGAAACACGCCGGATCGGGTGCGGCCGCTGCCGCCGCCGGGTTTGTGCTCGAGCCGCAGGCTGCAGCGCAAAACGCCGAACCCGCCCTGTCTGCCGTGCCCGTAACGCCCGGATCGGATTTCATGCTGGATGTGATCCGATCTCTCGACATGGAATACTGCGCTGCCAATCCCGGCTCCAGCTTTCGCGGGCTCCACGAGTCCATGCTGAATCACGGCGGCAACAAAAACCCGGAGCTGCTGACCTGCCTGCATGAGGAATCGTCAGCCGCCATGGCCCACGGCTACGCCAAAATCGAAGGCAAACCGATGATGATCATGGTGCACGGCACCGTGGGCCTGCAGCACGCTTCGATGGCGATCTACAACGCCTGGTGTGACCGCGTCCCCGTCTTCATCGTGGCCGGCAACATCCTGGATGTGAATTATCGCCGCGGCAACGCGGAATGGGTTCACAGCGTGCAGGATTGTGCAGCTATGGTGCGCGACTACATCAAGTGGGATGACAACCCGGTTTCGCTCACCCACTTCGCCGAATCCGCGGTGCGGGCGTACAAAATCTCCATGACGCCGCCCTACGAGCCGGTGCTTCTGGTGGCCGACGGCAAGCTCCAGGAGGAGCCCATCGAAGAGAAGAACCTGCGCATTCCGAAGCTCGTGATGGCCGCGCCGCCGCAGGGCGACGCCAATGCCGTCAAAGAAGCGGCGCAGATTCTTGTGGCGGCGGAAAACCCCGTCATCGTGGCCGGGCGCGCCGCCCGTTCGCAGCATGGCATTGAGCTGCTGGTGGAACTTGCCGAACTGCTTCAGGCGCGCGTTCACGATCAGCGGCTGCGCATGAATTTCCCCACTGCGCATCCTCTCTACGCCAACCCTGGCGCGTTGCCGCTGAACCCGAATATCAGCGATGCCGACGTCGTGCTCGGGCTGGAGCCGCAGGACCTCTGGAACAGCACCCACAAGATGACTCCACTGAATCGCTTCGGCATGGAATCGCAATCCGTCATGAAGCCAGGGACGAAGATCATTACGATCTCCGCCGTCGAGTTGAGTCAGAAATCGAATTATCAGGACTTCGGGCGTTATCTGGAAGCAGATCTCGCGATCACAGGCGATGCCGAAGCCACTCTCCCGGCTCTTATCGAAGAAGTGAAACGCGCCCTCACCCCCAATCGCCGCATCGCCATTCAGGATCGCGGCCGCAAGGTTGCCGCGCTGAATGCCGAGGCCCACAGCCGCAATCGCGAACTCGCGGCAGTCGCCTGGGATGCCAGCCCCATCAGCACTGCGCGGCTCTCCGCCGAACTTCGCGAGCAGGTGAAGAACGAGGACTGGTCGCTCGTTTCCTGGGACCGCATGCTGAGCTCCTGGCCAACCCGGCTCTGGAGCTTTTCAAAGCACTACCAGTTCATCGGCACACACGGGGGATCGGGCATGGGCTACGGACTTCCCGCCGCAGTCGGCGCGGCGCTTGCCAACCGAAAACACGGACGCCTCAGCATCAACATCCAGCCGGATGGTGACCTTTGTTACGCGCCGGGCGTGCTCTGGACTGCGGCGCACCATCAGATCCCGCTGCTCAACATCATGCACAACAATCGCGCCTATCATGAGGAGCGCATGTATATCGCTCTTCTCGGCGCTAAGTACGATCGCAGCCCGGAGAAGAGCGACATCGGCACCGCTCTCAAAGGACCTAATATCGACTACGCTTCGATCGCGAAAGGATTCGGTCTTTACGCGGAAGGACCGATCGAGAACCCGGTGGATCTCGCGCCCGCCATCAAGCGGGCTATCGAACGCGTGAAAAAGGGTGAGCCCGCGCTGCTCGATGTCGTGACGCAGCCGAGGTGAACACGATGCGCTGCATATTACTCGGATTCGTCGGCGCCCTTTGCCTCCTGGCGCAGAGCGACCCCGCCAATGGAAAGCGTCTGTTTGAAGTCAAAGCCTGCTACGAATGCCATGGGTGGCGCGGACAGGGCGGTCTGAACGGTCCGCGGCTGGCTCAGACCAAACTCAACCTGCAGGGGTTCCGCAACATTCTGCGAAATCCGCCGCCAGGAAACATGCCGCCGTTTCGCGCGGCGGTGCTCACCGACCGGGAAGTCGCCGACCTGTTTGCGTACATCCAGTCCTTCCCGCCGCCCGAGCCGGCCGACCGGATCCCCGCGCTGAGGAATTAGCCTTGCTCTAATCTGCCGCGGCGGCCGCGGGAGCAGACAATCGCGCCACGATCCTGCGGGCCTTGTTCAGCGGCCCATCCACGTGGATACCCATCGGGCGCGCGGCGGGAAATCTCAGCCAGTTGGCGTATTGCGCTTCGATCACCACACGGTCTTCATCGAACGTGAGCGCCGAATCATGGTGAATTTTCTCTGCCATATTCGGGCGCGCGGGATTCCTGTTGGAAGAGATGGTCCAGAAATAGAAACTGGTTGACTCCGTTTCCGGCGTGATCCCGTGGAAGCCCCGCATATGAAAACCTCCGCGGTTCGGATCCCTGAGATCGCCGGCGCCGGCATCCATGCCGCCGGTCCAGATCAGAAAATGGCTGACCCGGAACTCGATCTCCTGCCAGCGATCGATGCGGCCCGTAAACGGCCACGCTTCAAGGTAAGTCGGAGGCGCTTCGGAATCGCGCATATGACGAATTACGCGCACCCAGTCCTGACCGTCCTCAATCGTCATCTCCGGTTTGACGTGAATCCGCGCGTTGCCGCCGATGGTTCGCGCGTGTACGTATCCCAGGTGGCTAAGATCGAGGAGGTTGTCGTGAATCAGCTCGTACGGCGCTTTGTAGTGATAGACGTCGCCTTTGAACTGGTAGAGCGGGTCGTCGTGCCACGGATGCGCAGGCGCATCGCACGTGGGCTTCGATTCGGCGGTGCGGCCCATCCAGATCCACACGATCTGATTGCGCTCCTGCAGCGGATAAGCGCGCACGCAGGCAGCCGGCGGAATATGATCCTGGCCCGGTATCTCGGCGCAGCGGCCGTCGCGGGCGAACAAAAGCCCGTGATAACCGCAGCGGATCGATTCGCCTTCAATCGTTCCGCACGAAAGAGGGAGATGGCGATGACAACAGCGGTCTTCGAGCGCGGCCAGTTTGCCGCCGGCCCGGAACAGAACCACGGCCTGGCTGAGCAGAGTTCGCGCAACGGGTTTGCCCTGAAATTCCCAGGAAAAGCCCGCTACGTACCATCGATCAAGCGGAAACATGCCGGTAGTATATAGCGCCTCTGAACCGAGGTGAGCCCCTCACCAGATGTGCGAAGCCACCACGTTCAGCGACCCGGGCGAATTGCCGAAAATGCGGTCGTGCAGAACAACCTGGAAATTTCTGCGCGCCCAGTCGGGCGGGGCATTGCCGGTGAACTTTTCGAACAGCCGATCGTCCGAAAGAAATTCCACTCCGGCCTGCGTATCGCGCGGATCCAGCCCGACGATCAGAATGACCGGGTGCCCGGAGTCGCTGTGCAGCAGACGCGTAACGATCGAATAGCCCTCGACCGAATTGGGAGCCGCGCCGGGTCCGTGATCGCTCCACCTGCGGTTCGCCTGCTGCGAATCGACGACCCCCTTCCCCTGATCGTTGCGCTCGATCCGGAAACGCATGGTGCTCATCATTTCGTCCGACCACCGGGTGCCCCCGATGAGGACCGCCGGCGATCTCTTCAGGTCTGAGAACGAGGCGTCATTTCCGAATTTCAGCGCGAAGGGCTGGTGGTGCAGCGCCAGATGCTCGGCGAAACGCGCCGCTGCCAGTGCGCCCCCGGTGCCGACGAACGACATCCCATCTCCTCCCTTTGCCGTCGGACTCGTGACCGTCGCGAGGGAGATGAGCACAGGCTGATCGCGGTTGAGGAAGGGCTGCCAGACGAGGTCCGTGCCGGCGGTGCCGCGAGCCATCCCGGCGAACAGAAAAATCCCCGTTGCCAGAGCCGCGCATACTCCGCCCAGCAGCAGTAGCTGCGGCAGTCGCCGGGGGAGCTTCCTGCGTTCGACCGTTTGCGCGTAGGCGTTGGACTGGCTGGCCGGCTCAGCCTCGGGATCGAAGTGGAAAACCGGCTGATAACTGCCGAGCGGCAGCTCGATCCGTACGCTTCCGTCAATTCCTGAAGCGTAGGCCTGCGCCAGCCTCTTGCGCACCTCGCTCCCGGTCACACGCACAATCGAGGCGCTCTGCGCGTCGAAGTCGTCGGCGCGCTCAAATACGTCGACGGCGATATTGCGTTCCTTTATGGAAGCGCCGCTGCCCGCCAGCGTCTGCTCCACCACATAACGCAGAAATGCCTGCCTCCGGCGGCTTCCGCTGAACGCAGGGCTGTCGAGAATCTGGTCCAGGTGTGCGAGAACACTGGCGCGCTTCTCTTCGGTCCACGGAAGAGGGCTGTGCACAACATACATCGGCTGGTACCCCGTTTCCCGTGAGTATATAGCATCTCGGCGGGAAAGGAACCGGAAACTTCAGCGGGAAAGGCGACGCGGGCGCAGCCGGCTGTCCCGCTGCCGCGTTTAGAAGTGCGCGGCAGCGAACCAATCGCCGGCGATCAGAACTGGAAGCGGGCGATGAACAATCCGCTCCGCGGCGCGCCGGGTACGGCGGCGCCCGTTTGCAGATTGCCGTATGTTCCGAATCCGCCGGTGTACTGCCCGTTCACCGCGGTGGGCGCGGCCGAGAAATTCAGTCCGGCAGCGCCGGGCTGCGGCAGCAGCATCCGATTGAAAACATTGTTCATTTCAATTCGGATCTGCAGCGTGTAGCGTTCTTTGAACCGGAAATTGCGGCTCAGATTCGCGCTTTCCACCGGCTGCCGGATGCCCCGGAAATATCGGATGCTCGACTGGTTGGCGGCAAACTGACCGTCCGGCACCGCCACCCACGCGGCCGGATTCAGCACCTGAGTTCTGGTCGGATCGTAGCAGTGGCAGTTGATGTCGAGCGGCTCGGTGTGGACCTTGCCGCTGAGATCCGTCCAGTTCACCGCGTACGGATTCATCGGCTTGCCGTCGGCGCCGATTTTGAGCTGCGCGCCGCCTGGGCCATAGCCCAGCCAGTCGCTGATCGGGAACGTTGAGCTGGCGGCCGGGCGTCCCAGCAGCGGAGCGCTTTGATACTGCGCATATGCGCCCAGCCCCCAGCCTCCGAGGATGTAGGACACCACCGGATTGCCGATGATCGGTGTCCCCTTGTGCGCCCGCGGCGTCTGGTATTCCGCCGAAAAGCGAAGCTGCTGCGGAAGGTCAAGCGCCGAGACGTTCTTCCCCAGGCTTCGGTTGTAAGGATCTGGCGTGCTCATCAGATCCAGCGTCTTCGCGTAGGTGTAGTTGCCGTTAACGGACAACCCGTGCGAATACCTCTTGGTTATTGTGAGCTGCAGGGCGTCGTACCAGCTCTTGCCGATCGGCGCGACGGTCGGGTTAATCGAAGTATTGAACTGCGGATACGGACGGATCGACTGCCGTACCGTCTGGTTCGTCGGAAACGCGGCCCAGGGGAGACTCCAGCCTTTCGCCGCAAGGGTAGCCTTCTGCGCTGCCGTCAGATTGCCCACCTGCGTGATCAGGAGCGCCCGATCGGCTGTGTTCCCGACGTTAAATCCGTACTTCGCCAGGTCCGCCACACTCAGGTCGTTGAAGCTCGTAAGCGCCGCCGCCGGCAGCCACACGGAGCGGTTTCCAACATAGGATGCTTCCACGACCAGATTCTTCGTGATCTCGCGCTGCAGGCTCAGCGAATACTGGAAAATGCGCCCGGGCCGTCCTGCCTGGGGATCGACGAGCGCCGGCGCCGCGATTACCGAGTTGTTCGGTTCTCCAACGTTGGCGGCATAGACCGGCCACTGCGCCTGGATGGTCGACGGAATACCGTTCTGCAGCTGGAAGATGGACTGACCGAACCCGGCCGCCGGTCCGCTTGCCTGATTGCTGATACCCGCGCCGAAATACTGCGTCGCGTTGTAAACCAGGCCGGCGCCGCCACGGATTACAGTCTTCGTGTCGTGCGAGTACGCAAAGCCAAGTCTCGGCCCGTAGGCGTAAGGATAGTTGCGCGCGAAACTGCAGTTGCAGTTCGCTTCGAAAATCAGGCCGCCCGGCAATCCGCCCGCCGACGGGTTGGGAGTCGTCAGACTCAGATCGCCCAGCCGGCCGTAATCTTCCCGGGTGTATGTTCCGTAGTCCCACCGCATCCCGTAATTGACCGTGAGCTTTCGGGTAACCTTCCAGCTGTCCTGGGCATAACCTGCCCATTCATATTTATGCGAGCGGTAGACGGCGGGCACCGCGATCGTCAGCGCCTGCACGCCACCCAGCAGGAAATTGGCGTAGCCGAAGCCTGTGGTGCCCTGGCTCAGCGTCGTGACCTGCAGCGCCGGGTCCGCCGTGACGCCACTGCCCACCGGCGAAGGAACGCCAATAATCGCCGGCGTGGTGAACGAGTAATTGCCCGCCGTGTTGGTGAAAACGCTCACCGGATAACGGTCCTCGCGGAACTCCCCGCCGTACTTCAGCGTGTGATTCCCGTGCACCTCGGAAAGGCTGATGGTCGCCGATGGCCGGCGCTCGCTGCCGCCCGTGCTCTGCGCCAGCGGGCCGGTGGTGCTGAGACCGCCCTGTGCGGCAGATGCGCCCGGCGCGAAGTTCGGGAACAGCCGGTTCAGCGTCGCTCCCGTCAATCCGAGCGTCTGCTGAGGATTGAAATCCAGCGTCGGCGAAAAATCCTTGAAGTCGAACCGCAGGAACCCGAAGCCGACGTGCAGCAGCCGCGTGGGCGACAGCGTATGGTCGTAGTTCAGGCGTTCCTGCGTTGAGTTGTGAAACGTGCCGCGCGCCTCCGTGATCGTCGACGGAAAGCCTTCAAAGGCGCCGTTGCCCGGCGTATACTGCGCGCTCGTCGCATCGTAGACCCAGTAGAAGGAGAGGCGCGCATTCTGCGTCAGCTGGTGGTCGAGCTTGAATGATGGCAGGGTGGATGTGCGGTTGGCGTGGAACGGATTCTGAAAATTGTTTCCGAGCGCACCCGCCGCCGCATTCGGGCCCGTCGGCATCGGAAGCAGCGCCTGCACCTTCTGTGCGACTGAATCAAGGTAGGCCACCGACAGCGGAATCTTGTTGCCAGGGAATGGACTTCTGACCTGAACCTGGCTGCCGGCCGGGCAATCCGTCGTGACCGACGCGCTGCACGTCACGGTGCGGGTGCTCAGGGGATCGAAGATGGTTCCCGACAAAACCGTGGCTCCGGTCGGATCGATGTAGTTATGCTGCGCAGCGCCTGTGCCCACCAAAAGGGGGCGGGGCACTCCGTTGACTCCGCTTGCCGGTATCAGAGCTGAAAAATCGCCGTTCCGATATGCCTGGGTCGGCACGGTTGCCGACACAGTAGAGATGAACGGCCGCGTAATGAATTGCTCCCAGCTGAAAAAGAAAAAGCTTTTGTTTTTTCCGTTATAAACTTTCGGAATCCTCACCGGCCCGCCGACGGTGGCGCCATAATCATGCCGCCGGTCGGTATCGCGCAGATGCGTGAAGGGCTGATGCGCGTTCAGCACCTCGTTCGTCGCATAGTCGTACAGGCTGCCGTGAAGCTGGTTAGTCCCCGATTTCATCGTGACGTTGAAAATGCCGCCGCCGACGGTGCCGAACTCCGGCGCAAAGCTGCTCGTCTGCACCGCCACTTCCTGTACCGCGTCCACGCTGGGCTGCGTGAACTGAGTGAATACGTTGAGGCTGCCGGTCAGACCGCTGTTCTGGCCTTCGATGCGATACTGCGCAGTCGCCGTGCCCATGCCGTTAATCACCATCACGCTGTTTGCGGTGTACTGCACGCCTGGCAGCAGCTGCCCCAGTCCATAAGGGTCGCGGAACCCGAACGCCGCGATCGCGCCGGTGGCGCCATTCACCGGCAGGATCGGCAGATCCTGCATTTGCGACACCGTCACATTGCGGGCGATCGCTCCGGTTTCCGTTTCAAGCAGCGACGCTTCGCCCGTTACCGTAATGGCATCGCTCGATTTGCCGACTTCGAGCAGAATGTCCAGCCGCAGAATCTGGGCGGCAGCCAGGTTTATGCCCTCGCGCTTATAGGTCTTGAACCCCGGAGCCTCGACCGTTACTTCGTAGCCCCCGATGGGCAGCTGCGAAATCGAATAGTTCCCGGTGGAAGTCGTCGCCATCGACAGGATTTGTCCGGTATCGACATGTCGCGCATGCACCTCGATGTTTGCAATGACGCCGCCGCTCTGGTCGGAGACGGTGCCCGTGAGCGTGGCAAGTCCGGTCTGCCCCATCAGCAGGGCTGAATTGGCAGCAGCGAGGGCAATGAGGCCGATCCGTGTAAGAACGTGTGACTTCATGGTTTCTCCTGAAATCAGAGGCAGTCGTCCGGCGTGAGTTCCGAATTTTTCCTGAAGAAAACCCCGCTACCCCTGTGAACCGCGATGGTAGGCCCGCCAGGGAGCCAGCGTCCACGTACGATCCGTCAGGTTCACGTTATTCCTGTGGAGTCAGAAAGTTAGGTGGGTATTTAACGTCACGTCAACGGCCCTCGGAGCATGGTTTCGGCCGGGCGGAATGGACCACTGCGACTCGATCCGGCTAGACTGAAACGTCTACGACGCGGGCGCATAGCTGCGCCGTTCAGGATCGTGTAAAAGTGCGCGGCGGGATTCCGCCCGGAGGCAAAGATGGCCCATTCCAGACGAGTGTTTTCGGCAGCCGCCATTGCGGCAATCGCTACCGGCGCCGGGTTCTCGGTTTTCGTCCGGGCCGCCCCGTCCGTTTTCCCCACCGGTACCACCATTTATGACCCCACGAAGGCCTGGAGCGGATTTACAGTTCTGTCTCCTCTCGGCGGCGACGCGGCCATCGTGATTGATATGAACGGCAACGTCGTGAAGCGCTGGGAAGGATACAACAGCTCAGCCGGCGGGCCCGTGCGGATTCTGCCCGGTGGCGTCGTAATCGGCGCGACCGGGGCCAACCCCGGCCATCAGGAATCGCTCGCGCTCGTGGCGCGCGACTTCGATGGCAAAGAGTTGTGGCGCTTTGACCGCAACGAACACGTAACCGGCCGCGGGGGCGAATCCGTCGCCGCGCTGCGCCAGCACCACGACTGGCAGCGCGACGATTTCCCGGCCGGCTATTTTTCGCCAGGCGTGTCGCCCGCTCTGTCGAACGCAGGCGTGAAAACCCTGATAGTGACGCACACCACGCATTCCCAGGCCGCCGTGGCCGGGGACAACAATCTCGAGGACGACCGCATCATCGAAATCGGCCCGGACGGCGCCGTAACCTGGCAGTGGCTGGTGAGCGATCATATCGAAGAGTTTCATTTCGACAAAGAAGCCCGCGCGGCGATTCATCGGGGAGCGCCGGGCCGCGGACCCCAGGCCGGAGGCGGAGGTGGTCGCGGACCCGCCGAAGGGCGCGGCGGCAGTGAAGGCCGCGGAGGTCCAGGCCGCGGCGGCTTCGACTGGTTCCATATGAATTCGGCCACTTATGTCGGTCCGAATCACTGGTACGACTCCGGCGACAAACGCTTTGCTCCGGACAACGTGATCGTCAGCAGCCGCGCCGCGTCGATTGTCGCCATCATCGCCCGCGACGGCAAAATCGTCTGGCAGATCGGACCGGACTACAGCGCAACACCCGAACTGCGGGCCATTCGCCAGGTGATCGGACAGCACAACGCGCATTTCATCCCGAAGGGACTGCCCGGCGCCGGAGACGTGATGATTTTCGACAACGGCGGCGCCAGCGGCTACGGACCGGTAAGTCCGGTAGCGCCCGAAGGGCAGAACATTTTCGCTCGGCCTACGTCGCGGGTGCTCGAAATCGATCCGGTGACGCTGAAGCTTGTGTGGTCATACACGGCGCCAGCTTTCTTTGCTACCAACATCAGCGGAGCGCAGCGGCTCCTCAACGGCGACACGCTGATCACCGAAGGGCCGGACGGGCGGGTGTTTGAAGTAACCAGGGAGGGAACAATCGTCTGGGAATACGTTTATCCGGTATTCACCAGCGGACGAGGGCGGCCGACCAACTCTGTTTACCGGGCCTATCGTCTGCCTTACGACTGGATCCCGCAACTGGCCAAGCCCAGGGAAACCCCCGTCACCCCCCCTAATTTCGGGGACAGGCTACTCAATCCCTAATTTCCCCGGCATGGGAGCAGTCACCGCTCGCCATCCCGCGTGGCAGGGGGCCCCAGCATGACATGGATCACGTCATGGTTCACCGCGTAATTGTCGTGCGCCGCGCCCGGACTCTCGAATAGCCAGTGCCACCACGCGTTGCGCACGTACAGATTCACGATGATGATTCCATCAATCGACGGAACATGCCAGCTCAGCAGATCGCTTGGATCGCTCCACGCAATCACCTGCGGCGGCTGGCGCGGAGTGGCCGGCCCGGGCGCACTTTTCTGAATCACATCCTGCCGAAGCTGCTTCCATGCATTGATCCGATTGGCCATCGATGGCGCCTGCTGCAGCGCGCCGCCCAATGCCGCCCCGCCGCCGCGGGCCCTTTCCACATTGGCGAGTTCGAGCAACGGCACCTGATTTGCGAAGAAGTACACCAGCGATGTGCGCCCCAGAATATATCGCGCGGCCAGATCTTCCCGGCCCTGGTCGATGCTCGAGTCGGGCGCGGCATCAGCCACGTTCGCGCCGTCCACGTTCAGCGTGGAGAATACAAGGTAACTGCCCAGACTGTGCGAAACGACGATAAATTCGCGATCCGTTGTCTTCGGGTCCAAAGCCTCCGCTTGCCATTCGTCCGTCTTCGAACCGTCGGCTTTAAACCGCGCGGCTTTTACGAAGAGCTGCCGCATCCCTTCGCGAAAAAAGTCGTGCATCGACCCCACCGCCATGAGCGCATCGGAGAAGCCCCAGTCGAGAAGAGCGTCCTTCAGATCGTGATTCACCAGAGCCGCCCGGGAGGGCATGGCCGTTAGCTTCTTCGCTTCAGCGCTGCTGATCCACGCATAGCTTCGAAAGCGTCCCGGACTGGCGGAATCCGGCTCCGTTTTCTGCGAGCACACACCGAGGAGCCCTGCGTTGGGCCCCGCAAGCCGGGCCTCGCCCGGCAGCATCGCGCGGCACTTCAGCGCGAACACAAGCGGCCACCAGTTGATCTCATCAACGACGATCGGACCGCCTTTGCTCCGCTTCAGCAAGTAGTGGTCGACGAACGGCGCAGCAGCGCTGAATTCCTCCGCGCTTCGCCAGATCTGCTGACCCAGGTATCGGGCATTCGGCGGTTGCGCGCCATTGGTAAATAATCCGGTGTCGGCATAGTCGCGTGAGTCCGGCCCGGCGGGCGGCGAACAGTCTTTTAGAAATGCGCAGACGGAACGTTGAAATCTCTTCGAATCCCCCGCGCCGGTGGCGCCGATTCCGTGAACGTAGAGAATATGGATCGCGCGCTGACCTGCATTTCGCAGCGATTCGCCGATCGACGATACGTCGCTTAGTTTCTGCGGGCCGCCCTCGGTTACGCCCGCGTACCCGAGCCTCGAAATCCAGAGGACGCCCAGAAGTGCCCTTGTAAGGGCCCAATGCCGGATCATCTGGGTTGAATAGTACAACGCTTCGGCGGGCGGCAAAGCAGGTTTAACCCGATTTATTCCGTAACATATTCTTTACGCGACGCGTCCTCGCTTGGTATAACAGCGATTTGGCGCTTTTTCATATGGATACGGACTTTATTGAGTGGCTGGACCAGCAGCAGGGCCGCCAGTATGACCTGCACTCGCGCTACGTCAATCCCGCCTTCGTCAAAATGCTGCGCACCATCGGCTTCGACAAGGCCTACGTGCGCGGCGAGGGGTCCTATCTTTACGACAAAGAAGGGCGTCGCTATCTCGATCTGCTGACCGGCTGGGGTGTCTTCGCTGTCGGCCGCAATCACCCCGGTATACGTTCGATCCTCAGCCAGATCTTTGCGCGCGAAATGCCGAATCTGGTTCGGATGGAGTGTTCGCTGCTGGCGGGGCTGCTCGCGGAAAAACTGACCGGCTTAACCGGCGGCGCCAACGGTGGCGCACTCAGCCGCGTCTTCTTCACCAACTCCGGCACTGAGACGGTTGAAGCTGCCATCAAGTTCGCCCGCTGCGCCACGGGCCGGCAAAAGATTCTTTACTGCGATAACGCGTTCCACGGTCTTACGGTCGGCGCGCTCTCCCTGAATGGCGCCGAATTCTTCCGTGAACGCTTCGGCGATCTCATGCCCGGCACCGCGTCTGTTCCGTTCGATAATCTGGCCGCGCTCGAACAGGCGCTGTCCTCCAGGGATGTCGCAGCGTTCGTCGTCGAACCGGTGCAGGGCAAAACCTGCAGGGTGCTGAGCGATGGCTATCTGCCGGATGCCCGGCGGCTTTGCCGGAAAGCCGGTACGCTGCTCGTGGCCGACGAAGTTCAGACCGGAATCGGCCGCACCGGCAAGTGGTTCGCTTATCAGCACTGGCCCGACGCCGAACCCGACATCGTGTGCGTCGCGAAGGCTTTGTCAGGCGGATATGTGCCCGTCGGAGCTGTCATCACCACACCTCGCATCATGGACCAGGTTTTCGATTCGATGGAGCGATGCGTAGTCCACTCGAGCACCTTCGGCCAGAACGATCTCGCCATGGCCGCGGCGCTGGCGACGCTGCAGCTGATGGAAGAAGAACGCATGGTGGAGAATGCCGCCGCGCTCGGACAGTACGCTATCGAATCTCTGACTGAGAGTGGACGCAGTTGCCCCTTCGTGGACGAGGTGCGCGGCAAGGGGCTGATGTTCGGCATCGATTTCAAACGCCCCGATGACTCTCTTCGCCTCAAAGCCGCCTGGGACGCTGTGCACATGCTGAATTTCGGCGTGTTCAGCCAGATGATCACCGTTCCCCTCCTGCACGACCACCACATTCTGACTCAGGTTGCCGGCTATCACACGGAAGTCATCAAGTTCCTGCCGCCTCTGAACATCGTTAAAGAAGATATCGACTGGTTCCTCACCGCCATGGCGCGCGTTCTGACCGACATCACCCATACGGCCGCTGCCTGGAACACCGTCAGCGCGATGGCCAAAGGTGTCATGCGCGCCCAGATAGCCTGAAGCGTTCCGACTGTATTCAAGCAGACACCCCTGGTCCGGCCCCGCCCCCGATTCTCTCGACTCCGGGCAACTTTTTATGCCAAAACTGTCTCTGAATCCCGCTATACACAACAGAGTGGTACGGACCGAACCACCAGGAGTGAAAGCACACATGCATCTTCCATCTCAGGGAACACGCCGTTTTCTGACGGCTTCCCTGCTTTTCATCGGGACGATCGTCATTCTGGGAACGCTCAATGCGCAATTCCCGCTAATACCGAATCAGAAATTCATTCGCAACGGAACTCCCTTCCTGAATGTCGGCGGCGCATCTGAGACCTACAGTAGTGTCGGCGGAGGCATCGATCAGACCGGCCTGTTCTTTCAGAGCCTGGGCTCCAATGGCCGAAGCTGCGCGACCTGTCACCAGCCGAGTGACGGTATGTCGGTCTCCGCGCTGAATCTCCAGCTGCGTTTTGCGGCGACCGCAGGGCTCGACCCGATTTTCCGCACCGTTGACGGATCCAACTGCGATCACAACATCGACGTCTCGAATGTTCCCGGACGCTATTCCGCGTACAGCCTGCTGCGCACGCGCGGTCTGATTCGCATCGCCATTGGGGTTCCTCCCGGCGCCGATTATGCGGTCACTTCCGTCAGCAATCCATACGCATGCAACGAGACCAACGTGATCTCGCAGTATCGCCGCCCGCTTCCGGCCACGAACCTGCGATTCCTCAGCGCTGTGATGTGGGATGGCCGGGAATCCACTCCGGCCACCGGCACAACCAAAATCCTCAACTCGAACTATCCGGGCTCGCTCGAAAGCGACCTCGCCCATCAGACGCTCGACGCAACTGTAGGCCACGCGCAGGGCGACGGAACCAGACCGACTGCGGCGGAACAGGCGGAAATTGTCAATTTCGAAATGGCGCTTTCAACCGCGCAGTCCGCCAGCTTTTTCGGATCGCTGACCGGCGCGGGCGGTGAGGGCGGTCCGATGCCCCTGACCACCCTGCCGTTCTTCATCAGCGTGAACTCGAGCGTACACGCTTTGCTTCCCAACGGTCCGGAGCAGCCGGGCGGACTGACCGCGCCGGGTGATGGCCAGTTCTCGCCCGACATCTTCAATTCCTATCAGGCCTGGTCCACTCTGCCGCCGTTTGATTTCCGCGCCTCGGTGGCGCGAGGCGAGGCGATTTTCAACTCCCGGCCTATCAACATCACCGGCGTTGCCGGAATCAACGACGATGTCTCCCAAGGCGGGCTCGTGCCGGGCGGGATTTCAACTCTCACCGGCACATGCGGCACCTGCCACGACACACCCAATGTAGGCAACCATTCCTTCCCCACGCCTTTGAACATCGGAACCGGCGATCCCGCCTCTCCGCAATCAAAGCTCAATATGGGTCAGCTGGATATCAGCTATCTTCCGCGCATCACTGTATGCCAGCTCGTGAACGGTAAGCCGGGCAGCAACTGCAAGGTCACCAGCGATCTCGGCCAGGCGCTGATCGACGGACAGTTTGCTCATGTGGGCAAGATCAAAGGTCCGATTCTGCGCGGCCTGTCTGCCCGTGCGCCCTACTTCCACAATGGCTCCGCTCAATCGCTGCTGGATGTGGTGCGCTTCTATGAGCAACGTTTCGGGCTTGTTCTCAGCCGGCAGGACGAAACGGACCTCGTTAATTTTCTGAGTGCGCTCTAAGCCGCTCAGTTCTCGCTGGGCTTTTGCACTTTGTCAATTACCATTACATCGACCGGTGTCTTCGCGTTCTTCATCTGCAGTCCGAGCTGCTGCTGCATGGCGGTGAAGACGTCCGGCGGTGCTTCGGTATCTGAGGGTGTCGCCGCCTGCGGAACCGGTGGCGGGGCCGGCGCTGCCTGTCCGTAACCCGGTGTCTGCGACGGGTCGGGCGTCCACTTCAGAATGAAGCTGTAGCGCGCGTCGCCGAGGCCCGTCTGATCCACCACCGGCTGTTCCATAAACTGGGCCTGCATCACCGACGCGAATTCCGCGATCGTGGAGGCATGAACGTTGAATCCGCGCGGCGGTATGCCGCCGAAGCCCGGGCCGAGCACCGAAGGATCTTCCTTCTTCATTTTTTCGCCGTTCTTCGCCACCGTGATCACGTATGCCGACAGATCTTTCTTCTCGATGTGGAACGCCAGCCCGAAGCGGTCGGCCAGCAGCTTCTGCACCATCATTCTCATCTGAGCCACGTTGGGCAGGCCCGGCGTGTTCGGTTTGCCGGTGAGGTCGAATTTGTCCGAGTCGATCCACGCGGGCGCGCCCACGATCTGTTTCTGATGAACCGAATAAGCGAACTTGATCAGATCCGCAAGGTTGGTGTTGCGCGTCGTGAAGGTGCCGCTTCGGTTTGTCCCCAGTCCCCAGCCGCGCTGATTGGGATCCGACGGCTTGATGGTCGCAACCTCAAACTCCGGCTTGGCATCCTTGTCCATCAGCTTGGGCGGCGGAGGCGGCTCGGGAATTGTCCATGCTGTAGTTGGCGTGGCTCTGACCAGGGTCAGCGGCAGCGCCGCGCCCTGCGTCCAGGTGCCGGTGATGGTGTTGCCGTCCGCGCTGACCGTGCCTTCGTAATTACCGTTGAGGGGCGGCACCGCGATTTTAATGCTCGATCCGCTCACCTTCACCGATTCCGCCGGTATCGCTGGCCCCGGCTGATCGATGCTGAACATTTCGGCCTTGAGCGCATCTTTCTCCGTGGTCGAAATCTTCATGACGATCCGCAGTTCGCCGTTCGGCGCCTGCGGAACCTTCAGCGCTCCCTGCCACGTTCCGGTTAAAGTCTGAGCGCACAGTGCGCCCGCGGATGCTGCCAGCGCGAGGGCTAAGAAAGCCGGTTGCTTCATTCGGACGCTCCTTCGTGTCAACACAATTATCCAATTTCGGGGACAGGCTACTCAATCCCTAATTTCCCGGCGAATGAAACACAGGGCTCACAGCCGGAATCCGTACAGCGTATCCCCCGCCGCCACCACGACATACTGGACCCCGTCGATCTCATACGTGATCGGCCCGTTCGTCATATTCGCGTGCAGCTTCACATGCCACAGCGGCGTTCCCGATGCCGGATCGAGCGCCACGAAATTGGAATTATTGTCGCCGGCAAACAGCAACCGCCCCGCCGTGCTCAGCAATCCCGACCGCACGCCTCCGCCATTGCCCGGCCACTTGTGACTCCAGCGAATTCTGCCGGTCTGATAATCGATCGCCTGCAGCATCGCCTCCGAATAACCGCCGCGATCGTTGCCTCCCCATCCCTCCGGTTTGTCGCCGTCGTCATAGAGGTAATAAACGCTCCACGCGCGCGCCGCATTGGCATAAAAAAGCCCGGTCTCCGGATCGAAACTCGGCGGCGGCCAGTTCATCGCTCCGCCCTGATCCGGCGTAACCAGCGTTCCGTCCGCTTTCGGCTGCTTCGCCGGATTCGGAATCGGCTGCCCCTTCGCATCCGTGCCCAGCGCCCAATTGGTTTTCACGAACTCCGAGCTGACGATGCGCTCACCCGTGCCGCGGTCGAGCACGAAAAACCATCCATTGCGGCTCGCCTGCGCTAGCAGCCTGCGCGGCTTGCCCGCGATCTCTCCATCGATCAGCACCGGCGTCTGCACCGCGTCCCAGTCGTGCGTATCGTGCGGCGACGGCTGAAAATACCACGCCAGTTTTCCCGTATCCGGATTCAGCGCGATGATCGATTCGGTATACAGATTCGAACCCGGCCGTCCCTGCCCCGCAATCACCGGCTGCGGATTGCCCGTGCCGAAGTAATACAGGTTGAGCGCCGCATCGTAAGTCCCCGGCACCCACGTCATCCCGCCGCCGTGCATCATCGCTTCCGTGCTCGGCCATGTCTTCGCTTCCGGTGTGCCAGGTTC
>Ga0335085_10004950_pt1 | contig 21764 bp, 16 predicted proteins | sample Lox_Sample_45_FD_206712 | JGI IMG/M metagenome (GOLD analysis project Ga0335085, IMG submission 206712) | Soil microbial communities from Loxahatchee National Wildlife Refuge, Florida, United States - Lox_Sample_4.5 | ecosystem: Environmental > Terrestrial > Soil > Wetlands | place: USA...
CTGGATCTTCTTTCCGTCCTTGATCGGAAAATAGGAGATGCTGATCAGTTCGCCCGAAGGATCTGTGCCGTGCGCCGCCCCGGTGCGCTCATCGAGATCCAGCGTGAGGATTTTTCCTCCGGAGCCGATAACCTGCCCGGGTGCGGCCATTACTTCGAGAACCCGGCCTGAATACCGGCTGCGAACGCTGCCTTCGTGCGCGATCTGAAATCTGTCAAGCTCGATCGAACGCTTCAATTGCGCGATCTCATTGCGGCGCGTGCCGTACTCCCCGAGCGTCTGACGCTGCAGCGCCGCGTTGCGGGTGTCGATCTGTTTCAGCTGCCCGTCGATCTGCTCCAGACGTGAAGTGTAATCGTAAATTCTGGCGTCGTTGTCCAGCACCGCCGACTCGGCGTCGGAAATTTCTTTGGCCGCGTGGCCAATAAGGCCGGCTTTCACCAGTTCGCGGTTGGCTTCGTTGCGGGTTTCAAGAACAGGCTTCAGTCTGGTGGCGTCAGCCAGACTTTTACGAAGTGTCGTGCGCTGCGCCTCGAGCCCCGCGCGTTCCAGCGTGTCCTGCTGTGACTGCAGCTCAACCTGATTTTTGGCATCGGCGCTTTCGCGCCGGTCCAGATCTTCCAGACCGGCTGCCGCGCGCGTGTTTTCCTCGATGCGCTTCAGAATATCGGTCTGGTCGATATTGGCGATTAACTGGCCGGCTTCCACGCGGTCGCCCGGCTGTACCGCGACAGAGAGAATCCGGCCCGCGGCAAGGGATTGCACCTGCGCGATGTGCCGGGGCCTGATGAAAATGCCGTGCCCCGCCGCCACCGTCGTGACGCGGCCGAAAACAGACCAAAGACCGAACAGCGCAAAAAGCAGTCCGGCGGCGACGATGAAAAGCCACTCCTTTGTTTCCGCCACCGGCATCAGCTGCTCAAGGTTGTCGGGCGACGAAAAGCGTTTGAGCGCTTCGGGCCGGAATAGTTTTTTATCAGGAGTTGCCACGGGTTCAACGCTCCTGCGCCGAATTCAGGCGGCGCTGAATCCAGTCGAAACGCGCGCCCGCCATCGAAATATCGTCGAGGGAATCGAAATCCATTTCTGCTTCGTTGTCCGCCGCGGGCCTTCCCGCGAGCGCGGCATTGGCGACGCGGAGCCGGGTGGAAAGAAACATCGCCACGGCGCGATAGAAACGGGCGGCGAAGGCAGAATCGTCGGCCAGTTTCGCGCGAAGGCGTTGCCGCGGAATATCGAGGACACAGGAAGATTCAAGAGCGCGGACGGTGGCGGAAGGGAGCGTGCGGTCGACGAAGGACATTTCTCCGATCACTTCGCCCGACATGAGGCGCGCCAGGTCCTTGGCGCCGAGCGCGGCCGTTCGGACGCTGAACGCACCATCAATCACCAGGTAGACCGATTCGATGGGCCGCCCTTCCGTGATCAGTATGGCGCCTTCGTCAACTCTGCGGCGTGTTCCGGCGGTGACCAGCCAGTCCATGTCCGAATCGTTGAGAATCCCGAGAAAGTAGAGCGCTTTTCTCATGCGTAGCTCCGCCTGGCTGCTTCCATAACAGGGTAAATGCTTCCGTCAGTTTCTGTCGCCCGGTTCACCGCGCAGAATTGCCGCCAGATCTGCCGATAAGCCGATTCCAGAGATCGGGCGAAGAGATCGGGCCTGCCAAAATCCGACTCGGCAATACGGCGGCGAAGACACTGCCGAAGTTCCCGCAATAATTCCGGCGAGCGCGCATATTCGGATGCCCGCTTTACGTAATCGTCGGCCGATCCAGCGATCCAGTCCGTCAGGCTCACTTGATTCAGCAGTGTAACTCCTACGCGCGACACGTGGGTCCGCCCGTTCATTGTCAGGACCGGTACTCCCATCGACATGGCCTCGCATGTCGTGGTGGTTCCGTTATAGGGAAATGGATCGAGCCCGATATCCACCAGCCGATAGGAGGCGAGATGCTCGGCATGCGACGGCGTCATCGGCGCGATCTCTACGTTTCTGCCGCCGAACCGCCGCAGGACGGCTTTGGTGACCTCGGGATCTGCGGAGTGGAGATGTTTCAGCAACAGCTTCGAGCCTTTCACCGCGTCGAGAATACGCGACCAGACGGCGACGGTCTGCTCGGAAATCTTCATGAAATTGTTGAACGATCCAAAGGTCACGAAACCGTTGGTGTCCATCGGCAGCGGAGAGGTATCGGGAAGATCTTCCGCGATTTCATAGCAGAGGAAGCAGGGAAGCCGGAACAGTTTTTCCGAATGGAGGTGTTCCGTCGTGCCGGGCGGATCGGCATGCGCGTCGGTAATGCGAAAGTCGATGGATTGCAGGCCGGTGGTTGCCGGATAACCCAGCCATGTCGCCTGCAGCGGCGCCGGTCTTCGCGCAAAGAGAGTGAGCCGGTTGCCGGGCGTCTGACCGTTCAGGTCCACCAGAATATCGATCTGGTCGTCACGGATCTTCCTGGCCGCGTCTTCATCGCTGGTGCATGAAATATCGCGCCAGTTCGCTCCGGCGATCTGCTGAAAACCGGCGGTCACGGAATCGGAAGAAGGCGCCGCTGAATAACAGAAGACACTCACCGCGCCCGGATCGTGGTTTCGCAGCAGGGGTTGCAGAAACCGGTTTGTTGCGTGCTGCCTGTAGTCGCTGGAAACGTAGCCGACACGCAGGGGCCTGTCGGGATCGAGCCGGTTCAGGTACGGCGGGCCGGGCGGGAGCAGTGGCTTCTCATACAACCCGGCGAAGCGGACATGTTCGCGATGGATTTGTTCCGGCGAAAACCCCGAGAAATAATGCAGGCAGAGCAGGAGCGCCGAGCGGGCGTCGGATTTCATCTCCCCGCGCAGCTCACGGCGGCAATACGCCGTCGCCTTTTGCGTCTCGCCGCGGACAATAAGCGATCCGAGCGAAGTGGAAGACCCGCTTTTGCGCCGGCCGATGAATGTGCCGCCGGCATTTGCCGCAGTGTCGCATAAAAGAGGATAGAGTCTTTGAAACTCGCGCCATTCCCGTGAAACGCGAACGGCCGGCTGCAGATTTACCGGCATGCCATGTTCTTCGATCGCGGCTTCGGTAACAAAAACGAGAAAAGCGGAGGCATCGGGGTCGGTGAGAATCGGAATCCAGCCGCTCGCGGGCGAGAGCGAGGCGATGCGCGCGCCTTTGTGCCGTCTGGAGAAACGATCGATTAACGCGGCGCGGGCGTCGGACCCTTCCGGAAAGTCTTCCGAGGCGGCAATCTCAAGGGGCACTCTGCTGCCGGACGCGATGAAGCCGGGAGAGCGCCGCACCGCTTCGAGAACTTCCCGATCGGCCGCCCGCGCCGCCTCATCACCGAGATATCCAAAGCCGCACGGAATGTTCATTTCGAGAATGGCGCCGCCTTCGTTCAGCCTGGCGCCGAGGCGCGGGATGATGAGATCGACTCCGGCGCCCGGCGAACCATATCGCGCGAACATAGACTCCAGAGCGCGCAGATCGTCCGGGTGAATGGCGTCAATTTCCATCCGCGCCATATGCGGACCGCCGGCGGCCGCGGAAACCCGCACCGCCTGTCCGGCCGCAGGCGTGACGATGGCCAGATCGCTGAATTGCCTGACGCCCAGACGGTAGACCTGCAAAACGAGGCGGCGGCGATGGTGCTCGGTGCGCGACATCGTCTCGAAATAAGCCGGGGCCTTTTCTCTGAGCAGATTCTCCAGGGTCGTCGAGCCATCGCCCGTTACTGTAAGCGCTTCACTCCTCAGAATCCGGAAAAGACGGCCGTGAATGAAATGAAGACGAAGCTCGATGCCTTCGATCATCTTTTCGATAAGCAGGATCTGGCTTCCCGCCAGCAACTCCTGCGCGGCATCTGTACAGTCGCGTTCGTTATCGATGCCGAGGATGACCCCTTCCGAATTTCCACTGGCCTGCGATTTTTTGAGCGCAACGGGAAAACCGATTTCGCGGGCGCGGGCAACGGCCTCCGATGGCGTGAATGCGGTGGCCCCCGGAGCGACCGGAAATCCGTGAGCCGTCAGAAAGTTCCGGCAGTAGGACTTATCGGATCCCACAAACGAAAGAGGCGCACCCGCCGACTGATCGACATTCATGATCAGCAGGCGCGAGTAACGGCCCGTTCCGAGGAACAGAGAGGGACTTCTGCCGAGCTGCAGCGGCATAGCGACCCAGCGGCGGAACTGCGCAATGCGATAGTGCCACTCGTAGGATCGGGAGTGGGCGGAGCAATCCAGTGCGGACAATTCGAGCTGACTGATAAGTTCCGCGTCGCGCGCGCCGCGGGGCTCCCAGCCGTGATCCCGGTAGCTGCCTGCGATCACACCCTGAACCAGCGCAACCGGAAGAAAAATGAATGCGCTCGCGCATCCATGTATTCCGCTCTGTTTCCAGGGGCGAAGAGTCAGCGGGCCTGCAAGGCCATACTCTCCAAGTAAGCTGTTCCATCGGCGGCGGAGCAGACCTTCATCCGCGCTCGCGATCCAGAAATGAACGACGTTTGTTCCGGGCGTGAAAGAAACGCCATGGTGCATGGCAATGCGCGGAAGCTCGGCCGGCAACGTTTTCATCGAGCCGCAAACTCCGTTTCAGGAACGGCGTTGCCCAGGCGATCGAGCAGTTCGGCCGGAAGCCTGCCCACCTGGACGCTGGCGATTCGGCCTGCTTCCAGCAACACGATAGTCGGGAAAGCGTTCGCGAGGCGGCTCATGGTGTGAGGCCGGACCGACAACACCGGATATGCGGCTCCCCATTCGCTCACAAAATCGCTGATCTCCTGCGGGCCGGCGGCCATTGCGCCGATCACCTGCGGCATATCCTCACGCCGGGAAATCTTGTTGAGAGGTGAAATCCATTTCTTGCAGACAGAACAACCGGCGCTCATCAGTACAATCAGCTGCGTCTGTTCCGTCGCATGTACACCATAGTGCGCGAGCCAGCTGGGTTTCCAGCGGCGTCGCGGGCGCACGGGGCTGGTATTCACCAGATCCTGCCCGAACTTTGCATAACTCCAGAACGAGAATATGGCCGCGCCGGAGAAGAATGCCAGCGATCCGCTAAATGCATTGCGCTGTGATGACGGCGAGAGCGCGTAAGCCGTGGGCATGCGCCAGGCGATTGTAATGAGCGCGGCATACAGGATGCTAAGCAGAGCGCTGACGCCCGGGCGGAGCACGATGAGATTGCCAAAGCAGCCGCAGTCATCCGTTCGCCGCGATACCGCGCCCCATACAGCTATCGCCGCCAAAGATGCAATAAAGAGGAGACAGAGAGGAAGGATTGCCGCGGGAAAAATTCGAAGCGCAGCCGCGACGCCCAGAATGCATTCTGCAGCGGCCAGCAAACCGGTGCTAATGATGAGAATTGGTCCGGGAGCTGCCGGTGCGGACTTTATAAGAAGTGCGGAGAGATGTCTGACGAAGCCTGAAGGGGAAACCAGTTTCAAAATTCCCGCGAACAGGAAGATACAACCCACTGCCAGGGAACTGAGAACCGGAACCATGAACGCATTCTATGCTTTCTAATACAGAAAGGAGCACGCGGCTGTCAGCGCGTGCTCCTCTGATTGCAAATCGAACCCTGGGGATTAACCGGTGCAGCCCATCATGCCGGTATCGGTCGTTGCGTCGCACGAAGGGGAGTTCAGCACTGTCCCGCCAATAGTCCCGCCAAATCCTCCCGGCCGGCTACCCAACGCGCCAGCGACAGTTTCCAGTTCTTCCGGGGTTAACTCTTCACCCTCGGGATTCGTCTTGTTGGAATCGGACATCGTTTTGCCTCCTGGTAGATTGTAGCCAAAAGTTCAGCTCGCACCAGCACTAACTAGTGCACGAAGGGGCCGTTTCATGTCGCCCGGCGAAAAAGAGTTTTTGTTGATGTTTTCTTTATCCGGGGGCAGCTCTCAGCTTCTAGCGGGGAAGTTCTCCATCATGCCCCTCGCCCTGTCGAAACTTGCGGTGAGCGCCGCCAGGCGGTCCGGGGTGGATGTCAGATCTCCGGTAATCGCGTGTTTTTCAAGTTCGGCAGCTGCCTGGCGAATCTCCGTTCCGCCAACAGCGCCCGCCGCGCCCTTTACGGAATGGGCGCTGAGTCTCACTTTGGCGGCGTCGCCGCTGCCGATACCTTCGGCGAGAAGCAAGAGCTGGCGCGGCATGTCCTCCAGAAAGGCGTCGATCATCCGCTTCGCCAGCGCTTCATCGCCGAGTACTCGCTCGAGCAGTTCTTCCCGGTCGAAGGCAGAAGGCGGAGCGCCGGGAAAGGTATTCAGCGAAGCCGGAGCGCACCCGTTGCCGGCGCCGGCAGGCGAGTGGAGTATCCACTCTTCAACGGCATCCTCCAGAGCCTCTGCTCTGAGGGGCTTTGTGACATACCCATTCATGCCGGCCGCGAGGCACTTCTCGCGGTCTCCGGCCATCGAGTAGGCTGTGACGGCGACGACAGGAATGTTGTGATTCCGGACCGGCGTAGCTGCCGAGCGAATGCGGCGCGTGGTTTCGTAGCCATCCATGTCCGGCAGCTGGCAATCCATCAGCACCAGATCGTAATCCCTTTCAGTCAAAGCCAATATAGCGGTGGCGCCATCGGCGACTGCGTCAGCCTCGTAACCAAGGAGTTTCAGAAGGCCAACCGCCACCTCCTGATTGACCCGGTTGTCTTCGACGACCAGCAGGCGCAGATGGCTGCGCCGCTGCGGATCCGTCCGGATTCGTTGCACGGGTTTTCCGCGGCGCGGCGGCGGACCCGAGCCGAGCAAAGAAGCGAGGGTACCGCCCAGCTCGCCTTGCTTTATGGGCTTCGAAACATGTCCGGAAAATCCGATCCGGCGCCAACGCTCGCCGTCGGCTGACTGGCTCAGCGGAGTGAGGAGAATCAGCGGAAGGCCGGCGAGTGCGGGAACCAGCCTCAACTCGCGGCACAGTTCGCCGTTCATGCCGGCTATCTCCCTGTCAATAAGCACGGCGTCGAACGGATTCGCGTCGGCCCGGAGCAGGCTCGCACGCGCATCGTTGGCATCGGCGACGGCTTCCCAGTCCGCCTGCCAGAAGGAAAGCAACTTTCCCAGCAGACCGCGGGACGCCGGGCTGGCGTCGACGATCAGGACTCGCCGGCCAGCCAACGAAAGCGGCCGCGGCCGCTGTACGTTGGCCGATGTTTTCAGCCGCAGCGCAAACCAGAAACAGGAGCCGCGTCCTTCCTGGCTTTCAAGGCCCAGTTTCCCGCCCATCAATTCAACCAGCATGCGTACGATTGACAGACCAAGGCCTGTACCACCGAAGCGGCGGGAGTTGGACGCGTCCACCTGAGTAAAAGGTTGAAACAGGATGCTGTGTTTTTCCGGGGGAATACCTATGCCGGTATCGCGCACTTCGAAGCGAATGGCTTCGGGATCGGCCGCTTCCGGCCTTACGTGGAGAAACACATCGCCGGCAGCGGTGAACTTGACCGCGTTGCCCAAAAGATTCGAGAGTACCTGGCGCAGGCGGTCGGCATCGCCCATTACGGCAGTGGGGACCTCCGGCTCAATGAAGCACAGCAATTCCAGTCCCTTTTCCTGGGCCTTGACCGCCATCAGATCGGCAACTCCCTCGACAATACTGCGCAGATCGAAGTCAGCCGTTTCCAGCTTCATCTTGTGTGCTTCCATCTTGGAGAAATCGAGGACGTCATTCAGAATGGTGAGCAGCGACTCGGCGCTGTCGCGGATGGTTTCGGCGCGTCTGCGCTGGCGGGAATCCAGGTCCCCCTGAAGCAGCAGGCTGACCATGCCGAGCACGCCATTCATTGGTGTGCGGATCTCATGGCTCATATTCGCGAGGAAGGAGCTCTTCGTCCGATACGCGCGTTCAGCGGCCTCTTTAGACTGCCTGAGCTGCGCCAGGGCCTGCTTGCGGTCGGTGATGTCAACCAGCGTGGCCTCAAGGATGCCGCCGGCCGTTTCATCGACGAAGCTCACATTTGCCAGCACCCAGATTTCTGTGCCGTCCTGGCGGACCAATTTCCACTCCGAGTTCGTCACAACCTTGCGAGTTTTGAGCAGACGCACCATCCGTTCCAGGCTGGTGGCGCGGTGGAACTCAAGGACGTTTCTTCCGATCAATTCCCGCGGCGCCTCGCAACCGAGAATCTGCGCTGCCGCCGGGTTGCAGTCGAGGATACGTCCGTCGCTGGTGGTTCGGAAGACGCCCGCGAGGTTGCGCGCGAAAAGCATGCGATAACGCTGCTCAGAGTTTTCCAGAGCCTTCTGGGCACGCTGCACTTCGTCAAGACTTTCCACATGTGCAATGAAGTAAAGAGTGCAGCCGCTTTCGTCCCGGATAACGGAGAGACGCACGCGCACCTGGACGCCGTGGCCGGCCCGGTGAAGGTAACGTTTTTCGATTTCGGGAAAGCCCGGCGCATCGCGACTCTGCACCTGTTCGACAAACCGGGAGGCGCGAACGAGATCATCGGGGTGAGTCAGCTGCTGCCACGACATGGTCGTCATCTCCGGTTCGGAGTAACCCAGCATGCGGCAAAAGGCCTCGTTGGCCTGCAGCAGGCGTCCGCTTCGGGAGAAGAGGCCGAGGCCGATGGGCGCCTGGGCAAAGAGCGTGCGGAACTGTTGGACGCTAGCCCGGAGGTCCCTCTCTGCCTTCCTGCGGGCGCTGATGTCGCGCACAATAACCGCGGCCGCCGTTATTTCCCCGGCGGCGCCGGCGATCGGAGAGGAGGAAACGCTCACATCGATTCGATCGCGGTATTTTCCGACTCCCGCCATTTCGATCTGGGAAAAGATGGCTCCGGAGCGCAATTGTTCGATCCCGCATGCGAGCGAGTTGCGGTGCTCCGGAGGAACCAGCATGAACACGGACATGCCGACCGCTTCACCCGCGGAGTACCCGTAGAGAATCTCCGCACCGCGGTTCCAGCTCGTGATCACTCCGTCCATGGTGTGGCTGAAGATGGCATCGTCGGAAGATTCCACAATCGCCGCCAGGATTCGTTGTGCTCTTTCCGCGCGCCGCCGATCCGTAACATCCTGCTTGATTGCGATGTAATTGGTGATAACGCCCGCGGAGTCACGAACCGGGGTTATCGTCATCTCCTCGATGTATTGATCGCCGTTGCTGCGCCGGTTGGTGACCTCGCCGGACCAGATTTGTCCGGAGCGGATGGTGGCCCACATCTGCCGATAGAATTCCTGCCCATGCCGCCCGGACTTGAGCATACGCGGATTCTTTCCGATCACTTCTTCGGCGGCGTAACCCGTCATGGCCGTGAAGGACTGATTGACATACTGAATGCGGGCATCGGCGTCCGTAATCAACACGCCCTCGACGACCTGAGCGACAGCTTTGCTCAGAACCATATTCTGCGCCGAACCGCATTTGCCGCGTGCGCGCGCCAGTAATTTCCAAACGAGGGAGAGCCGCCGTGCTATTGCGGGCAGGTTCATTGCCGGGCCGATCCGGCGATCTGGTAATAGACAGATCGCATATGACGCCTGGATTCAAACTGCGGCGATATCCCGTTCAGCGATTCCATCGAGCCGATAACCAGGCATCCATCAGCTTCGAGGGAGCGTTCGATTCTGGAAAACAGCGAGATGCGGTCGGGTTCGCTGAAATAGATGGCGACGTTGCGGCAGAAAATGACATCGAAGCGTCCCAGGGCGGAGAAGTCCGACATCAGATTGAGCTTTCTGAATGACGCCATGGCGCGGATTTCATCGCGGATCTGCCAGCCGCCGGCGGCGGGAACGAAGAATCTGGAGCGCTGCGCCTCAGTGAGTCCGCGCGAGCTTTCGACCGAACTGAACCAGCCCCGGCTCGCGGAGGACACCGCGTGATCCGAGATATCGGTGCCAAGGAGGCGGACACCATAGCGGTCCGGATCCCCCAGCAGTTCTTTGAGCATCATGGCGATGCTGTAGAGCTCCTGACCAGTGGAACATGCGGCGCTCCAGATGCGGATGCGGGCTGAGCCGGTACGGGCATGGCGATCGATGACCTCGGGAATAATCTTGTGCCGCAACAGATCGAATGGCGTCATGTCGCGGAAGAAGGACGTCTCATTGGTAGTGATCGCGTCAACGATCCGGCGGTTCAGGCTGTGGGTGAAGTCCGATTTCGCTTTCTGAAGCAGACCGGTGTAACTGCCGCAACCGCTCTCCTCGACCAGCCTGGCGAGGCGGCTCTCAATCAGATAGCCTTTCGATTCGTCAAGCGTGAGCGCGCAAAGCGAGTAAATGTGCTGTGCCAGGTCCCGCCGTTCGCCGGGCTGCAGCCTGATCACACTTTTCCTCCGCGCACCGAGCGGACAATCAGCCCGGCAATCTGATCGATGGGCGCGACGATGTCAACGACGCCGGCGTTCATGGCCTCTTTCGGCATGCCATAGACCACGCACGTGGCTTCATCCTGAGCGATGGAGACGCAACCGCCGCGTTTGAGCATGCGGAGGCCCTCGGTGCCATCGTTGCCCATGCCAGTGAGGATCGCGGCGACGGCGCGCCCGGGAAAATTCAGCGCCACCGAGCGGAACAGATAGTCGACAGACGGCCGGCACCGATTCTCAGGCGGGTCGTCGGTAATGCTTACGGCGATCTCGCCCTTCGAGGCCGGGTGCAGCTTCATGTGTCTGCCGCCGGGCGCGATATAGACACAGCCGGGCCGGGCGACTTCGGCGTCCTGCGCCTCCCGGATGCAGACTGAACTTTTTCGGGCAAGACTCGCGGCAAGCGACTGGGTAAACATGGCGGGCATATGCTGCACGATGAAAACCGGAGCGCCAAGATCGGCCGGCAGAGATGGCACGAGAGTCAGAAGAGCTGCCGGCCCTCCGGTGGATACGCCGATGAGAACCAGCGGAGGACCGCTGTGGCGCAGCGCGCGGGCCTGAGCAACGGCAGCGGGCGCCGGCGGTTTCGGCCGCCTGACGCCATCAAGAATGGACTTGATTTCGCGGCTCTGCACGAAAGCCTGAATCATCGGCAGGAGCTGGGCGCGGAGCTGCCTGTTATTTTCGGCGGGAGTACCGCCCTCGGGCTTGGTGATGAAGTCGAAGGCCCCTCGTTCGAGGGCGCGAACGGTCATCTCACCGCCGCGCATGGTGAGAGAACTGACCATGATCACACCGGCCGTGATGCCCGCGGATTTCATGGCGTCGAGCGTCTCGATCCCGTTCATCTCCGGCATTTCGATATCGAGCGTCACGATATCGGGCTGCAGCGCCGCCATTCTCGACAGGGCAAGCCTGCCATTCGACGCTGTGCCGGCTACCTCGATGCCCGGCGCATCGGCCAGGGCATCCGCGACGATGCGCCGGAATACGGCCGTATCATCGACGATGAGAACGCGTGTCGCCATTGGGTTCCGCGATCCGCGTCAACGAGATTCCTCCGCGAGCAACCGGGCTCCGTGGAGGAGGGTGATGACGCGGCCGCCGCTGCGGCACACCCCCTTCAGGTATGTGGCCTGCAGGCCATTCACATTGGCGGGAGGAGCCTGCCACTCGCCCTGCTCCACCTCCACCACTTCATCCACGCGATCGACGAGAATGCCGATGAATTCGCCCCGGTCTTCAATGATGAAGATGCGGCTCTCCGGTCCCGGAACTGCAGGGGCGAATCCCAGGCGCTGACCAATATCAACGATGGTCACGATCCGGCCCCGAAGATTGAATATACCCACGACTTCCTTCGAGGCGTAGTTTACGGGGGTGACCGGGCCTACACGGATCACTTCCTGAACCGAAGCGGCGTCGAGGGCACACAACGCATCGCGAACCTGAAACGTGGCAAACAGGATTCCCTGACCGGACTGAGTGGCGGCTGCCGTTGACATGGTCTTCTCCTTGAGGATCGGCTCTGTTTTCAGCACACGGTAAAACGCGCGACGGTGCTTTGCAGTTGTTCAGCAAGGTGCGAGAGGTCGCCGGCGCAGCTCTTTACATCAGCGCTCCCATCGGTCATCTGCTGAGAGGCCTGATCCACCGTCACAATCTGGCGAGTGATGTCAGCGGTTGCAGTAGAAGCTTCAGTCACACGGGTGTTGGCATCCTTGACGCCAACCGAGGCTTCGGCGATATTGCGCGCGATGTCTTTGGTCACCGTCGACTGCTCCTCAATGGCAGCGGCAATGGAGGAGACGATGTCGCTCACCTCATGGATCACGGTGGACACTTTTTCGATCTGGGCAATTCCATTCGCCGTCGAAGACTGAACGCCTGCAATGCGGCCTTTGATGTCTTCCGTAGCGGCTGCCGTTTGCTGGGCCAGTTCCTTGATTTCGTTGGCAACGACGGCGAATCCCTTACCGGCAGAACCGGCACGGGCCGCTTCGATGGTGGCATTCAGCGCAAGCAGGTTGGTTTGCGAGGAGATCTCGGTAATGGTCTCGGTCACCTTGCCGATCTGTTGAGCGGCCGCGCCCAACTGATTCATCTGCTCGGTAACGCTCTCCGCCTGACGGCGGGCTTCGTCCGTAATGCGGCGCGCTTTTTCCGAATCGCGGGCTATTTCACCGATAGTGGAAGTCATCTGGTCGGTGGCTGAAGTGACGCTGGACAGATTGACCGTGGTTTCTTCCATGCCCGCTGCCACGGAGGCGATGCTGGTTGTCATCTGCTCGGCCGCGGCCGCCACGGCGTGAGATTTACCGGAGGACTCCTGCGCGCTGGTCAGCATCTTTGCGGAATTGGAGGACAGGGCCGACGTCGAAGTGGAGAGCACGCCAACGCCGCTGGTGATATCGCGGATCATCGTGCGGAGGCTGACACTCATACCCTGCATGGCTTTCGCCAGCAATCCGATCTCATCCGGGCGCTTCTGATACTCAGGCAGGGCATCTTTAGAGATGTCTCCCTGGGAAATGCGGTCCAGATCGATAACGACCTGGCCCAGGGGATCCGCGATACTGCGCTTCAGCATGTATCCACCGATAATGGCGAGGCCAGCGGCCAGCAGGCTTCCGAGGATCAGGGTCATCCGGACATTGGAGGCTGCTTTGGCATTGTCGCTATCGGCAGCCTCCACGCGTTTCTGCTGCCATGCCCCGGCTTCGCCCGCTTTGGCCCGCAGAGCCTGGTACAGCGGAAGGGATTTTTCGCGAAATTGCTTCAGCGCTTCCGCCTGGTGTCCGGCTATCGCGCGATCAATGAGGGCGTTGTTGGTGGCGATGTATTCCTGAACCAAATTGGCCAGGTCCGCAGCATGCTGGCGGCTGGTGGACGAGTCGGCTCGCTTCCTGAAATCCTCGAGCGCGGCGAGATATTCGGTTCGAATCTGACGCAGGCCGCTGCGGTCGGCGGCCGCGGGTTTCGCGGAGGAGAGGATCGAATCAACCGCAATCAGAGCGGCACCAACGCCACCGGAGACATTTTCGGCGTCGACATATTTATTGAGGCGATCTTCCATCAGGGCGGAATTTTTGAGCATTACGGAATAGCCCCAGAGTGCGAGTCCCGCCAGCCCGGCCAGCAGCAGGACGATGGAGGCGAGCACGGCCGCCAGCTTTTTCGCGATTTTCAAGTCGGTAAATTTTTTCATTTCAGTTTCCTTTGCTTTTCAGGCCATGCATTCCTGCGGAACGGGAACGTGTCTGCGTTGTTCCAGAGCTTTGCGAATGCTGTCGGCTAATTCATCCTTGTTGAGCTTGATCTGATAGTCGTTAACGCCTGCGGCGAGTCCGCGGGCGATCTCTTCTTCGCCGGCAAGCGAAGTCAAAGCAATGATCGGCAGGCCGGCAAATCGTCCATCGGCACGAACCTGCCGGGTCAGGGCGAGGCCGTCAAGCCTCGGCATCTCGATATCGGTAGCGAGCAGGTCGACCTGAGAGGCATGGCTGTCGAGCAGCTCCCAGGCGGCCTGCCCATCTTCCGCCGCGAGCACTCTGCATCCACAGGCTTCGACGAGACGCTGCACCTGTCCGCGGAAGAACTCGGAATCATCGGCAACGAGGACGGTGGGGATTTCGCGCTCCGCGCTGGCGACTCTCATGGAAGCCACGGATGCAGGTTCTCCGTCGGTGCGCACGCCATCGGCCAGCTCGAAGATGTCGAGCAGCATGATCGTCCGGTCGGCGAGGACAGCCGAGCCGGCGATGCCGCGCTGCCGCAGCGTGGCTGAATCGATATTGAGGGTTGCTTCCATCATGTCGAGCGGTTCGGCGGCGAGCAGTCCGAGGGGACGGCCGAGCCGTTCGAAGACAATTACCACCCACTGCTGAGACGGAGTCAGCTCGCCCACCGCAGCCGCGTCGTGCAGGGCAACCAGCGGCAGGCTGGAGCCGCGATACTGCATGGTGCGGCGGCCGCCCAGATACTGGATCTGCTCGGGGCGCACCTTTTCGACGCGCGAAACCTGTTCGATGGGGACGGCGCAGTCTTCGCCCGGAGCGTTCTGGAAAAGAAGCAGCGCATGGGTTTCGCCGCGAGCGGCACTTTCCGCGGTCACCCGCTTCGCCGGCGATTCCGCCGTCTTCGCCGTAAGACCGGCGCGCGCGGCGAGCCCTGCGACATCGAGGATCACAGCCACGCAGCCGTCGCCCAGAATGGTGGCGCCGGCATAGTCGTGCAGGTCCTTCAGATGGCGGCCAAGCGGTTTGACCACGATTTCCACCGTGTCGTGCAACTCGTCAACGGCGAGGCCGTACTGGAAGGCGCCGGTATCGACCAGCACCACATTGAGCGCGCCGGGCGCGCGTTCGGGCCGCGATGCGCCCAGTGCGTCCGACAGCCAGATCACGGGCAGCAGGCGGTCACGGACGCTGAGGACCTGTGCGTCGCCGACGCGGTCGATTCGTTCCGCGACCTGCGCCGCGGGAATGCGAATCAATTCGCTGACGCTGGCCTGAGGAATGGCAAAGCGATGGCCGCCGTCTGAAATCAGCAGCGACGGGATGATGGCGAGGGTCAGCGGAAGCTTGATGCGGAAGCGGGAGCCCTGACCCGGCGTGGATTCGATCTCGATCTTGCCGCCGAGGCGATCCAGATTGGTCCGGACCACATCCATGCCAACGCCGCGGCCGGAAACGTCGCTGACCTTCTCGGCGGTCGAGACGCCCGGGAGGAAGATCAGCTGCATCTTTTCGCGTTCCGGCATCGACTGGAGCTGCTCGCGCGTGATGAGGCCTCTGGCCATCGCGGCGGAGGCGATTTTTTCGGCTGCGAGACCGCGGCCGTCATCCGAAATTTCGATCACCACCTGACCGGCCTGGTGGCTGGCCGCGAGGAGGATGGTCCCGGTCGGCGGTTTGCCGGCGGCAGTTCGTTCGGCGGGAGACTCGATGCCGTGATCGACCGAGTTCCGAACCATGTGGGTAAGGGGATCGCTGAGTCCCTCAAGGATGGTCTTATCGATTTCGACTTCCCCGCCTTCCAGCTTCAGCTGGACGTCTTTTCCCAGATCGCGCGCCAGGTCACGGACGACGCGGGGGAATCGGGAGAAGAGGCTGCCAACCGGCTGCATGCGGGTGAGGGCCACTACTTCCTGCAACTCGGAAGTGACGAGGTTGATTCTCTGAGCTCCGGAACGAGTGCCGCGCTCATCGTGACGCGAGAGCGACTCGACAAGCTGGTTGCGGCTGAGCACCAGCTCGCCCGCCAGGGTCATCAGGGAATCGAGCAGGGAAAGATTCAGTCGAATGGTGGTTTCTGCCGGGGGCGCCGGCGCGGACGGAGGCGGTGTGGGCGCCGGGGCGAGGGGCACAGGAACCTCAGCCTTCGGAAGATCGGGAGGATTACTGGCGGGCTTTGCCTCCGGGGGAGGGGCCGTGTCCGGCACCGCTTCAGCCAAAGTCCGCATCGCGCCGTTCTTCTCGATCAGGCGCACGCGTTCGGGAGGAGCTTCGAGCAGCCCGCCCAGCATGTCCGGTTCGAGGACGGTCGCATAGAGCACTTCGAGGATCAGTTCATTTGAAGGCTCATCATCCAGGGTGCCGGCGGAGTCCAGATCGAGTTTGGTTTCGAGGATGTTGCCGCATGTGATGAGACGCCGGAAGACCTGCAGCGGATTCCTGCCGCGCCGCTCGATGTCGTGAATCAGATCGTAGCGGACGAGATAAATGCACTTGCCGCCCCGGCGCGCCTGATTCAGATCGAACGCCGAGACTTCAATATGTCCGTGATTCTCAGGCACCGGAACGTCGACGATCTGATCCACGGAAGGCTTCTCGGCGGCAGGCAGGTTGGCCGCTGTAAGAGAAGTCAGCGCGGAGACAAACTCGCCGATATCAGCCAGATTGCTCTCGCGATGGTTGTCGATGAGGGCGCGCAGTTTATCGAACGCGAGCAGAAGGATACTGACCACATCGGGCGTGGGAACCATCTGGCCGGAGCGGACCATTTCGAGGACGTTTTCGGTTTTATGGGCGAGCTCGCGAATCTTCAGCAGATCGAAGAAGCCGGCGCCGCCTTTGATCGAATGGGCGGCGCGGAAGACGCGGTTTACGACCTGTTCATCGATGGCCGCACCTGCCTGCTCAACGGCAAGCAGATCGGTTTCGATGGTGGCGAGATGTTCGCGGCATTCGGCGAGATAATCCGCCACAAGTTCGTCGTCGAGATTCGGTTCAGTCATTGCCGACCCCGGAGACGCTGAAATGCTGAGTTATGCGCATGATGCCGAACAGCTCCACGAGCTCGGCGGAGACGTGTATCAGGGACAGATGGCCGCCCGTTTTGCGCAGCGAGTTGTGCACCGAGATCAACAGGCCGATTCCGCTCGAATCGACCATATGGACGCGGTCCAGATCGACTACCAGATCCGTCACACCTTCGGCCAGCATGGCGCGCAGCGCTGTCCGCAGCGCAGGGGCGTTCGCGGCAACGATTGTGTCTCCCGCCGGGCGGATGACCGCTTTGTTTTCCTCGCGTGTAAGTACCGTCATGGTTGGTTAATCCTCATCTCAGTCGTTTGATCATGACCACCGCATTGCCTTTGGAGTTAAAGCGGACATGGTCGGCATAGTGGTAAAGGACGGCGATTCCGCGTCCCGAGCATTCGAGGCTCGCGGGAGCATTGCGCCCCCACCTGTGCCAGTTAAAGCCTTCGCCATCGTCTTCGACGGCGATCAGGAGCGTGCGGCCTTTCACCCGCAGCACACAACGCACATATTTCGCCGGATCGCCTCCGCAGCCGTGCAACACGGCGTTGGTCAGGGCTTCGCGCACGAGCAGTTCGGCGGTGAAGCGATTCACCCGGTCCTGCATGGCTTCGCTGCGGCCGCGGAACTGAACCAGGAGATCCTCGATGGAATCCAGGGAAGCCGGCATCGACATTCTGAGCTGGCCGTCGATGTGAACGGAGCGGGCCATCAGTTGACCTCCACGCCGAGCAGGAGGAGATCATCTTCAGCGCTCCCGTCGGGTCGAAGTTCTTCGGCGACATCGCGAACCGCCTGCGTGAGCGGCTGCTCCCGGGTGCGGAGACAGGCGTCCACAAGCAGATCGAGGCCCGCGCGGCGTCCGCCGCCGGCGGAGGATTCGATGAGGCCGTCTGTGTAAATGAAAAGGCGATCGCCGGTGGAGACGCGAAGGTCCCTGCGCTGGATGATGGCGGCGCCGAACAGTCCCAGCGGATCGCTGTCGAGTTCGATCTTCTGCCAGGCCCCGGACCGGCTGACCAGGATCGGCGGCGGATGACCGGCGCTGATTAGGGTGAGGCGGCGGGTCACCCGGTTCAGACGCGCGTAACACGCCGTCAGGTATTGCTCGTCGCCGAAGACCTGAGCCATGACGGAATTCACCCCGCGCAGCGTTTCTTCGGCGGAATACATGGGGCCGGAGTACTGCCGCAACAGGGCTTTCACGGCGGAGGTCAGAAACGCCGCGCCGGCGCCATGGCCGCTGATATCTGCGACAAAATACGCGAACATGCCAGGCGCAAGAGGAATGACATCGTAAAAGTCACCTCCCGCTTCTTCAACCGGGCGGTAGTACACAGCGAACTCCGCCTCAGAGCAATCCTCGGGGCGCACGAGAATAGCCCGCTGCGCCTCGCGCAACTGACTCAGCTGCGCCTTCTGGCTTTCGACCAGTGCGCGGTTGGTAGCGCGGATCCGCAGGTGAACGCGAACGCGGGCGAGCACTTCTTCGCCCTGAACCGGCTTGGCAATATAGTCGACTCCGCCGATCTTCAGGCCCACGACCTTGTTCTTTACGTCGTCCAGAGACGAAAGAAAGAGGATGGGGATGTCGGCCGTCGCAGGATCCGACTTGAGCCGGGCACAGGTTTCGAACCCGCTCTCGCCTGGCATCAGAACGTCGAGCAGGATCAGATCGGGCTGCTCGCGGGCAATCGCCCTGCGGGCCGCCGGCCCGTCAGACGCGGAGAGTGTGCGGAATCCTTCGGCCGCAAGGATGCCGCGGAGGAACTCCAGGGTTACCGGAGTATCGTCCACGACGAATATGGTCGGGGCTTCAGTCGCACCGCCTCCGGCGTCGAGGCCCGGCCACATTTGCCCCAGAGTGCGTTTCACTGCCTATACATCGGCGGCCGCGGGCAAATCTTTAGAGCGGATTCGCGAGGGTGGCCGAGGGAAAACAGGTGCTGAGAATCAAAGGCCGCGGCCGAACGCGATTTGTATCGCGCGTATCCTCCAGCGCAGTTTCGATCGCTTGAGCGTCATTGGCCGGCTTGAACAAACGAAGCCATTTGGGGTCCCACGCGTTTCAGATCAATGGCTTACGTGGGCGCTGGCCGTCGGGGAGAGAGCGGACGAGGGTTTCTTCAAGGCCGCGACTGGCGAATCGGTGCAGGGACCGTTGGATTTCTGCGCATTGCGGCGATTTGCTTCGATTGGTCTGGCTGTTCACATTTATTCAGCTCCTTATGCGAACAGGAATAGCACGGAGACGGGGAAAAACGGCCTCGTGCGCGAGTGGCGAGGCGCGCGGGAGGTGGTGCAGATGGTTGTGGCAGAGGGGGTTAGGGCGCGGCGGGAATTATTTCCAAAAGTTGCGACCCAAACACCAGCGGGGCTGACAACTCTATGGCGTCAGTTCAACAGCCGTTGCGCCGGCCTAAGCGAGACCGGGCCCGCGTTCGCGCGGGTCCTTATTCCTTCCAGCCTTCCGGCGGGTTACTGCCGCTTGCGATCTGGCGGGTCTTGTAGAGCCATTGGCCATTCACCTTGACCCAGGTGGCGTACTCCTTTCCCTGAGTCGTAAACTTCATCGGATCGCCAACTTTTTCCTGGCGGTACTCGGTGAAAATGACCTGCGAGGTGGCCGTGTCGCCGTGCACGATGATCAGCGGATTCTCGATCGCCACGTTGAAAGCGGTCCTCTCGCGCGGGGGCGCTGCCGCGGCGGCAGGCGCCGCTCCGGTTGCAGAAGCCGAGCCGGCCGGAGCCGCCGCGGGGGCACGGTTGTATGCCTGCTTGATGCCTTCCTTGCCCTTGTAGTGCCGCGTACCGAGAATCAACTCGCCGTCCTCGGCATAAAAGCTCTCTTCGCTCTGCCGCTCGGCTTTGCCGAAATTGTAGTAGTAACGCGTGATCTGATCCAGAATCTGCTGGCGGTCAATCAATGACTGCGCAGTCATCCTGTCTTCGGCACGCGCGGCCGGTGCGCTTGTGAGTGCGACACCGCAAAGCCCCAATGCGGCCATCCGGATGGCCGCCTGACGAATGGAATTCAGTTTCATGATATTCCCCTGTTCTGACGGAACCGCCGCTGAGTTTCGACTGTCCCGAGATATAGTAACAGAACTTTTCGGAGACATTGTTACCCTTATTTCGCGGCGCAGAACGCGGCCGGCAGCGATTGGCTCGCTGTGGAACCCTGCCTGTGATATGCGCAGGGTGACAAAAAGGCCAGGCGCAGGCTGAAGCCCGTGCCACCATGCGTCGCGACTCGACTTCAGCGCGGAAAAGCAGGATATGATGACACGAATGAATCGGCTGCTGCATTACGCCGGCATCGCCATTGCCGTGGTGCTGACGGCCAGTCCGTTGCCTGCGCACCATTCCTTTGCGATGTTCGATCAGTCGAAGTCGGTCGAGCTGCGTGGCACCGTGAAGAGCTTTCGGTGGAGCAATCCGCATGTCTTCATCCAGTTGCTGGTCACAAGAGAGGGCAGCGACGATGAAGAGTGGAGCATCGAGATGACCAGTCCGGAGCATCTGGCGCGCGTCGGGTGGAAGCCCGGAACGCTGAAGCCGGGCGATCACGTCACGCTGATGATCCATCCCATGCGCGATGGCGTTAAGGGCGGCCAGTATCTCTCAGGAACCGGACCGGGCGGACCTTTAATCGGCTCACCGCAACCATCGCCAGGTGAAGGCAAATGATTCGCGGCGGACTGGCAACACCGAAACTTGGAACGTCGGCGGCGATGCTGCTGAGTTGTGTGGTGTGTGCGGGCCCGATGCGTGCGGCCTTGCCGGACTGGAGCGGCCAGTGGGAGAACGTGGGGGCAACGCCGGACGCGACGGGCGGGTTCAACCAATCGCTCGAGCAGGTTCTGAAGACCATGCAGTGGGGACCGCCGAACAAACCCGAGGTGCAGGCGCGAGTCGACAGGGCCGTGGCGAGGGAGCATAAGAGGCTGGAAGCGATCGCCCGCGGAGAAGATCCGGGCGGAGCGGCGCGCGCGTGCACGTTCGGTTACCCGTCGATCATGCTCGATTCACCGCTGATGTTCGAGATTTTGCCGACGCCGAAGGAGACGGCGCTGATCTTTTCGAGCCGTGAAATCCGCCACGTTTATACGGATGGCCGTCAGCACACGCCGAAAGACGAGCTGTGGGCCACGCCGTGGGGCGATTCGATCGGGCACTGGGAGGGGCAGACGCTGGTGATCGACACCATCGCTGTCAAATCCGCTTTTGGTTCTTCGGAGTCGGGGGGCGTCTCCGTGGTGGCGTTTGGAGATGTGGAGGGAGAACAGACGATCACGTATCTGAGTCCGGAGGCGCACTTCATCGAACGAATCCGAATGCCGGATAAGGACCATCTGGAGGATCAGATTACGGTCATCGATCCAGCCAATCTGACGGCGCCCTGGCACATGAGCCGCATGTATGAACGAGTGGCGCACATCCACCGCATGGTCTATGAAGACTGCGACGGCGAGGAACGCAATCCGATCGTCAACGGGCATTTCACGCTGACGCCGCCGCCGGCACGATGAAGTCCGGGAGCACGCTTCCCGGGAAACGCGGCGGGCGCCACGGGTACGCTTTAGTGCCCGGTTCCTGATTTCACGGCGAATACGAAGAGCATGGGCGGGTTATCGATCTTCGCATCGTTCGGGCCCACGCTTGAGGCGGGACGTCCAGCGCCGGCCATGAAGGCCACATACTGTTTGCCATCGATTTCGTAAGTGATCGGCGGACCCGCGCCCGTCTTGCCGCTCTGAAGCTCAAACAGCTTTTCGCCTTTGTCCGCGCTGTAAGCCACGAAACGCCCGTCATTGCTGGTCTGGAAAACCAGGTTGCCGCCGGTCGTCACCGTTCCGCCGCCGATACCTCCGCCGCCGTCGGCGCGCCAGACCAGTTTGTGTGCCACCGGATCCCAGGCCTGCAGGCCGCCGCGAACGCCTTCCGGCGCTTCCGGTCCGATGGACGGCGCCTTGATCTGACGGGGGTCTTTGCCTCCGCGGATATCGCCGGTGCTGTGTGGCTTATATTCGTCAGCCGCCTGCCACGTGTACGAACTGTAGGAAGCGGGAATGTAGACCAGCCGGGTAGCCGGATTGAATGACATGGGCGCCCAGTTGTGGGCGCCGCCGCCGGTGGGGTAAACGGCGAGCGGTTCGGTGTCATAGAAAGCTTCGGGATTGACCATG
>Ga0335085_10004951_pt1 | contig 21761 bp, 18 predicted proteins | sample Lox_Sample_45_FD_206712 | JGI IMG/M metagenome (GOLD analysis project Ga0335085, IMG submission 206712) | Soil microbial communities from Loxahatchee National Wildlife Refuge, Florida, United States - Lox_Sample_4.5 | ecosystem: Environmental > Terrestrial > Soil > Wetlands | place: USA...
GGCGTGCGCCTCACGCTGGTGCAGTTCCTCGGGATCGCGGGACTCGCGGAGAGCGTGCTGCCGCTGCTGCAGGCCGCACGCGACGAGGCGCTCGCGGAGGTCGCCATCGCGACCCTCGCTGGATTCGGCGCCGCGGCCGAGTCGGCGATCGAAGGGCGCTGGGACGCCCTCGACGCCGAGGGCCGCGCGCTCGCCTGCCAGCTCCTCGGTCAGACCGACGGGCGCACCGGCGCGGCGCGGCTCTCGCTCGCGCTCGACGACGGCGACCCGGGCGTGCGGGCCGCCGCCGCGCGCGGGCTCGCGCGCCGCACCGATCCCGCCGCGCTCCCGGTGCTGCTGCGGCGGCTGCAGGCCAGCGCGGGCGACGACGAGCCGGAGGCCGAGGAGGAGCGCGCCGCGCTGACGGATGCGCTGGTGCGGATCGCGCGGGAGCCGAGCGCCGTCGCATTGCTGGCGGGCGCGCTCGAGGGGGCCGCCGAGCCGGTGCGGCTGGCGATCGCGCGCGTCCTCGGCGGGCTCGGCGGCGCCGAGCATGCCGAGCAGATGGTCCTGCTCGTGCAGGATCCGAGTGCGGCCGTGCGGCGCGCGGCGATCGGCGCGCTGGCGCGGGTCGGCCCGGCGGCGACGGACTGGCTGCGCCTGGCGCTGGCGGACGAGGAGATCTCCGTGCGCATCGCGGCGGCGGCCGCGCTCGGCGCGTCGGCCGGGCTGTACGCGCTGCCGGATCTCGAGAGCCTGCTCGCCGACGAGGACGCCTCGGTGCGCGCTGCCGCGGTGCGCGCGATCGGCGAGATCGAGCGCCACGCGCCGGCGGCGGAGGCGAGCGCGGCGCTGCCCGGCGTGCGGCGCCTGCTCGAGGCGGCGCTCGCGGACGGCGCTCCAGTCGCGCTCGCGGCCGTCGAGGCGATCGAGGGTCTCGGCGTGGCGCTCCCGCTCGAGGCGGTGCGCGGCGTCCTCGCCCATCCCGACCCGGAGGTCGTCCAGAGCGCGGTGCGCTGCATCTGCGGCTCGGGTCGCGAGGACGACCTCGGCGCGCTGATCCCGCTGCTCTCGCACCCGCACTGGGCCGTGCGGGCCGCCGCCATCGACTCGCTCGCCGAGCGGCGCGTTCGCTCGGCGGTACCCGCGGCGCTGCGCCGGCTCGAGCTCGAGCAGGACGAGTTCGTGCGCGACACGCTGCTGCGTGCGCTCGGCCGGCTCGAGGAGGCGTAGCGGCAGCGATGGCCGGCGAGGATCGATCGCAGGAGCCCGCGATGACCGACGCCGAGTTCCGCATGCTCGCGGAGCTGCTGCGCGGGCACTGCGGCCTGCACTTCGGTCCGGAGTCGCGCTATCTACTCGAGCGCCGGCTGGGCCGCCGTCTCGCGGAGCTCGGCCTTCGCAGCTTCACGGCCTACCACTACCTGCTGCGCAGCGACGTCTCCGCCGAGGGCGAGCTCGCCTGGGCCATCGACAACCTCACCACCAACGAGACCTACTTCCTGCGCGAGCGGGCTCAGCTCGCCGCCCTGATCGGGGAGATCATCCCGGGCCTCCTCGCCCGACGCGGCGGCTCGTCGACCGGCCCGGTCTCGATCTGGTGCGCGGGCTGCGCGAGCGGCGAGGAGCCCTACTCGATCGTGCTGCTCGCCCTCGAGGCGGGGCTGGCGCCCGGACGAGACCTCCGCGTCTATGCCTCCGACATCTCGCGCCAGGCGCTGCACAAGGCGCGCCGCGGCCTCTACCGGGACGCGTCGTTCCGCCAGACCGATCCCGTCCTGCGCCAGAAGTACTTCGTCGAGAAGGACGGCCTCTACCGGATCTCCGACGAGATCAAGCGGCACGTGAACTTCGCGCACCTGAACCTGCTCGACGACACGCGTACCTCGCTGCTCGGCTCGCTCGACGTGATCCTGTGCCGCAACGTGATCATCTACTTCGACGTCGAGACCAAGCGGCGCGTGGTCCAGACCTTCCAAGAGAAGCTGCGCCCCGGCGGCTACCTGCTGCTGGGTCACTCGGAGTCGCTGATCAACCTCTCGAACGATTTCGAGCTGCGCCATCTCCGGCACGACATGGTGTATCGGAAGCCCTCGGAGGCGGATCCCTGGCACGAGACGGCGGAGCGGACGCTCCTGGCGGTCGACCGGCGGGGGGCGTCGTGAGCTCGGAGCGCCGCATCCGCGTGCTGGTGATCGACGACTCGGCTTTCAGCCGCCGCACCATCACGCGCATGCTCGAGCGCTCGCCGCTGGTGGAGGTGATCGCGGCGGCGCCCGACGGCGAGCACGCGCTGCGCAAGGCGCTCGAGCTGCGGCCCGACCTGATCACGCTCGACCTCGAGATGCCGCGCATGGACGGCTTCACCTTCCTGCGGCTGGTGATGAGCCACTGCCCGACTCCGGTCATCGTGATCAGCGGCAAGAGCGGCGACCAGGACGTGTTCCGCGCCCTCGATTTCGGTGCGGTCGACTTCATCGCGAAGCCCACGCCGCGGGCCGGCCCCGACCTCGAGGGGATCGAGCAGGAGCTGCTGCGCAAGGTCCACGCGATCCGCCAGCTCCGCATCGAGAAGGTGCGCGAGCGGCTCGCCGCGTCGCCGCCGGTGCGGCAGCGACCGGCGGTGCCGCCGCCCTTCGCCCCCCGCGCCGTGGCGATCGGCTGCTCGACCGGTGGCCCCGCCGCGCTGATGCAGGTCCTCGGCGCCTTCGTGAAGGCGCCGCCGGCGGCGGTGCTGGTCTGCCAGCACATGCCGGCCGGCTTCACGCGCGGATTCGCGGAGCGCATCGACCGCTTGACGCCCTTCGCGGCGCGCGAGGCGGAGGACGGCGACGAGGCGCTGCCGGGCACGGTGCTGGTGGCGCCGGGCGGCCGCCACCTCGAGTTCGAGCGGAGCGCGGGACGCACCCTCGTGCGCCTCGCCGACGCCGTCCCCGCCGACAAGTACGCGCCCTCGGTCGACCGCATGTTTACCTCGGCCGCGAAGCACTTCGGGTCCGACCTGCTCGGCGTGGTGCTGACGGGCATGGGCGACGACGGCCGGCGCGGCGTGGTGGCGGTGAAGCAGGCGGGGGGCACGGTGGTGGTCGAATCCGAAGAGACCGCGGTGGTGTTCGGCATGCCGCAGCAGGCGATCCGCAGCGGTGTGGTGGACGCCGTGCTGCCTCTGCAGCAGATCCCGACGGTGATCGAGTCCGGCGTCGGCGCGAGCCGGGGCCGGCCCGAGCGAGAGGGTCCGGCATGAGCGACAAGAGGGAAGGGCTGTTCGCGCGGGCCGACGAGGTGCTCGCCCTGTTCCGGCAGGGCGCCGAGTTCACCCACGAGCTGCTGCGCGAGAACGAGCGGCTGCGGCGCGAGGTCGCGGCGCACCAGGACGCGCAGCTCGCCGCCTCCGACGACCGCCAGTGGGAGAAGCTGCGGCGCGAGCTCCTGACGCGCATCCAGAGCCTCGAGGGGGAGAAGGAAGACGCGCTCGAGCGTCTGCGCGCGGTCGAGGCGGAGAATCGCCACTTCGCGGAGCGCTACCTCGAGATCGAGGAGGAGAACAACAACCTCGCGAGCCTCTACGTCGCGAGCTACCAGCTCCACTCGACCCTCGATCTCTCCGAGGTGCTCCAGATCATCGTCGAGATCGTGATCAACCTGATCGGCGCCGAGGTGTTCGCGATCTACGTGCTCGACGAGAAGACCCACGCGCTCTCGGCCGTCGCCGCGGAGGGACGCGACGTGCGCGAGTTCCCGGTCTTCGAGCTCGGCGTCGGCCCGGTCGGCCGCGCGGTGGACACCGGCGAGACCGCCTGCGCCGAGGACCTGCGCTCCGACGACCGGCATCGGCCGATCGTCGTGATCCCGCTGCGCGTGCAGGAGCAGCCGATCGGCGCGATCGCGATCCAGAAGCTGCTCCAGCAGAAGGAGAGCTTCACCGCCCTCGACCACGAGCTCTTCACGCTGCTCGCGGGGCACGCGGCGACCGCGATCTTCGCGGCGCGGCTCTACTCCCAGTCGGAGCGCAAGCGCAACACGATCCAGGGGTTCATCGATCTCCTCACCAAGTGAGAGGCGACCGCCGGGGGGCGGGAGGGGGCGACATGGCTCGACATCGCATCCTGATCACGGAGGACAGCCCGACCATGCGGCAGCTCCTGGTCTTCGCGCTGAAGCGCCTGAAGGACGTGGAGATCGTCGAGGCGTCGGACGGGATGGACGGCCTGCGCAAGGTGACGAGCGACCACTTCGACCTCGCCCTCATCGACATCAACATGCCCGTGATGGACGGGCTCAAGCTGATCAGCCTGATCCGCGGCGAGGAGAGCCTGAAGGAGATGCCGATCATCGTGATCACGACGGAGGGCGCCAAGGAGGACCGCGAGCGCGCGCTCTCGCTCGGCGCCGACGAGTACCTGACCAAGCCGATCCAGGCGAACCGCGTGCTGCAGGTCGCCAAGAGCCTGCTGAAGCTCGGGTGAGCGCGGTGCCGCGCGGAGGGACCCGATGATCGGCACCAGCGGAAGGCAGTGGAAGCGGCGCATGATGCTCGTCGCCACGGCGGCGAGCGCCGTGAGCGTGGCCACCGTCGCGGTCTACCTGCGGGTGCTGCTCGACCTGACGCACGCCCAGTGGGTCGGCTTCTTCGAGGTGCTCGCGTTCTGGTTCGTGATCTTCCTCGCCGTCTCGCAGCGCCTGCAGGACCGCTCCTACCGCCCCGCCGCCCGCTGGCTCGACCTCGAGCGCGAGGGACGGGCGGAGCCCGAGGACCTGCGGAGCGCGTTCGCCGCCGTGCTCGACGTGCCCCGCCTCTCGCTCCTGAACGGCTACACGCTGTGGCCGCTCGGCGGGCTCGCGGTGGCGCTATCGATGAAGGCCCTCTTCGCCGACTTCGGCTGGCTCGACGTCTCCATCATGGTCGCGGCCGCGGTCTCGGGCGGCGCGCTCTCGAGCCTGCTGATCGCGTTCCTGTTCAAGCGCCAGTTCGAGCCGCTGCGGCGCACGCTCGCGCTCCGCATCGAGGATCCCGACGCGCGCGCGGCCTCCGCCCCGCCGCTGCCGCTGGTCTGGAAGCTGCAGGGCACGGTGCTGGTGACCGCGGTCGTGCCGGTGGTGTTCGCGGTCTTCGTCGCCCACGACCAGGCGCGCCAGCCGCTCGAGCGCTTCGTGGCCGAGCGGCAGGCCGAGTGGCTGGATCGCAACCTCTCGCGTCTCGGCGGATCCACCGAGAGCTCGGACACGGTGCACCGCTGGCAGCTCGTCGAGCTCGCGACCGGCCAGGTGCTCGGCGGCGACGACGCCTTCCTCTCGGCGAGCGAGCGCGGTCGCATCTCCGCCGACACGTCGCCGCGCGGCGCGCTGGCGAACGAGCGGCAGTTCCTGGCGTGGCGGCGGATCGAGCCGGGCGGGCGCGCACTGGTCGCGGCGCTGCCGCGCAGCGCGCTCGGCGCCGACGTCGAGTCGACTCCCAAGGTGCTGATCGCGCTGCTCGCCGCCGCGCTGGGCCTGGCGTTCGGCGTGGCCTGGCTGGTGGCCCAGGACCTGGCGCGCGGCATCGCGGGGCTGCGCACCGAGGCCGACCGCATCGCGTCCGGCGATCTCTCCCGCGGCGAGGTGTTCGAATCGGAGGACGAGCTCGGCGACCTCGGCCGCGCCTTCGACCGCATGCGCCAGGCCCTGCGCGAGACCGTCGGGCGGGTGTCCGCCGCGGCGGATCGGGTCGAGTCGTCGGCCGGCGAGATGGCGGGGGTCGGAACCGGCGTGGCCTCGGCCGCCGCGGACCAGGAGCGCGCGATCCGCCAGGCGCGCGAGTCGACCGACGCGATCCGCGAGCAGGTGGCCGGGATCACGAGCTCGGCGCAGCAGCTCTCCGCCTCGGTGGAGGAGTCGTCGAGCTCGATCCTCGAGATGGGCGCGGCCGGTGAGGAGCTCAACCAGACCGCCTCCGTGCTCTCGGCGCGGGTCGAGGAGGTCGGGAGCTCGATCGAGCAGATGATCCGCGGCGTCGCCGAGATGGGGCGCAGCGTCGAAGGGCTCTCCGAGGCCGCGGTGGAGACGCAGTCGTCGGTCGAGGAGATGGCGGGCTCCCTGCGCGAGGTCGACAGCAACGCGGCCGAGACGGGGCGGCTCTCGGCGCAGGTGGTGGCGGTCGCCGAGGGCGGCCGCGAGCGCGTGCAGGAGACGATCGCGGGCATGGAGGCGATCCGCGACGCGACCGACACGGTCGAGCGCGTGATCCGGGGCCTCGGCGAGCGCACGCAGGAGATCGGGGCGATCGTCGACGTGATCGACGACGTCGCCGACGAGACCAACCTGCTCGCGCTCAACGCCGCGATCATCGCGGCGCAGGCCGGCGAGCACGGGCGCGCCTTCTCGGTGGTGGCCGACGAGATCAAGGAGCTCGCCGACCGCGTGATGTCGAGCACCAAGGAGATCGGCGGGCTGATCCGCTCGGTGCAGGCGGAGAGCGCCGCAGCGATCTCGGCGATCGAGCGCGGCAGCGAGAGCGTGTGGGTCGGCGTCGAGCGCTCGGCGCAGGCCGGCGAGTCGCTGGAGGCGATCACGCGCTCGGCGCGCGAGAGCGGCCAGCGCATCGCGGAGATCGTGCAGGCGGTCCAGGAGCAGAGCCGGGCTGCCTCGCACGTCCAGCTCCTGATGGAGCGCGTGCGCAACGGCGTCGAGCAGCTTCGGGCGGCGACGCGCGAGCAGGAAGAGGGCCAGGAGGTCGTGCTGCGCGGCACCACGACGATGCGCGACGTCGCGCAGCAGGTGCACCGCACCACCGAGGAGCAGGCGCGCGGCGGCAACCAGATCCGCGCCGGGATCGAGGTGGTGCGGCAGGCGGTGGAGCGCATCTACCAGGCGCTGCAGGACCAGACCTCCGCGTGCCAGCAGTCCGCGCAGACGATGGGGCGGGTCTCGAGCGGCGCGCGGGCCAACTACGAGGCGTCGACCCAGCTCTCGAGCTCGACCGGGGAGCTGCGCGGCGCGGCCGAGACGCTGCGCGAGGACATCCGCCGCTTCCGGCTCTGATCGCCGCGCCCGACCGCGTCCAGGGGCGATCCCCTTTGCTATAGGTGCGCCCGATGCGGCCCGGGGCTCCCGCCATCGCGGTGCTGCTCGCCTGCGCGCTCGCGGGCTGCAGCGGCTACCACTGGATGCGCTACAACGGCGCGCTCGGCGACGTGCGGACCGTCGCGATCCAGCCGATCACCAACCACTCGTACGAGGCCGGCGCCGAGGCGCTCGTGAACGACGCGCTCCTGCGCGAGTTCCAGCGCCGTGGCGACGTGCGGGTCGTCAAGGATCCGAAGCATGCGGACATCGTGCTCACGGGCACGCTGTTCCCGCTCTCCACGCGCGCCCGCAGCTTCTCCTCGGTCGCCTTCGCGCTCGAGTACGAGGTGGTGATGAACATCGACCTCTCGGCGCGCCGGGCGAACGGCACCGTGATTCGCTTCGGCCCCGGCATCCTCACCGCCGCCGAGATCTATCTGTCGAGCTCCGACATCGAGGTGCAGCGCAAGAACCGCCAGGAGGCGCTGCGCCGCATCTCCGTGGTGATCGCGGGGCGCGTGCACGACGCGCTCGGGGAGAAGCTCGTCGCGGCGGCGGCGGCACCTGCCGCCGCATCGGTGCCCGCTCCGGCACCCTCGACCACGCCGGGGGCCGCCCCGGCGGAGCCCGTGGCGCCGGCACCCGCCACGCCGACGCCGGCACCCACGCCTGCCCCGGCTCCGGCCCCGGAGCGGGTCGCACCGTGACGCCGGAGGATCTGACGCGCGAGCTCGCAGCGGGTCGGGTGCGACCCGCCTACGCCGTGATCGGGCCCGAGCCGCTGCTTCGCGACGAGGCGCTCGAGGCGCTGCGGCGCGCAGTCCTGGCCGACGCGCCCGCCGACTTCAACTTCGATCGCCTGGACGGTGACAGCGCGACGCCGTCCGCGCTCTGGGACGCCGTCGGCACGCTGCCGGTGGGCGGCGCGCGGCGCCTGGTGTGGCTGCGGGAGCCTGGCGGCGGGCGCGGCCGCGCGCTCGCGGAGGCGCTGCCCGACGTGGTGCGCGCGCAGGGCGCGGAGGCGCGGAGCGTGCTCGTGGTGACGTCGAGCGCCCTCGACCGCCGCGAGAAGTGGGTGCGCGCCTTCGTCGAGGCCGGCGCGCTGGTGGAGTGCGAGGCGCCGCAGGGGCGCCGAGCGCTCGTCGACTTCGTGCGGCGCGAGGCCGTGCGGCTCGGGATCGCGATCGAGCCCGCGGCCGCCGATCTCCTGGCCGAGCGGGTCGGCCCCGAGCTGCTTCGCCTGCGCGGCGAGCTGGAGAAGAGCGCGCTGCTCGCGGGGCCGGGCCGAGCGGTGGCGCTCGACCACGTGAGCCGCGCGGTCGCCGATCTCGCCGACGAGCCGGTGTGGGAGCTCACCGACGCGATCGGAGACGGACGCGCGGCAGATGCGCTCGCGGGTCTCGCGAAGCTGCTCGCGTCCGGCGGCGCCCCGCCCGTCGTGCTCGGTGCGCTGGCCGGACACTTCCGGCGGCTGCTGCGGCTGCGCGCCGGCGGCACGGTGGGAGCGCCGCCCTTCGTGCGGCGGAAGCTCGAGGAGCAGGCGCGCCGCTACGCGCTCGCGCGACTGCTCGCGTGCCTGCGCGCAATCCACGACACCGACGAGGCGCTGAAGGGGCAGGGGGGGCTCGACGCGCAGCTCGCCCTCGAGAGGCTGGTGATCGGCCTCGCGGCCTAGTCGCTCAGGACTTCGCCTTGGCGACCCGCTTGGCGAGGCGAGACACGAGCCGGCTCGCGCGGCGCTTCGGGATGGCTCCGCGGCTCGCCGCCTTGCGCAGGATGCTCTCGGTCTCGCGGAGCTTGTCGCGGAGCCCTGCGGCGCCCGCGTCGAGGTCGGCGCGCAGCGCCTTCACCGTCGACTTGGCGCGGCTCTTGACCACGCGGTTGCGGTCGCGGCGGCGGGCATCCTGGCGCGCTCGCTTCTCGGCGGACTTGTGGGTGGCCACGCGGCTCCTCGCCTCCCGGAGGTTGCGTCCACGGCCGGAGCCGGGGCCTACGAGGGGGGCCCAACATAGGGGCGCGGCCCCGGCAGCGCCAGCGCAGCCGGGGCGCAACTCCTTCAACCCGCCCCTCCGACCAGCCGATACGCCTCCCGGACGAGTCCGTCTGTGGAGGGGATCGTGTGAGTCGGACGTGCCTCGGCTGCCTGGGGGGCCTGGCCGTTGCGCTGGGGGTCGTGCTCGCGGCGGGCGCCGAGACGGGGCCCGGCCCCGCGGCCGCATCGCCCGCGGCGGAGGCCGTCGCCGGCCCGTCCCCCGCGCCCACCGCCGTCGCCGACGCCTCCCGCGCCCCGTCGCGGATCGCCCCCCAGCTCGACTCGCTCGAGCGCGCGTGGTTCGCGCCGGCGCGGCGCCTGGTGGAGCGCGTCGCTCGCACCCGCCACGAGGCGGACCAGCTCGGCCTGGTCGATCTCGAGCCGCTCGCGCGCGCCGTCCTGCTCGGCGCGGGCGACGCGACGCCGCTCGAGCGTGCCGATGCCGCGGTCGAGCTCGCCCCCGACCTCCCCGCCGCCCACTGGGCGCGCGCGCGCGCGCGCTTTGGGTCGGCCGATCTGGTGGGCGGGGTCGAGGCGGCCTGCCAGGCGATCCGCGCGCTCTCGCGCCACCTCGAGAGCTCCCTCTGGCTGACGGCGACCGCCTCGCTGCTCCTCTACGCAGCCGTGCTGTCGGCCGGGCTCGCCTACCTCGCTGGGCGCGGGCTGGCCGCGCTCCCGCACGCCGCCCACGACCTCGCGGATCGCATCGATCCGTCGATGTCCGAGCCGGCGCGACGGGCGCTGATCACGGCCGCGGTGCTGGCGCCGGCCGCGCTCGGGCAGGGCGTGCTCGGCGCCGCGCTCGGGCTCTTCGCGCTGGCCACGATCTACGCGACCCGCGCCGAGCGGCGCGCGCTCGCCGCAGCGGCCGCGCTGGTCGTGCTCGCCATCCACCCGCTCGTCGAGCTCGCCGGACGACAGCTCGCGGCGCTCGGGTCCGACGCGGTCGCGGAGGCCGCCTGGGCGAGCGAGAGCGGCTTCCTCGATCCGGTCGACCTGATGCGCCTCGAGCACGCCGAGCCGAGCGACACCCTGGCGACGCAGGCGCTCGCGGCGCGCGCGCGTCGGGCCGGCGATCTGGCACAGGCCGACGCGCGCTATGCGGCGCTGATCGCCGCTTCGCCGTCCGATCCCGTCGCGCTCAACAACGCCGCCAACGTGCGCCTCGCCCTCGGCGACTCTGCGGGCGCCATCGAGCTCTACCGCCGCGCCACTGCCGAGAAGCCGTCCGCGCTGATCTGGTTCAACCTCTCGCAGGCGCACGGCCGCGCCATCCAGGTCGACGAGCACGAGCGGGCCCTCGCGGCCGCGCAGGCGATCGATACCGACGTCGTCGACGAGCTGACGCGCCGGCTCTCCGACACGAACGCCGGCTTCACCGCCGAGCTCCCGCTCCCCGTCGAGATCGTCCGCGAGCGACTCGCGCGCGGCGGCGAGCCGATCGCGGCCGAGCTGCGCGCGCCGCTCGCGCCGGGCGCGCTCGGTCGCTTCGCCGTGCTCTCGGTCGCGGCGTTCGTCGCGGCCGCGGCGTTGGGGATCGGGCTGGCCGGGCGCTTCGAGCGGTCGACGGCCTGCGCGGAGTGCTCGGCGCGCCTGTGTGCGCGCTGCGGGACGCCGCGCGGCAGCCACGACCTCTGCGCGGCGTGCACGCGCAGGAGGCGCGAATCGCATCACGGCGGCCCCTGGGACTCGGCCCGCGCGAGCGCCGGCGACCTCTCGGCGCGCGCGCGCCGGTGGACGGCGCGCGCGCTGCCCGGGCTGGTAGGACCCGCGCCGCGCCGGCCCGCGCTCGCGCTGGCGGCGAACGTCGCGGGCGCCGCCGCGCTCGCGGCAGTCCTCGGACGCCACGGCGCAGTGCCGGATCCGGCGAGCGTCGGGGGCGCCGGGCCGCTCGCCTTCGGCTGCGCCGCGCTGCTCCTGCTCGCGCTGCAGGTGTCGCTCACTGCCGCGGCCGGCGTCGGAGGTCGGCGCTGAGACCATGGCGATCGCCCTGCACGGAAACCTGCGCGACTTCGGGATCGGCGAGGTCTTCCAGCTGATCGGGCAGCAGCGCAAGACCGGCGTGCTGCAGGTGCGCGGCGCCGACGCCGAGGTGGAGCTCCGCTTCGAGGGCGGCTGCATCGTGTCGGCGTCACCGGTCGGCACGCACGAGGACGCCGCCCTCGGCGAGATGCTGGTGCGCTGCGGCGCGCTGCCGCGCGAGCGCCTGGCGGAGCTCGAGCGCAAGCGCGCGACCGCGCCCGACCCGTCGGCCGTGAAGCTCTCGGAGGCGGGCGTCCCCCCCGCGGTGCGCGTCGAGATCGAGGACCTCCTGACGCGCGAGACGCTTTTCGATCTGCTGCGCTGGGACGACGGCTCGTTCCGCTTCGTCGCGCAGCCCGTGGTGCACGACCGGCCGACCGAGTCGCTGCTGGGCGCCGAGCAGGTGCTGATGGACGGCCTGCGCATGGTGGACGAGTGGCGCGCCTTCGAGAGCGAGATCCCCGACGACGGCGCGATCTTCCGCCGGCGCGGCAGCATCGAGGACTACCGCCGCTCGCCGGCCGCCCGCGCCTCGCGCTGGCCTGCGGACACCGAGCGCCTGCTGCTCCTGATCGACGGGCGCTCGAGCGCGCGCCGCGTGATCGATCTTTCGCGCCTCGGGAGCTTCCTCGGCATGCGCATCCTGGTCGACCTCGCGCGCGCCGGCTGGATCGAGCCGGTCCGCACGCGCGAGTCGCGCGCGGCCGCCGCGGCGCCGGGCGCGCCGGTCGGGGTCCGGCGCTGGGCGCTGCAGGTCGGCCCGTTCGCGCTGCTCGCCGTGCTCGCAGTGGTCGCCTGGCTCCCGCTCCGGACCGCGAGCGGGGCGCCCGGCCTTCCGATCGGCAGCGAGCCGCTCGCCGAGGCGCGCGCGCGCTTCGCGACCGCGCGCGTCCGCCATCTGCTCGTCGCCGGCCGCCTGCTGACGGGTCGCTGGCCCGCAGCGCTCGACCAGGTGCCGGCCTGGTCCGAGGACGGCGACGGTTTGACGTCGCGCGACACCGGTGCCTACTATCTCGACGGCGAGCGCGGTCCGATCGTCCTCGCGCCGGAGCGCTGAGGCGACCCGCCGACCTGGAGATCTCCCTGGCCGCACACGAAGCGAGTACCCGCCAGACTCTCGTCTTCGAAGACAACCGCGTAGCGGCCGAGCTGTATGGGGACGGCGAGCGCACGCTGCGCATCCTCGAGCGCGAGCTCGGGGTCGACGTGCGGGCCCGCGGCAACGAGGTGCGCCTGGTGGGCGAGCCCGGGCCGGTGGCGGCCGCGCGCAAGGTGCTCGAGGAGCTCTACGGCTGGCTCCGCGACGGGCGCGCCGTCGATGCCGGCGACGTGACCTCGGCCGCGCGTATCGCCGCGGGCCGTCCCGACGTCGAGCTGGCCGACGTATACGAGGACGTGCTGGCCTCGGTGGGCTCGCGGCGTCGCGTGGTGGCGAAGAACCTGTCGCAGCGCCGCTACATCGAGGAGATCCGCCGACACGATCTGGTGTTCGCGGTCGGCCCGGCCGGAACCGGGAAGACCTATCTGGCGATGGCGTGCGCGATGGCGGCGCTGAACCGGCGCGAGGTGTCTCGGGTGATCCTGACGCGGCCGGCGGTGGAGGCCGGCGAGCGGCTCGGGTTCCTGCCGGGAACGATGGCCGAGAAGGTGAACCCCTACCTGCGCCCGCTCTACGACGCGCTCCACGACATGGTGCCCTTCGAGAAGGCCGATCGGCTGATCGAGCGCGGCGCCATCGAGGTGGCGCCGCTCGCCTTCATGCGCGGCCGCACGCTCAACGACTCGTTCGTGATCCTCGACGAGGCGCAGAACACCACCAGCGAGCAGATGAAGATGCTGTTGACGCGGCTCGGCTTCGACTCGAAGGCGGTCGTCACCGGCGACACCACGCAGATCGATCTGCCGCCGGAGAAGACCAGCGGGCTGATCGAAGCGGTCCGCATCCTGGAGGGCGTCGAGGGGATCGGATTCATGCGCTTCACCGAGGCGGACGTGGTGCGCCATCCGCTGGTGCAGAGCATCATCCGCGCGTACGAGAAGGCCACGAACGGCGCATGAGCGTGCGTCTGAGCGGCCCCCCGAGAGGGGTCGTTGCCTCCGCGTTCGATCGGGTGCTCCTGCGCCGCCGCGCGCGGAGCCTTCTCCGCGCAGTCGGGCGACCCGACGCGGAGCTCTCGCTGGCGCTCGTCGACGATCCCGAGATCGCGGCGCTGAACCAACGCGACCGGGGCATGCGCGGCCCGACCGACGTGCTCTCCTACTCGCTGCTCGAGGGACCTCACGCCGCCCACCGCGGCTCCCTGCTCGGCGACGTGGTGATCTCGGTCGACACCGCGTCGCGTCAGGCGCGCCGGCAGCGTCGCGGGCTCGACGACGAGCTGCTGCGCCTGCTGATCCACGGGGTGCTCCACCTGCTCGGGCACGACCACGTAGAGCGGGAGGAGGCGCGCGCGATGCGCGCCGAGGAGCGCCGGCTGTGGCGGGTGCTGCGCGCGTGAGCCGCGGCGCGCGGCTCGCGCTGCTCGCCGGATACGCGGCGGCGACCTTCCTGGCGTTTCCGCACCCGCTGGGCGGCCGGGTGCTGGACCTCGGCGTCGCCACCGCGTGGCTCGCTCCGGCGTGCCTCCTGGTCGCGCTGCGCGGGATGACGCCTGGTGCCGCCGCGCGCGCAGCCTTCGCGGCCGGGCTCGCCGCGCACGCGGCGATCTTCCACTGGATCTACGTGGTGACCGTGTACTACGGGCACGCGCCCCCGCTGGTCGGCGTGCTCGCCGCCGTGGGCCTCGCGGTCTATCCGGCCGCCTTCAGCGCCGCGTTCGGCGCGGGCGCCGCCTGGCTGGGGCGCGGGGAGCTGCCGAATCCGTTCGTCTCGGGCGCGCTCTGGACCGCCCTCGACCACGCCAAGTCCTTCGCTCTGACTGGATTCCCGTGGGCGGTGCTCGGCTACGCGCAGCATCGGAACCCCGCGCTGATGGGCCTGGCGCCCTACACGGGAGTGTGGGGGCTCTCGTTCGCCACGGCGCTCGGCGGCGCCGCCCTCGCGGAGCTCGCGCTGGGGCGCTCGCGGCGTGCGCTCGCCGCGCTGGCTGCGCTCGGGATGCTGCTCGCCGCGGGTGCACTCGATGCCGCCCGCGAGCCGGAAGACCCGGGCGCGCAGGTCCGCGTGGCGCTGCTGCAGGGCAACATCGGGCAGGATGTGAAGTGGAGCCCGGAGTGGGCGCAGCGCACGCTCGCGATCTACGAGGATCTCACCCGGCGCGCCGCGTCCGAGGGAGCCGAGCTGGTGGTGTGGCCGGAGACGGCGATCCCGGGCTCGCCGGACGCGAGCCCCGAGCTGACCGACCGGCTGGCCGCGCTGGCACGCGAGACGCGGACCACACTGGTCGCGGGCGCCGTCGGGCTCGACTGGAAACCGGGCGAGCCCGGACCCCGCTACTTCGACAGCGCCTTCGCGATCGACGGCGGCCGCGACGTACCCGAGCGCTACGACAAGACGCACCTCGTCCCGTTCGGCGAGTACGTGCCCCTCCGCGGTCTGCTCGGTCACGTCATCCAGGCGGTGGCCCGCGGCGCCTCCGACTCCGATGTCCACCCGGGCGGTGCGCCGCGCGCGCTCGCGATCCCCCTGCCGGGCCCGCCCCACGCGCTGACCGCCGGCGTGCCGATCTGCTATGAACTCCTGTTCCCGAACCTGGTGCGGCGCTTCGTGGATGGCGGGGCAGAGGCGCTCCTCGCGATCACCAACGACGCCTGGTACGGGCGCACCGGAGCCCCGTACCAGTTCCTCGCGATCACGGCGCTGCGCTCGGCGGAGAATCGCGTCTGGACGGCGCGTGCCGCCAACACGGGAGTGTCCGCCCTGATCGACGACCGCGGCCGGGTCCGAGCACAGACGCGCCTCTTCGAGCGGGACGTTCTGGTGGGCGAGCTGCCGCTGCGCCCGCCGCCGGCGGGGGGTTCGTTCTACGCGCGCCATGGCGACGTCTTCGCCGCGGCGTGCTGGGTGGGGCTGGCGGTGGCGGCGCTGCGGCGCCCGCGACGGGAGAGAGCATGAGCGAGCGAGCCCACGAGCCCGAGCTGCTGGCGGCCGAGCTGGCCGAGCGACTGCGCGCGCTGCGCGCCCGGCTCGGCGAGATCCGGGGGCGTCTTTGACGTCCCCGGCCTCACGGCGCGGCTCGCGGAGCTGGCGGCGGAGAGCGCGGCGCCCGATCTCTGGGAGGATCGCGAGCGCGCCGAGCGCATCCTGCGCGAGAAGGGCGGCGTCGAGCGCCAGCTCGGTGAGCTCGACACCGTGGCGCGTCACCTCGACGACGCCGGGGTGTTGCTCGAGCTCGCCGAGGAGGCCGGCGACGCACCGACGCTGCGCGAGGCGGCAGAGCGGCTCGACGCGGCGCTCGCGGGTCTCGACGCCGCGGAGCTGCGGCTCCTGCTCGGCGGCGAGCACGACCGCGCCAACGCCATCGTGTCGATCAACGCGGGCGCTGGCGGCACCGACGCGTGCGACTGGGCCGAGATGCTGCTCCGCATGTACCTGCGCTGGGCCGAGGCGCACGCCGTGCGCGTCGAGGAGCTCGACCGCCAGGAGGGCGACGAGGCCGGCCTCCGCAGCGTCACCGTGCTGATGTCGGGCGATTACGCCTACGGGAACCTGAAGCCCGAGGAGGGCGTCCACCGGCTCGTGCGCATCTCGCCCTTCGACTCGCAGCACCGGCGCCACACGGCCTTCGCGAGCGTCGCGGTGTTCCCCGAGATCGACGACTCGATCGAGGTCGAGATCGACGAGAAGGACCTGCGCGTCGATACCTTCCGCGCCGGCGGCAAGGGCGGCCAGCACGTGAACAAGACGGAGTCCGCGGTGCGGATCACCCACCTCCCGACGGGGATCGTGGTGCAGTGCCAGAACGAGCGCTCGCAGCACAAGAACCGCTCGTCGGCGATGAAGGTGCTGCGCGCGCGGCTCTACGAGCGCGCGCGTCTCGAGCAGCAGGAGCGCATGGCGGCGCTCGGCGGCGAGAAGAAGGACAACGCCTTCGGCAGCCAGATCCGCTCCTACACGCTGCACCCGTCGCAGCGGGTGAAGGACCACCGCACCGAGGTCGAGGCCGGCAACGCGCAGGGGGTGCTGGACGGCGACATCGATCGCTTCATCCGCGCCGCGCTGCTGCAGCGCGCCGCGTCCGCGGGGGGACGGGCGTGAGCGAGCAGGAGCGCCGCGCGCGGGCCGAGCGGCTGCGCGCTCTCCGCGAGGCGGGCGGCGACGCATTCCCGGCGCGGGTCGAGCCGGTCGTGCGCATCACCGCCGTGCGCGAGCGCTTCGACGCGCAGGACGCGGAGGCGCTGGCGGCGTCGCCGACGACGGCCGCCGTGGCCGGCCGCGTGATGTCGATCCGCTCCTTCGGCAAGCTGCTGTTCCTCACGCTGCGCGAGGACGGTGCCGAGCTCCAGGCAAGCGCGCGCCAGTCCGAGCTCGGGGACGAGGCGTTCGAGCGCGTGCGCGCGCTCGACGTCGGCGACTTCGTCCGCGTCGAGGGGCCGCTCTGGCGCACTCGAACCCACGAGCTCACCGTCGGAGCGCGGCGGGTCGACCTGCTCGCCAAGGCGCTGCGCCCGCTGCCCGAGAAGTGGCACGGCCTCCAGGACGTCGAGACGCGCTTCCGGCAGCGCTACCTCGATCTGCTCGTCAACGAGGAGGTGCGCCGCGCCGCGGTCCGGCGCTCGCAGACGATCCGCGCGGTCCGCTCCTTCCTCGACACCCGCGGCTTCCTCGAGGTCGAGACGCCGGTGCTGCAGCCGTTGTACGGCGGAGCCTCGGCGCGCCCGTTCACGACTCGCTACGAGGTCTACGGCCAGGACGTATTCCTGCGCATCTCCGACGAGCTCTACCTGAAGCGGCTGGTGATCGGCGGGCTCGATCGCGTCTACGAGATCGGGCGCGACTTCCGGAACGAGGGCGTCTCGCGCAAGCATAATCCCGAGTTCAGCATGCTCGAGTGCTACCAGGCCTACGCGGACTATCGCGACATGATGGATCTGGTCCAGGCCATGTTCCAGCAGGTGGCGCGCGAGGTGACCGGGGGCACCGCCGTCGTCTACCGCGGCCAGACGATCGAGTTCGCCGGCTCGTGGCCGCGCCTGCGCATGACCGACGCCATCCGCGAGGCGACCGGAGTCGACGTGCTCGCCGCGCGGGACCTCGAATCGCTGCGCGAGGCGGTGCGCCGCGCCGGGCACGACCCGGGCGACGCGCCGAGCTGGAGCCGGCTCGTCGACGAGCTCTTCAGCGAGCACGTCGAGCCGAAGCTGGTGCAGCCGACCTTCCTGATCGACTACCCGGTCGAGCTGTCGCCGCTCGCCAAGGGCTCGGCGGACGATCCGCGGCTGGTGGAGCGCTTCGAGCTGTTCGTCGCCGGGATCGAGCTCGCGAATGCGTTCAGCGAGCTCAACGATCCCGAGGTCCAGCGCCTGCGCTTCGAGGAGCAGCGCAAGCTCCACGCGGCGGGCGACGCGGAGGCGCAGCCGCTCGACGAGGACTTCCTCGTCGCCCTCGAGCACGGCATGCCGCCGACCGGCGGGCTCGGGGTCGGCATCGATCGCCTGGTGATGCTGCTGACCGACGCGGCGCACATCCGGGAGGCGCTGCTCTTCCCGTACATGCGGCCCGAGGAACCCTAGATTGAACGAGACGATCGCCCATCTCTGGCAGGTGGCGGCCCCGGTGTGGGCCGCGGCTGGCGCCGCGGGTGGCTCGCTCGCGCTCGCCTTCATCGTGCTGATCGCGGCGGCGCTGGCCGCCCTCACGGCGATGTTCGTGGGCGCGGCGCTGGTCGTGCTGGAGCGCTTCGCGCGGCAGGCGAGCCGGCTTCGCACGGCGCTCGCGGTGGGCGCCGTCTGGACGCTGGCGGCCGCGCTGGTCGCCATCGACGTCGCCATTCCGGGCGCGCTCGCCGACCGCCACGAGCTCCTGCGCACGCTTCCGGGCGCGCTCGCCGGAGCGGCGCTGCCCGTCGCCTTCGCGATGGTCGTGGTGCGGCTGCTGCTGCGCTTCGCGTCGGCGCGCGCGCTCGGCCTGGTCGCGCTCGCCGCGTTCGCGGCGGGCCTGGTGCTGGTGCTGCCGGTGCCGCCGCTCGGCTGGCTCGGTCTGTCGGCGCGGGAGGCGGCCGCCAACGCCGGGCGGGCGCTCCTCGGCGTGCTCTTCGCGCTGGTGGCGCTCGGCCTGGCGCCGCTCGGCGCCGCCGGCCTGGCCGACGCGCGCGGCAGCGCCGAGTGGTTCATCGCGGTGCGCTACCTGGTCGCCAAGCGGCGCCAGACCTTCATCTCGGTGATCACGTCGATCTGCGTGGCGGGCGTGGCGGCGGGGGTCTGGCTGATCATCACCGTGCTCTCGGTGATGAACGGCTTCGAGCGCACCTGGCGCGACGAGATCATCGGCCACCGCGCGCACTTCACGGTGCAGAGCGGCCTCGGCCCGTTCGGCGACTACGAGAGCGTGCTGCAGCGCGTGACCGCCACCCCGGGCGTGCTGGCGGCCTCGCCCTACGTGCAGGCCGAGGGGATGGTGCGCGGCGACGGGGGCGAGATCGTCGGCGTGCGCGTGCAGGGAATCGACCCGCGCCGCATCGGCGACGTGACGGACCTCCGGCGCGACCTCGTCGAGGGCTCGCTCGACGGCCTGCTGCCCGCCGCCGAGGGCAAGCACGAGCGGGTGGATCCGGGCATCGCGATCGGCGACCAGCTCGCCGCCTCGCTCGGGCTGCACGTCGGGGACACGATGCTGGTGGTGTCGCCGTTCGGCGGCCCGCCGACTCCCCTCGGCCCCGCCCCGCGGCTCTCGCGCTTCAAGGTGGCCGCGATCTTCCGCTCGAGCCTGTTCCAGTACGAGGAGATCTTCACCTACGTGAGCCTCCCGGCCGCACAGGATTTCCGGCGCAGCGGCGACGTCGTCGACGGCATCGAGGTGCGCACCAGCGACTTCTACCGGTCGGCGCAGATCGGCGCCGAGGTGCAGAAGCAGCTCGGCTTCCCGTTCTTCACGCGCGACTGGAAGGAGTTCTTCCCCGCCTTCTTCCAGGCGCTCAAGACCGAGCGGGTGATGATGTTCGTCCTGCTCACCATGATCATGGTGGTGGCCGCCTTCGCGATCGTGGTCACGCTGGTGATGATGATCATGGAGAAGTCGGGCGACATCGCGATCCTGAAGGCGATGGGGGCGCGCGACGTCCTGATCGAGCGCATCTTCGCGATCGAGGGCGCGCTGATCGGGCTGGTGGGCACGGCGATCGGCGTGGTTGCGGGGGTCGCGGTCACCACCCGCCTCGACTGGATCCAGAAGCAGGTGGAGGCGGTCACCGGGATCGACGCCCTGCCGGCCTCGGTCTACCAGGGCATCTCGCAGCTCCCGGCCGAGCTCGACTTCGTGCAGATCGCCGTGGTCATCGCGATCGCCATGTCGCTGGCGCTGGGCGGGACGCTCATTCCCAGTCGGCAGGGGGCGCGGCTCGATCCGGTCGAGGCGCTCCGATATGAGTGACGCGCTGATCGAGGTCTCCGGCCTGGTGAAGCGCTTCGCCACCGGCGAGGGCGAGATCGAGGTGCTCTCGGGGGTCGACTTCGAGCTGGCGGAGGCCGACCGCGTCGCGATCGTCGGCGAGTCCGGCGTGGGCAAGTCGACCTTCCTGCACCTGCTCGGGACGCTGGATCACCCGACCGCCGGCTCGGTGCGCTTCCGCGGCGAGGACGTCTTCGCCAAGGCGCCCGAGGAGCTGGCGCGCTTCCGCAACCACGCGCTCGGCTTCGTCTTCCAGTTCCACCACCTGCTGCCGGAGTTCAGCGCCCTCGAGAACGTCATGATGCCGGGGCTGGTGCGCGGGCTCGGCTTCGGCGAGATGCGCGAGCGCGCCGCCCGGATCCTCGGCGAGGTCGGCCTCGCCGAGCGGCTCGACCACCGCGTCGGGAAGCTCTCGGGCGGCGAGCGCCAGCGCGTGGCCGTGGCGCGGGCGCTGGTGCTCGACCCGCAGCTCGTGCTGGCCGACGAGCCCACTGGGAACCTCGATCCCGCCACCGGCGATCGAATCGGGGATCTCCTGCTCGAGATGAACCGCTCGCGCGGGATGGCGCTCGTGGTGGTGACCCACAACGAGCGCCTCGCCGAGCGCCTCGGGCGGACCGTGGTGCTGCGCGACGGCCTGCTCTCGGCGGGGTCCGCCACCGACGCGTGGAAGTCCCGATAAGCGCCCGTCGAGACTGCGAAATCCAAGGCCGATCCCACTTGCCTCGCGCGGCGTCGGCAACTAGAATGCGCCGACCCTCCCCTCCTGTCCGCCCGGCTCGATCGGAGGAAGAGCTTGCGCGCCCACCGGCCCCCCGCCCGACCGCGTACCGGCAGCGGTGTCGCGACGATTGCCGTGCTCGCACTGATCGCCGGGCTCGCGCTCGCGCCGCGGCCTGCGCGAGCTGCCGACGAGCCCATCAAGGTGCTGGTCGCCGTGCTCCCGTTCCAGGTCCACAGCGAGCGGTCGCTCGAGCCGCTCGAGAGCTCGCTGCTCGACAAGCTGACCGCGCGGCTCGAGGGCAGCGGCAAGGTCAAGGTGGTCGACAAGGTCGTGGTGCGCGAGGCGCTCGTCGAGCACGTCGCCGGAGAGCGCAGCGACGAGCTCCTGCGCAAGCTCGCCGCGCAGGTCGGCGCCGAGTGGGTGGTCGCCGGCAGCCTGACCGAGCTCGCGGGGAGCTACAGCCTCGACGTGCGCGTGACGCCTGCGGGCGAGCGCATTCCCTCGCGCACGATGGTGTTCACGGCCAACGGCGACGACGAGCTGCGCGATCGCGTGGACGAGCTTGCCGACCGCGTGATCGAGATGGTCTCGGGTCAGTCCGTGGTGTCGGGGCGGGTGGTCGAGGTTCGCATCGAGGCGCCCGGGCAGGACGCCGACCAGATCCGCAACGAGCTCCGCACCCGCCCCGGCCGCCCCTACGACGGCGACGCGCTGCGCGCCGACATCGACCGGCTGCGCGCGCGGCCCGGCGTCGCGAGCGCCACCGCCCAGACCGAACGCGGGCCCGACGGCGTGGTTGTGACGTTCCGGGTGGTGCCATCCTCGAAGATCCTCGGCGTGGCGGAGCCCCCCACGCCGGGCGAGCGGGTCGCCGAGATCCGCATCACCGGCAACAAGCGCATCGAGGCGGACGCGATCCGCGCCCGCATCGCCACCAAGCCCGGCGACCGCTACAACGCGGCGCAGGTGGCCGAGGACGTGCGGCAGATCCACGCGCTCGGCTTCTTCTCCAACGTGAAGGTGAGCGCCGAGGACACTCCGCAGGGCCGCATCCTCACCTTCGACATCCAGGAGAACCCCGTCGTCCGCCAGATCACCATCGCCGGCAACGACAAGATCGAGTCGAACCGGATCCGCGACCAGCTCACGCTCACCACCGGAGCCACGCTCGACCTCCCGCTGCTCTACGAGAACCGGGACCGCATCGAGGCGCTGTACCGGGCCGAGGGCTACTACCAGGCGTCGGTGTCGTACGAGGTGGACAACCTGCCGAACGACGCGGTGGCGGTGCACTTCGAGGTCAAGGAGGGCAAGAAGCTCCGCCTCACCGAGATCCGCTTCGAGGGCAACGAGCACTTCACCTCCGCCGAGCTGCGCAAGGGCCTGAAGACCAAGGAGTGGCACTTCTGGTCGTACGC
>Ga0335085_10004952_pt1 | contig 21761 bp, 23 predicted proteins | sample Lox_Sample_45_FD_206712 | JGI IMG/M metagenome (GOLD analysis project Ga0335085, IMG submission 206712) | Soil microbial communities from Loxahatchee National Wildlife Refuge, Florida, United States - Lox_Sample_4.5 | ecosystem: Environmental > Terrestrial > Soil > Wetlands | place: USA...
CCGATTGTGGTTGGCGGGGAACCGGACCCGCTTTAAAATGACTGTGCCGGAGCCGTATGCGAATTCTCATCGTCGATGATGAAGCCAGCATCCGCAAGACCACCGCCATCGCCGTCCAAACGGCCGGCCACGAGGCCGTGGAGGCGCCCACGGGCGCGCGGGCGCTCAAGCTGATCGAAACCGAACCGTTCGACGTCTGCTTCCTCGACGTGAAGCTCGGGGCGGAGGACGGACTGGCGGTGCTGGACCGGCTGCTGGCGCTGACGCCGGGGCTGGCGGTCGTCATGTTCACGGCGTTTGCCAACATCGCCACGGCCGTGGAGGCGATGCGGCGCGGGGCGTTCGATTTCATCCCCAAGCCGTTCACCCCGGAGCAGGTCCGGCAGGTGCTGCAAAAGCTCGGCCGCACGAAGACGCTCGAGCAGCGCGTGCAGCAACTGGAGACGCAGCTGGCCGATGAATCGCCGGAAATCGACCTCGCGTCCGCCGAGCCCGCCGTGCAGCGCGTGCTGGACATCGCGTTCCGGGCGGCCGACACGAGCGCGACCGTCCTGATCGTCGGTCCGAGCGGCACCGGCAAGAACGTGCTGGCCCGCGAAATCCACCGCCGCAGCACCCAGCGCGACCGGCCGTTTGTCACCGTCAACTGCCCCAGCCTGTCGCGCGAATTGCTGGAGAGCGAACTGTTCGGCCACGTGAAGGGCGCCTTCACCGGGGCCGTGCAGGACACGGTCGGCAAGGTGGCGGCGGCCGAGGGGGGCACACTGTTCCTCGACGAGATCGGGGAGATGCCGCTCGAGATCCAGCCCAAGCTCCTGCGCCTGCTCCAGGACCGCGAGTACGAGCGCGTGGGGGAGGCGCGCCCGCGCCGGGCGAGCGTGCGCGTCGTCGCGGCCAGCAACCGCAACCTGGCCGAGGAGATGAAGGCCGGCCGCTTCCGCGAGGACCTGTTCTTCCGCCTCAACGTCATCACCCTGGCCCTGCCCGGGCTGCACGAGCGGCCGGCCGATCTCATCCGGCTGGCGGAAAACAGCCTGGGCCACTTCGCCCGCCGCCTGGGCAAGAAGGTGCAGGGGCTCGCCCCCGAGGTGGTCGCCGCGTTCCGCGCCTATCCGTGGCCGGGCAACCTGCGCGAACTGCGCAACGTGATCGAGCGTGCGGTCATTCTCGCCGGCGGCGACCAGCTGGTGCTCGCGGACCTGCCGGAGGAGTTCTGGCACCGCCGGGATTCCGCCATCCAGGTGGGCGCGCGCGTGACGATCGATGCGCTCGAGGCCGAGCACATCCGGCGGGTGCTGGCGATCGCGAACACGCTGGACGAGGCCGCCCGCACGCTGGGCATCGATCCGGCGACCCTGTACCGCAAACGCCAGAAGCTCGGCCTGCTGTGAGGCCGGCCGGCGCCGCGCGCCGCCGGGCCCCCGAGTTCCGGATTTTCAGACCCGCCCGGATCTGCTGTACTGTCCGCGGCCATGTTGCGCACGCGACTCTACCTCGGTTTGCTGCCCTTGCTGCTGCTGCTCATCGCCATGGGCGGATACGCGCTGTTCAACTGCCTGAAATTGAGCCGGTCCGTCGAGGTCACACTCGTCGCGAACTACCGGGCGCTGGACGCCACCGAGGAGATGAAGGATGCGGCGACGCTCGTGAACGCGACGGTGTATCAGGCGGTGCGCGGCGATTCGCTGGCCGCCCGGCAGCAGCTGGGCGAGCAGCGCGCCCGCTTCCTGCGCAGCCTGCGGGAGCAGTCGATGGCCGCCGCGGGCACCCCGCGGGCCCGGTTCGTCGTGGCAGTGGACCAGGCGTTCACGGCGCAGCTGGCCCTGGATGATGCGCTGCTCCGCCAGCCGAATGCGACCCTGCTGGAGCAGCGGCAGACCGAGACCGCCCTGTTCGGCACCCTCCAGGCGCTCGCGGCGCTCGGGCAGTACGACCACAACCTCCTGAAGGCGGAGCTCAGCCGGGCCGGCTACACGACGCGGACCACGGTGCGCCTGCTGGCCGGCGCCATGGCCGCGGCGATCGTTCTTTCCCTCTACCTCTCCTTCCGGCTCAGCCGGTCGCTGCTGCGCCCGATCAAGGCGCTCACCGTCTCGGCCGTGGCCCTGGGTGATGGCGCGCTGGACCGCGAGGTGCCGGTGCTCTCCCGCGACGAGTTGGGCGAGCTGGCGCGCGCCTTCAACACCATGGCCGCCAAGCTCCGCGCCTTCCGCGAGGCCACGACCGCGCGGGTGCTGCGCGTCCAGCGGACCATGGAGGCGGCGCTCACCTCCTCGCCGGATCCGGTTTTCGTCGTCTCGCGCCGCGGCGAGGTGGAGCTGACGAATCCGGCGGCGGCCGCGCTGGCCGCCGCGCCGAATTTCCGCGAGGGACTGCCGGAGGCCCTGCGCCAGCCGGTTGCCGAGGTGCTCGCCACCGGCCAGCACTATCTGCCGACGGATTACGACCGGGTGGTGACGCTGCGGGTCGGCCGGGAGGACCGGCATTACCTGCCGCGCATCCTGGCGGTCGGCGATGCGCTCACCGGCTTTGGGGGCGCGGCCATCCTGCTGCAGGATGTCACCAAGTTCCGCCTGCTCGACGACGCCAAGAACAACCTGGTCGGCACGGTGAGCCATGAGCTGAAGACCCCGCTGACCGGCCTGCGCATGGCGATCTACCTGCTGCTGGAGCAGAATGTCGGCCGGCTGGCGCCCGCCCAGCGCGAGCTGCTGGAAACGGCGCGCGACGATGCCGACCGGCTGCTGCGCATCCTCAACGACCTGCTTGACCTGAGCCGCCTGGAAAGCGGCGCAACGGCGCTCAGCCGCGAGCCGGTGCCGGCGGCGGAACTGCTGGCCGCCATGGCGGCCGAAATGAAGACGCAGGTGGACGCCGCGGGGCAGCACCTCGCCGTGCGGGTGGGCACCGGGGTCACGACCGTGCCGGTGGACCGCGACCGCATCCGGCACGTGTTCATCAACCTCCTGAGCAACGCCAGCAAGTATTCGCCCGCCGGCGCGGAGATCACGCTCTACGCCGAGGCCACGCCCGATGGCTTCGTCCGGCTCGGCGTGCGGGACCAGGGTCCGGGCATCGCCGCGGAGAGCCTGCCGCGGGTGTTCGACCGGTTCTACCGGGTGCCGGGTCAGACCAAGAAAGGGGCGGGTCTCGGCCTGGCCCTGGCCCGGGAGATCGTCGTGGCCCACGGGGGATCGATCGCCTGCACCAGCAGCCCGGGCGCGGGCAGCGACTTCCATTTTCTCCTGCCGGCCAGCCTGCCCGACGCGGAATGAGCGGCGGCGTGGCGGCGCCTATTTGTGCCGGCCGTGGCGGAAGATGTCCCAGATCACCCACAGCCCGAGGAGGGCGGACAGCATGTAGCCGACGATGCCGACGAGGGGATAGCCGAACAGGTGGGGTTCAATGCCGGTCGTGACGATCTGCGAGGAGCCGATGATCAGCGCGCCGATGATCACGCCGAGGGCGATGCGGTTGCTGGCGGCACGGAGGGCCTCGTTCAGTCCCTCCAGACCACGGTGCTGAAAATTGACGGTGAGATCGTCGTGCTCGAGGCGGCGCAGGAGGCGGTCGAACTCGGCCGGGAGGTCACCCAGCCGGCTGAAAGCGGCGCCGAGCAGCACACGGGACTTGCCGAGCAGCGAGCGCGGGCTCCAGCGCTCGCGATGCACCGCGCGCAGGACCGGCCGCGCGACCTGGCGCAGGTCAAACGTCGGATTGAGGATGCGGCCGATCTCCTCGATCGAGAGCACCGCCTTCGCCATGAGGGCGTAATCGCGCGAGACGCTAATGCCGTTGCGCCCGAAGATCCCGATCAGCTGCAGGATCAGCCGCCCGAGCTCCTCGTGCCCGGAGGCAAAATCGAGATTCTCGCGCAGGGCGATGGTTACCTCCTTCTCCATCGTGCGGTAGTCGGGCTTGGTGCCCCCACCGGCGAGGCTCATGGCGATCTGCACGACCTGTTCGGCGTCATGCGCGGCCGCCGCCACAAAGAGGTCGGCGAGCGCGTAGCGCAGGCGGCGGGTGAGATGTCCGGCCAGACCCCAGTCGAGCAGGCAGAGGCGCCCGTCCGGGGTCACGAGCACATTGCCGGCGTGCGGGTCGGCGTGGAAGAAGCCGCTGACCAGGATCTGGTGCAGCAGGGAGGCGGCGCCCGCCTGGGCGAGCGTGCGCGCCTGGTCGGGGGTGAGCTGCGCCTGCTCGACCCTCCGGCCCTCGACGTGCGTCATCACCAGCAGGCGGCGGGTGGCGTACGAGCCGACGATCTCCGGGGCGAAAACCTTGTCGGGCGTGGGGTTCTGGATGTTGAAATACTGCTGGTTGCGCGCCTCGTGCCGGAAATCGAGCTCCTGGATCAGGCCCGCGCGGATCTCCTCCACGATGGCGGGCAGGTCGTACGGCCGCACGGCGGCCACGTGGTGGTGGATCCGTCCCGCGAAAAAGGCGATGAGGTCGAGATCGGCCTCGACGGTCTTGAGCAGGTCGGGACGCTGGAGCTTCACGGCGACCGCACGACCGTCCGCCCGCAGGCGGGCGAAATAGACCTGGGCCAGGGACGCGGAGGCGATGGGGGTCGGGTCGAATTCGCTGAAGACCTCGTCGAGGTCGCATTCCAGTTCCGCCAGGAGCACCTTCTGCATGTCGGCGAAGGGCAACGGTTGCACGGCATCCTGCAGCTTCTGCAGTTCCAGCACCAGGGCCTGGGGCACGAGGTCGGGCCGCATGCTGAGGAGCTGGCAGAACTTGATGAACGTCGGGCCGAGCTCTTCGGCGGCCAGGCGGATGCGCTCGACGGTGCTGCGGTGCTCCTTGGGCGTCGGAACGAAGCGCTGCCACCAGGCGTTCGGGGTCTCGATCTGCTCGATGATCTCCGCGAAGCCGTGCTTCACCAGCACCACGGCAATCTCCTTCGCCCGCATGGCATTGGCCAGCAGGTCGAAGGGCTTGAGGGAGACGCCCGGCATGGGGGCAGGCGGGCGGCGCGGGTCAGACGGAGCGGCCCGGGCCGGGGCGGGCGGCAGACGCGTCCTCGAGCTTTCTCACCCGCGCCTCCAGAGCCTCGATGCGGGCCTTGTGGGTGAGGTCGGCCTTTTCGGCCAGCTCCTTGAACTTGGCGGCCAGCTCTCCGCTCATGATTTCAAATTCCCTGCGCCCCTGCTCGGCGATCTTCTCGGCCATGATGCGGGCATCGCCGGCCGAAACCTTGCCCTGGCGGATGTAATCCTGCAGGGCCTCCTCGACTTTTTCCTTGGTGATGATGGTGGCGCCCACCCCGGCCAGCAGCGTCTTTTTGATGAGGTCGATCATAGCGGTTTTGACCCTAAGCGAGGGCGGAAGGTCGGGCAAACCCGAAAGAAATGTCACGGGCACCGCCGGCCGGCGGCCGCGGCTCAGGGGTCCGTTGCCGGCGCCCCGGTCAGCTCCCTGGCGGCGACCAGGTCGGCCACCAGGGCGCGCAGGACCTTCAAGAACTGCTCGGCGCCCATTGTCTGGTAGCGCTGCAGGTGGCGGATCACGACCACATCGCGGGTGGGGGCGCGCCCGCTGAGTTCCCGGTAGACAAGGCTCTTTTTGTCATCCGGCCGGAAGGCGATCCGCGGCAGGATCGAGATCCCCGAGCCCAGGGCCACGAGGGCCTTGACGGTGGCCGTCTGGGAGCACCGGTGGCCGAGACGCGGCACGAAGTTGTTGTCGCCGAAGAACCGCTCGATCTCCATCGCCAGGGAGCTCGAGTGCCCCAGCAACACGAAGCTCTCGTTGGGCAGATCGGCGGCGGTGATGGTGGGTTTGACGGCGAGGGGGTGGTTTCGACCCACGACCAGCAGGAGGGGCTCACTGAACAGGGCTTCCACCGAAATCCGGGGATCTTTGACCGGCTGCGGCACGATCGCCAGATCGAGGTCGCCGTCGACAACCCCGCGCACCAAGTCGGTGCGGAAATCCTCGTGGGTATTGATCGCCAGGTTGGGATGGGCGTCGCGACAACGCTCCAACAGCCGGGGGAGCAGATAGGGCGCCAGGGTCTGAACCGTGCCGACTTTGATGCGACGCTCCAGGGTCGGGCTGTCCTTGAGGGCCTTGGTTGCGTCCTCCACCTCCTGGACAATCCGCCGCGCCCGCTCGAGCAGCACTTGGCCGGCCTCTGTCGGCACCGCTCTCCGGCCAAGCCGATGGAATAGTTTGTGACCCAGTTCGCGCTCCAAGTTTATTATCTGTTGGCTTAGAGATGGCTGTGAAAGACTTGAGCGTTCAGCTGCCCGGGTGAAATTGCCGGACTCGGCGACTGCCAAGAGGTAGCGGAGTTGGTACAGTTCCATAGGCAAAAACTATGACTTTGATATAAGCATGTTACTTTGATTATCGCAAGGGCGTCGTACAATAACGCCGGTCCTCCAAAGGACCATTAACCTGAAACAGAAAACCAACCATGAAACTAGACAGACTGACGGGATTCGTTGCGGCGGGCGCAGTGCTCGCAGCAGCGGTCTTCTTCGGGCTGACCCGCGGCAAGGTGGATGACTTTCGAGTCCTCTACTCGGTCGTGGGTTTTGGCGCGGCAATCGCGCTGATGGCTCTGGCCTCCTTTGACTACGGCGCCAAGCGCCGGGTCCAAAGCGGCCGTTGAGCCACCGCCACGTTGACTCAGAACTGGGAGGCCGGAGCCGAGGGGCTCCGGCCTCTTTCTTTTTGAATGGCGCCACCGCCGCGTTCGAGGGCAACCGGGGGCGGGTGCCCGGTGCAACGGGGCGGGTTCAGACGGCCTGGGCCGGCGGGGCGGTATCCAGGACCGGCGGCCCGCCCGCGGGGGATTTCCGCTTCAAGAACGCCGCGAGGATCAGCGAAATGACAACCCCGATGATGACGAAGGTGATCAGGAGATAGATGGCCATCGGAACCGGGGTGAACATGAATCGCGTGTATTTCTCGAGCGTCGCCATCTGGGCGTCGCTCATACCGGCTTGAATCCACTTCTGCCGGATGGCGTCCATCTTGTAGTCGACGTAGGCCGGGTTGACGTAGGTCAGGTGGATGATCGTGTAGGCGACACTGATCAGGGTGGAATACAGCGAGATCAGGAACCCGGTGAGCACGCCCCGGCCGTAGGTGAGGGATTTGTCCTTGGACTCCTCCCGCGCCGCCCGGATGCCCAGCCACAGGACGGTGATGACGGCGGCCAGCTGAATGATCGAAATCCACGGTTCCATGGCGATCTTGTCGGTCTGGAAGCCGAGGAAGTAACTGAGCAGCGTCAGCACGATATTGGCCAGCGCGAGCACGATGCCGTAGAACAGGGCGTTATTCATGGTCGCGATGAGCATGGCCCTTTCCGGGCACAACACAATGTCGCCGTGACCCGTGGCAGCGGCGACGGATGGACGGAATCAGTCCCCGTTATGCGGGGCCGGTGTTGACCCGCACGAGGGTCGCCCCCCAGCCGCCGGAAGTTTCGTCACCCTGGCGGAACGAGTGCACCTGCCGCGACCGGCGCAGCACGGCGTGCACCGATTCGCGCAGGGCGCCGGTGCCCTTGCCGTGGATGATCCGCACCTCGATCAGTCCGCGCCGCCGGCATTCGCGCAGGTATTCCTCGATCAGGCCCGGCACCTCTGCCGGCCGAAAGGTGTGGAGGTCCAGTTCTCCCGTGATGGGAATGCGGATGGGTGGGGAGTCCGGGTCCATCGGCGAAAGATCAGGCGCCGTCCAGTAAGGCGCGGACCGTCCGGTCACCTAGGCGTCGGAATGCCCGTCAGCCGGCGGTGGCGGCGCGACCGGGGCGGCTGCCGGCGGCGTTGCCGGCGACGGCTGGGCCACGGCCGGGGGCACCGGGGGCGGGCGTGGGGGCGGGCTCGGCGGCGGCGCCTCCATCGCCCGCCGCAGCTCCTCCTCCAGGCCGCTGGTCGCTTTCTTGAACTCGCGGATCGATTTGCCGAGACTGCGCGCCAGATCGGGGAGCCGCTGGCTCCCGAAGAGCAGCAGCGCCACCAGCATGATCAACAGGACCTCGGGACCCCCGATGTCAAAAATCGCCAGTGGCAGGGTGGTGGCGGGCATGACAGTCATCGCATGCTGACGGCGGGGAAAGGTAACGCAAAAACAAACCAATCCGCGAGGCGCGCCGGCAGATTCTCCACCGCGGTCCGCGCCGGCCGCCGGCGTCAGGCCAGGCTGACTTCGACGAGGAAGGTCTCGGTTTCGCTGGGGGCCACGTGGTGGAGGCCGATCTTGTGCTCGGCGGCGTTGGCCGGCCCCATCCACGGCTCGACGCAGTAGAAGGGCGAGTCGTCCGCCGCCGTCCAGGTGACGACCACCGCCGGTTTTGGCGGCACGCGGTCCGGGCCGAGCCGGACGGTGACCCGGTCGGAGCCCGTGCGCTCGCCAAAGGTCACGGCGTTGCTTTTCAGCGCGGTGTGGAAGACGTCGATCAGGTCCTTGTTGGCCAGCGATTCCGTGGCGCGGAGGCGGGGCCCCGGATGCAGCTGGCCGTGATCGAAGTCCTGCCGCAGGGTGTTGCCGGAGGGAATGCGGATCGAGTAATCGCTCCGCGCGCGACCCTCGCGCCACGGCAGCGTGAAATAGAAATGGTGTCCGGCACACCATGGAATCGGCTTGGCGCCCAGGTTGTGGAGCCGCAATTCGACAAACAGCGTCAACGGCTCGAACCGATAGCTGACGCTGAATTCGTAGTCGTAGGGATACGAGGCGCGGGCTTCGTCACCGGGCTGAAAGAGGGCGGTGAATCCACGCTCGTCGAGGCGGGTCACCTGAAAATCCCCCTGGCGTGCCAGGCCGTGGATCGGCATCGGCCGGCGGACGCCGTTCTCGTCCCGCCAGCAGTGGATCGTGCCCTGGTCGAACGAGCGCCCGCAAAAGGGAAAGAGGATGGGGTTGCCTCCGCGGGCCTTGGCGACGTCTTCGAGCACCTGCAGTTCGGGCCAGTAGATGACGTCGCGGACCGTCCCGTCGGCGAGGGTGAGATGCCAGTTCATGAGGCGCGCCCCCTTTTCCGGCAGCGCAAGAAAGGTGGACGGGCCCACCTGCCAGCGCGTCAGGGTGCGGCCAAGGTAGGTGACTTTTTCCATGGATGAGGAAGGTGTAGCGAGTCAGGCCGGCGCCGACAAAGACATTTTGGGCCGGGAATCCGGCGGGCGGCGGGACGTGGCGGCGCGCCCGGGGAGAGACTGCCGCGATGGCGCCCGGTTCCGGCCTCCCAGGAGAAACGGCGACGCGGCGTGTAACGCCGGCGGGCGTCGGGGCGCTTGCGTCGGGGGTCCGCTCCCGCCACGATCGGGTTGAATTCATGTCGCGGCGACTCCTCCATCTCGGGTTGGTGCTGACCGCGGCGGTCCTTGCCGCCCCGGCCGCCGATATCGTCCCGACACCACCGGTTCGGGCGGCGGTCCCGGCCAAACGCGTGACCGTCTACATCCTGCCGGTGCGCGACGAAATTTCGCGCCCGGTGCTCTACATCCTGCGGCGCGGTCTCAAGGAGGCGATTGAGCAGAGGGCCGACGCCGTCGTGCTGGACATGAACACACCGGGCGGGGCGCTGGACGTCACCCTCGACATCATGGGCGATCTGCAGAAGTTCCCCGGACGGACGATCACCTACGTGGACGACGAGGCGGCCTCGGCGGGCGCGTTCATTGCCGCAACCACCCAGGAGATCTGGTTTGCGCCCGACGGTGTCATCGGGGCGGCGGCGCCCGTGACCTCCACCGGCCAGGACATCGAGGAGACCATGCGGCTCAAGATCGTGAGCTTCCTCAAGGCGCGGATGCGCGCGGTCACCGCGGGCGAGGGCTATCGCGGCCAGGTGATCTCGGCGATGATCGACAAGGACTATGAGCTGAAGATCGGCGACACGGTGATCAAGCCCAAGGGGGAACTGCTCTCACTCACGGCCCTGGAGGCGGCGAAAACCTACGGAACGCCGCCGCAGCCGCTGCTCTCGTCCGGGACGGCGAAGACCCTCGACGATCTCCTGCGCGAGAAGTACGGCGCGGACGGATACCGGACGGTGCGCCTCGAGGTCACCTGGTCGGAGTGGCTGGCCCAGTATCTCAACGCAATCAGCCCGGTGCTCCTGGGCCTGGGGATCGTGTGTCTGTTCATCGAGTTCAAGACCCCGGGCTTCGGCTTTTTCGGCTTTGCCGGCATCGCCCTGCTGGCGGTGGTCTTCCTCGGTCATTACGTGGCGGGCTTCTCGGGGCACGAGCCGATGCTCGTGTTCGGGCTCGGCGTGGTGCTGGTCGCGGTGGAAATGTTCTTCTTCCCCGGGGTCGCGGTGGTCGCCTTGAGCGGCATTGTCCTGATGCTCGGCTCGCTGGTGTGGGCGATGGCTGATCTCTGGCCGGGCGAGCCCATCCACCTCACCGGCGAGGTGTTCGTCCAACCGCTGCTCAACCTGGGCCTCGGCCTGGTCATTGCGCTGGTGTTGATCGCGGCGGTGGCGCGCTATCTGCCGAAAGGCTGGATCTGGAACCGGATGGTCTTGCCGACCGCCGCGGTTGCGGCCGCCCAGGTCGGCGGCGCGGCGCCCGGGGCGGGCGTGGCCGCGCTCGTCGGTGCCCGCGGGGTGGTCGTGACCGGGCTGTTCCCCGGCGGGCAGATTGAAATCAACGGCCGCCGCTACGAGGCGAAGCTCGAGGTGGGATCGGCTCCGGTGGGCACCGTGGTGGTCGTGACCCGGGCCTCGGATTTCAACCTGGTGGTGGAGAGGATCGCCTCATGAGCCTGCTGATCGTCTTCTTTGCCCTCGGCATCATCCTGCTCGCGCTGGAGATCGTGACGCCGGGTCCGCTGTGCGGGATCGCCGGCTGTGTCTGCATGGTGCTGGGCGTGGTCAACGCCTTCGGGCGTTTCGGCCCGATCGGCGGGGCGCTGGCGGTCGTGCTGGCCCTGGGGGCGCTGGCGTCGGTGGTCTATCTGGAGTTCGTCTGGCTGCCGCGTTCGCGTCTTGCGAAGGCATTCACGATGGACACGACGCTGCAGGCCACCAGTCAGCCGCCGCCCGCCGATTTGCAGGAGGTGCTCGGCCGGGAGGCGGTGGCCGAGACGACCCTCGCCCCCGGAGGATACGTCCGGATCGGCGACCGCCGTTACGAGGCGTTCTGTCGCAACGGTCACGTGGCGCCCGGTGCCCGCCTCCGGGTCGTGGGCCTCGACAATTTCCGTCTGATCGTCTCAAAAACCTGAACCGTCATCTTACCATGAGTCCATTCATTGTCGGTGTTCTTATTATCGTCGGCGTGCTCGCGCTGGTTGTCGGCGCGATGGTCATCAGCCTGGTCGGGGCCTACGTGAAGGCCCTGTTCAACGGCGCGGCGGTGTCGATGTCGAAGCTGATCGCGCTGAAGCTGGCCAGCATCCCCTACGGCTTGATCGTCGACGCCCGCATCACGGCGGTGCGGGCCGGCATTCCGATCGGCGTGGATCAGATCGCCTCGCACTTCCAGGCGGGCGGCAACGTGGTGCCCACGGTGCAGGCGATCATCGCCGCGAAGAAGGCCGGGATCGAACTCAACTGGGACCGCGCCTGCGCGATCGACCTCGCGACCAAGGGCTCGGGCAAGAGTGTCGTCGAGGCCGTGCGCACGTCGGTGGACCCCAAGGTCATCGACTGCCCGAACCCGGAGGGCGGCCGGCTGACGATCGACGGCGTGGCCAAGGACGGCATCCAGGTGAAGGTGAAGGCGCGGGTGACGGTGCGGACCAACCTCGACCGGTTTGTCGGCGGGGCGAAGGAAAACACCATCATTGCCCGCGTGGGTGAGGGGATCGTGACCACGATCGGCTCGTCCGAATCCTACAAGCACGTGCTCGAGAGCCCGGACAGCATCTCCAAGACCGTGCTGGCGCGCGGGCTCGACGCGGGCACGGCGTTCGAGATCCTCTCGATTGACATCGCCGATGTTGACGTCGGCGTGAATGTCGGCGCGGCCCTGCAGGTGGCGCAGGCCGAGGCGAACAAGAACATGGCGCAGGCGCAGGCCGAGATCCGCCGGGCCGCCGCAGTGGCGCTGGAGGGGGAGATGCGCGCCCGCACCCAGGAGATGCAGGCGAAGGTCGTCGAGGCCCAGGCGCAGGTGCCCCTGGCCATGGCGGAGGCGTTTCGCAGCGGCCGCCTCGGCGTGATGGACTATTACCGGTTCCAGAACATCCAGGCCGACACCGAAATGCGCTCGGCCATCGCCGGGCCGGAGACCACGAAGAAGTGAACCGCAAACATCCGGATGAGGGCGGAGGCCGGCGGGATGCCGGCCGGCCCGAGGTGCGGGCTTAGCAAGCCATGGACTGGGTCGTCGACCATCTGCAGGTGCTGATCGTGATCGCGGCGGCGGCGCTGGCGCTTCTGCAGAAGTTCAAGGGTGCGCGCGCTCCCGGGCCGGGCACCGCGCCCGCCGCGGAGGACCCCGCCCAGGCGGAGCGCACCCGCCGCATCCAGGAGGAAATCCGCCGCCGGATCATGGAGCGACGCGGGCAGGTGCCGGGTCTGCCGGCCGAGAGCGGACCGGCGGCGGCGGAACCGACGCCGTTCCCCGCCGCGCCGCCGGTGCTCGAGGAGGTGAGCCCCGCCAGGGTGCCGCCGAATGCGCCGCAGGTCATCGTGGCGCCCGCGGAGAATACGCGCGAGTGGGAGCGGCAGCAGGCGCTGCTGGAGGAAATGCGCGTGCTGGAGAAATCGCGGCCGGTCCCGGCGAGCGCGGCATCACTCCCCATCCTGCCGGCGCCGGCGGAAATGCCTGTGCCGGGGAGAACCGGGTCGTGGCTGGCGGATCTGCGTCACCCGGCGGCGCTGCGCCGCGCGGTCGTCCTGCGGGAGATTCTCGGGCCGCCCGTCGGGCTGCAATGAGGCGCCCGGCCGGGGCCTATGGGATCTCGACCTTGTTGTAGCCCGAGTAGGGATTGTCCTGGGGCCGGCCGTTGATGGCGATCTCGACATTCTCCAGCGCGGTGGCCGTGAGCAGCAGGGAGCCGCGCTTGGGGAAGGTGCGGCTCTCGCCCTTGATCAGCGTGCCCTGGAACAGCTCGGTCTGGTCCAATTCCTGGACCAGCTTCACGCGCACATTGTCGCGCGCGGTCAGGGTGATCGTCTGCTGGGCGACCGCCTTGATGTCGGAGGCCGCCGGCTTGGCCGGCCCGCCGGACAGGGCCTTGATCGTGCCGAAGATGACCGCGAAGATGATGACAAGCGCGGCGACAATGATGCCGCCTTTGATGAGCAGCGCAGTGTCGATCGGCGAGGCCCCGCTTCCAGCCGCGGCCGGAAAGTTGGGACGGACCGAGGGCGCGGGGGCGGTCGCGGGCTCGGCGGGTGCCGCGGTCGGTGCGACCTCCTGGCTCGGCCGCTGGGCCTGGGTCAGTTCGACGCGGCCATAGATCTCCCGATTGTCGCGGCGCGAGGCGCGGCCTTCGTTGGGGGCGAGCGCCTTGTAGTCCGCGAGCACCTTGTCGCTGTTCAGCTTGAGATAATTGGCGTAGCCGCGCAGGAAGCCCCGGATGTAGATCTCGGGCAGGTTGAGGTCGAAGCTGTTGCTCTCGAGCTTATGCAGATAATCGCTGCGGATCTTGGTGGCTTCGGAGGCCTCGCGGATGGAGATCCCCTTGCGCTTGCGGGCCTCTTCGAGGCGTTCGCCGATGGTCTGCATGGCTGTCAGTTACGGCATTTCGCCGCCGATGGGAAGGCGGATTTTGGCCGTCGGGCGACGGCCGTTCAAATCTTGTCCAGGTCGACCAGGATCTCGCGGGGCAGGGCGCCGTTTTCCGGACCGACGATGCCCTTGTCCTCCATGAGCTCCATGATGCGGGCGGCGCGGTTGTAGCCGATGCGCAGGCGGCGCTGCAGCATGGACGTCGAGGCCCGGCGCGAGGCCCGCAGGACCTCCAACGCCTGTTTGAACAGTTCCTCGTCGTCGCCCATCTCGCCCTCGGTGTCGGCGTCCTCCTCCTCGTCCTCGTCGTCTTCGCTGGCCACCCGGTCGATGTGGGCCTGGACGTCCTGCGCATAGGCCGGCGGGCCGTTGCGCTTGAGGAACTCGACGATGCTGTGGATCTCCTCATCGGACACCAGCGCCCCCTGGGCGCGCACGAGCTTGGAGGTGCCGGGCGGGGAGAAGAGCATGTCGCCGCGGCCGATGAGGGTTTCGGCGCCCTTGGTGTCGATGATGGTGCGCGAGTCGACCTGGGAGGCGACTTGGAAGGCGATGCGGGAGGGCAGGTTGGCCTTGATGATGCCGGTGATGACGTTCACCGACGGGCGCTGGGTCGCGATGACGATGTGGATGCCGGTGGCGCGGGCCAGCTGCGCGAGGCGCGCGACCGACGTCTCGATCTCGGCCGGGGCCACCATCATGAGATCCGCGAGCTCGTCGATGATGACGATGATGTAGTGGAGGTGATCCGGCACCTCGATCTCACCGGCGGCCGCCACCCCCTCGAGCGTGCCCTGGGCCTCCGGCGCCGGCGCGGGCGCGGCGTCCTTCGGCGCGCGCTTCCGGCTGTTGAAGCTGCTGATGTTGCGCACCCCCGCCTTGGCAAAGATCTGGTAGCGCAGCTCCATCTCCCGGAGCAGCCACTTGAGCGCGGCCGGCACCTTCTTGGCCTCGGTCACGACCGGGATGAGCATCTGCGGCAGGTCGTTGAAAATCTTCAGCTCGACGATCTTCGGGTCGACCATCAGGAAGCGCACGTCGCGCGGACTGGCGTGGTAGAGGACGGAAGCGATGATGGCATTGATGCAGACGGATTTGCCGGAGCCGGTCGCGCCGGCAATCAGCAGGTGCGGCATCTTGGCGAGGTCGGAGACGAGCGGCTTGCCGCTGACGTCCTTGCCGAGCGCGATCGGGAGCTCGGCCTTGGCGCCCTCCCAATCCTCGGATTCGATGATGTCGCGGAGGCCGACCTCGGCCCGCTTCTGGTTGGGCACCTCGACGCCGACGGCCGCCTTGCCCGGGATCGGGGCCATGATGCGGACCGACTGGGCGCGCATGCCGAGCGCGATGTTCTTGTCGAGGCCGGCGATCTTCTCCACCCGCACGCCGGCGGCGGGAATGACCTCGTAACGGGTGATGACGGGGCCGACGTGGATCTCGCCGATGGTCACTTCGACGCCGAATTCCGCGAGGATGCGCAGCAGGTTCTCGGCGTTGTGCCGGTGCTCCTCCTCGCTGGCGCTGGCGCTGATCTTGGGTTGCTCGTGGAGCAGAGACAGGGGTGGAAACTGGTAGTTTTCCTCGGAACGGGAGGCCGGGGCGGCCTTGGCCTTCCTGGGTTCCTCGGGTTTGACGATGTTGAGCTTGCCCAGCGGGGGGGGCGTGGTCCGGCCCGTGGGCGCGGCCGGTTCCGCGCCCGCCACCGGGAAGGGCGGCGAGGTGAACATCGGCTTGTTCGACGCCGGGACGACCGATTCGACGATCTTCGCGCCGGAGGCTTCGCGCGCGATCTCCTCCTTGGTCTTGGGAATGGTCAGCGCCTTCCGCGCGGCCGGAGGCGGAGCCGCGACCGTCGCCGCCTGGGAGGCCCGGGATTTTTCCCGCGCCTCCTTGTCCAGCTGCCGTTGCTCGGCCCGCGCCGCCGCCCGCTGCTTGCGCTGGGCGCGCCAGGCGTTGAAAGCGGCCAGCAGCCGCTCGAATTCCGCCCCGATGTCGCGGGTGAAGATGAACATCAGGGTCAGGGCGTAAACGGTGCCGAGCAGCAGGCCCGCGCCCACCACGCCGACGGTGCCCTTCAATCCCTGTTCGTAGATCCACCGGCCCACCCAGCCGCCCAGACCCTGCGTGAAGTAGTTGCTGCTCTTGAAGCTCTCGATCATCGCCGCCAGGCTCGAGGCCGAGGCGATGCAAAGGATCATTGCGACGAATCGCGTGCCGACGAGGCGCCGCGCATTGCGCACCGCGACCCACGCAAACCACAGCAGGAAAACCGGCAGGCCCCAGGTGCCCAGCCCGATCAACCAGAGGGACCACCATGCCGCCTCCGCCCCCCACGGGCCGCCGAGATTGGGCGGCGGCGTGGCCAGGTTCTGAATGACCCATTTGCCTCCATGCCAGGCGCTCTGCCCGCCAACCTGATACTCCAGGCTCTGGCGCGGATCGTAGTCGAGCAGCACGACGAGGAGCCAGACGCCGAGCAGGAAGCAGATGCTGGCCGCCAGCCATTTTGGCCGGTAGCGCGGACCCTCAAACGAAGGAACTCGCTTTGGGTTTGAAGTCTCCGACTTGGCCATTTGTGTAACGACAGAACCCGGGGAAATGTCCACGCTACCGACCCCGACGGTCAATGTAAATAAGCGGGATCGTTTTTGACGATAAACTCATAAGCACCGCATCATGGAGACCTTGCGCTTCGAGCCGATCTACCAGGAGCGGGTTTGGGGCGGGCAGGCAATCGCCCGCGCGTTCGGGAGGACGCTGCCTTCGGGACGCGTGATCGGCGAGAGCTGGGAGGTGGCGGACCGACCGGAGGCCCGGTCAGTGATCAGCGACGGGCCGTTCGCCGGCCGCACCCTGCGGGCGGCCATCGAAACCCACGGCGGCGAGGTGATGGGGCCGCGGTGGAACCCGGCGCGTCCGTTCCCCATTCTCGTCAAGTGGCTCGATTGCCGGGAGCGCCTCAGTCTGCAGGTGCATCCGCCCGCCGAAAAAGCCGCGGAGCTGGGCGGTGAGCCGAAGACGGAGAACTGGTTCCTCGTGGACGCAGCCCCGGGCGCGGCGCTGATCGTCGGCTTGCGTCCGGGAGTCACGCGCACCCGGTTCGAGCAGGCGGCGGCTGATGGCACGCTGGAACAATGCCTGAACCGGCTGCCGCTGGCGCCAGGCGATTCCGTCCTGGTGCGCAGCGGCACGGTCCACGCCATCGACGCAGGCAACCTGATCCTCGAGATCCAGCAAAACTCCGACACCACCTACCGCGTGCACGACTGGGGCCGGATGGGCCTCGACGGCAAGCCGCGCCAGCTCCACTGGCGCGAAGCGCTGGAGTCGATCCGTTGGGACGCGCCGGAGCCGCGCCCCGTGCGCGCCGGTCCGGCGCCCGCGGTGTTGGCCGCGTGCCCGGAATTCCGCCTCCGTCGCATTCCGCTTGGACCGGGCGGAAAACTGGAGTTCGCCGGCGGCCAGCAGGCCCGGTTGCTGCACGTGGTCCGCGGCGCAGGCCGGGACCTGGTCACCGGGGCACCCTGGCGCGCGGGCGACAACCTGCTGCTGCCTTTCGCCGCCCGGGCGGCGTTCAGTGCGACCGAGGACAGCCTGCTGCTCGTGACGGAGGACTTCACCTGACGCGCCATGGGAACCCCGGTCCAGACGTCGGTGCGTGGGAGCATCTGGCTCAAACTGGTCTTCGCGCTGGCCTTTGTCTGCGCCGGCCTCGCGCTGGCCTGGATGATCGTGCTCCCGGTGGCGGTCGCGGACCTGGTGCGCCGGCAAACCGGCTGCGGGGCCGAAATCGGGAGCCTCTACGCCAATCCGTTCACCGGGCACCTGGTGCTGAAGAACCTCGAGCTCACCAATCCGGCCGCGTTTCCGCGGAAGGATTTCATCCAGGTGCGCGAGTTCGAAGCCGAGGCGCGTCCCTATTCCCTCGTGGCGGGCCGGCGGGTGATCGACCGCGCCATGCTCGATGTTGCGACGGTCACGATCGTTCGGGACCGACAGGGCCGGGTCAATGTGCGGCTCCTGGAGCACAGTCCCGCCGGCGCGCGGCCGGCAGCGGCCCTGTCAGCCCCGCCGCCGGCGGGGGGGATTCTGATCCGGCGTCTCGAAGTGCGGCTCGACCGCGTCGTGGTGGCGGACTATGCGGCACCGACCCCGGAAGTGCGCGAATACCGGCTCAATTTTCACCACACCTACCTCAACGTGACCAGTGCCCGGCAGCTCGCGGAACCGCTGGCCACCGCCCTGGGAAATCTCGGCGACGCCGTCGACCGCGTGATGCCGGAGTGGAGCGGGCGGCTGCGCCGCACGAGCGACCGGATCGAGGAAGCCGGCCGCAAGACCGGCGAAAAATTGAAGGGCCTCTTCGAATCGCTTGAGAAAAGCCTCAAGAAATAGTTTACTTGCCGTTTTCCATGACCGCTCCCCGGACACCTGACCCGACGGCCCAATCCGATTCCGACCGCAGCGCCAGCGCGAAGTCGCCGGAGCCGGCCAGCCGTCCGCCCGAGGCCGCCCCGGCGAACGGGTCGCCCGCCGCCGCGCCCGCGCCCACGCCGGAGGAGCAACTGGCGGCGGCGAAACAGGAGGCGGCCGCCAACTACGACCGCTACCTGCGGGCGGTGGCGGACCTGGAAAACTACCGGCGGCGGGTCACGCGCGAGAAGGACGAGCTGCGCCACTCGGCCGCGGCGGGTCTGCTGCAGCACCTGCTGCCGGTGCTCGACAACCTGCAGCTGGCGGTGGCGGCCGCGCGTCAGGAGGCCACGCCCGGGAAGATCGCGGACGGGGTGGCGATGGTGCTGGAGCAGTTTCGCGGCGCCCTCGAACGCCATGGCCTCAAGGAATTGAATCCGCTGGGCCAGAAATTCGATCCACATCAGCAGGAGTCGCTGTCGCACCTGCCGAGCCCGACGGTCCCCGAGGAGCATGTGCTCCAGGTGGTGCGCGTGGGCTACACGCTGCATGGGCGCCTGGTGCGGCCGGCGAGCGTCGTGTTGTCGAGCGGACCCGCGAAGGAGGCGCAGGGCTGAACGCGGGGCGGCCGCGCGACGGAAACCCGCGGTGCCCGCATTCCCCAGCAACGTCCATGGCCAAGGAAGACTATTACGAGCTGCTCGGCGTGACCCGGGAGGCGACGGAGGAGGAGGTGAAGAAGGCCTACCGCAAGAAGGCCGTCCAGTACCATCCCGACAAGAATCCCGGCAACAAGCAGGCAGAGGAGATGTTCAAGAAGGTCTCCGAGGCGTACGAGGTCCTCAAGGATCCGGAGAAGCGCGCCGCCTACGACCGCTTCGGGCATGCCGCGTTTGCCCAGGGCGGGCCCGGGCCCCGCGGCGGCGGAGCCCCCGGCGGATTCCATGACCCGTTCGACATCTTCCGCGAGGTCTTCGGCGGCGGCGGAGGCGGGATTTTCGAGGAGTTCTTTGGCGGCGGGGGCGGCGGCGACGGCGCCCGCGACGGGGCCGACCTGCGCTACGACATCGAGATCGGCCTCGAGGAGGCGGCGCAGGGCGTGGAGAAGGAAATCTCGTTCCGCAAGCTCGCCGCCTGCGACCGCTGCCAGGGCACGGGCGCGGAGCCCGGCTCGAAGCGCGTGACCTGCGCCACCTGCCGCGGCGTCGGCCAGGTGACAACCTCGCGCGGCTTCTTCACGGTCCGGCAGATATGTCCGACCTGCCATGGCGCCGGCACGCGGGTGGAAAAGCCCTGCCACGAATGCCGGGGCGAGGGCCGGGTGAACCGGACCACGAAGCTCAACGTCCGCATTCCACCGGGGGTGGACACGGGCTCCAAGCTGCGCTCCGCCGGCAACGGCGAGGCCGGCGTCTACGGAGGCCAGCCGGGGGACCTCTACCTCGTGATCCACGTGCGCGACCACGAGATTTTCGAGCGGCAGGGCGACGACCTGTTTCTCGAGATCCCGATCAAGTTCACCCTCGCCGCGCTTGGCGGCACCATCGAGGTGCCGACCCTGTCGGGGAAGGCGTCGCTCAAGATTCCGCCGGCGACCCAGTCGGGCACCACCTTCCGCCTGAAAGACCGCGGCATGCCGGGCCTGCGGTCCGGGCAGCGCGGCGACCAGCTGGTGCGCGTGCATGTCGAGGTGCCCACGCGGCTCACCGCGGAGCAGCGCAAGAAGCTGGAGGATTTTGCCGTCGCGAGCGGGGATGCGAACGAGCCGGTGGCGCGCAGCTTCTTCGAGAAGGCCAAGAAGTATTTTTGAACCGGGCCCGCCATGCCGCTCGCCAATCCGAAACTGATGACCCTGCGCCAGGCCGTGCTGGCCCGGCGGCGGTTGCGCCGCGCGGGCGGCCGGCTGGTGTTGACCAACGGGGTGTTTGACCTGCTCCACCCGGGTCACACCTCCTATCTGGCCCAGGCCCGGCGGCTGGCCGGCCGGCGCGGGCGCCTGTTCGTCGCGCTCAACTCCGACCGGAGCGTGCGGCAGTTGAAAGGACCGCGGCGGCCCATCCTGGATGAACGGGCCCGGGCCTACAACCTCGCCCAGCTGCAAGCGGTCGACGGCATCGTGATCTTCCGCCACCGGCGGCTGGTGCGGGAGATCCGGGCCCTGCAACCCGACGTGTACGCGAAGGCGGGCGACTACACGCTGGCGACGCTCGATCCCGGGGAACGGAAGGCGCTGCGGGAGGCGGGGGCCCGGATCCGCTTCCTTTCGTTCATGGCGGGTTTCAGCACCACGGCGCTCATCCGGAGAATCCGGGCGGCGGGAGGGATCTGAGCGCATGCGCGTGGTGATCCTGGGTTCCGGCCGGGGCAGCAACGCCGAGGCGATCCTGCGGGCGCAGCGTGCCGGTCAGCTCGGCCGCGCGCGGGTGGTGCAGCTGTTGTCCGACCGGGCGGAGGCGCGCCTGCTGGAGCTGGGCCCGGCGTTTGGCGTGCCCGCCAGCTACGTCGATCCCGGACCGTTCAAGACGAAGTTCGACGAGGCCGGCGAGGCCCGTTACCTGGCCACGATCCGCGGATGCGGGCCGGAGCTCATCGTCCTGGCGGGCTTCATGCGCATCCTGCGCCCGCGGTTCCTCGAGGAGTTTCCCCGGCAGATCATCAACCTTCATCCCAGCCTGCTGCCCAGTTTCCCGGGCCTCGATGCCATCGGCCAGGCCTGGCGGCGCGGCGTGAAGGTGACCGGCTGCACGGTGCATTACGTCACCGCCGAGGTGGACGGGGGCCCGATCATCGACCAGGCGGTGGTGCGGATCGAGGAGGGCGAGGCCCTGGAAGCGCTCGAGGCCCGGATGCACGCCGTCGAGCACACGCTGCTGCCGGCGGTGATCGCGCGCCTCAGCCTGCGCGGCCCCGAGACCGCGTGATGCGGCGGCCGCCCGGTCCGGACGGGGGGCGGCTAGCGCGGCAGGCGCAGGGTCAGCTCCGCGTCCTTGTAGCCGAGCGTGAACGTGTCGTCGCCGATGTGCTTGATCACGATTTCCACCGTCGACTCACCGTAGAGCACCGTCAGGACGTCGCCCTCGTCGAACAATTTCCGGTTGATGATGATGGAGGGGTGCCCGCCGGCCTGGACGATGCCGCGCACCTGGATGGCGGGGGCGATCCGCTCGAGCAGCGCGTGATCCGAGAGCGCGGGCTGCGGTCCGGTGCCGCCGGGGCCGCCGGGGTTGGCCAGGGCGCGCTCGTCGGGCCGGCTGAAGGGGTTGACCACGTCGGCCGGCAGGACGGGGGCGGCGTCGCGGCCGCGGAACAGCGCCTCGATCCGGGCGCGGTTTTGCTTGAAGCTGCCCGCATCGGTGGCCGACGCGTCCGCGGCGCGCAGCGCCGGCCCGACGAGCAGTCCGCAGAGGACGAGGGGGAGGCGCAGATTCATGGTGAACCGAGCAGTTCCATGTCGAGTTGGAGGGCCACGTCGCTGGACTGGGGATCCTGGCGCTGGATGGTGAAGGCATTGATGCGTCCGAACCGCGGCCCGGTTTCCAGGCGCTGGAGGAAGCTGATGACGGAGCGGAACGAGCCGGTCAGCCGGATGGAATAGGGCACGCGCTTGTAGGTGGAGGGGGCGCTGCTGTCCGGCACCGCCGCCGGGCGCTGCTGCAGCTCGGTGAGCTTGGCCTGGGTGTCCTGTTCGATCTTGTA
>Ga0335085_10004954_pt1 | contig 21748 bp, 23 predicted proteins | sample Lox_Sample_45_FD_206712 | JGI IMG/M metagenome (GOLD analysis project Ga0335085, IMG submission 206712) | Soil microbial communities from Loxahatchee National Wildlife Refuge, Florida, United States - Lox_Sample_4.5 | ecosystem: Environmental > Terrestrial > Soil > Wetlands | place: USA...
AGAAAGCATCATCGCGAGTTGCAATCCATCACGCTCTAACCATCACCTTGCGACTGGCTTATCTGCGGTGTAAAGTTGGGCGGTGGAACTTATTTGCCACTGGGCGCGGCGTGGGAGAGAAAAGGGTACGCGTTGGTTCTGGAGAATTGGCAAATTGGCAGGAATCGCCTTTGGTGCAAAGGCACAACTCGCTCGCCGGAATTCCTGTGCAGCACGCCATGCTCGCAGATTTCCGAATCGTCCAGCCGGACGATCCGCTGACTAAAGCCGTAGAGTACGCCCTGGAGGGGTGGCAGCAGGATTTCCCGGTGGTCATTGGCGATCGCGTGCTGGGCATGCTGACGCGTGAGGATCTGACGCGGGCGCTTGCGCATGGGGGAATCGACGCCCTGTCCGCGCGGCGATGAATCGCGATTTTGTAGCTGTAGATTCGCATGAAATGCTGGAGAAAGCGCTTGCCACAATGCGCACCGCGAGATGCCGTTCCGTGCCTGTCCTGCATGACGGCAAGCTGGTGGGTTTGCTCACCATGGACCACGTCGGCGAGTTGCTGACAATCCACACGGCCCTCCGCCAGGCCCAGCGCGCCCCCAGACTTGCGCCGCATAACTGAATCTGGATTCCCGCCCCTCCAAACCCGTGGTCAGAAATCCACATTGTTGCTGCTACAAGTAGAGAGAAAGGAAGGGAACGCATGGATGATCCATCCAACACCTTTGGCAGAGAAGATGATCTGCAAACCCCAAGCCGCAGAACTTTCCTGGAAGTGACCGCCGGCTTGTTTGCGGCCTATTCCGGAAGCGCGTTAGTGGGCCGCGCGGGGGAGGGTAGTGCTGTCACGCCGAACCCAAAGCAGGAGGAATTTGAAACCCCGCACTTTACCCTGCGCCTCGATTCCTTCACCGGCAACCTCACTGGCATTACTTGGAGGAACCCCAAGCTGGAGATTATTCAAGAGCCGCGCTTGGGGGAAAACTTTCGCTTGCTCTTTCCGCGCCCGGGCTATGAAGCAAATTATTTTCTCAGCAGCCAGCAAAGAGTGAGCCGCATGGAGGATCGGCCCGACGGCGTGACCTGCCATTATGATTCCCTTCGCAACGCGCGCGAGGAGATCAACGTCAAGGTCCGTTACGAAATCAACTCGGTGGACAAGCGTCTGGAGTTCGCTATTGCGGTGGAAAACCCTACAGACTTGCCCTTGGCGGAGGTTCTCTTTGGCATCGTGGGCGGCCAACTTGGTCTCAGCAATCGCCAGAATACCGATTCGCTGATTCCGGGTTGGAATACTAATCTTGCCGCGAAAATGTTCAGAGATTTTCGCGCCGGTGGGTACGGCGGTGGGAATTTGGGGATTCGCTGCGAAGCCGCAGGTTTTACCTATCCTGGCGCTATGCAGATGGGGTGGATGGAGCTTTTCGATCGCAAGGCCAATCTGGGGCTCTATTATGCGAACCACGACATCGAACCGAGGCAGTCAGCGCTTTACTTTGAGCTTCGCCCTTTCGTGAAGAGCGCCGTGGTCGCGGAGGATAACTGGCCGACGCCGGCCGATGTCCCGGCCGGGGAACCTATCGGACTGACGATGGGCTGGCTGAAGTTTCCCTACCTCAAGCGAGGGACGTTCGACTCTGGTCCGGTGGCACTGCAAGTGCATCAGGGCGACTGGCACGAGGGCAGTGGGTTGTACCGCAAGTGGTTCGACCAGCACTTCCAGGTCAAGCGTCCGCCCACGTGGCTGCGTAAGGAGATGGCTTGGCAGTCGATCATTATTTCCAATTGCGAAGATGTGATTGTATGGAAGTTCAAAGACTTGCCCAAGTTGGCGGCAGATGCGAAAAAGTACGGTGTTACCACCTTCGAGATTCTGGGTTGGGACATCGGGGGGATTGATCGCGGCTACCCACAGTACCGTCCCGAGCCGCGCTTGGGGACCCACGAAGAATTCCGGCAGGCGCTGGCCGAGATAAAACAATTGGGCGTGCACCCGGTGATTTTCGCCAACCAAGACATGGCCGACACGGCGACCCCGATTTTCAAGGATAAGTTGCATCGCTATGTAGTCATGGGGCGATGGGCTCCGGACAATCCCGCGTTTGGGTGGGGTGAGGGGACGATCAGCGCACGATTGGGGTTAGCGCGCTCGAACATGACGTTGATCAGCCCCGCGCACCCGGAAGTCCGGAATCTCCACCTCGACCAATTCGTTGAGCTCGTTCGGGACGGGGCTGAGGCGTTTCAACTCGACAAGACTGGGGGCGGCGGAATGCTAGATTTTAATCCCAGTCTTCCAACTTCACCTGACCGGTCAATGGTGGAAGGAATCCTGGTGATGCTCCGGGAGACATTGGCGAAGGCCCATGAAGTGAATCCAAGCTTTGCGCTTGCTTCTGAAACATGCTGGGACCGGACCTTCCAATTTGTTGATGTCTCCTACGTCCGCATGAACGACATCGACATGCCATCGCCGGCATTACGCTACACGTTTCCCGAATGGACCTCGACCATCTGCGCTGAGTCTCCGGGGGATTTCAATGTCATGAACAACGGTATGCGATACGGGTTGGTGTGGGCCGTGCAGCCTCGCCACTATAACGACTCCATGGATGAAGAGTTAACGCGGCCTCTTTCCCGGTACGTGCAGGAGTTGATTCGCATTAGATCCCAACACAAGGATGTGCTCTTCTTCGGGCGCTTCCGCGATACCCTGGGCGCGCAAGTCAAGGGCGGAGAGTACGTGCGCTACTCCGTCTTCGAGGGCATGGACAAGCCCGGAAAGGCATGCGTAGTCGTCAACTTCGGAAACGTGGAGGAAACGGTCGAGGTGACGTGGCCAGGAGGGGAATGGGGCCAGGTCGAGGTCCTTGCGCCCTTTCTGCCCGACGAGCTCCAGACTCTGCCTGCCAAGGTTCGCCTTCCGCCGCGCACGTGCGCAGTGATTGCGCAGAAATGAAGCAGGATTAGCAAGGAGGGCGTCGATGGCAGCGCGACCCATAAGTTCAACAAGGAGCTACCTCTGAAGATTGAGTACAAGCGTTGTTTGGAATTGCCGAAGAGGCCGTCGCAATAATCGAAGCCCCGCCCGACAAGTCGCAAGGCCAAAAGCAGAGGCAGACTGAGCTGCCCGATGCAATGGACCCCATGGACTTGGTCAAGGTCAAAAAAGTGGAAATGCTACTTGACGGTGGAGTTGATGTCGAAGCGAGAAGCCGAGAGAGGGATAGCGCCACACCATTGATTCGAGCTGCATCCTTTGGCAACACAAGCGTTGTCAGAGTGTTGCTTGAAAGGAGTGCCCAGGTCGAGGCGAAGGACGTAGATGGTGCCACCGCATTGATGAGGGCGGCCTGCGCATGCGCACTCGCTACCAACCCGGGCACAAGTGATTCTATAACCCTGTTGCAAAAAAAAGGAGCCAACATCGAAGCCAAAAATAAGGAAGGCAGCACCGCACTTATGGAGGCCACGGGCTACGGTCGAGTCGACATTGTGAAACTCCTACTACAAAAAGGGGCCAATATTGCGGCCAAGGATAATCGGGGCTATACAGCATTACTTATTGCGGCACATGGGAGCGTATGGGGTACTGCGGACACCCTCAAGGAGCTCCTCGAAAAAGGAGCCAATATCAACGCCAGGGACAACGAAGGAAACACGCCATTGATCCTTGCAGTATCTGAGGGCGACTACGAGGAGACAGAAATACTTAAAATCCTCTTGGAAAGAGGCGTCGACCTCGGGGCCGAGAACAACCATGGTGATACGGCGTTGACATTGGCGATCAAGAAGGGCCGGCCTGACATTGTTCAGCTTTTGAAGGAGGCGATGGCGAAGTCCGATTGCACCCTTATCCGCTAAGTTCGTTCAGCACCCTGCCACTTCGAAGTCTCCGGACGGGATTTTCCGCTTCACGGAGCATTAACTGATGCTACCATCGGTCTGAGCACAAAATCTTAAAGGGGACAATAACCATGAAAAAGATCATCGTGGCATCTGGCTGGGCGCTGCTCCTTGTGAGCTTGGCTTTCGGAAAAAGCGCGGCGACCGCCCAGGCCAACCTTAGCAATAGCAAGGGCGAGACCGTCGGAACGGCGAAACTCAAGGAGACCTCCAAGGGCGTGCGGGTGACTCTTGAAGTCTCGAACCTTTCCCCGGGCGTGCATGGCTTTCACATCCACGCCGTAGGACAGTGCGAAGCGCCGGACTTCAAGAGTGCCGGCGGCCACTTCAATCCCGAAGGCAAGAAGCACGGTTGGGATAACCCGGACGGGCATCATGCGGGCGACCTGCAAAATCTCACGGTGGACGCTAAGGGCAAGGCTAAAGTCACGGTTGTCGTTCCGGGCGTCACATTGGGCGATGGACCGAACTCGCTATTTCATCCCCAAGGCACAGCCCTCGTCATCCATGCCAATCCCGACGACATGAAAACCGACCCGGCCGGCAATGCCGGAGCGCGTATTGCCTGCGGTGTGATTACTAAATAGATTGCCGGGTGGATTCCCGGATGCCGATAGGGGGGGTAGACCACGCAACTCGGCACGTAAGCCACGGCGGCGGCGACATGAGGATTATTGGGCTACTCGGCAAGTCTGGAAAGAGCGAGAGTAAAGCCTGAGAAGAGGGGAGAGGTGAGCGACTGGGTGGAATCCAGTTTCGCAGCGAGTTCATACCCGCCGGGGACGAGCCGATAGATTTCCGCCGAACATGTCTCGGGATCAATCACCCAGTATTCCGCCACGCCATAGCGGGCATAGAGCTTCAACTTCGTTGTGCGATCGATTTTGGCTGTGCCCTCCGAAAGAATCTCCACCACGAGGTCAGGAGCGCCTTGAATGTTCTTCTCCGTCACCACAAAGGAGCGGGCTTTGGACACGTACAGGATGTCAGGCTCTACCACGTCGTATTGCGAAAAGACCACATCGAGCGGGGCTGTGATTACTTTTCCCAGGTCGTGTTTTTTCACAAACTCGCCGAGGCAGAGGAGAAGATTTGTAAGAACATTTTGGTGCCGCCAAAGGGGTGAAGGGGTCACGAACAGTTCTCCATCAATGATCTCGTAGCGCTTCCTGTCATTGGGCAGGAGGCAATAGTCCTCGTAGGTGAGGCGGGTGTCGATTGGCATCGGAAAATTATACCGCCTTTGCTGTCGCGAAGGCCAGCGCCAGTAAGGTCTTTTGCTGAACCTCGTGCGCTTTGCCCGAGCCAGTGGCCGGGCTGGGGCTCGCCGAGAGCTTTACGGAGCGCACCGAGCGCGGCTTTGCCAGGCGCCGCAAGCGTGGCATCATAAAAGACAGCGCGCCCATGTTGGCGGGTTCTTCCTGCACCCACACCACTTCCCGCACGGCGCGATATTGTTTAAGTGCCGCAAGCAATTCTTGACCCGGAAAAGGATAAAGCTGTTCGAGAGCGATGATGGCTGTTAGCGTGTCGCTGCGCTTTTTGCGCTCAGCCCGCAGCTCATGAACGATCTTGCCCGTGGCTAATAGGACGCGCGTCGGGTCCACCGCCTCGCGGTCAGGGATGATAGGCAGGAAGCCGCCGCTGGTGAAATCCCGCAAAGGTGAGGCAGCGGCGGGATGGCGCAGCATCCCTTTGGGAGTAAAGACCACCAGGGGTTTACGCCAGCGACGCATTGCCTGCCGGCGCAACATATGGAAGTACTGGGCAGCGGTGGTGGGCTGGCAAATCTGCAAATTGTCCCGTGCAGCAAGCTGCAAAAATCGCTCCAAGCGCGCGCTGGAGTGCTCCGGCCCTTGACCCTCGTATCCGTGCGGCAAGAGCAGGACAAGCCCAGAGAGCAATCCCCACTTGTCTTCCCCCGCGGCGATGAACTGGTCGATATAAACCTGCGCGCCGTTGGCGAAGTCTCCGAACTGTGCTTCCCACAGCACCAGCGTCTCAGGATAATCCCGGCTATAGCCATACTCGAATCCCACCACAGCGGCTTCCGAGAGCGGTGAGTCGTAAACTTCAAACGCCGGCTGCTGGAGGTCCATATTCGCCAGCGGCGTGTATGCAGCCGTCGTCTCGGTGTCAAATAGTGTGGCATGCCGCTGGTTGAAAGTGCCGCGCCGGCTGTCCTGGCCCGTCAAGCGCACCGGCGTTCCTTGGCGCAGAAGTGAGGAAAAGGCGAACAACTCCGCGGCGCCGAAATCCACCGCATGGCGGCCCTGCGACATCTGCACCCGCTGGTCCAGCAGCTTTTTAACTTTGGGGTGGATGGTAAACCATGCCGGGACGCGCACCATCAATTCGCCGGTAGCGCTTAATTCATCGGCGCGCACGGCCGTTTCAACTTCCATCGCCGGGTGGTAAGCGCCGCCCTGAAACGCGTCCCAATAGGAGGGAAGCTGGCGAAGCAGGGGATTGGTGCGGATGGTGCGGGCGCGCTTGAGTGCCGCCTCAAATTCGTCCCGGATTTCCGCCACGCGCGGCGCAGGGTCAGCCTGATGGCGCCGTGCATAGGATTCCCAAACGGGTGGCAGTGCGGCGATGCGGTGGTAGCGCACGGGCTGCGTCGTGGTGGGGTCATCGATTTCGCTATGGCCATGGCGTCGATAGCCGATCAGATCCAATACCACGTCGCTGCGGAATCGGTAACGGTACTCCACCGCCCAGCGCGCGGCACGGATTGCGGCGTCAGGATCTTCGGCATTCACGTGAAAAATCGGTATGGGCAGCCGCTTGGCCACGTCCGCAGCGAAACGCGAAGACGAGATGTCCTGGGGGTTGGCGGTAAAGCCAATCAGGTTGTTTACCACGATGTGCACCGTGCCCCCCACCGTGTAACCGGCCAGGTTGGCCAGGTTCAGCGTTTCCGCGGCCGTTCCCTGGCCGGCAAAAGCCGCGTCGCCATGCAGCAGGAGGGGAAGTACACAGGTGGTACCCTGCCCGCACAGGCGCGCCTGCTTGGCGCGGGCTCGTCCCAAAGCGACGGGATCCACCGCTTCCAGGTGCGAGGGGTTGGAAACCAGGTGAATCCCCAGGGTGGCGCCGTCGGCCGTCGTGTATTCTCCGGTGGCGCCCAGGTGATACTTTACGTCGCCGCCCCCCAGGAAGCTGCGGGGGTCAACGTCCTCAAAGCGCGCGAAGACATCTTCGGCGGACTTGCCCACGATGTGCACCATCACGTTCAGGCGCCCGCGATGGCTCATGCCGACAACTATCTGCTCAGCGCCCAAGCTCCCGGCGCCATCCAGTATAGCGTCCATGACCGGGATTAAAGTCACGATGCCTTCTAAAGAAAACCGCTTCGTTCCCATGTAACGCGATTGCAGCACCTGCTCAAAGAGTCCGGCGCGAATCAGGCGCTCGAGCACGCGCTGAGAGTCCACGGGCGGCGGGTCTGTCTCCATGCGCTCGGCGACCCATTGGCGGTGCTCCGCATCCGGGATGTGCATGAATTCCGCGCCGATCGACCCGCAATAGCACCTGCGCGCCCGCGCCGCCGCCTCGCCATCGAGCGAGAGTTCGGGTGGCGCAAGCGGCTGGAAGAAATCCAGAGGGTCAAGGTTCGCAGCGAGATAACCCCAACGGCGAAATTCGTCGAACACTGCTTGATCGGTGTGCGAGGCCATAGTCTTCCAGTATAATCGCACTCGGAGTTTTAGGCAGAACGGTCGTGCCTGGATGCTCGGTGCCGGTGACTCGTTATTAGGGATGGAATTCAAACTCCGGGCTGGCGGGTGCATTCGAAAATCACAAATCGCAAATCACCCATTACTCAATCACTTGGTTTTGGTGAAACTTAGATGCCTCTTCGCGGTTCATTTCGAGTCCTCATCATGTGCGATGTGGCAGACAGCATCCTGCTTGACCGCCTGCGTACCATCTTAAGTGTTCCGGCCGAGCGCAGCCCCAGTTTTGCGCATCCTACTCCGGAATACGTGCGCTTCGAGCGGCCTCCCGTGGTTGAGGCCGTTGCCCCGATTGAAATTGAACCGCGCCGGCGGATCGAAGGGAAGGTTAAATACTACGAATACGGCGTGGTGAGCGTCGAACTGGAACTTCAATTCGAGTTGGAGTGGAGCTCCCTGGTGGAACAGTCCAGCCGTTGGATGGCCGGGCCCGGAACCGAGGACCGCGCCATGAAGATCATCCGCGAGAGGCTACAGCTCATAGCGCCGGCGCTGGTCAAGCCTTACGAGAACAGGCTGACGGAGGATTATTACATCGTGCACCTGCGCGAGGCGCCCGGCGCCGGGATTGGGCCTGCAACCGCCGCCGAATTATTGGCTCTCCACGGCGGCGAGATCGCCCAGCTCGTGCGGGGAGAAACCACAGCCTTGTCCGATGCAGAGCGCCAGGAAATTCTGCAATCGAGTATTTCTTACTATCCCAACGACCTGCTTGTCCCTGGTTGGACGGCCGCCCTGGTTTACGACACGCAGGAAGGCGCGGTGCCCACAATCCAATTGCTGGAGTACGCCAACACGCAGCTTCTGGAATTTCGCCATTACGATGCGGTGCTCACTCAGGTCCTGGAGGGGGTCTACCGGTCCCTGGACAAGGGAGGCGGATTCCTATCTCGTTGGAAGCTCGCGCGGGAAGCAGAACGCCTGAACGCCTTGCGCCTCGAGGTTACGGAATTGACCGAGCGTATCGATAATTCCATCAAGTTCTTGAGCGATATGTTTTATGCGCGCCTCTACCGCCTGGCGGCGACCAAAGTCGGAGTGTCTGATTACCGAAATCTTGTTGACCAGAAACTCCGCACGGCGGCTGATCTGTACCAGTTCATGGTGGCAAAGTTCCACCAAGCTAGGGGCTTCGTCCTGGAACTGGGAGTTGTGATTATCCTGATCATCGAGTTGATTTTCCTGTTCAGGGGTAAGACGATGTGAGGGTGGGGTCATCTGCGGCCTTCTCTAGTCCAAGCTTTTTGCTCGGATCCGAGGGAAGAGTCGTGCCGATCTAGTCCCAGGGGAGCGGGAAGAGAAGACGATGCGGTCTATCTGCCCAAATCACTCTGTCGCCCGTCCAGGCGGGCCATGGGCGAAGCTAGCGTGCTATGAACAGTTCGACCCAACAAGTCGCGGCGACTTCGACGGCGGAACTTATCGCTGACTCCGTCGCTTTTCAGTTTGCCCAATTTGCTCTTACCCCGATTAGCCTTCAGGCTCGCGCCGGCGAACTGACGGCCATCATCGGGCCCAATGGGTCAGGGAAGTCCACGCTGCTGGAAATTCTGAGCGGACACTTGAAGCCCAAGTCGGGTGGGGTTTTTCTTGACGGTGAAAACTTGCACGACCTTTCCCCGCGGGAGCGCGCCAGAAAAGTTGGATTGGCGCGGCAGGACACGATTCTGCTGTTCTCGTTTGAAGTGCAGGAATTCGTTCGTCAAGGGCGGCATCCGCACCTTGGCAACAACCTGTTTGAGAGTCCGGAGGACGACCGTTGGGTGGAGTGGGCCCTGGAGAAGACCTGCCTTCAGGATTTTGCCCACCGCCGGGTAATGGAAATGAGCAGTGGGGAATTCCAGCGCGCCGTCTTGGCCCGCACGCTGGCGCAGCGGCCGCGACTGGTGCTGCTCGATGAGCCCACCGCAAATCTCGATATCGGCTACCAGGTGGAGATGTTCCGCTTGCTCCGCCAGCTTGCCAAATCGGAAAATTTCGTCGGCGTGGTCGTAACCCACGAACTCAATCTGGCGGCGGAAATGGCGGATTATGTGGTGCTGCTCCAGGGCGGGAACTGCCTTCGCCAGGGAAAGGCAGAAGACGTTTTCCACGCCGATTTGTTGAGCCGCGCCTTCCGCACGCCCGTCCTCGTTGACAGGAATCCCTCCAGCGGCCGCCCCCGTGTAACGTGGGTTGCGCCGTAAGCCTGCCTTCCTCCGTAGCCGTCTCCGATCGGCGCATTAAACGATTGGAGCGCCTCACGGCAGCGAAAGGAATCGCAGGATTTCGCGCATGACATGTTCTCCTTGGTTGGTCTGAAACAGGTATTGCGCGTGCGCGGAGCCGTCGAGGATGATCAGCTTTTTTGGTTCAGGAGCTTTCTCATACTGGGCGCGAATCCTGGGGAGCCTCAGTCCATCCGCGTTTGCGTCATCGAGAGCCACGATGAATAATGTGGGCGCCTGGAGTTTTTCGGCTGGGAGGTTTGGTGATGCGCCCAGGAAGACCAGGCGATCGATCTCACCCGGTCCAGACGCAATCGATGCGTCTCCGGCGGCAGCGCCCCCCATGCTGCCCCCGACTACCGCTACGGTCCTTGCGCCTGAATTTCGCAGATAGCGAACGGCAGCCAATACGTCCAAGTGGAGTGGAGCATTCAGAGGGTCGGATTGGCCTGGACCTCGGGACTGGCCATAGCCGCGGAAGTCGATCGCCAGCACGCGAAACCCCGCCGTAGCGAGGGTTTTGGCCTGCTTCTCCCAACTCTCCTTATTAAACCGTCCGCCGTGAGCCAGGACGACGCCGCGGCTGCCTTCTCCGTACATGTCGGCGTAGACGGTTCCTCCGTCCTGCGTCGCAAAGGACACGTGTTCCTGAGCCGCAACAGGTCCTGCAAAAACGAGCGCTGCGATGATCAATCGGCAAAGTGGCAGGCCATTAACCGGGCTCATTCGGGTTTTACTCGACTCCGTGCGGTTCTCACTCAGGAGCCACTTGAAGCGCTGGCCGCTTGGCTGGCCATTTGCTCCTTCATTTTCTTTTTCATTTCCTGAGGAGTTGGTTCGGCAATATGGGTGGCAACCATCCAAGCGTAACCTTCGGGGTCGACAATGGTTCCGCAGCGGTCGCCCCAGAACATATCCATGACGGGTCCCTTGGATTCGGCTCCGAGCTTTACCGCCTTGGCAACCACCTTGTCTGCGTTCTCCGTCAGCAGATACAAACTCGCCGGCGAGGCGCCCATTGTTTTCGCACTGCGGGAACCCATCTGCGCATTCTCCGGCCCTAACATTAATGTGGTACCACGGAGCGTGAGCTCGGCATGCATAGCTTTGCCATCCGGGCCGTTCATTATTGCCCGTTTGGCAAAGCCAAGTGCCTTTTGATAAAAGGTAGCTGCTGCCTTCACATCGGTCACGGTTAACATTGTGGTTACCGAACAGTACTGCTTCTTGTTGAGCGGGTCGATTTTCTTGGGCATAACACTCCTTTAATGAGGTGAGTCCTCAATCCAGGCCTGCAAATTCATCTGAGCGTTTTCCGCCCCCAGAACAACACCGGAAGTGGTGCTGCTACCAAAAGTGTACAGCATGAGGCCTATGATGGGGTAAGAAAATCTTCGAATTACGCCTGCTCAGGATTCCAATCACAGTGAGTAACGTGAATAGCTCGGGAAAGCATTACATATTTCCTACATAAATTACTTGACATCTATTACCCTGAACCCTATTATGCAATCGAGGCTATTGTTCTTGTTGGGCAGGGCGCGGCACGAGGCTATGCCTCACCCCGGCATGCGCTTCATCCCCGCACGTATGGAGGTTTCCCATGTCCCTGAGAAAGAAAGCCACGATGACCCAGAGTAAACTGTCCGCCAATAAGTCGAACGGCAAGCACTCCAAGGGTCCGGCAACTCCCAAGGGGCGCAAACGGATTCGCGCCACTAACATCCGCCACGGGTTTTACTCCCAGGCCGAGACCGTGGCGCTCGCTTGTCTGGGAGAAGACGCCGGCAAGCTCGCGAGGCTGCGGGAGCGGCTGTACGATGACTTGCAGCCTCCCAGCTCTTTGGAGGAGGAACTGGCAGAGCATTTGGCGCAGGTCGTTTGGCGGTGGAAGCGCGCGGGCCGCATGCAGGAGGGCTTTGCGCTGCGACAGGCCAAGGACGCGACCCTGACCCGGGAGGACCGGCTGCACGCGCAGATGATGCGCCTGAAGATGACGGCGGAGACTCTGCGGAAGCGAGAATGTTATTGAAAAGAAGAGGGGTTAGATGGTGTTAAATGCCAGGTGTCAGGGACCGGAATTGGGGTTCAAGGTTGCGGCCGGAAAGGTGGGCCGAGCGAGATCCTCTGCGGCTGATCGGTTAACAGTGCGGCGTAGCGCCGACAGCCAGTGTCCTGAGTTGGAAGTCCGCTTATGAATCTGGCCCGCGGAGCGGGTGACACATCGCAGCCCATGGCGCAAGCCGTGGGTCAGCAAGCCCCCCCTCTCCTGCCCTGGCGGGAGAGGGGTGCCGAAGGCGGTAAGTTATTCCGCCTCTAACGGGGCTGCCAAATGCGCTACCATCGAACGAAGAATTATTTACCGAACTTCCGACTCAGGACACTGCCCTCCCCGGGATACACTGCCAGAGCATTGAGAAGTGGCCAGCGACGAGTGACGAGACACAGGCAAAGCCGGAAGGGAAATGCGCCGGACGTACCGCCCATTTGCAATTGACCAGGCCGCCCACCCTACCCCGTATCGGTTATCGGCATTGTGAGGTGAGAGGATGAATCGATTTGCTGACTCCAGAAATCGCATCTCGAAAATCGCACTTCACAAATCGCAAATCGCAAACCACTCAATCGCCCGATCCGAAGTGTGCGCGGCGGGAAGAGTTTAGAATTCAGGCGACAATAGTTTAGAAATCGAGCGGAATAGTCTGGAATCGATGGTCCAAAGACACCAATGCGCCCGCGTGGCGTGCCGTGGACGCCACACAAGCGCGGCATGATGCCTTACCTATTTCTTCGTCGACGGCTCTGTTTTGCCTTCCGGCTGCGCCGCCCCAGCGCCACAATCGCGCGCAGCCTCAATCTCCGTTTCCAGTTCCGCATCTGTGAAATCGCGGCTCTTAAGCCGCCTCTCGATAACCCATTGGAGCGGCCGGGGCAACCCCGACTCTGCCAGCTCCTCACGCAGCCATTCCCGGCGCTGTCTTTGCGCCGCCCGTTCCAGTTGTCGCCTTGCGCCCTGGATGGCCCGCCATTCGTCTTGGCTGAGCCCGAGAGCAAGGGACCTATACACCTTCAAAAGGCCACTTCGCAATTCCCTGCTATTCAAAACAAGGGTGCGCATCAAAGCTTTTGTAGCCTCAGTGGCCCACTGGTGAGCCGCGCTGCGAGCTAGTAGAAATCACCGTATGCCCGCGATTCGTGGCTTCTGTCACGGTTTGCGCCATCCAAGCATGAACGTCAGGACCGCCGAAAACCATCACTAAACCCGAGCCCGGCCCAAATCGCCCGCCCGAACCGCTCGCGCCCGAAGCCATCGCGCCAAGTGGCCCAGCCACCTCTCGCTGGGCTTCCCAACTTCCGGTAGGAGTTCCCACGCCACCGCCATAGCTTCCGGCAGAGCGCCGCGCGCCCCCGCCACCGCCCACGCCGAGCATCTCCAAGCCTGCCAATTCTTCGCCGGCTCCGCGCGCTAGCAAGCCCGGATTGGGAGGGAAAATTCCCCGCGCTATATCGTATGCGCCCTCGGCCATCATAAACGCCCCACGCACTTTGGCCGCAGCCTTTGAGCCGCCTACCAACTGCGCAAACTCTGCCGCCAGGCCCGAGGCCACATCCATGGCATCGCGGATTTTTTCTTTGTCCAGATCATGCAGGATTTGCTTTAGATAGATCAGCTCTTGCGTGGCCACGCTCAAGTGCTTAGTTTGCGTGGTTTCAGCGGCGATGGCAGGCGTCAGGGCGGCTATGTCAGCACGGGTCAGCGCCAGTTGGCGGGGAAGCAGCTCAAAGACAAAATTCATCACTCCAAAATCGCGGATCACCTGCTCGTTCGCCTTGTTCAGCCGGTCCTGCTCTAGAGCCCATGCCCTGACAGCCATCGCTACGGGATCGACGGCGTTGACTTTATAGGCGTCCAGCGCCTCTGCCGCAGCCTTCACCGTCTTAGTGCTTTCCTTGCCCTCCTCAATCACATCCTCTTTCAGGATGCTGATGATCTTGGCGCGCTCTGCTTCCATGTCCTTGAGTTTCTCTTCGGCCTCAGCAGTCTTGCCAACCTCGCCGAGATAGAACTGCATCGCATAGGCGACAGCGTTTTCATTGGCAAAGTAATCTCGCCGCGCTTGTAGCGCAATAGTCCAGCTGGCGATGCGGGCATTCATTTCGTTTAATTCCTTGTGCGCCGCATAGCTGCTGCTCTTCGCGTAGTCCTCCATCGCCATCGTGTTCGCCTTCACGGCATCGGCCATCTGCGTGGCAGCCACGGTCATCCCGCTGGCTTCCTTGGCGGCATCGCGAATTTTCTCTCCGAACTCGATAACCTCTCTAACCGCGAACGCCGCCAGGAGAGCCCCGCCCAGGTTGCCGATGGCGGGCAACATTTCCGCGATGCCGCTGGTTACCGCGCGGGGAAGATGGATTCCCAGTTCCTCCGTCAGCAAGCGCGTCGATTCGCGATTCGAGAGGATGCCCCTGTCAGTTTCCTCGACAATCTGCTGCATGGAGTAACGCAGAGGAGGGATGGAAGCCTGCACGCGGTTAAAGCCTGCTTGGCCTGAGCGGCCTAGCGATTCGAACTGCGCATTGACCTTGGCGGCCGACACGCGAATTTGAACGGTGTTATCAGCCATCGTCGTAAAGCCTCCCCGCTGTGTTGGAGGAACGCCGTCCGGTGCGGCTCACAGCGGGGCCGGATGGCAGGAGAGTTGAAAGCCGGGTACCCGGCCCGGTGCGCCCCTCTCCCGCCTTGCATGGGCACATTCGTGCGGTTTCTTAGGCCACTACACTTTTGTAGGCCCCGCGATAGTCGAGCAAGGTGCACTCAAATTCCCAGCGCAGTTTATAGACTGCGCGGTCCTGAGTGAACGCTTGATCTGCAAGCGGGTCATCGGCAATCATCAACTCCGGCTGATCTCTCCCCATCAGAAAGCCGACTTCAATAAGCTGGACGTTTTGCGAGACATCGAAGAGGTACCAGTCGTTGGGATCGGGCAGGATGGGGTTCACGAAGATATTTTCGTTGTGGTCGCCGAACCTATGAATCCAAGGGTTCAGCGTGAAGTTCTGGTCGAGGAAATGCACATGATTCAACGGGAGCGCCGTGGACTCCAGCCCGACGGGGATTACCAGAAAGAGCGGGCCGCCGCCAAGCCCCAGGGGTTCCGTTGAGCCTGGCTCGACTTGTGCGAAAAGGGCATTTCTCGCGGCTGTTAAGGACGCCGCCGAAAGTGCCGCTGAGCCGATATTTCCATGGTTGGCGTGGAAAACCGGAAGTCCGTCTGCGCCATACGTCGCGTTGCCAGTGATGAGCGCCCATACCCGCTTGGCAATCGTCCGCGAGGCGGCGCGGGAAAGCTGTGCAGCTAGACGCTCGATTGCGCCAATATCATCGTCGATCAGTAGTCTGCGCGAGACGTTAACATAACATCCCGTCGTATTAATACTGTAGGTTACAACCTCATCGTCACCTGCAACCGATTGCAAATCAGCATACGGCTGATCTTCGGTGAGGGAGGGAATGTCCGGCACGTATTTGATGCGCCCCCGCGTAATCTGGCGAAAGTCGCGTGGCCCGGTGATTGCCGTTACAATATCCTTCCACCGATAGTCTACTTTGTAATCCCTCATCAGCAGCCGGTTGAGCGTGTTTGCCAGCATCTCCTCGAATGAGGGAAGCGAAAAATGCCGATAAAGCGGGCCATCAGGATAAGCTTCTCCCTGCACTACGCGGCAAAGGCCTCCCTTTGTACGTTCGACCTTGACGTCATGCTCAATCCCGAACAGACGATCAAGGCTTGCCTGCCGCTCAAGGACCATCTGCTGGACGTTCTCATCGGCCCACTTCAACCGTTCTGCTATCTCGTCTGTGCTAAAGTGCATCTCTGCCTCCTTTTCATTCTCGGGCGGCGCGATTCGCGCCGTGTCGGTCTGTCATGATACAAGGCTTCACGGAGGAATCGCCTTGCCGTTCCTTGCGTCCTATCGGATCCAGCGCCGATCCGTCCCCATCGGCGTGGGTTCGGACTTTGGCGGCAGAATCGGCTTTATAAACTGTTCCCGCTTTTTTCCTTCCGGCCCAAGAACCGAGCCCAGCGCCTCCCCAGTTTTCGCGTCAAAGTAATGCTTTCTGGCGTCTGTGCCAATGTAGACCTTCACTTCCCCTTGCTGCTTCGGCCCGGAAAGGACAAGCTCGGACTTCATATCGCGTTCGTTGGCGACGGTGACTATCGTAGGAACAGCCTTAAACTGAATTTTGCCAAAGCTATCCCTGCCATCCTCGACCCTCTCGGACGAAACGCGGATGGATACGGATTTGCTTAGCACTCGCCTTTTCACTTCCTCAACCGTGTAGCTTTCGGCCTTCATGCAACCCCCTATACGAAAGGATTCGCCGGACCCGTTTGCTTGGTTTGGTTTCCGGCGTCTTTCCCTCACTCTGGCGAGCCGCGCGCAAAAAGGACTCAAAGGAGGACCGCGGATATACAATCGCGCCGCCCTTAACAAGCCGAAACGGCGGCCCTTCCCTGTTGCATCTCCACCGAGCCAGCGTCAGACGGCTCACATTGAGAAGCACCGCAACCATGTGGATAGGAAGGTTCTCCATGGTCAGCAGTGCGCTGATCTCCTCTACCTCGCGGGCGCAAAAAATCGGTTTATTGGTTACCATACCGCTGCCACGGGTCATCAGCAGGGGCAGTGGACTTAGGCACCGTCTCCACCGGCTGTCCAGTCCCGGTTTTGAGGACAGTCACATGGTTCACCTGCCAGCCCGCATCCGGCGTCCGCGCCGCCTCCTCGGGGTTCCTTGGCAAATTTCCCTGCATAGCTCCCTCCTTGCTTGCTCGCTCTAACCTCTCGGCAGCGACGCCAGCCACCTTTCGAACTTCTGCCGAGGGTAACGAACCGTGCTGGGACCGATCTTCACGAACTCCGGCCCGCGACCCATCCTGCGCCACCAAATAAGCGTCCAAACCGATATCCCGAGCAAGTCCGCAATCTGGCGGCGGGTCAAAAATTCGCTGCTCAGGTTCTTTCCGTTTCTCTCTCTGTTGCGCTCCCGCTTGGTTTGGGCCATCTGAGTACCTAGAAGCGGTGTTACACCGCTTGTTTGTGGCTCCCTACGGTCGCCAGGGCCATTCCCGGAAGTCACCGGGAGAACTGTTTGCCGCTTTACGGGCCATCGGCGGTTCTTGTCTTTTTTCCGATGGTTCGCACTGACGTAGACCTGATTGCTCCGCTTCGGCTCGAATTCTTCCCCACATAGGCACGCGCACTTCATTCCCAGATTCCCGAACTACTCCCCGCCCTCAGAGGACGGTCGAAACCAGCCGGTCACGCGGCCAAGGATGCGCCATTCTGGATAGAGTCGAATTTTCGCTTGAGCCTGCTTGCGCAACGCAGCGAAGCTCGTCTCAATATCCGCATCTGCGTCTTCGACGCTGCCCTGGTCGCCGTAGGTAATGACAAAGGGACCAGAATCCTTGAGGTGATCTCCGGGGTGATACCCCTTCATCGGCCTTCCCCGCATTTCTCCCATCTCGTGATGAAGATTCGTCCACGGTTGCAGCATCCCATCGTAAAATGCATGAAATGCCAATGGCGGCACAGCTTCATGCCTGGATTCTCTCAAAAATAGCCGTCCGACGATTTGTTCCTTACGGCTACAGTTAGCAGGGTCTGTGTGCTCGGCTAAAATAGGCTGTTCCCAAAACGGCATGAGACTAGGTGTATCAACTTGGGATATATCCAAGAGTAGAATATCCCCAGTCTCAAAACCGTATCCAGAGGAATACTCATCAACCGTGAAGTACCGGGTGAGCATTGGCTTTGCGCTAAGGGCAGATGCAAAAAGAATTCCGGGGGGCGGCTCTTGCCCTTTAATCCATGACTGTTCAACTGGCCTGACCACGACCATCTCTCCTTCTTTGGGCCGCGCTATTTGTTCCTTCACTAGCTCGTTCGCAGCGGAAATAATCGTCTCCCGGCTCAAGCCAGCCTGTTGGAGAAAGAAGATTTGATCCTCTGGGCGAGAGGCAATCGCAGCCAAACGGAAATGCATATCGGCGGACGGCAGCCGGTCCTTATCGTCTCTCTCCCACGCGGATACCGTCCCCTGGCTAACGCCTAGCCGCTTTCCAAAGTCGGCTTGGTACGTCTCGCCGCGAATGCGCTTGATCTTTTCTCCGAGTGTCTCGCGTTTGGGGCTCATAAGTTTCCTCTTGACACGCTAATTGTAGTATGATACTATACGACTACCGCAATGTCTATTTTTGAGACAAATCGGGACCCTTTTACAGATGACCTGGAAACCCTCCTCCGTAAGTCCCTCAAGTGCGCCATGCTCTCCCGCGACAAAAAGGAGGACAAGCTTGCTGAAGAGCTAACCAAGCGGTTAGGCCGCCCCATCAATCCGGCCCTGGTGAACGCGTGGAAGGCCGAAACAAAACACAGATGGCACCTTCCGGCAAGCATGGTTCCGGTCATTTGCGAAATCCTTGGAGACGATACCATACAACGTCTTTTGTTGAGTGAGAAGCTGAGGAAATCCCTCGAACTTGGGGAATCGATACCCCGGATCGTGTCGCTGCTCCGAAGTGTATTGTCCGAAGGAACAGAGCGAAAGAACAGCGAAGGCCGAAGGAAACCGCAACGGCGCTCAAAGCGCCCACTGAAATCATAGTATGGCTACCTTTCAATATCTCCGGTTGGAAGAAATGGCAGGCTACGAGGGCATCAGCCCGAAGGCGCTAGCGAAAAGGTTCGAGCGCCATCCCGTCGCTACACTGAAAGACCCCGACGACTCCCGAAGAAAGCTGTATTCAGTCTCAGGGCTGACCCCTAGGGGATATCAGGCATGGATGAAGGCCGAAACCTGCACAGCGCTTGAGAACGTGACGGGGCAATCTATTGTGCGCGCCGCCGAACCGGCCAAGAGCCCGCAGGCGGTTCTTGCCTTTGCCGTCCCTTCCCAAACAGAAAGCGCGCTGCTTGACGCGGTTCCCCCCGCCATTCCCGAGCGCTTTCGACCCTATATTGAAAAGTGGTCACAGATCATCGGCGACTGTACCAATGGGACCTGGCGGAGATATCGAGGCGAGCGCCTGGCGGGAGTTTTGATCGAGGGCCGGTCCGCCTTCATCCGCGCTCAAGCCAAGCTCTACGGCAAAGGATTTGGCGTTGCGACCATTTATTCAAATCTTGGCATTTTGAAAGAGGTTAACCACACCCCTGCTGTTCCACCATCGCAAAAGATGGCCGCTTTTTGGAGCCGCATTCTTCCCGAGAACCGGCCCGGTCGTAGCGGCCATTCCTTCTTCTGCGACCCTGAAAATGCCTGGATGCGGGAAAAACTGCTGAGTTTCTATCTGACTCAGGCCAAGCATTCAGTGAAGCAAGCGCACCAGCTCTTACTTGAGGAAATCGACGGCAAGCAGCGCGTGTGGGGAGCTGAGCACATCTACCAGCGGCCCACACTTGCCCAGTGCCGAACGGCTCTTCAATACGTGGACTCTCCTACCCTCACCTTTGCCCGCGAGGGCCAGAAGGCGTTTGACGATAAGTGCGGCAAGTACATTTCCCGCGATGCCTCGACGCTGCGGGCCAATGATTTGTGGGTTACCGACCAGCGTGAAGTTGACGTGCGCAAGCGTGATGGCGGCGAACACTTGGGCCGCGTCTGGATGGTGACCTTTATAGATGTGGCCTCGGACAAGGTTTTAGGCTACAGCTTCGGCCCCATCCTGAGTTCTGACGTGGTGATGATGGCCGCAACCATGGCGATTTCACGTTTCGGAGTGCCGCGCGCCGTCCACATGGACTTAGGCAAGGAATTCATCTGTCAGGCATTCAACGGCAAAGTCCGCAAGTTCTCGGGAGAGGTTCTCTACCGCGAAGCGCAAGGCTTGTGGAATTCCTTGGGTGTCGAGATCGTGAAGGCGATTGGCCGCAACCCCAAAACCAAAACGATTGAACGCTGGCATCGTGAGGTCGCCAGATTTGACCGGCGCTTCCCCGGATACTGCGGATCGAAAACCAGCGAGCGCCCGGAGAAGTTGGCAGAGGAAGAGCGCCAGCATTTGGACTGGCTGGCAGGGAAGGCGAAGCGCACGCCGCTAATCACCATCACGCAATACATTCGCGCCTTCATCCAGTGGGCAGAAGTGGAATGGAACGGCGGCGCGCGCGGTTGCGGCAAGATGCGCCAGGGCATGACTCCCAACGAAGCGTGGAACGTGAAAAGCCCGGCCGAAGGAATCCGCACCATCAGCAGTGACGAACTTGACCGCCACAGCGCGGACCATCGGTTTGTGAAGATTGCGCGGGGCGGCCAAGTCAACCTTTCCTTCTTTGGCCAGAAGTTGGAGTACGAAGCGCCGGAATTGTTCTTGCATCAGGATAAGGAAGCGGAAGTCATCATCAGTCGGCGCACCTTCCGGCAAGTCACCGTGATCTATCCCGTCACGGGTGGCACGGCATCTTGCGTCGCCACTTTGAAGCCGCAACTTGCATGGCTCCCTGAGAATCGCGACGAGCTACGCGCCGCCATGCGCTGCAAGGCCGCCGTGCATCGCGCCATCCGCCTGGGTGTGAAGGCGTCGCAGGCGGCGCTGGATGCGGCCAACCCTGTGGAGCTGCTCGAACAGCAGAAGGCGCTGCCAGCGCGTGAAATCATCGGCGCTCAAAAATTCTTCGCGGAGCCATCGGCTAAGCCCGAGCTACCGCGGGGGTATCCCGAAATTGGCAGCGTGGAGTACATGGCGCGGCGCCGGCGCACCGCCAGCGATGCGGCGTCACGATTCATGGAAGAGGATAAGGACAAGGATTCATAACCATGGAAATCTCACGCGAGGTAGTACGCAGAGAGTTACGGGTTTACATGACGCGCACGGGAATCGATTTGGGGCGGCTTGCCATGGCCACGGGGTTTGCGCACCGGTCGCTGATCCAATTCGTGAGTGGGGCGCGCTATGGGGATGGCGATGGCGCGCCCACGGCGGCGGCGCTGGCGGATTACATGTCGGCGCATCCCTGGGAGCCGCCCGAGCTGCCGGGGCGGCTGTATGAAACTGCCGCCACGCGCGAGATGGATGAGATGTACGCCTACTGCCGCAAGGGGCGCTGGGGAACGCTCTACGGTCCGGCGGGCGGGCAGAAAAGCTTCTGGGGTCAGTACCGCGCCGCGGAGGAGGCTCGCCAATCCGAGCCAGGCCTGATCTGGATTCCCATTCCCGGACGCATGACGCCGGCGGCGATTCTGCGGCGCATTGCGGCGGCGGTGGGCGCGTCATTCGCGCAGGGTTCGGACACGCTGCGGCTGAACATCATCGACGCCATCCGGGCGCGGAGCACCGTCCTGGTGCTGATGCTCGATGAGATGGACCTGATGGAGAAGGATATCGACACCCTGGAAGTGATCCGCCGGCTGGGCGATTTCTTGCGCGGCAAGCTGGGACTGCTTGTGGCCGGGAACGAACAAATCATCGACCTGTTCAAGCCGCGCCAAGGGCGTTATTTCGAGCAGTGGCGGTCGCGCATCGAGCAGAAGGAATTGCGCGTTCTCGGGCCCACACGCGACGAGGGCCGCAAGATGGTGAACACGGAACTGCCGGGGTCAGCGGAATCCAAGGTGGACGGCCTGCTGGACTATGGCACCGTCACCGACCCCATCAGCCGAAAGAAGTACATCAGCGCGCGGCGGCTGTTCTTCGCCATCGATAATATCCGCGACCTGCGCGAGAGTCGAAAGACCCACGCGGCATAGAAGCTGACAAAAAGGAGCTAAGTATGGAAAAGGACAAGTTTGGGGATTTAGAGGGAAAACCTCGTTTTGAATATCTATCTCAGGAGCTTCGAGACGCGCTCGATGCTGCGGAAGTCGCGTTTCAGCGAGAGGGCATAACACCTATCGCA
>Ga0335085_10004956_pt1 | contig 21745 bp, 12 predicted proteins | sample Lox_Sample_45_FD_206712 | JGI IMG/M metagenome (GOLD analysis project Ga0335085, IMG submission 206712) | Soil microbial communities from Loxahatchee National Wildlife Refuge, Florida, United States - Lox_Sample_4.5 | ecosystem: Environmental > Terrestrial > Soil > Wetlands | place: USA...
GTTGAGGGTCGCAGAAATATCCGGTGGCAACGGCCGTGGATGGATTGGCGCAATTGTTGGCACCGGGACTGAACGTACCGTCGGAGCAGACGTAATTGCCATCCGTTGCCGAAATTAGGTGTTGGTAATCGCCACCGCCGACGTTATATGCAAAAACACCCGGCTGCGTATTGAACCGGTTAAAATCTTCCGCGGAGTAAAGGAAATCGTGGTTGAAGCCGGTTTGCGAGGTTAAGGTCAGGGAAGGCGTGACGTTGTAATCTGCATTCAGTTCTAGCGTGTCGTTCTTTGCCTTGTATATGGGATTTAGGGACGATTCGATGACCCGCAGATTGGTGGATTGCGTCGTACTGGCGTACGCATCGCGATGAGGACCGGGCAAATCCAGTGGCGTCTGTATACTTAAGCCGAAGCCCGCGCCGATCAGCGCACCGTAATAGGCAAGGGCCAGAGAATTGGGGACTTCGTAAGCATCTTTGCTATAAAGCGATGTCGGCAGACAACCTTGGCTCAGATATTCGGCGCCAAACTGTCCGTCCGGCCCGGTCGCGGTCGAAACGCCCAATACATTCGCAAGCCCGCTATCCCGCTTGCAAAGCTGCTTGCTGGACCGCAACCGATCATCATCTTCCTGGAAATGTTCCCAAACGAGATAAGCCTGTAATTTCGGTGTCGGATGGAACCCGATCGTGAAGCGGCTGGACCACAGATCGCGGCCATCTATAGGAGAATTTGTTTCCGAATTGAAGCTGTAGCCGTCGCGCTTTGTCCATTCCGCCGCGAAGCGCAGATCGAGCCTATCATCCACGACGGGAAGGTTCACCATCGCTTCGTAGCGGCGGTTGGAGTAATTACCCCAGTCGGCGGAAAGCATCGCTTCGAACTGGTCGGTAGGCTTCGCGGAAATCACGTTCACCACGCCCGCCGTCGCGTTGCGGCCATACAACGTGCCTTGCGGTCCGCGCAGGACTTCCACTTGCGAAACGTCGTAGAATTCCTGCTCGAAGAAGTGATTGCGGATAAACGGCATGTCGTTGAAGGCGACGGCGACCGCGGGATCGGTTGTCACCGAAATCGCCTGAGTACCGATACCGCGAATTTCAATGTTGTAGCCGGTGAAGTTTGTTTTGGAGAAGGTGAGATTCGGAACTTCCTTCACAAGATCGGGACCGCCCGCGATCTGGCGCGAGGCGAGCTGTTCCTGCGACAGCGCGGTGATGGCGATGGGAACGGTCTGGATATCGCCCTTGATCTTGGACGACGTGACCACAACGGTTTCGACTGAGGCTGCCGCGCGGTCTGTTGAGGCCAGACGAACAGAGGTGACCGGCGCAAGCTCGGAGCGGGGCCGCGCGGGCGCATCCTTCACAATGCCGATAATGCCCGTTGCATCTTGCGTGGCGCTGAAGCCGGTGCCGCGCAGGATGCGCGCGAGCGCCTCGGCGGTGGAAAGCTCGCCCTTGGCCCCGCGCGTGACCACGCCGCGCATCTCGTCTTCCGGATACATCAGCGGCACGCCGGCCTGTTTCATATAGGCATCGAGCGCGTGCTTGAGATCGCCGTTGGGGATGTTAAATTCGTTGGCTTGCGCAGATGCGGCGAGCGCGAGCGTGGCCGCCTCGCTTGCCAGCGCCAGTTTGAGCAAATTGAGCTTTCGCATATCTCCCCCTCTGTTTTTCGCACGCATAGCGCCCCCTTCAGCGCGAGATGATGATCTCGCCGCCGCTCTTCTCGACATGAACACCGAAAATTTGCTGCGCCACGCGCGTGAACGCTTCGACGCCATTCACCGGAATCGTGGCGCCAATGATGCGCCGGCGCACATCGGGATCGGCGATGACGATCTTCTCGCGGTTGTAACGGTTGAGTTCGGCCGCGGCATCGGCAAGCGTTGTGTGATCGAACACCAGCACGCCGCGCCGCCAGCCAAGTGCATCGGAAAGCTCTTGCGCGCTGCGCTTCGTGACCGACATCGAATCCGCCGTCGCCACCACCACATCGCCCGGCGTGAGCAATGCGGCTTTCGTGGTGTCGGAGACGAAGCGCGCGCTTCCTTCAACCAGCGCGACCTCCAGATGATCGGCGCCGTCGCGCACGCTGAATTTCGTGCCCAGATCGACGACGCGGCCATCTTTCGCCTGCACGACAAAGGGGCGGCGCGCATCGTGGCGCACCTGGAAATAGGCCTCGCCGCGATCGAGCATGACAAGGCGCTTATCCGCACTCGCGCGGATGCGCAAGGCGGTGTTGGTGTTGAGTTCGATGGTCGAACCGTCGCTGAGGCGGATGGTTTCGCGCCCGCCAACCGGCGTCTGGAAGAATTGATCCTTCGGCACGCTGAGATAATCGATCGCCGCAAATCCCGCGATGGCGACGACGCAGAACACAGCGGCGACGCGCATCAGAAGCATCCAGCTGCGCGCCGGCGCGGCCTCGGCTTCCGCATTCACAGAGCGCAAGGCGGCAAGCCTGTCGGCGCGGTGCCACGCATCGTAAAGACGAAGATACGACACCGCATGAACCGGCGATTGGGCGAGCCATGCGTCGAGTTCGGTTTGATCGGCGGCGCTCCAATCCTCGCGGTCGCCGCGCTCGATCCAGCGCGCGGCTTCTGTATCGATCGCGTTCATGGCTTTTTCTCCGGCGGCGCATGCAGCCATTCGGCCAGCACCCAAGCACCGCTCGCGAGATATTCGGCGACGGTTTGTTCGGCGATGCCCATGCGGCTCGCGATCTCGCGGCGCGATAGGCCTTCGATCTTGCGCAGCATCATCGCCTGGCGCGAACGCGGGGGAAGCTGATCGAGCGCCGCCTGCAAGCGCCGCAATTCCTGGCGCGCGGCGATGGCGCGCTCCGGGCCCGGCTCATCGAGCGCGATCTCCAATTCGTCGAGATCGGCCACCGCTTCGATGGAAACCACCTGCTCGCGGCGCACGCGATCCACCACCATATTGCGCGCGGTGGTGAAGAGGAACGGCCGCACGGGATTGGGAATCTGCTTCAGCGCGGCTTCATAGACGCGCACGTAAACATCTTGCCGCAAATCGGCCGCATCGCTTTCGTCGCGTACGCATCGCCGCAGGAATTGCATCAACGCAGCCTCCAACGGCAGGACTTCGCGGATGAACCAAGCGTTCACGCCGGACACAGCCATCAGTGCACCGGCACCATAAATGCCGGTGAGACCGCGGCCGGACTCGTTGCGCTCAACCATCCCCCGGATTGCCCTGCCCTTTGAGGGCACGGATTTTACGCCCTCACTGGGTTGAACGAACGGGCTGGCGCGGATGTAGGGATGGGATTTGCGGGCTTTCTATTTTGCGCGTGCGAACGCGCACGCCAAGGCGTTGCAGAAAATGGGGTTATTCGTTTTTCGGATTTCGGCTACCCCCTCCCCTTGCCGCGGCGACGCCATTAGGCGGCTTGTCCGCCGTAGCCTAACGGGCGAAGGCGGAAGCCGGGCGGGGATAGCGAGGGAGCGCACACGCAAACACCCGCGAGCCTGACATGGGCTCGCGGGTGCGCGGATTCAAGCGGGGTTAGTCGCCGAGGCCGATGGAGATGGAGGCGTAAGGGCCATAAAAGCCGCGGTTCTCGTTTTTGCGCGTATCGATCCCGCCATCGATCGCGTTGAAGAAAAAGTCCGCGCGGTAGCCGAGGCTGACCTTGGCATCGGAATAGCGCCACGAAACTCCCGCAAAGCCGCCGACATTGGGAACGACCACGGAGCGCGAACGGGTGAGATCGACAGGGTGATTATAGGACGACGCCACATGATTCCGAATGTTGATGTTTTTACCCTTGTGCGTATTGACGTAGTGCATTGACGAATAGTGATAACCAATCACGTCTTCGGTTCCGCGAACTTTCTGCCGGCCAAAGAGTGCCGCGACATTCACGCCCCAATCCAGCGAAATATCCGTATCACTGCCGCTGCGCAAAATTGGTGCCGAAGCCTTCCAAGAGAGCGAAGGACCAATACCTTGAAAGTCACGCTCCGCATCGAGCGATCCGATATAACGATGGTGACTCTGCGCGATGCCGCCATTATATTTGAAATCGTTTCCGGCATACCAGAAATCCGGCACGCCATCTAAATTCGTGGTGGTACCCGATGTCAGCCGCACGAAACGGACGCCGCCCGAAACTACCGATGAGCTCTGCTTTCCGAACATCCCGATGCCGACATCGCGGCCAACTTCGAAATCGGCAATCGCATGGCGCTCGGTGTTCGTGGTCTTTGCATTGATATTGTAGGGCGCGTATTGAATCCATTGCTCCGTTTGATTGCGCGGAGAAACGGGAAGAACCCGCCAAGTTGTTATTACGGGCAGGCGCTGGTAGTGCGCGTGATCACCGTTGGAGCGCCCATAGCGCAGGAACGCGGAGAAAATCCAATGCGAGTCCGCTGGCTGGAATGAGATGCCGGCATCCGCGCCGTTGGAATATTGCAATGGGCGCTGCAATGGAAGCATCGAACCGAAACCGAGACGATCGAACTGGCCAAGGAACGACGGATCGAAAATCTCCTGATTGTCCGCCATACGCTCGACCTGGCCGCCAAGCTCAATCCATATGAGCGGGCGATCGATATCTTGTGCCCTTGCCTCCGCGGTTGCGCCCTGCGCCGCCAGCAAAGCAAGTCCACAAGCCGTCGTCAGCAGGCGGATGCGAAGAATTTTTGCGGTATTCGTTATGGTGATCGGTTCGCTCATTGGTTCCCCCTTACCAATTCTTCGTGATGCGGACGCCGAACAGCCGCGGGTCGGTCAGGAACACGTTGGTGGTCAGGCCGCTATCGTCGCTGTTCAGGAAATCGCCGGTTATCGCAGTCGTGTCGAACACATTTTTCAGATAACCCATCACCTGCCAGCCAGAGGCGCTTGTCAGCGTTAGGGCAAGATTGACATTCGAATAGCCGCGCAATTTGTCATAGGGATTGTCGTTGAAGATGCGCGCCCAGCTTTGGGACTGCCAATAGAAATCGCCATGCACTGTCGCCGCCCAATTCTCGGACACTGGCATCGTGTAATCGGCCGAGAAGGACGTGGTGAAATGGGGCGCGTTCGGAAGGTCATTGCCGCCGAGCGGCTTGTCGAAACCTTCGCCGTTGTTCGGCGCCGGGCCGTAATCAACTCCGTTTGAGACGTTTTGACCGGTATAAGGATCGCCCGGCGTGCCTGCCAGCGGATCGAAACCGACATAACCTGGAGGAAGATGATTAGGAAGCCCGCTCGCTGTATTTACTACTGTCGGCATGTGTGTGTACGTAGCACCTGTTAGCGGATCGAAGCCGCCTTCATATGCTGTCTCGCAGGCCGAGGTGAGATTGCCTATGCTTGTACCGCCATTGACGCCATGAAAAATCGCGTATTGATCGCCGGATGCCACCGCTTCCGACACGACATAGGCAGGAATGATGCAGTTCGAAGCGCGCGTGATGGTGGGCTTCAGGACCACCCAATTGGGATTTCCTGCCGTTCGATCCATCAAGTCTATCGCGCCCTGGCCGTTATCGATCCGTGTTTGCTCCCAGCCGCCCGCAAAATTGAAGCGCAAACCGGGAACCGGCTCGTAGCCCGCTTCCACTTCGGCGCCATGGACCTTGGCGTTCACATTGATGTTGATCGATGTGCGGTCCACGATCTGGGAAATCTGATAGCCTTTGTAATCGTAATAGAAGACATCGCCGTTCAGGGTCAGCGCGCCGTCCAGGAGCGTGTTCTTGGTGCCGAGTTCATAGGCATCGATGAATTCCGGATCGAAAGTTAGTGGGTGAACTGGCTGATAAGCGCCATAATCCGTCTTGCCATTCTTGAGCAGCGTCGCGCCCGGAGGATTGGCGCCGCCAGCCTTATAGCCATGCGCATAGGAGCTGTACATTAACGTCTGATCGGTGAAATCGAGCTTCGGCGTCCAGTTCACCGCAGCGCGACCCGTTATCTGATTCCATTCCTGATCGACCACTTGCTGGACCTGATAGCCCCAGCCGCGCACCAGCAGCATGCTGGGGATCATCAGGAAGTGTTTCTGGTCGTCGGTCCAGCGCAAGCCCCCCGTCAATTTGAGATCGGGAGTGACATTGTAGTAAGCCTCGCCGAATCCGGCGTACGAGTTCAGAATATAGGGATTTTGACTCCGGAAATAATTATGCCCGTTGCCGTTCAGATTCGAAATCGGATTGGGATCAATATAGCCGCATTGAAACGGTGCGAATGTTCCGTCCGCCGGATCGGCGTAATAATAACCGCCCAAGCATTCGTGATTGTCGATGTCGCCCGAATTCCAGGCGGGCAAAGTATGTGCCTGAACGACGCTCGACAGCAGGGTCAGCGCATTGATGAAGACATAATAGCTTTCATCGACTTCGTAGTGCATATAGTTTCCGCCAAAGCTGAAATTGAACGGCCCGGAGAAATTCGAACTGAGCCGGAATTCCTGGCTCAATTGCCAGGCCTTGGTGGAAACGAGATCCTCGCCAACGAGCCGATTGCTGCATCCGACCTGCGGATCGCAGAACACGCCATTCGGATATGTTTGGCCGCGACTGGGAAATGACGGCTGGCTACCTGGGGGTTGAGGGTAAGGCGCAGCCGGACCATCGGGAAGGAAAAAACCCGGCGCTGTATTGAAGCGGTTATAATCTTCGATCGAATACAGAAAATCGTGATTGAATCCGGTTTGCGACGTGAAGGTGAGCGCCGGTGTTAACGCATAGTCGGCGTTAAATTCCACGACATCATTCTTGGCCTTATAGGATGGTTCGATCGCGGATTCGATCACGCGAAGGTTTCGCGATTGCGTGGCGCTAGCATAGGGATCACCGGTCCCGGTCAAGCCCAAAAAGGCCACGCCCTGCACAAACGACAGCGATTTTCCGTTGGGCGTTTCATAAGATTCCGGCGAATAAGGCGATGCGGGTAAACAGCCTTGGCTTAACGCATTGATAAGACCGTTATCTCCGAGGCCGCTGCCCGTCGGTATCGCAACACCCTGTATTTCGCTTGGCCCCGGATCGCGCTTGCAAAGCTGTTTGGCGCTGCGCATGCGATCGTCATCTTCCTGGAAATGTTCCCAGACCAGATAGGTTTGCACCTTCGAAAACGGCTTCCAGCCGATAGTCACGCGGCTGGACCACAGATCGCGGCCGTCGATATTCTTGCCCGTTGTCTCATTGATCGAATAGCCATCGCGCTTGGTCCACTCGCCCGCGACGCGCAGATCGAGGCGATCGTCGATGATCGGGATGTTCACCATGCCTTCGTAACGGCGGTTCAGATAATTACCCCAGTCGGCTGAGAGCATGGCCTCGAACTGGTCGGTCGGCTTGGCGGAAATCACGTTCACCACGCCCGCCGTCGCGTTGCGGCCATAGAGCGTTCCTTGAGGCCCGCGCAACACTTCGACCTGGTTGACGTCGAAGAATTCCTGCTCGAAGAAATGGTTGCGGATGAAGGGGATATCGTTCAGCGCGACAGCCACAGCCGGATCGGTCGTGACGGAAATCGCCTGCGTACCGATACCGCGAATCTGGATTGTGTAGCCTGAGAAATTGGTTTTCGAGAAAGTGAGGTTCGGGACTTCCTTCACAAGATCGGGGCCGCCCGCGATCTGGCGAGAGGTCAGCTGCTCTTGCGATAGCGCCGTAATAGCGATGGGCACCGTCTGAATATCGCCCTTGATCTTCGAACTCGTCACCACCACGGTTTCCACGCCCGCCGCCGCACGCGCTGGCGTGACAGCATCGGCAATGCGCGTCTGCGGCACCGGTGGGGCGGCCGAACGGGTTTCATGCGTATCCCGCACAATGGCGACGGCGCCGCCGTCACGTTGTTCCACAAAACCGGTGCCCTCAAGGATACGGGAGAGCGCAACATCGGCGCTCAATTCGCCCTTCACGCCTCTGGTGCGCGCTTCATTAATTCCATTGGCCGCGACAACCAGCTCGACTCCCGTTTGCGCGATATAGGCGCTTAAGGCGGTCGCAAGATCGCCGCTCGGAATGTTGAACTGATCGGCCTGCGCGCTCGTCGCCAGAACGATGGCGCTGGCGCCGCCGAGAGCCAAGGCTTTCAAAAATCGCAACCTGGTCATATACCCCCCTTAATGCGTGTTTCGATGCTGGTCTCAGCGCGAGATCAGAATCTGGTTTCCCTCATCCCTGACAGTCAGCCCAAGGGCCTTTTGCGTTACGCGCGTGAAGAGATCGACGTCCTGCGTGCGGAACGTGCCGAAAATCATCAGCTTGTCGGCTTCAGCGTCGGCGATGACGATTTTCTTGCCGTTGTAGCGGTTGAACTCGGCTGCAACGTCAGCAAGCGTGCGGTATTTGAAGACCAGAACGCCACGGCGCCAGCTCAACTCCTCGGTCAGCGATTGGATCGGCTCAGCTTGGATCGACATCGCGCCTCCCGAAACGGTTGCGACATCGCCCGGCGCAAGCATGGCCTGACGCGACGGTGCGGCGTTATTGGCAGATCCCAGACGGACCTTGCCTTCGAGAAGCGCGACCTCAAGCCCGCCCGCATCGCGGCGAACATCGAATTTCGTTCCCAAATCGGTGATGCGATGCCCGTCCGCAATCACCGTGAAGGGACGGGCGGGATCGTGTTTCACCTGGAAGAAGGCTTCGCCGCGATCAAGCCATACGACGCGGCGATTGTTCGTCATCTGCGCGCGCAAAACGGTGTTGGTATTGAGTTCGACCCGCGTGCCGTCGGCGAACGTCACCGTCTCATGCCCGCCGAGAGCCGTTGCATAGACGCGATCCGGCAGCGGCGACAGAAAATACGCGCTCGCACCACCCGCCAGCGCGACAATGGCAAATGCCGCCGCGACACGGAACGGATGGGTCATAAGGCGTGACAACAGACTCGTGCTTTTCGCATTCGCCTCGCGGCCGGAAGGCATGTTCGACGGACGCAATGCCACCAGGCGCTGCGCGTTCATCCAAACGGCCTTTTGCCGCCAATAAGCCACGCGATGCGCTCTGGATTCGGCAAGCCAAGTGTCGAGTGCCGTCTGATCGGCCTCACTCCATGCCCAGAATTGCTGACGTTGCAGCCAATCGGCCGCGAGAAGATCGATTTCCGTCGCGCCTTCACGACGCATAGTTCCTTGCTCGGGCGCTCTCATGTGCGCCTCCGAATGTCTGCGGTCTCGCGCAGATAGAGGTCCGTCAGCGCATGCATGCCCAATTTGAGATGATCCGAAGCAGTGCTCTCGGCAATGCCCATGCGGGCGGCGATTTCACGGCCTGTGAGGCCTTCGATACGTCCCAAGACCACGGCCTGCCGGTGACGCGGCGGCAATTGATCGAGCGCGTTTTGGAGTCTGCGCAGTTCGTCCTTGGCGATGGCGCTTCTGTCGGGTGACGGCGCATCGAGCTCGATGCCCAGCAATTCCAAGTCGGTCACCGCCTCGATGGGAACGATCTGTTCCTTGCGGACGAGATCGATCAGCAAATTCCGCGCGATGGCAAAAACGAAGGAGCGCGCAGCCTTTGGCCTCTCTTTTTCAGCGGCTTCGCAAACGCGCACATAGATTTCCTGGCGCAAATCCTCGATATCGCTTCTGTCGCGCCAATTATGACGGAGGAATTGCATTAACGATGCCTCCAACGGCAAAATCTCGCGGACGAACCACGCTTCCAGATCAGGCGCAGTCATGCCCGCGCCCAGAAAGCGCAAGTCAGCGTCGTCACGACCCGATTCCGGTATCTCGCCCATCCCCCTTGAAGCCGCCTGCTTTTTGAGGGTTCACATCAAGCCTACTCTTATGGGGACGAAAGGGGTCCCCAGAGTTACGTATCGCTGCAGAAAAAATTTGAGATCGCTTTTGAGACTAAGAATTTCCATCTGCTGCGGGAGACAGCACAGGCAGAAATGCTGGATTTTTGCGATGCAACAAGCTCAGGCAGGAACCGCATCAAACGCGATTGTCGTGCGGATCTGCTGCGAGCGGAACGGGATCGTTCCATGCCACATGTAAGAGGGAAGCAGCACCAGCAAGCCGGGGCGCGGCTGCACCTTGCGGCGCGCGCCATTGCTCAAATGCGCATCGAAGGACGGCTCGCCGAATTTGATCCAGCCTTGCGCCTCGCCTTCGTCCTTCACCGCGTCCGGAACCGCCACATAATAGGCCGAGCTGATCCAGCCCGTGGGATGAATGTGATTGGTGTGAAAGCCGCAATCGGCAAGGCGCGTCGACCACGAGCCGGAATAGCCGAATTCACGGCCGCGGCGGGCGAGCAGCGGATGGTTCTCGTTTTGCTTCATCCTGGCGATGTAATCGGCCACCGCCTCGTCGATGCGCGCGCGCAATTGCTCGACGATTCCGTGGCCTGCGCCGAAGAGATCGCCGGATGTTTTCGTGCCGTTGCGCGAAGTCTGGTTGATGTGTTCGCGCCGGTCGTGATGGATTTTGGCGAGATATTCGTCCAGCGCGGCGTTGAAGCTTTCCATATCGGAATAGCCGGAAGGCGGCGCCAGATCGTAAACCTGCACGAAATTCTCGTAATCGTTGAGCGTGCGTTCGCGTTCATCTTCCAATTTGCGCAAAGCCAGGCCCCAAAGCGCCAGCGTGAGCTGATGATGCGGCGCGCGCTTCAGCGATTCCTCCGCAACGGCCGCGCTCTTTTCCGGATCGCCCGCGCGCAGCAGACATTCGGCGAAATTGCAGCGTGCGTCCACATTGTGCGGATCGGCGGCCAGCAATTTCTCGAATTCGCGCGACGCGCCTTCGTAATCGCCGAGCCGCGTGAGCGCTGAGCCCAAACCGTCGCGCGCGCCATGATCCTCCGGCGAAAGCGCAAGCGCGCGCGAAAACGCCTCGCGCGCATCCTCCAGCCGGTCGCCGAGAAAGAGGAATTTTCCCTTCTCGGCATAGAGCCCGGCGCTGTTCGGATGGCGGCGCAATGCTTCGTCGTAAGACAGAAGAAATTCCGGCCGGTTCAGGCGATAGAGAAGCCGGTTGAGATCGCCATGCGCCTTGAGATCGAGCGGATTGCGCGACAGCGCGCGCAAATACGCCGCTTCCGCTTCGGCGAGCCGGCCCAGCATCTGCAATGTGTTGCCGCGATTGAAATCGGCGTTCGGCAGGTTCGGCACGATGGCCTGCGCCGCGGTGATCTCGGCGAGCGCTTCATCGTGCCGGTTCTGTTGCGTCAGCACGATACCGAGATTGTGCTTGAGCGCGGCCACGTGCTGCGGATTGCGGCGCGGCTGCGCGAGCCCTGCGCGATAGGCGCGCTCGGCGGCGGCGAAATCCTTTTTCGCGGCGAGCGCGAGGCCGAGCCCGAAATGCGCATCCGCCAGATCGAGCTTCAACCGCAGCGCCTCGCGGAATTCGGCGATGGCTTCGTCGGTGCGGGCAGTCGCGAACAACACCTGGCCCAGATGCGCATGCGCCTCGGCGCGGCGCGGCTCCTTCGCAATCGTCTTGCGGTAAAAATCTTCCGCTTCGGGATAGCGCCGCTGCACCCAGCGCATCTGCCCGAAGAGATGCAGCGCATCGGCCTGATCGGGCTGAAGCGCCAGCGCGCGCGCAAGCAGCGTCTCGGCCGGCGAAAATTCGTTGCGCGTCAGATGCTGGAGCGCCTGCTGCAGCAGCATCGCGATCTGGCGATCGCCGGAGATCATCTGTGGTTGCGACATCGCCCCCCCGCTTGCTTGAGGGGATGGATGTTGGCCCGGCGGCGGATGCGAGACAAGGGCATGCTTCGGCAAGCTCGGCATGACGAAAAAGGGCGGACTTTACGCTAAAAACCCGCCTCACCGGCGCTAAGGCCGAGACCGATATATTCCGGAGCGTCGAGGGGCAGAGCGGAATTTATTTTCAGGAATTGGGCGATCGATAATCTACCGGTGCATGTGCGCAGCAGAAAAAGGCGGTGGATCGCTCCGGGCTTCGTCTTTCCACTTTCGCTCTTCGAGCTATGACGGACAAGCCGGCTACGCCCCGGTAAAACACCGCCCGCAGATTGACGGGCGAGCCCGGCTTCGCCTAACGGCCACGCCGCGGTAAACCGGGGGCGGCTTGTCCGGCGCTAATCGCCCAGGCCGATGCTGATTGAGGCATAGGGGCCGAAGAAGCCGAGCGTTTTTGCTTTCTGCGCGTCATTGCCGACATCCATCGCGCCGAAGAAGAAGTCGCCGCGATAGCCGAAGCTGACCTTGGCACCGGAGTAGCGCCATGAAATGCCGGCAAAGCCGCCGAGATTGGGCACAGTAACGCGCCGCGAGCGTTTGAAATTGCCCGCGGTGTTGTAGACGACCGTACAGGAACTGCTCGGTGTCGGCCACCGCTGGTGGCATTCGGAGGTGCCATGATCGATATTGGCCTTTCTCCGGCCGAACAGCATTGCTCCATTGGCGCCCCAATCAAGCGTGATTAAGCCGTCCTGCTCGTTTCCCGCAATCGGGGTGGAGGCATCCCAGGAAATCGAAGGCCCGATACCGTGGAAACTGCGCTTTGCCTGCGCCGCGCCGTTGAAGATGTTGTTGCCGCTTGACGAGTGGTAGTCGGGAGCAGCGTTGATGCTTTCCGTCTGATGCGAGGTGAATTGTGCGACGCGCACGCCGCCGCTCAGGACGCCCGTGGTCCCGCCGAACATCCCAAGCCCGACATCCTTGCCCGCCATGAAATCGAGAATGGCGTGGGCTTCCTGCTGATGCGACTTGCCGTTCTCGTAGTCATAGTTGCCACGCCAAGGTGTCGTGGTTCCACCTCCACTCGTCATGATATTCGTAACAGCCGCGGTCTTTTGCGGCTGCACGTTGGAAGTCGAGGACCGGCCATAGCGAACTGCGGCGGAAAACACCCAGTCCGACCCGTCCGGCTCGAACGATATTTTGCCGGTCCAGTCGAAGCTGGCAGCAGGCGGCTTCTGCAGCGCGAGGGGCGACGGCAGCGCCGGGGAGAACAGCGAGAAGAAAGGCGGCGCATAACGCTGCTGCGCGTCGCCGAGCATGACGAATTGTCCGCCAAGCTCGATCCACACCGGCGGACGGTCGCTGTCTTCGGCTTTTGCCGGATTGGCGGACGAAACAGTAACCGTCAACGCCAGAGCCGATGCGGAAGTCAGCAGCTTCCAGCGGATCGTGGCGCGGTTGTCGTGTTTTTGGATCAGTTCGCTCATTGGTGTTTTCCCCCTCACCAGTTCTTCGTGACGCGCACGCCGAACAGGCGCGGATCGGTCAGGAATACGTTGGTGGTCAAACCACTATCGTCGCTGTTCAGGAAGTCGCCGGTGATGGCGGTCGTGTCGAAGATGTTCTTGAGATAGCCCATCACTTGCCAGCCCGACGCACTCGTCAGGATCAGCGCGAGGTTGACGTTCGAATAGCCGCGTATCTTGTCGTAGGGCCTGTCGTTGAATACACGGGCGAAGCTCTGTGACTGCCAATAGAAGTCGCTATGCAGCGTGGCCGCCCAATCCTCCGACACCGGGATCGTGTAGTCCGCCGACAGCGAAGTGGTGAAATGCGGGGCATCGGGAACCTGGTTGCCGCTAATGTTTTTATAGAATCCGGCTCCGCCATTTGGTGCCGGTCCATAGTCGACGCCATTATAAGTGTTCTGTCCCGTGTACGGATCAGACAGGCCGGTATTAGGATCGATGCCGCCGGCGTTGGGGTCGAAACCGGGATAATTGGGGTATCTCACCAAATTCGGATTGTGTGCATAGGGATCACCTGTGACCGGATCGTCTCCCCAAGAATACGCTTCCAGGCATCCATCGATGAGTCCGTCGGTGCCGCCGATAAGTTCATTGACGACATAAGTGGGAAAGACACAATTGGACGTTTGGGTGATGAAGGGCTTGATCACCATCCAGTTGGGATTTCCGGCCGTGCGGTCCATCAGGTCGATGGCCTGCGAACCCTTGGCGAGGGTTGCGTTTTCGTAGCCACCTGCAAAGCTGAAGCGCAACCCCGAAACCGGTTCCCACGTCGATTCCAGTTCGACGCCCTTCACATTGGCGTTGAAGTTCCAATTGACAGAGGTACGATCGACAATCTGGGAAATCTGATAGCCCTTGTAATTGTAATAGAAGAGGTCGCCGTCGAACGTTACCGCGCCGTCCAGCAGCGTGTTCTTGGTTCCTAGTTCGAACGCATTCACGAACTCTGGATTGAATGTCAGAGGATGATTCAGATCGCTCGACGAAGAGAAAAAGAAGCTTCCTCCAAAGAGAGGAACGACGCCGGGCGGATTGGCGCCGCCGCCCTTGTAGCCGCGCGCGTAGGAACCGTAAAACAGCGACTGGTCGGTGAAGTCGAGCTTCGGCGTCCAACTGACATTGAATCGGCCAGTCCACTCCTTCCATTGTTGATCGACAGCCCCAACGGTGGGGTAACCCTTGCCCAAGACGAGCGTCCAACTTGGAATATAATCGAAGTGCTTCTTGTCGTCGGTCCAGCGCAGCCCGCCGGTGAGTTTCAAACCCGGCAGGAGTTGATAATACACCTCGCCAAATCCCGCCCAGGAATCCAGCCGATAGGGATTCTGGCTCACAAAATAATTGTGACCCTGACCGTCGATCTGGCCGAGCGGGTTGGGATCGATATAGGCGCAACCCAGACCAAAGGGTGCAGTGGCGACATTAGCCAGGTTGGCCGCCTTGGGACCGCAACTATTCGCAACCGCGGCATCGAACGACGCATGCGGCGTGTCGGAACCATAACCCGATCCGCCACCAATGGCCTCGTTGACCCATTCCTGGAAGAGCGTAATACCGTTGAAAAAAACGTAATAATCCTCGGTAGTCTGGTAATAAAGGTAGTTAGCCCCTACGCTGAAATTTAGCGGACCCGAGAAATCGGAAGCAAGACGCAGTTCTTGCGAAAACTGCCACGCATGTTCCTGGGCTATGTCTTCGCCAACCAGTCGGTTCGAGCAACCCAATTGCGGATCGCAGAATTCACCATCCTGCCCGACCTGACCAACGCCTTGGTCCAGGAATATTCCTGCCGCAGAATTGAAGCGGTCATAATCCTCCGTCGAATAGAGGAAATCCTTGTTGTATCCCGTTTGGGAAGTGAGTGTCAGAGCGCCGGTGATGTGGTAATCCGTGTTTAGCTCGACGGTATCGTTCTTCGCGCGGTACGACGGATTCAACAGCGAATCGATGACGCGCAGGCTTTTCGGCTGGACCACGCTCGCATAAGGGTCTGCGCCGTAATCGATAAAGCCGGGCCCGAGATATTCCAGCGCGCCGACGAACGGATTGGCTGCGGCATTCGGTGTTCCGAAGGCTGCGGGCCCATAGAGCGAACCCGGCAGACATCCCTGGCTGAGCCAGCCGCCAAAATTATTCGGGTTGGGTATCTGCGGTCCCACCGGACCATCGACCATCGACGGCCCCGGGTCTCTTACACAGATCTGCTTGCCGCTTCTCAGACGATCGTCGTCTTCCTGAAAATGTTCCCAGACGAGATAGGTCTGTACGTCAGCGGCCGGCTTCCAACCGATGGTGGCGCGGCTCGACCACAAATCGCGCCCATCGATGCTTCGTCCGTTTTCCTGATTGAACGAATAACCGTCGCGCTTGGTCCATTCGCCGGCCACGCGAATATCCAATTTGTCGCCTACAACCGGGACATTCACCATGCCTTCATAGCGGCGGTTCGAGTAATTGCCCCAATCGGCCGACAGCATGGCTTCGAACTGGTCGGTCGGTTTGGAAGAAATAACGTTGACCACACCCGCGGTCGCGTTGCGGCCGTAAAGTGTTCCCTGCGGCCCACGCAGGACCTCGACCTGGGTTACGTCGAAGAATTCCTGCTCGAAGAAATGATTGCGGATGAATGGAATATCGTTCAACGCAACAGCCACGGCCGGATCTGTCGAAATTGAAACAGCCTGCGTGCCGATGCCGCGGATTTCCACGTTGTAGCCGCTGAAATTCGTTTTCGAGAACGTGAGATTCGGAACTTCCTTCACAAGATCGGGACCGCCTGCGATCTGCCGTGATGTGAGCTGTTCCTGCGACAGCGCAGTAATCGCAATAGGAACGGTTTGGATATCGCCTCTGATCTTCGACGACGTCACCACAATTGTTTCCACGCTCGCCGCGGCCGCAGCCACCACGCGCACCGGCGTAGCTTGCGCCAGTTCATGCGACGGCACGATTTCCGAATGCTTGTCTTCGCGCGCGATGCCGATCTTGCCGGAGACATTGCGGCGAACGACAAAGCCGGTGCCCGACAAAATATGAGTCAAGGCAGCATCGGCCGACAAATCGCCGACCACCCCTCTGGTATGGACGCCTTTGATGTCCGACGCCGAAACGATCAATTCGATTCCGCTTTGGCTCGAATAGGCCGCCAGTGCCGCGTCCAGATCGCCGCCCGGAATGTCGAAATTCCGCGCCTGCGCCGCGCCCGCCAGAATGATTGCGCTCGCGCCGCCCGCAAGTGCCGATTTCAGAAATCTAAGCCGTGCCATGCATTTCCCCCTTTAGTGGCACCCCGGTGCCTGCTTGCCGATGTTTCGCTTTACGCGCGCCTACTCATTCAGCGCGAAAGCACCGTGTTTCCGTGCCGCTCCTCGACACGCAGATGAAGAATGTCGCTTGCGATTTGTGTGAAGGTTCCGGGATCGTTGGCCGAGAACGTCCCGTCGATTTGCAATTGCGCGGCAGCACCTTCGATAACCAGCTTGTTCCGGTTGTAGCGATTGAATTCGCGCGCGGCTTCCTCGAGCGATGTGTTGTGGAACACCAGCACGCCGCGGCGCCAGCTCAACTCGTCCAGCAACACCGCCTCGGAAACCTTCTGCACCGAGAAGGAACGCGATGTCGCCGTCGCAAAATCGCCCGGCGTGAGCACGGCCACGCGCGATTGGCTGCCATCATGCTGCGCTTCGAACCGGGCGCTTCCCTGCAGAAGCGCCACCTGCACCTCATCGGATTTCCGGCGCACGACGAATTTCGTGCCCAGATCGGTGATGCGCTGGCCGGATACATCCACCGTGAACGGATGCAAGGCATCGTGTTTGATCTCGAAGAAGGCTTCGCCCTTGGCGAGCACAACCGTTCTTTGCCAATTCTTGATTTGGATGATCGTGTTTGTGTTCAGTTCGATCCGGGAACCGTCCGACAGCTTCACGAGCTTGTGGCCGCCGACCGCCGTCGAAATCGTCTGCACCTCGCCTTTCGCCGCGTAGAACAAGCCGGTCGTGGCAGCGACGGCAACGACCGCAAACACCGCGACGGCGCGGATTAATGTGGATCGAAAATTCCGGCGTCCGAGTTCGGCGCGTTGCATCGACGGACGCAGAGCCGCCAAACGCTCGGTTCGCGACAAGGCCGCATTCAATCGCCAATAGGTGACCCGATTGGAAGGCGATTGAGCGAGCCACGCATCCAGTTTCGATTGATCCTCCGGCGTCCAGTCGAAGAAATGACGGCGCAACAGCCACGATGCCGCCTCTTCTTCCAGCGCCTCGATCGGCACGCTGCGCTTTGCAATCGCGATTTTGGATTGTTCGCCGGCGCCGCTCATTTCAGGCTCCTGCGATCGGCCGGCTCGCCGTAAAGGAAATTCGCGAGCGTGCGGATGCCGTTGTTCAAATGCTTGGAAACGGCTTGCTCCGTAATACCCATGCGGTTCGCGATCTCGCGTCCCGACAATCCCTCGATGCGGCCCAGAACGATGGCCTCGCGGCACCGGGGCGGCAATTCATCCAGCGCAACCTGCAGCCTGCGCAATTCGCCACGCGCTTGCGTCGTGCGTTCCGGCCCCGGCGCATCCACCGCGACGTCGAACGCTTCCAAATCCGGAACCGCTTCAATCGGGACAACCTGCTCATGCCGGTAGCGATCGATGATGAGGTTCCGCGCCGTGCGGAATACGAAGGCTTTTGTTTGCTCGGGAATGTGCTCGCGCGCGGCCTCGCAGACATGCTCGTACACATCCTGCCGGATGTCGGCGATGTCGGCCCTGTTGTGCCAGTTGTTCGACAGAAATTGCATCAGCACCGATTCCAGCGGCAAAACCTCACGCACAAACCAAGCCTCCACGTCGGCCGCGCTCACGACCACGCTGAAGCGACGCACATCGGCGCCCTCGAAATTCTCGTCAAAAGGGTCAGCCATCCCCCTGCCAGCCTTTTGCCTTCCAGAGGTTCACCGTCAGTCCACATCAGGGCTAACGGCCGACACACCCAAAACTAAACCTTGGGGGCATGGGGGCGATGCGAATTTGTGATGTGAAGCGATCTTTTGCGTCTGCACATTCGCAGACGCACACTCGATTGAGCGGTTTTTTTGAATGCTACGGCGCGGAGCCGAATTATGGTGCTAACCAGCTAATATCACTAGGATTATTCGAATAGGGAAAATATATGTACCAACAAAAATACCAACATTCCGGCGTGACGCAGTGCCATTGAAAAAAAGGCGGCGACCTGCGCCGCCGCCCTAAAATTACGAGCGAGCCGGAGGGGCTCGCCCGGACCTGCAAATATCCTAATCCCCTATCCCGACGCTGACATTGAGGAACGGGCCATTGAAACTGCGGTTCTCCGATTTGCGCGTGTCGAAGCCGCCATCGATGGCATTGAAGAAGAAGTCGGCGCGATACCCGGCGCTGACCTTCACATCCTGGAAGCGATAGGAGAGCCCCGCGAAGCCTCCGAGATTGGGCACCACGACATTGCGGATGCGGTCCACCGAATTGGCCGGATAGTGATATGCGCTGGAATTGTAGCACTCTATGCCATTGTAGCACGTGTGATAGGTCGATGTGGTCTGGCGATGGATTCGCGTCTTCTGCCGGCCGAACAGCAGGGCCGCATTCATGCCCCAATCGAGCGAGATCTCGCCGTTCTGCGCATTCCCTGCAACCGGCGACGACGCATTCCATGAAATGGAAGGGCCTAACCCGCGGAACTCGCGAAAGCCATGCGCGGATGCAGAAAGATCGTGCCACTTCTGATCGTAATAAGGATGGGGCGAACCGGACAAAGTCACCCAGGTGAAATCCGGATCGCCCTTGATGGTGTCCGTGATCGACGAGCGCAGGTGCGCGAAACGGACGCCCGCGCTCAGCAAGGATTTGCCCTCATGCCCGAACATGCCAAGGCCCACATCCTTGCCCGCCTGAAAGTCCACAATGAGATGGTTTTCGCTGTTTTGCGCGCTGGCGTCGGAGTATCGATGGGCCAATGCAACGTAGCTTCGATAATGGTGAATACGGTGCAGGACCCCGCGGCGCACATATGACTGGTAGTAGGACCAAGCCTTGACCGAAGTGGGCGTGGTCTTTTCGGACGATGATCGGTCGTTGTGCGAGCGGCCATAGCGGACGGCGGCGGAAAATACCCAATCCGTGCCTTCGGGCTGAAAGGTCAGGCTGGCTTCTGCGCCGCTGCTAAAGGGTGCCGGCCGCTCGAGCGAAAGCGGCGAAGAGAAGCCCGCGCCCTCGAGCTGATTTAATATCGAAACCGGATTATAGACCTCGCTCGAATCCTGTACGTGTTCTAATTGCCAGCCGATGCTGACCCAAATCGGCGGGTTGTCGGCATCCGCCGCATTCGCGCAATAGGCCGAGGAGATCAGCGCCGCGGCGGATGCGCCGGTCAGCAGTTTCCAGCGGATGGTGGCGCGGTTGTCGTGTTTGTTGATGCGTTCGCTCATTGTGAAATCCCCCCGGTAAGAGCGCGACTAGTTTTTCCTCCCCTGCTAGAGCGGGGGAGGTGCTGAGCGAGCACTTCTTGTCCGCCGAAGCAGCGATAGCCGCGTAGGCGGACGCGAGCGAAGCGGAGGGGGAGAGGTGATGGTGCAAGCAAGTCTGCGGCGCACACACCCCCTCCGCCTCGCTGCGCTCGGCACCTCCCCCGTAAAACGGGGGAGGAAAAGATTGGTGCGAGCTTTGCTATCTTTCCCATGGCGCTCACCAGTTCTTCGTGATGCGCAGGCCATAGAGCCGCGGATCGGTCGTGAATATGTTGGTCGTTAGCGCGCTGTCGTCCGAATTCAGGAAATCGCCGGTGATCGCCGTCGTGTCGAAGACGTTCTTGACATAGCCGCTGAACTCCCAGCCCTCGCTGTCGAGAACCGTCACGGACAGATTCACGTTCGACCAGGGATGCAGAACGTCATACGGATGGTCGTTGTAAATCCGCGCGAAGGAGCGATCCTGCCAATAGAAGTCGGTATGCAATACGGCCGTCCAGTCTGCATTGACCGGAATACCGTATTGCGCGCCGAACGACACCGTGAAATGCGGCGTGTTCGGAAGCTGATTGCCGCCCACATTGTCGAAGAAGCCCTGACCCTGGTTGGGAAACGCCGAATCGGGAATCACAAACGGAAGCAAAATCGGCTCGAGCGTATGGAAAAACGATCCCGGGCAAATAAAATTCAGATATGCGGAACTACCCCCGTTGTATTGCAGCATTTTGGTCACATAGGACGTTTGCACGACACAATTCGAAGGCAGGAGCAGGAACGGTTTGAGGAGCGTGTAGCCGGCATGTCCCTGCACGCGGTTCATCAGGTCTATGGAATATTGATTGTCGTCCACGCGGCTGCCCTGATAACCGCCGGCGAAATTGAAGCGCAGGCCCGGAAGCGGTTCCCATGTGGCTTGAACCTCACTGCCCCAGATCTTGGCGCCAAAATTCTGGTTCACCGCCGTCCGATCGACGATCTGCGAAATCTGATAATCCTTGTAATCGTAGAAGAATACATCGCCGTTCAGCGTCATGCTGCCGTCCAGCAGCGTGTTCTTGGTGCCCAGTTCATAGGCGTTGACGAATTCCGGCTTGAATGTTTGCGGATAGGACAGCGTTTCAACGAAGGGTTGCTCGCCAAGAGCAATTGGTTGCGTGCTGTATCCGATACCCGGCGGGTTGGCGCCGCCGCCTTTGTAGCCGCGGGAATAGGATGTGTAAAACATCGACTGGTCGGTGAAATCGAACTTCGGCGACCATTCGGCGACGAAGCGGCCGGTGAACTCGCCCCAATTCTGCTTGATATCGGGCAGCGCCGGATAACCTCTGTCCACGGTACCGCCAGCATCTTGATTAGTCGAAAGCAGTGTCTGGCTCGGCACCGGCGTGAAGCGCTTGCTGTCATCCGTAAAACGAAGGCCGGCTGTGAGCTTCACATCCGGTTCAAGCTGATAATAAACCTCGCCGAAGCTCGCCCAGGAATCCAACGTATAGGGATTGTCGCTGCGGAAATAATTGTGGCCCTGTCCGTTGATCTTGTCGAGCGGATTGGGATCGATATAGATGCAGCCTTCCGTGTTGGGCCCGCCGATGGGAAGAGGATTGTCGAGATTGGCCAAGCCAAGGTCGCGTGAGCATTTCGTGATATCGGCACTGCCGTTTCCGATGACTGAGTACATTTCGGACAGCGCCGTGATGACGTTGAACAGGACGTAATAATTTTCCACCGTCCGGTAGTGCAGATAATTCGCGCCGAAGCTGAAGTTCAGCGGGCCATCGTAATTCGAGGCCAGACGCAGCTCCTGCGAGAATTGCCAGCTTTTCGCCTCCGAAATGTCGAAACCGGCGACACTGTCGGAACAACCGAGCTGCGGATCGCAGAAAATGCCGCCCGGGCTCACGTCCGGGGGGTATACGCCGCCGAGGGATTGGGAATATCCGCAGCAAAGCTGCAAGCCCGTGCTCGAATTGATTACGGGCACCGTATTGAAGCGATTATAGTCCTGCGTCGAATAATAGGTGTCCTTGTTGTAGCCGGTTTGCGAGGTCAGCGTCAGCCGCGGCG
>Ga0335085_10004957_pt1 | contig 21742 bp, 24 predicted proteins | sample Lox_Sample_45_FD_206712 | JGI IMG/M metagenome (GOLD analysis project Ga0335085, IMG submission 206712) | Soil microbial communities from Loxahatchee National Wildlife Refuge, Florida, United States - Lox_Sample_4.5 | ecosystem: Environmental > Terrestrial > Soil > Wetlands | place: USA...
GAAAACCGAAGGATGTGGACATCTTCGGCGATGTCGATCCGAAGCGCGTTCGCTGGGATGTGTTCTGGCACGAATCCCTCGAATCCTGGTGGCCGCCGGGCACCGAACGCATGGCGACCCTGGACGAGCTGTACACGATCAAATTATCCCATGCGTACTGGGAGCTGCCGAACGGTTCGTGGAACAAGCATATGTACGACCTGGTGGTGTTGCGGCAGGCCGGAGCGAAAGTGATCCAGCCTCTGCACGACGCTCTCTACAGGGTCTGGGAGCAACACCACGGGGCGAAGAAGGTGGATCTGAACATGGACTCCACCGCGTTCTTCACCGACGCCGTGCGGCGCGTGTGGGACCACGACAGCGTCCATGTCAGTGTGGCGTATGGGGAGCAGCCGATGTACGAGGGGTTGCGCCGCGAGGGCGAGGATGTCGGGATGGACATGGCGAAGGTGAAGGCTCTTCCGGAGGAGGACATCGTCAAACTCTTCCGCGAAGAGGTCTATGCCACGGCGCTGGAGCGCAGGATTATTCCGGGTGAGTACACCTACCCGGCACGAGCGGCCTATTACTGGGCGTTGCGGCGCACCATCACCTCCCTGACCAAGGGCTGGTCGGCGCAATTCATCGCCGAGCGCTATGAGGTCTTCCGCATTTCTGACATGGATTATGTGGAACGCCATCGTGAGCGAGCCCATCTTCTGGTACCATACGGGGAAGCGCAGAAATCCGCCACGTGATCTCCGAAAAATAGAACCGGGAGAAACCGGGGAAACAGTGAGAAACCCAGGGAATCGGCGGGAAATCCCGATAAACCCGTGATCACGGAGGAACACATGACCGCGCGACATGGATGCAATTACGTGAAGATTCGGGTATCGGCATGGAAAGAAGAGGGAGAATGACGATAATAGACGTGGACCTCGTCGTGATGGCACGATTCCTGAGGGATTCCGCGCCGGCTTGGAGGGGACATGGCTGGTACGGGTGGTACAACACCCGTAATGATCCGGACATCTGGTTGCCACGGGAGATCGGCACGGGCACCGTGCAACTGGTGGCACTGGATACCAACACCGTGGAGGACCCCGCCAGCGAATTCAGGGAATGGTCGGATATCATGCTGGTGTTCCGCTGGGATCGCCCGGATGCCGATCCGGTGTATTTGCGCAAGATCGGCCGCTATGATAGCTTCGGCTGCTCGGATTGGTCGAAATTCGAGTTGACCGAGGTTCTTCCCTGGGAAAAGACGGTGATCCGTTATGCGACGACTCGGGAATGGGAAGCGAGCGAAGCCGCCGAGAGCCGTGTGCGTTCCCAGCGGGAGGAGGCGACAGCAGCCTACCTCGAGAACAAACGCCGTGAGGCGTTGCCGGAGTACCTGGACCCCCGTGCCGTGGAAGTTCTTCTGGCTGCGATGGACGACGAGGACGACGAAGATGTCGAGGAACGCTCCCGGGAACCGTATTGGGGCAATCTGGCGTGGGAGTTCAGCAGTGAGCCGCGAGCGGTGCCCGGGCTCGGTGATGTCACGAGTGTGACTTTCCATGGCGGCGAAGGTCAAGGAGATTATGCCGAGGTGGTGCTGAAGGTTGTCTTCCTCGACGGTGTGTGCCGGGCGACCGAGGCATACTACCGTAAACAGGGCTCCTACGCTTCGTTCGACGGATTCTACTGGGATGGCGATTTCGAGCGCGTGGAGCCGAGGCAGAAGACGATCACGGTGTACGAGAAGACACCGTCGACCGAAGGTTGAGAAGCGGAGCCGATCGATATGCTTACGTCCGGCTACGTGAATTCCACGATAGCGCACGCGAATGGGACAAATGTCGGGAAAGGGAGATAATATGACGGATGAGAAAAACGTAATGGACGAGGAGGGCGTAATGAGACCATCTGCGCGCTATGGTGAACTCTACGACCTGTCGCCCAATCTGCTCTATAAAACATTCTATGAATTGTCGCATGAGAACACGTGGAGTGGCTGGAAGGACTATGCGACTTCCTCGCGTGGCCAACGCGGGATTCCGGTGAAGATCGACGAATTAGGGGCCGTCACCGTGACCGTAGAAGTGCCGGCTACTCCGGGGAGTGGATGTGTGGACACATCCACCCTCCTGTTCTGCGTGAAGAATGGCACCGGGGATGCAGAACGATGGTACAGCATGACCGGGCTCATGGACTCCTACGGCGAGACACGTTGGCGTGGGAGGTTCATCGAGGTGCGCCCCGTGCGGAAGGAGATCACGGTGTACGAGCCGGTATGATATACGTCGGAAAGGACAACGCGTAGTTCGTGGTGTGAATCGGGAACACTGTGCACCGGCAACAAACCGTACGGTTGGAGTTTATAATGGGGAATGGAAGAGGTATTGTGCCCCCCGAACACGAACGTTATGCTTTTGTTATGCACAACACGCTGATGGGTTCCCTGGTAGCCGCTCTCGCCGCCCGCCGATTGACCACGTTGGTGGTGGAGGATCGGATCACCGAGACCCTGAGAAACGCGTGGTGGAAACGGTTTCCGGCCGACGAGACCACTCTCGGGTACCTCCCGACGTGTCGCAGTTGCAGCTCGATCTGGGCGGCAGCGGCGGTGGTGGCTCTCGGATGTGCGGCGAATGTTCCGAGAGGAGGCAACCGTGTTCTGGGGCGTTCCCGCAGGGGAAGCGTGGCAATTGTTGGGCGTATTCTGTCGCAGTCATCTGGAGTATGTCTGGCGGTCCTGGCGCTGAGTGAGATCGTGCAGTGGGCTGATCAGAGATATGATATCGGAGAACGCTCCCATACTCTCGGTGCGGAGGTGTCCATGTCCGGGGGGCAGCGCCCATTCCTCCCTCTCGGCACCGTACAGGATGCCGGCACGATACGGGATTGGATGGGACCACCGGAGCACTTCGATCCTGCCTGATCGTACACGAAAGGAGAGCGCAAGATGTCTTGTGCTCTCCTTTCGTGGTATACTGGTACTTCAACCGAGACAGAATGGAGAGTGTATGGGTAACCAGGACATCGATTTCACCCGACGCCTGCAATTGCGAAACATACTGAATGAGCATCTCACCACGGAGATGCCCGAAGTCGACCTTGTCACCATTGCCTTGGCACTCACTCGCATCATGACCGACAACCGTCTGGAGCTGCTCGCAGTTACCCCTCCGAACCTGGAGGGAAGGTACGGAACCGATTCCCCGTTGTATACCCGAGTCCAAGACAACGGACAGGCCGGAAAACCTATCCCATTCGAAGGCCCGAATGGTGAATGCGGCGTCACCACCGAGGTATTGAATGCTCCGTTTTACGTGGAGGTACCTGCGATTAATGCGAGGTTATCGCCGCGCGCAGCGATGAACTTGGCACAATCTCTGATTTCGGCGGTACATGCGGGATGCCGAGCCCACCTGCTCGACATCCCGGTTCCGGAGGTATGTTCCCACGAATAGAAGAAAAATAGGCGCATGAAAAATAATGATGCCCGTCCGTGAATGCCATTCACGGACGGGATTTATTGTTCCATTCCTACCGGTATAAATCGACCACGAATGGATATTTATTAAGGGACGAATATTTATTTTCCGTGGTTTCTTCGAGTTATTGTGTTGCTCATTCCGCAGGCATTGGTACGATTTCAGCCACTATAAATCGTGTCGATGCCGTGGAAAGGTCATGCCGAAGTGACGTACACCAATTTAGATCTGGTGGAAGAATTCGAGTTGGGTAATGGGGAAAAGGGACTCAGAGCATCGAAGGATATTGTGCACGGCACGGTGGTCGGGGTGTTCGGAGGGAATGTGAAGCCGTACCCCCTCGTGGACGGCAGACTGGCGGACCCCGGACTGCACCGGATACTCGTGCAACTCCGATTGGAGGGGGATGTACTGTACGGGATGGATACCGGATCGGAACTCCATGGCATCGATTACGTCAATCACTCATGTACACCCAATATCGGAGTGAGCAATCAGATCATCCTGACCGCATCGAGAGATATCCCTGCGGGGGAAGAGCTGGTGACCGATTATCGTGAATGGGATCTTGTTCTCGAGGGGCTGCACTGCTGGTGCTCTTCCGGGTACTGTGTGATCTGACGTACTATACGGTCTGACCCGTCCGAATGGAACGGCCACCGTCGCCTCCCGGAATATAACCGGGATTCCTGCGACGATGGCCGAAAGTTCTATTTATCGGACCCAGGTGTCAGATCGGACGGAAACACCGACGCCGCAATTTCGTTGATCGACTCCCGGTCGTAATCATCGCTGTCACCGAGTGGGGATTGGGTGAAGATGACGGAGATCACGGTGCCGGAAGGTCCGAGCACATCGGTGCTGTTGTGGATATACCGTCCGTCCTCGCTCTGCATCCACCCCTGCTTGACTCCCTGCACGATATGGCCCGGGGTTCCTGTTCGGGCACATCCGTCAACTGCGTGAGGTACTCCGAAGCATTGGTCGTATCCGTCGGTGCCGTGGGTGGTGTACTGCCGTATGTTATTCAGAATGAAATCACGGCCTGCGGAGGGTAAGCCTCCATTGCCGCGCAACAGTTGGTCATAGTAGCGAACCATATCCGCCGGGCTCACCAATGTGTCGAACCAGCGGTCCTCGGCCGAAGCGTCGCCGAGTTGATAGCGATGGATGACATCGGTCACCATTGGAGAGCCGCCGAAGCGCGTCCAGAAGTCCTGGGCTGCGGTGTCGTCGCTGGATTGAAGCATGATCGACATCTCCTGCCTGTCGGCGGCAGAGAGAACGAATTCGCCCTTGCTCTCCCGGTAGAGCAGATTGTCGGCGATGAACAGCTTCACCACGGATGCCGTCTGCACGGCGTGGCGTGCGTCGGCTCCGCTGAAGCGTCCCGTGGTCCGGTCCAGGTACGCGATTTCGGTGGTCGTACCCCGTTGATCTGCCAGGATTTTGGCCGAGTCGATGCGGTTCTGCACGGTGACGATGGAACTGGCTGTGGCGTGGGTGGAGGACAATGCGGCACTCAGGGTGACCGCGATCGTGGCTATGACACGTCGAAAATTCACAAGCGAACCTTTCCGGGGGACTTGGGGGTGTTCGGAGAAGTGAACACCGCCAAGTCTCACGGTCCTTCCTGGTATTGTCAATCTACGGGATCAGTCGTATCCAGGTCGTCTGTGCCCTCGACGGTGAACGTCTTCGGCTCCTTACTGCGTTGGCGGGAGATGTTGTGCAGGACAAACTTCCATACCTGCATCATATCTTCCGGGGTGTGCTCCGAGGGCAGCCGGGCGGTCATCAGCATCTGGACTGTCTGAACCCGTTCCACCGCCTTCTGCGGCACGCGCCTATTGCGTATCCATTCCAGCACGGTGTGCTCTCCGACCTCGAATGCCTGCCCCAGAAGGGGGGCGGGAACACCGAGGTCCTCATGCATTCTCCGAAGGATCTCGGGAGCGATCTCGCGCCGGAGACGCCGTCGGGCCAGTGCGCACGCTTGACAGAACCGAGGTTTGTGCTCGGTTTGCTCATCCGGATGATGAGTCCAGAATTTGGAGCACTGCTTGCATTGCACCTTTTCCCCTGCCGACTTCGTCCGACACGTCGGGCAGTCGACTTTCGCTGTGATCACCGCCGACTCCCACCGGGTATCACAGGTCCGGCAAATCCATTGGGCGATGTAAGTTGACCTGGCCCCTACATCCTCGGTGGTGTAGGGGTTGTCCGGTGCCCATTGCGCGGCCAGTGTCGGTTTCACTTCTTTCAGGCTGTTGGCCGGTGTCGGTTTGGTCGGGGTGTGCGTCCCATCCGCTTTGCGTTTCCGCGACGGGGAGCAGATCCGGCAGGCATTGCCCCGGTATACCCGGGCCGCGACGGACGCCTGCCAGGTGTGCCCCGCACGACACCGCCAACCAACCCTGCGTTCGCTGCCGATGGGAAGGGAATCGGGGCCACCGAAGGTGGAATTCGCCTCGCCGTCCCATTCGCTCGCGATATCCGGGTACTTCTCGGACAGTTTTATCCTGTCACGTTGGTAACGAGGTGGTGGCATGCGGGTCTCCTGGGAGGGGTAGGGTCAGTTGGGCACCGGAAAGTTGTCGAAGGTCAAACCCCCGTGGGGCAGCACGAGACGTTCCAGTGTATTCCCTTTGCGCCAGTGGTTCCACGAGGAGATGTAGTAGAACACCAGTTCCCGATCCGTGAGGCTGGCAGCACCACGGCTGCTGCGCAGGTGCATCAGCCGGTCACGGAGGGTGAGAACGGGGTCGCCGGGCTGGAGATTGGCCCCGGTGATCAGCCCTCGGGCGAAATCGTCGGCGGCGAGGGCGTCGACTTCACGCAGTCCGATCAGCACTCCCAGGCCGGGCGACGGCTTTGTCGGGATACGGGACGCGCCCATGCCGATGTACCGGGTGAGATTGGACAGGACCTCGGGGTTTTCCCGTACCCACTCCACCAGCTCGTTGTTATAGAATGCCCCGTGCACCCCGGCGAAGAGGTGTCCCTGTGTCCACTTGCGGTAGAGACGGATCGCACCGGTCGCGAGCCGGTTGTTCCCGGTGTCGATGCCGTGCAGGGACAGCTGGTCGCTGCCGCGCCGCAGCAGAGGTTGATCCATCGTGTCCTGGGCCTCGTCCGGAATGCCCCAGCTGACCTCGATGGTGACGGAAAGTCCGGAACCTTCGGTGAGCTTGATGGCGTTCAGGCGCTGCTGACCGTCCAGGAGTCGCCCTGTACGCGAGAACTTGATGGCCTCTCCGTTGGTGCTCCAGTGGCCTGCGCGCATCAACCGGTTGTAATCCCTGATGCGACGCGGACGTTCGGGACGGTTGGAAATGTTGAATTCCAACCACCTGGTTGCCAGCTCGGCGTCGATGGAGACATCGTGCGTGAGGCGCAGAGGGAAAACCACCGTCTGGCCGGGGATGCCGTCCTCCGGGAACCAGGGCAGCTCCGGGGAATTCTTGTCCCACGGCGCGGTCTGCGCCCAGGCGAGGGCTTCGGGGGTGAGCACTCCGGAATCGTCCGGGGTGTAGAGTCCGGATGCGTTGGCCGAGAAGGCGGCCGGAGTTTTCGTGGTATTGGGGGTCATCTCGTTTCCTTCGTGTGGGGGTGTGTAACGGACTGTCGGTGGGGGAATAGCCATCAGATAGCACCGAATGGGGCTCGCGGCATTTCCGGGCTCTCGACGGGGGAAATACCGGGGGGATCTGTACGGTCGCGTACCCCCGTCTTCTTTTCGGAATCCCGTTCCTGTCTGAGAGGATTGAGGAGAGGTTCGGCGTCCTTGACGGCGGAGTTCAGGGTACGCCGTATTTCGTCGAGGAGGACGATCTGGCGCAGAATATCCGGACCGTAGTAGGTGACGATCGTGTCGGCGTTCGTCAGAAGCTTCTTGCGGTCGGACCCTACAATTGCCTTATGCAGTAATTGGACGGCTTTGGACAAAGCGGGGACATTTCGTGCGAAGATCGACACCTGGGTCCTGCTGGAACCGTTCGGTGATTTTTGCGCGGCGAATCTGGGTTCGGACTCGGTGGTCACACAGCCCTCCCCGCTCGGAGGGGATGATCAGGGGCTGACATATCTGTTTTCAGTGTCCTTTCGTGCGGAGATGCCGGGAGAGCACTGCGCTCATGCCGAGGATGCCGGTCGCCCACACTCCCTCACAGAGGGAACTCCAGGAGGGGTGTGGTGTATACCAGTAGAACCCCAGGAGCCCCAGCGTAGACCCGGAGAGGGCCAATGAAAGGGGATGGAGGAGAAGATCCGAGGGTCTGCTGCTCTTATCCAAGATACCGTACCTCGATTCCGTTCTGTCCAAGGGGTTCGGGATCGAGCATAGCACAACGATGACGGGAAAGAAAAGTTCCGGGAGAAATTTATACCCGAAATCCCCGTTTGGGCTGGTCACGGCCACTGGGAGAGGACTACCATGGGTATCCGGCCACCGGTATCACGCGTGTACCGGAACGGAGGGGAGCAACGAGATGGGATACGGAGGAGTGGGTATGGAGAGTAACGAGTCCCCAGGAATGAGCATGAGGGAAGAGATAGCGCAACCATGCCGGGTACCTGCCACAGGTACAACGCCTCCCACAGGTACGCCGGCCGTAGAAGAGGCGTACTCCGAGATCGTCGGCTTCTCCCTCACCGAACACGAGGACTCCGATGCACTGCGGGAGCATCCGGAGATACGGCAGACCATTCGTCGGGTTCAAACATTGATGCAGGCCCTCGGGGAACTTGCCGGTGCTGTGGTGGACACTTCCGACGAAGCAAGGGGGAGTACAGAAGTTCCCGGCACCGCTTCTCCGGTATCGGCCACGATTCCGGTGGTACACGAAGCGCTGGCGGTTCCTCTCACGGCACAGATACGGACCCTCGCCCAGATCTTCGCCGATGCCCGCCACCGGCACGCCTACCACCGGGTTGCCTGGGCGCAGATGGAGAAGGCCGAACGCGACGAGATCGCCGCCGGTATCAGAGGGCTCATAGAAGAGGGGTATTGCGTGGTTCCGCAGGAGATGGTGTCCTCGTATCGCGCCCTGTCCCGTCATCTTCGCGGTGAGGACAGTACGCGGTGAGGACAGTACGCGGTGAGGACAGTATATGAGCAGGTGGAAGGCCGGTTTCGACGTGACGGAGCAATCGTGTTGCATTCCCCGGAAGGCCCGTGATACGGTGTACCTCGTGAATAGAGAGAAACTCCGGCCCTGGGTATTACTCGCTATCGGCCTGGGACTGTCGATGGGACGCGAAGTGGCGTTCACCGAGTTCCACAAGGAAATAAGGAGCCGCAGGGAAATGAAAGCTTGCGGGGGTAAGCCGGAAAAAGAAGATTGACAGGCTCCCCACTTTTCCGCTAGAGTAGGGAACGAACACCGAGGCGGAAAACATTCGGAAAAGAGCTTGACCGGATGGGGAACGCCTGATATACTGAACAAGTACCAACCCGTAAAGCCTCCGTCACGTGACCACGTGACGGGAACAATAAAAGGAGAAAGTCAGAGATGAACTTCATCGCCGACCCCATTGGCTTCATCGCTCAGCTGTTCGACATCTCGGGCCACAACACCGGCTCGTCCACCGGCTCCGCGAGCCATCACCACTAGGATCGTTCCGAGAAACCGGGGCGATTCGCAGGAACCGCCCCGGTTCTCTTTTGGTCCCATAGTCTAGTGACCCAGGACGCCGCACTTTCACTGCGGAGATCGCGGGTTTGAATCCCGCTGGGACTACACCGTTCACCTTTACGGGGGTGGACATGTTCATTGACTAATTCCATAGTGTGAGCCAATAGGCCCGTAACTCAGGGGATAGAGTGTCTTCCTCCTAAGGAGAATGTCGCCGGTTCGAATCCGGTCGGGCCTACCAACGTAGATATGCTGTAGATATGCTGTAGTCGTTATTAACGGGCTTCCTACCGTATCGAGCCCCCATAGTGGCATGGGTGAAAACACTTCGCTGATATCGAAGAGTGCCGGGTCCGAGTCCCGGTGGGGGTACGGTTGACTCTACCGTAAAATGGGTATGGTTACATCATGTGGTATGGTGGTACCCAAACGAAGGGAATACCATGGTCGTCCTCGGTGTGATTCTACTCCTGCTCGGATTCTTCCTGGCCGTCCATATACTGTGGATCGTGGGAGTGATTCTTCTGGTCGCGGGTGCGGTTGCCGCGCTGCTGGGAGGGTTCGGCTACCCGATCGCGGGGCGTCGGCATTATTGGTAACAATTAATAAAAATTATCCGGGACCGTAGCTCAGGTGGTAGTCAGCGTTCGGTTGAAGCCCGAAAGGTCGCGAGTTCGACTCTCGCCGGTCCCACCAGGTCGTAGAATCCGCTGTCCAATAGCGTGTCATGCTGATGAATCGACCATTTGGTACCGTAATTCTCACAAGGAGAATGTCTGGTATGCTCCAGATCCTGGGGAGGTGCAGGTGCGATTCCTGCCGGTACCACTATTTGTTACCATCCGGGACGTTGCCCGAGCGGCCGAAAGGGGCGACCTGTAAAGTCGTTATATACACGTAGGTTCGAATCCTACACGTCCCACCGCTAGATCCCGGGCTCCTGTAGCTCAACCAGGTGAGAGCACAAATCTTATAAATTTGCGGTTTCGGGTTCAAATCCCGACAGGAGTACATGATTGTTGAATAACAATCACTCTATTGAGTGATTGAGGATATTAACATTTATTGAGAATATTAACACACATATAATCGTATCCGAAAAGTCTCCGTGAAAAATCGGAGATCAGTGCCCTGTAGAGCAGTTAGGTAGCTCGGCGTCCTCATAAGTCGCAGGTCCTTGGTTCGAATCCAAGCAGGGCCACTAAAAATGCACGATTTTCGGGCATTTAGGTAATAGGATGCCAGCGTAGCTCATCGGTAGAGCGCCCCACTCATAACGGGGAGGTAGCGGGGCCGGCACCCGCCGTTGGCACGTTTTTCGAAGATTGTACCCCTGATATGTTATGTCCATATGCTCGTAGCTCAATTCGGTAGAGCGGCCGTCTCCAAAGCGGCTGGTTGCAGGTTCAAGTCCTGTCGAGCATGCGAAAATGACCAGACCTCCGGAGAAGCCGGAGGATTACGAAAGTGCGGTAGGGGCTGCTGGTGCTGTAGCTACCGTCCACGACGACATCACGTGGTAGTTTGATGTCTTTGATGGTTAATTTATGCCCCTGTAGCTCAATTGGCTAGAGCAGCTGACTTTAAGAAAATGGAGCGCTCTCGTAGAAATACGAGAGATGAAGATGACTGTATGCTGGGACACCCTGAGAGCCGCACGTACTCGAAAGAGTAAAAATCGCTGCGGATTGGGTAATCAGCAGGCAACCCGGAAGGGAAGCCCTCAGAGGCCATACGTCATCTACCTGACCGGCGAGGCCGAAGGTAAAGAGATGGTCCAGACCGCAACGAGTATTTTCGGCCGGTGAAAGTCGGTGCGGTAGGTTAATCAGCGGGTTGGGGGTTCGAGTCCCCCTGGGGGTACATGAGGAAAAGACAATCGAAAACAAGGAAAATTGCGTACTCGGGATTAACGGTCCTGGTGTTGGCATTCGGATCTTCCCTGGTCAGCACGTCGATCGGGTCCGCTCAACCTTACACCACTCATGAAGGCGACGATTGCCCTTACTGGGGTGCGGGACAGCGCGCGAACTTCTCCACCTACGGATACTGGTCCAATGGGAGAATGGGAGAATTGAGATGCGAAAACGGCAAATGGCGTCGCTATTGGCCGCTTGCCGAGGCGTCCGCTCCGCGAAGCTAGAGCGGAGACGAAACGGTTTGGATGGTAATCAGGATGAGAAAATCATGTGACAATCATGAGTTACTATGATTGAGGATCACAATCACCCTCCGCGCTGAAATTGGTGGGCACCGCCGACGGCGAGGCAGCGTAACTGGAAATTACGTGGCAGGTTCACGCCTGGATGTTCGACCCATCTGCCCACCGCAATCCATGAAACGTAGCGCGCGTACCCCGTCCTTCAGGACGGGGGCAGCGCATCAATTCTGCGTTCAGTGGGTTGGACGCTGCCATTCCGCGATATATCGCCGCAGGACGTGCGGTGTCAGCCTGTGGAGACCTTGGGGTTGCCCGGTCTGTGAAGCAGGAACCGCTAGCTCATGCGAGCTAGGAATCTTCGGCCGTCAGGCCGGAGAGGATGTCAAGACTGGATCTCCGTAGAAGCCGGGGAGTCTCGAAATGGCCGCGAGGGCTGCCAGTGCCCGGAACGGTGTATGCTGGACATCGCATGCGAATCAGATGTCTTCGTGTCGGCGTCACGCGAGCATTTGACGCCATGATATTTTTATTCAGGGCTCATAGCTCAGCGGGAGAGCGCCTGTTCGGCGAACAGGAGGTCCGGGGATCGTGTCCCCGTGGGTCCACTTTGGGGGTATCGTCCAGTGGTAGCGACATCTCGCTTGCAACGAGAAAACCGGAGTTCGATTCTCCGTACCTCCACCTCACCGTACAGATAGCATGATAATATTTGTTCGTGGGAACAAAACGTGGAGAAGGCAAGAAAGTAGTTTGTGTGGTCTGCGGCAGCACTTTTACCGCGCAGGGCGGCAGACGAACATGCAGTAATATGTGTAAAAATGTCCTTCGAGAACGAGATTTTCCTCTAGTTCCAGAACATCCATGTGCCAATGCAGACTGCCCTGCTATTATCCCAAGCCGCCGAAGTCGCCGGACGAAAAGATTTTGTTCGAAGAAATGCGCTTCTCGCCAGCGGAACAAGGACAAAAAGGTAACGTTTCGTGTAAAAGAAGATGGGTATGTTACAGTTAGTGGGGGTAATTCTAAGGAACACCCAGCATACCCAGGCACTGGTCGTCATTTTTACTATCATGTTATGGTGGCATATGACAGATATGGGATGGGTCCTCACACGTGTTTCTGGTGTAAGTGTCGGATTGATTGGCTCTTCAAACAGAAACAAGTAGCGGGCGCAGTTAAAAAGATAGCCGTTGACCATCTCGATTGGAACACCCAGAACAATTCATCGGATAATCTAGTTTTGAGTTGCTTTAAATGCAATATTAACCGTATGCACGATAATTTATCATCAAGCGATTTCGTACCCCGTGGAGAAGAGGTTTGGTCTGCCAAATTGGCAGAAGATGATGTGGTGATGATAAGGGAACGACTAGCATCTGGAGAACACGGGTCCAGCTTGGCAGTCGAGTACAACGTGTGTAAGGATACGATTTACAAACTAGCACGTAAAGAAACATGGAAGCACGTATAATTCAAGGTCCCGTATCCCAGCGGCTAAGGAGCCTCCCCCACACGGAGGAAATCGAGTGTTCGAGTCACTCCGGGACTACGCAGGAAAATGATCCGGTAGCGCAGCCGGTACGCGCGCCATCATGACGCGATGGAGGTCGCCGGTTCGATCCCGGCTCGGATCACGCAACACACGAAGGATGATCCACATGCAGTATGCCAGAGATTATCCATTTCGGGTGGTGACCAATCGGAAGTGGCTTTCCGCCTATCTCGGTGGAATCCACGACTGGGGCACCGATATCGACCCCGATACCGCGTTGCAGACCTACTGGCGGGCATCTGGTCAATGGATGGCCCGTGCCTTGCGTACCGGGGTGGATATCCCGGTGACCTCTTGTGGTCCGTACTGGCTGGAGCGTCTGCCGTGGAAATACCGGCCGTGGCACGTGGAGGTGGTGCCGATCGAGGATGTCAAGTGCACCTTATTTCGCCGGTTGGACGGGGAGGCGCACACTGGGGCTGGGATGGTAGTTTGTTCCTGAAACTCCCCGAGGCCAAGGGCGGTTTCGAAGCACAGGCTTTTCATGGGTCGCCGTTCTACATCGACAAGACTCTGGAACAATTTCATCTGCCTCCAGGAGTGCTCATCCAGCTGGCACCGGAGGTGCGTTTCGTCACCGAAACGCGGTTCTTCGTCGCCTACGGCTGCATCACCGCGTACGGTCCATACCGAATCAATGGGGTGATATGGGAATCGGAGGGCTGGGCCGAACAGCGTGATGGGCTACACGACGCGGAGGTGCAGCGGATGTGCTCCTTCGTCGAGGAGATGTTGGCCGATCCGCAGGTCGATGTCGCGCCGGGCTGCACGATCGATGTCGGAATCCTGGAGGATGGCACTCTCGCCGTGGTGGAAGCCAATGCGGCATGGTCCAGCGGTCCCTACGATTGTGACCCGGCCGGTGTCCGTGCCGCTGTGAAGGCGTCCTACGACTTCGGGGGCGACTATCTTGAATGGCGGTGGAAGTACCCTGTGATTCATGAGCAGGTGCGTCCGCTCAAGATTTGTGTGGCAATCATGGGCTACTATGATTGAGGATCACAATGATGAGAAAAATTATGCAGCAATCATGGGTTGTTATAGTTGAGGATCACCAACGGGGTGTAGCTCAGTTTGTGTAGAGCATCCGCCCTGGGAGCGGAGGGTCGCAGGTTCAATTCCTGTCACCCCGACCGATTTTAAGGAACGCAATAGTGATATTGCGTTCCCTGGTAGCCGTAGCTCAGCTGGAAGAGCACCGGGTTGTGGTCCCGGTTGTCGCGGGTTCGAGCCCCGTCGGTTACCCTGCTCCGGCATCTCTTCGCGGGGAATGCCGGAACTCACCAGGTGTAGGGAAGTTTGGACCATCCCGTCAACTTCGGGGGTTGAAGAACGCCAGTTCGAATCTGGCCACCTGGACAGGAAATTGATAGTATTGAAATGGGAAAGGAGGAGGAATGGCGGATGAATTACACCCTCGGGAGGTCGTGGATCACATGGCCGACGAGTCAAAACGATTGGGCAGAGCAATGAGGGAAGCTGCTGCGGCCCTCCTGCTGACCAGACGGAACCGTGACCGCGACGAGGCAGAACGTCGTGTCGTGGTCACAAAAGAACGTGTCAGACAGGAAAAAGAACGTGCCTCCAGTGAATTTCGCCGGGAACGGGCGGAAAGGGCAGCTGAACGCGATCGACTCTTCAAGGAGAAGATGCAACGCGGTCTCCAGGCTGCCGGCAGATACAGCCAAATGACGGAACGCTCGGTCCACGAACACGATCGCACGCTCGAACGCGAGCGGCTCGGCCGTGAGCAAGCCGACGTCGGCATGATGGCGGCGGGCTTGGCCACCGAGCACGCCGTGATGGAGCGCGAGCGGGGCGACGAGGCGACACCGGGAATGATGGGACGCCCAGCCATGGAGTTCGACTCCCCCGAGCGCCGCATGGCACTCGCGCTGGAGCTGGCCGAACTCGGTGTGGCACCTGAACTTATCGAGGTCCGGATGCTGTCCGAGATGGCCCAGGGTCGCCCGCTGATCGACGCCGCGCGCGAGCCGATCGTCAACACGCCGAGAGTGACCCCGGTCCGGGAGGTCAACGAGGGGCGCGAGCGCCACCGGGAGCGATAAACACATTTAGTTCGTATGCCTCCGTAGCTGAGTGGTTGTAGCACCGGACTCTTAATCCGGGGAAGTCGGTTCGATCCCGACCGGAGGTACGTAATACCAGAAGATACACGGCATGACTTGTCGCAGGGGTGTGTGGAGGAAATATTCAGCGGACTGTGGCACAGTTTGGCAGCGCGTCCGGCTGGGGGCCGGAAGGTCGTGGTTTCGAATACCACCAGTCCGACTTTGAAGGTAAACAGATAAAAATTAGTCATTAAGTACAAATTATGTCTGATTTCCTCGTCCTCAGGTTGACACTGCGTTCTCCTCTCCGGTACACTGGAGAGGTAAGGATGAAGGAACGTTGAAAAATTAATGCCAAGCATGCTGGCGTGGGGAAGTTGGCCTATCCCGCCTCTCTGTCACAGAGGAGATCGCCGGTCCGAATCCGGTCGTCAGCGCTTATTTTTACCTACTTTAGGTATTGCTTTGCCCACGTAGCACAGCCTGGATGGTGCAGCGGAATACGAATCCGTTGGTCGGAGGTTCAAATCCTTCCGTGGGCACTTATTTTAACGTAATAAATGTGAATATGGTATTATGGTTCCGTGGGCACAAAACGCGGAGAAGGTAGAAAACAAATTTGTATTATCTGTACAAATATATTTACTGCGCAAGGAAAACGGCGGACATGCAGTTCCGAGTGTGCTTTGTTGCATAAACAAAGTAGATTTCCGTCAGTTTCTCCCCACAAATGTGGATTTGACCCTTGTGAGGTAATCCTGCCTGCTACTTCGGAACGAAACCATAGGGTATATTGGTCTAATGAGTGTCATAAAGCTGCAAGAGAGCTTCGAACTTCCAGTAAGGAAGAAGTAAAATATGTAGCACGGACCGGATATGTAGAAGTGATTGGTGGATCTACACGCGCACATCCTGCGGCTAATAGGAAAGGCATTGTGTATGAACACGTGCGCATAGCCTACGATTACTACGGTGAAGGGCCACATAATTGTGAGTACTGTGGCGTAGAAATCCAATGGCTCTTCGGGATAAGACGTTATCGGGAATTGGGTATATACAAGGTAACAGTGCATCATGTTAATTTTGATACCACAGATAACCATATCGATAATTTGAAACTTACCTGTAGTGGTTGTAATTCCAAACGTTTGTCCAAAGGAATGTCTTTCAAAGAAAAGCAGCAAAAGGCGGCTAAAACGACACAGGCGATCCACTGTAAATGCTCTGAATGTGGCCGTGAGTTCGATAATGGTTATAAGTACATTGGACATAAAAGCTACGGAAATTGTCCTAATGGGACGATGATTAAACTGGATACTACAGGTCCCTCATCTTTCCCATAGTAGCAACCAATAATAGCAACATTGCTATTATTTCTATACTTTGGGTGTAGTTTCAGGTATGCTACACTAGTAGACGATGATAGACATGATGACGACAACGCGGAGGTTCCGTTGACCTACTCCGGCTACCTTCCGTCCGATTACGCGCTGATCACCGATCGTCCTGCGGAGCCCGAATCTGGGCGCAAACGGCGATTACGATCCTTGATAGGTCTTCGGGAAGAAATTCTCGACTGGGTTCCCCAGGAACGCCAACGCTACACCCTCATGGGGCTGATCGTCACCTGCACAGCGGGAATGGCGGCATTCTCCATGATCGTCGCCCTGCACATCGGCACCCGGATCAACATTGTGTTCCTGCTGCCCATCGGATTGGCCTGGGGGTGCATGATCGCGGCGATCGACTCCTGGTTGATCTCCAGCACCCATGGCTTGCAGAAGAAGCGGGCCTGGATGTATTTCGTTCCGCGCCTGGTACTCTCCATCATCCTCGGTGCGGTGATTGCCGAACCTGTTGTGCTCCTGGTGTTCTCGCCTTCGATCAATGCCGAGATCGCGGAGTACCAGAAGCGTGAGCTGGACACCTACGAAGCGCATCTTCGGGCATGCAATCCGACCGACGGCAGCATTCCTTCCGATCCCACCTGTACCGGAAGTCTCCTGAGCCTTCCGGAGAATCCGGGATCGATTGCGAAACAGATCGCCGACACCACCGCTCAGCGGGACCAGGCCAAAACCACCTTGGACGCCCTGAACGCGAAGTACGACGACCTGGAGAAATCGGCCCGTGACGAGTGCGCGGGCAGTAGCGGCGAGGGTCTTACCGGACAGGTTGGTATGGGACCGCAATGTATTCAAGACGAACAGATTGCCGATCAGTTCCGGCTGGACAATCATTTGGAGCAGCAACAGCAGGCACTAGACGAACTCAATGCCACTATTGGAACCCTGACCGATTCCATGGCATCGTCGAGAACCAATTACGGTGATTTCGTTTCCGAGGAGATCACCAACCGTGTGGAGCAGATGCGGCACAACCTGTCCCAGCACGGGTTGCCCGACGAATTCGACGCTCTGAGCCGGTTGACCGGCAAACACCCTGCGGTGGGAACGGCCACCTGGGCGTTGCGGGCGTTGCTCATCGCTGTGGATGTCATGCCGGTCCTGACCAAGATGCTGGGGCGCACCACGGCCTATGATGCCCTGTTGTCCGAACACCTGGATGCCAACACCACGGCTTACCGTCGTCGTTTGGACATGCAGGACCGAGCCGACGCCTCCTGGAGCAAGTTGTACATCGCTCGCATCGACCAGACCCATCGAATGACTCTGGCCGATATGGAACGGTGGGAGTACGAGACTTCGGTCCACCGGATGCAGCAGCCCGTACCCGGCAATGAGCCGACCGTTCGAATGGAAACCGAAACCCCGGAAACTCCGACCACCAGGATGCCGGAAACGCCGACCACCAGGATGTATGCCTCGGAGGAAGGCACCGTTCGAGACGGGGGAGATCAGCACACCGTCCCGCTGTTTTCACACTCCACCTCCGGATTTGACTCCGACAGCCCAAAAGTGGATGATATAGGAAGACACAATGGAGACGGAAGCTGGTTGGCAGGAAGCCGATAGCCTAAGACATTTTAATTCTATGAAGGAAGTAAAGGAGTAAACGAGATGGTCCGCCCACCCTTGACCGTAGGCCAAACCGTAGCAGTAGCCAAAGGTGCCAAGAACGTCGGCATGGCCCACTTGACGGATCTGCGGAACAAATTCCGGAATGCAGGGCTGTGGACGGGTCGTCATCGCCTTTACCAGGCGAATGCCACCTCGGACAACCCGAATCCGGAGCGCGAACTGGCCGATGATTCACCGGTTCAGTTCAAGGTGATTTCGGAGCTGATCGACTTGAAGCCCGTTTTTTCCCGAATGATGGACACCATCCTCACCTTGGATATCGGAAATAGCGATGCCCGGGCCGATGTGGTGCTCTTCGGGGATGAGGACGCGCTTCTCACGAACGTTCCTGCCGTGACGTTGATCGCCTACGAGAAGATCCTGGTGCACCTGCGGACGCTGATGACCGATGCACCGACGTTGAGCCGCACGGACAACTCCTGGGAGCGTGACTCCGACGATCCTTCCCTTTACACGACCGCCACGCGGGACGTGCCGCGCACCGGCAAGCAGCTGGTCAATCACGTCGTCGCTCCGGAGACCGACAAGCACCAGATGCAGGTTCAGGTGGTGCCCACCGAAGTGCGCATCGGCACCTATTTCTCCCGGGAGCTGAGCAGCGGAATTCGTCCCACAGACCAGCGGGCTTGCTTGCAGCGCATCGAACTCGCGCTGCATGCGGTGAAGCAGGCTCGTGAACAGGCCAACATGCAGACGGTCACCGACCAGCACCAGGCCGACAAGGTATTCGACTACATCTTCGGTCCGATCATCGCCCGGCCAGAGTAGTCCCCAGAGTTTCCGGCTTTGAGCGGCCGGAGAGACCCGAGAGGGTCGAAAGCTCAGTCTGAAAAGTGAAGTTCAGGCATCCGATGTCCAGGGTTGGTTCGAATCCAACCTCGCCCACTTCTCGGGCGAGTAGCCCAGTCGGTAGAGGCGCATCGGGCCATCAGTAGCAGACTATCGCTCGAGACTGAGTACCCCGGTGGTCCGAATTGATCGACCACCCGAGGCCGTAGATCATGAGGCGGAGGTTCGAATCCTCCCGCCGGCACTTCATGCCGGCGTAGCTCAGGGGCCAGAGCGCAGCGATGAAACGAATGAGCTTCGGGTTTAAATGTGCAGTTCGGGATGGATAACCACCAACAAAATGTTTCTCCCTGAGAGGTTACTCATTGAGATGCAGGGCGTGCGGCCCTGTCGAAGGTGCCGCACGTCCGCCTTGCTCGGATGGCGGAATAGGTAGACGCGCTGGCTTGAGGGGCCAGTGGGGAGAATTCCCCGTGAGGGTTCGACTCCCTTTCCGAGCACGCACGGCAGGATCACAACGAGCACAATCGCTCACGTGATTGAGGATCACAAAAGTAATGTGAGTAAGGATCACAACGAGCACACACAATCACTCAGTAGCGTGATTGAGGATATCAACACGGTCCCGTGGCGGAATTGGTATACGCGCCTGATTCAGGTTCAGGTGTCCTTCGAGGCATGGGAGTTCGACTCTCCCCGGGACTACGTTTGAGATTTTCTGGTGGGAGTAGAACTTTCCTGCTATACTGGAGGGGAAACGTCGTCCCGACAGAGAGAATATCAACCATGAGTATTTTTCACCCGTGCCCTCGAGGCTGCGGCACCAGCATCCACCGTGGCAGCTACTGTTCCAACTGCAACTACGCGTATGACCCGTACTACGACCAGGGCAGCGCCGTGGAAGTGGTGGAGACGCAGTTGTCGGATGGCACCGTCATCGTGGACGAATACATCCCGACCGGAGGACGTACGATGATCATGCCCGGAGCTGGCTATGGGATGGGCGGTGCGGTGGAGGAGGTCGTCGAGGAGATTTTCGACGACTACTGATCTTGCACCATTGGCTCACAACGAGCACAGCACGACAGGATCACAACAAGTACACACAATCACTTAGTAATGTGATTGAGGATCACAACACACTATGCTAGAATGGTGGTAACATCACCAGATAGTCGGTGAAAAACAGACCTTTGAGAATTCCATAGTGTGGATACGTAATCCCCCATAGTGTAGCGACAGCACACGACCCTTTGGATGTCGGAGCCCTGGTTTGAGTCCAGGTGGGGGAGCGATGTGCATCGCGTAATCGCGTACCCTTACATCCGGTTCGAACGGATGATGCACATATCCTGTTCTCATCCCACCAGCAAGTCGGTTTCAAGCCTACCGATCGGGGCTTGCGGGATGAGAATTAAATTATGTGGAAGCAGCGGACCCTGCCGTGAAAACACGGTGGGGGCATCTCGACTTTGGCAGACTGTAGAGTGACAAGGTCGTACAGGTAGCTAACCTGGTGTCGAGGTGGGCAGAACTGCGACGTTATGCCGCCCACGCCGAGCGCGTGGGGTCGGCCTCTGTCGCGCCGTAGAGGAACGGAAGCATTCGGTGACGACCGGTGTGAACCTCTGTTCCGACCGTAATTAGTTTTTTTTCAATCCCGCATCGCCTAACGGTATGGCAGCAAACTGTTAATTTGCCGTGAGTTAATAGCTCTATCCTGGTTCGAATCCAGGTGCGGGAGCGTATCCAAGCCGAGTTATGCGCGTGAATTATTTAATTTCGGTGCGTCCGAACCTACCATGGTACAATTAATTCATGGGCACGAAAAAAGGCGAGGGCCAAAAAATAGACTGTATCGTTTGCGGTTCTGTATTCACCAAGCAAGGTGGGCGTAAAACATGCAGTAAGGAATGCAGTTTACTATATAAAGCGCAAAAAGATGAGTTTTTTGTACTCAAAGCCCAGGAAAAGTTAAAATCTAGACAACGGGATGACAACGGTCGCAGATTAACCGATAATATCTATGTCAATGATGGTTATGTAATAATGACAGGTCCTACGGCGCGAAATCATCCAGCTGCTACCAAGCAGGGCTGGGTTCGTGTACATGTTATGGCCGCTTACGACAAATACGGCCCAGGTCCGCACAAATGTCATTGGTGCCAAAAGCCGCTTGACTGGTTTTTCAGACAACGTGGTGGAACATCGGAGATTGGAAAAATAGTTGTTGATCATCTTAATTGGGTGAAAATAGATTGCAGAACAGACAACTTAGTGCTGAGCTGCAATACCTGTAATAAAAATCGTACAATTGGAGGTATACCAACACGGACAAGGTTAAAGCTGCTGGGGCAATTGAAACCGGTTTCAGAAGAAACCAGAAAAAAGCTCAGCGAGGCGGCTAAACAGCGTACAGGTAAAGGAGTGCCGCAGACTCCGGAACACCGTGCAAAAATCAGTGCTGCGCTCAAGAAACGCAAAGAAGACAGCCCCACAGGCTATAGCCATTCCGAAGAGACAAGACGTAAAATGAGTGAGTCGGCTAAAAAACGATATCAACGTGAAAAATAAGAAGATAATTAAGCCAATAACTTGGTGCGGGGAGCAGCCGTATTTGCCTTTCCGGCGGGACGCGCGCCAATCCCGATTGCAGGGTCTTCCGTCATAGTTACACTGCGGTCGGTTCGGTCTGGTATGGCTCCTAATCCAGGCCATTTTTATCCTATTTGTTGAAATGCGGGCGTAGCTTAATGGCAAAGCGACACTCTTCCAAAGTGTATACGCCGGTCCGATTCCGGTCGCCCGCTCGTGTGAGGCGTCAGACGCGACGGTTCGATGATGCTGCTTGGGAGACCCTGTGTGCACAAGACTCTCAATAACGATCATGGGCAGACCGGTTGGAATCCGGTCCTCATACATCCCATTTGCCGTCGTAGTTCAGTGGCAGAATCTCTGCTTGCCATGCAGAGGACGCGGGATCGATTCCCGCCGACGGCTCGATGAAATTCTCCGTGGGCAAATAGT
>Ga0335085_10004958_pt1 | contig 21740 bp, 26 predicted proteins | sample Lox_Sample_45_FD_206712 | JGI IMG/M metagenome (GOLD analysis project Ga0335085, IMG submission 206712) | Soil microbial communities from Loxahatchee National Wildlife Refuge, Florida, United States - Lox_Sample_4.5 | ecosystem: Environmental > Terrestrial > Soil > Wetlands | place: USA...
ATGTTGCAGTATCGTCTGACAGTACGACATCGGCGATTCAACAGTTCGGGCTTTGCGATGGCAGCTACGGGGCTGGCGACTACGACCTATAGCTCAGGTGGTTCGTTCTCGGGGACTGGCTCTTGCACTATCGACACCTTCACCCCAACCTGCACCGGAGCATCAGGGACAATCGCCGTGAGTGGCGGAACTCCTGGGGCGATCACGATTACTAACACTGGCTATGGTTGCTCATCTGTGACTGGGGCAACAGTACATAGCGGCACGGCAACTTGTAGCGGGACACCAGCGCTCACGGGTAGCACTTTCGGTGGCGCGCAAGGCAACGCGGCGCAACTGCTCGACCTGACCGTGGAGCCGATGAACTAGCATCTCTAATTTGCAGCGCAGGATAAACTCGAATCGTGGCAACAGTCCAACAAATACCGATTGAGCGGTCTGGCGAGCAGACAGGCAAATCCCTCGAAGAAGAAGTCGTTCGGTGGTGCGACGACGTATACAACGAGGCCGATCAGGAACTGGCTGAGTCGCATGAAACAAAGGTTACCGCTCGCATCATCGACTTCCTCGAAGGTAAGCAGTGGAGTTCCAAGGCTCGCTACGGCCGTTCTCGCCCGGTAATCAACCGCATCTTCAGGCACTTTGTGGAGACGGTAGGCTTGCTCACTGACCTCGAATTGGACTTCACGGTACGCTTCACCGACAAAGGCGTTGACGGGTTCTCGGAGATCGAGAGGCTGATCAATCAGATGATCCCCGACTGGGCCTTCGAGAACGACTTCGAAGATGATCTGTCTCAGGTAGTGATGTGGGGGTTGCTGAACTCTGGCCCGGTCAAGGTTCAATGGAATCCGTTTTTGAATGACGGATGGGGCGATGTGGAAATGCTCTCATTGTCGCCGCTCAATTTTCTCACCATTGGTGCGACGACTAACCTTGAGAAAGAGGCTGAGGTCTGCATTTACCGCCATGCGGTGACGATGCCGGAATTACTTCGCCGGCACGGAGACGTAGCGAAAGGCGTCAAGCCTGAAGCAAAGTTTTCAGAGATGCCCGGTGAGACGATACGTCCAGCGCGGTTCACTAAGGCTCGCTGGCAGGTGCTGAACCCGCAACTGAAGAAGTTGATGGGTAAACAGAGCGACAACATCCAGTCGCAGTATCCGCGAACTCTGCGCAAGGAATTCTGGCTCCGTGACGATTCAGTTTGGGATGGCAAGGAATCGATCATCGTCGGCCAGAAGGTCATCAACGGAGTCAAAATAGCTCCATCGTGGGCTTATCGGGTTGAGCCTGGGATGAAACTGTTTCCCCGCGGTCGCGTAATCGTGATTGCCGGCGGAAAGGTTTTGGAAGACTCACCGAACCCGTACTGGCACGGTCGCATATTTCCGTTTGCGATCTACCATCCGTTTAGGGTGCCATGGAAGTTCCCTGCTGGTCTCAGCCCAATGGAGCCCATAGCGGCTATGCAGGCCATCTTGAACCGCATTAACGGCGGCGTCATGGATACGGTCAACGCTGCGATCGAGCCAAGTATCATGGGACCGAAGTCGGCGTTCTCACAGCAGGATTGGGACACCATCGATCCAGGTCAGCCGGGGGCAAAGTTCGCTTACAACAACAACACGCCGCGTCCACCTGAGTGGCGACCTGCTCCTGACCTGAAAGCCTATGTGCTTGAGACCAAGCACGACATCGAGCGCGAAATGGACATGACGTCGGGCTCAAGCGCGATCTCACAGGCGGTTCAGAAGAAGCAGGTGCCTGGCGGTGATGCTTTGGAGATGATCTTCAATAGCCGCTCGACCAATATCCGGTTTATGGGCCGGAGTCTAAAGACGTTTCTGACGCAGGTTGGCGGCATGGTCACGGCGGATATGCTTCAGTTTTACGATGCGCGCCGCCGCATCCTGAAGTACGGAGAAGGCGGGATCGTCGCTAACGACTGTGTTCCGATGTATCGAAACGTAATTCCGAAAGGCATGGAGCCGGAAGAGTTTGTGCGCAAGGTCAACTTCTCGATTCGCAAAGGCAGTGTGCTGAACATCGAGAAGCAAGAGAAGATCCCGGTTGCGTTTGCGATGCGCAAGCAGGGTGATCTGTCGAGGCGCGGGTTGTGGCGCTTCTTGGATGTGAACATCGATCTCGACCGAAACGATGCCGAGTTAAAGAAAGAGCAGGCTGAAAAACTGGCAATGGGGGCAGCGGTAGCGGCAGCATCTGGCAAGGGGCATAAAAAATAATTCAGAGTTATATTTGCCAGATTCCATTTCTTGCGAGACAGTTTGTAGTGGGTTAGCCGAAAGGCAAGCCTGACGGTGGTGCAGGCCACCTAAAAAAACCGTTCTACCGAAAGGAGAAAAACATGGCCCGTAAAAAGGGACGCCATGCGAAGGGCCGCAAGGGCGGACGCCGCATGCATAAGCGCGCGAAGTAGTCAGGCCAACCAACCAATCAGCGGGCCGGGTTAAGTTCCGGCCCTTAACCAATCGGGAGTAAGCACCATGGCGCAGAACAAGCGAGTGACGGAAGAGACATTCGGCGTTGATCCGAAGAACCCTCCACTGAAGAAAGGGAGCTTCGACGCCTTCGGCCACATGATCAAGGACGGCAGTCCGATTCCGAGCCGCGGCACGAGTCCGAACTCGAAGACCGGCTATCCGGTGGATTCCAAGTAAAACATGGCTCAAGCTGCTCCAACTCCGGCACCTCCGAACTTCTACGACAACATGGCCGCTATGGGCGGTCCTGCTGGGGCGGCGAAACCAGCCGCCAAGAAAGTTGACGAATCGGAATTGTTTGATGCCTTCAAGGGCATTTTCAAGGTGCTGGGCAAGATGGAAAAGGCGGAACCGAAGTTGGTTGACAAGTTTGCTCCGATCCGCCAGCAGTTGAAGTCCACAGTCATGGAAGTTCTGAACATCGATCCCAACAAGTTGGATGCAGAAGAAACTCCGGCCCCTGGCCCGATTGAAGGCAATGCCTCGCCGCAGGGTATCCCGGAAGCAACACCGCCTCCGCCTGAAGCGGAGAAGGTCCCGGCATAGGAGCGAAGTAAGTCATGGCGATTCTCGACGAACTAGCAGGCATTATCGGCGCGGAAGCTGTAGCGAAGATCAAGGCTGATTCGAAGATTACGACCAAACTCACTGAAGGTGAGCGCCTGTACGGTTTCTACACCGACGACGATACGACGACCACGACAGAGACAACGACGCCTCCTGTCACTACTCAAACGACGGACACGACCAGCGCAGCGCGGTCGGCAGTTCTCGACCTGAAGGCCATCGAAGGCTTGCTCGACAAGAAACTCGGCGGCTTGGATGACAGAATCAAGACCGCTACTACGGCAACCGTCGAAGAGATCATCAAGAAGCGCGGAGCCGAATTGACGGTCAACGCTTCCAGTATCGCGCTCCGCAATGCCGACGAACTGAACCGCGTCTACCGCCGGCACGAAAAGGACTTTGGTGAGGATTTCGACACCGCCAAGTTTAACGAGTTCGTCGAGACCGAGAAGAAGGCTGGTCGCGGATTCGCAAGCGTGACGGATGCTTACGAAGCCTGGACAAAGGACCGTCGCACCGAAAAGACCATCGCCGCTGCCAAAGAAGAAGGCAAGCGCGAAGCCCTGAAGGAACGGGCGGACATGATGATTCCTGGCGTGACGCCGGCATCGGCTCGGACTCCGTTGGGACAGTTACTGAATCGCGGTCGCGACAAGGATGCTACCGGCAAGACGTCTGTCGAGAAAGCTGCGTCATCGCTGGAAGCTCGCCTGGCGCGTCACGCGAACGACGAGTAGTACCGAACAAAGTTCTGAGTTAGTCCGCCTGAACCGAGGGCGGAGAGGAGAATTAAAGTGCCGCTACCATACAATGACATTAGCGCGGTGACAGTTCAGGAAATCGTTCCGGAACTTGTGGACAACTACTACAAAGTCTCTCCACCCTTCGTGCTGATCTTCAAAGGCGAGACGGTACGTCCGTTTCCTGGCGGCGTGCAGATCCAACAGCCGATTCAGTACGCTCCGCTGAAGGCTGGCCCGTTCGCACCTGGCGGCACGTTTGACATCTCGTATGTCAACACCGACACCGCGATGGCGTTCAACGTGAAGTACTACTACGCGAACGTCACCATCCAGGGCACCCAGCTCCCAATCAACCGTGGCTCCAACGCCATCATGTCGTTTGTGGAAGAGAAGATGATCAACGGCTCCCAGGCGCTGGCGCAGTCGTTGGCTCAGGACCTCTATGGCGACGGGCAAGGCACGGTGACATCGCAGATCGCCATTGACGGTCTGCTGGCAGCGTATGACGATGGCACGAACTACCCGTCATACGGCGGGTTGTCGCGCGCAGCCATTGGCTCTGGTGCCAACACGGGCATCAACGGCTACTACCTGAACGTAGGTGGGCCGCTGGCTATCCCGACACTACAGAAGGCATACGGACAGGCGACGTTCGGCAATCGCCAGCCAAACCTGATTTCCACCACGCAGTTAATCTACAACTCGCTGTACGCCAAGATGGTGCCGGCGCAGCGCGTGATGGACACCAACAGCGACCTGTTCTCAATCGGCTTCCAAGCACTTCGTTTCAACAATCAGCGGCTGGTGGTCGATCAGTATGTGCCGGCCGGGTACGTGTTCGGCATGAACACGGACTTTATGACGGCGCACATTTCCGAGCAGGAACTGTTCAGCTTCGGCTTCACCGGGTTCAAGGAACTGCCAAACTCGGTTGATGCAGCCGGGCAGTTGTGCTTTGCCGGAGACCTCGTGATATCGGCTCCGCGGCTTGGGTTCATCCTGGCGAACATCAGTGCATAACCGCAGGTCAGTCTAGGCATAGACTGAAGAGATTTTGAGGGAGAGTGAATTATGGGACAGCTTGGCTTTCCGTACATTAGCACTGGCAACCTTTATACGGCGGTGGACACGTACAACACTGCGCTGCTGAATAATGGCGCCCTTAATCCACTCGGCACCCGATACACTTATCCGCTGAATCCGGCGTCGGTGCTGTCCTACGGCACTGGGGCGCCGCTGACGATTGCGTATGTGCGGTACAACTCGACCTCCAACCCAAACTTCCTGGCGGCACCGGGAGTGGTGTACTGGGTGGATAAGCAGTTCACGACCGTGACCGGGTTGTACTCTGAGAGCGCGTTTGGCATCAACGGTATTGCGGGCTACGTTTTGCCCAACACAGCGAGTTACCCTGGGAGCCTGACCGGAGCGCAGTTGGCGACGGTGATCAACGGCAACTTTGTTTTCATCGCGGTTGGCGGATACCTGCCAGGCGCAGAGTCGATCACCAGCGTGGCTGCTGGCGACTACCTGATCGGCGGCACTACGGCATTTGTGCCGGTACGCATGACGGCGAACTCAGCACCGACGAATCGCGTGCTCGGCATGGCGACCACGGCCATCGCAAGTGGCGTATCCGATGTGCTGCTTGGCAACTTTGGCTTGTTCACGTTCTAAGACGGGAGACAGAACATGGCGTTGACAATTACAGGAGTGCCGGATTGCAGAGCGTCTCTCGGGCCGTCGCAGGAACTGCGTGCCTATCAGTTAGCTCCTGGCACGAGTGACTATCCGACGAACGGCTACCCAATCACCGCAGCGTCTGTCGGCCTGTCGTGGCTGTACGGTGCTTGGATCATCAACAAGAACGGCACCACGTACACGTATTATCCTGAGTTCGTCTCAGCGATCGGAGCGTTCAACGGTGCGAATGGACCGCAGCCGGTGCAAACGATTTACCTGAAGATCAACGAGATTTTGGCTTCAGGCGCAATCTACGTGTTCGAGGAAGTAGCGGCGCTCACCAACCTGAGCGGCTACTACTTCGTAGCAGAATTCTTGGGTTATTAGCGAGTTTTTCTTCGCAGCCTGCCGGTGCTCCCGTGCGAAAAGGGTCAAGGAATAAAATCCTTGACCCTGACTTTTGCAAGCGTGTAAAGTTGCAAGCATGAGATTGACTGTCGTCGTACCTGTGTACAATCACGCTTACATCACCAATAAAGCCCTTCAATCGTTATATTCGGCAACTGCTGACCCGAACTTCTGCTTAATTTTGGTTGATGACGGGTCTACCGACGATACCTGGTCGTGCGCTCAGGATTATGCCTCGAAGTATCCGCCTGAACGATTTCAATATCACCAGTTTCCAGAGAATCGCGGCGTTACGGCAGCGTGGAATTACGGGCTGACAATCGCCAGTTCAATCGAAGCTCAGTATGTAGCGATCGTGAATAACGATGTTGAGTTCTCACAAGGATGGGACGAACCGCTGGTGAAGGTGTTAGAGGACAATCCAAGGATCGGCGTGGTATCGCCGTACTCGACCTGTGGCGCGCGGTTACCGGCGGACTGGCCAGCCGGTGCTGACAGGAACCTCAATCCTGCAAACTACATGGGGTACATGCCGCTGTTGGGTGCCGCATTTATGACGCGTACAAGCCTATTTAGCGAGATTGGATTGTTTCCGCCAGAAATGGTGATCTACTTCAACGACAACTGGTTAGCCATGGCGTGTCAAGCAAAAGGCTATGAGTGCGAGTACGTGCGCGAGAGTTACGTCCACCATTACCTGTGCTGCACTACTGCCAGGTTGAACAATCCTCCGATTTGGGCGCGCGACGGGGCAGCCTTCAATGAGGTCTCAGCGAGGCAAGGGCTGTCGGTTCTGAGGCCGTATCTCAATCGGGACGGGACGCGGTATGTCGAGCCAGAGAAGGTCGCAGCCGAATGATTGATATCTCTCGATCGCTCACGATTTCCGGCTGGATGAGTGAAGGGGAACTGACGTATCTGGCAACGCTGGCATCGCGGATTCCCGAAGGCGGCAGTATCTGTGAAGTGGGATCGTATAAAGGGCGGTCTACTGTGGCGATGGCGGCGAATACTGACGCCACGGTTTGGTGTGTTGATACGTGGGACCAGACCGCAGGAGGAACTGGGCCAATCGACGAAGGTGGCTGGTGCTTTGACCAGTGGAGTGAGAACACAAAAGAGTTCTGGAAGGTGGTTCCGATCAACCGCTGTTCGCTATATGCCGCACGCGAGTGCGAGAGAGACCGTCGAGGGTTTGATCTCATCTTCATCGACGCCGATCATAACGTCGCGAGCGTGAAAGCTGATATTGCGGCGTGGCGCCCACTGCTGAAGCCTGGCGGGATCTTGTGCGGTCACGACTACACTTCAATTTGGCCTGGGGTGATTGAGGCAGTGGACGCGCTAGTGCCGAAGTTTCGCGTGGTCGATACGATCTGGACAACGGAGGGATGCGAATGAAGCCAAGCATCGGGATTATCGGCAACGGGACCGTAGGCAGTACTTTAGCCGGCTGGTTTGCGGCGCAGGGACATGAAGTGCGGCTGTACGACACCCTCCCTGAGCGAGCAACACATACCGAGATCGAAGTCCTGGCGGCCGATTGGGTGTTTCTGTGCATGTACCTGCCAAACAATGGGCTCGGGATGTCCGACTACGACACCCTGCATCGGCTGGTGACGGAGAGCACTTCGCCTAACCCGGTCGTGATTCGCTCAACCGTTATACCGGGAACGTGCGACACACTGATGGCCTACACCGGGCAGAAAGTAATGTTCTGGCCGGAATTCCTGACGGAAGCGAATGCCTTTCAAGACTTCAACTTCCCGGAGCTTCAGATCGTTGGTGCGACCGAGAGAGAGCGAACCAAAGCCGCTGAACTTCTTCGTATGATTCCCCTAGCCAGCAAGCGAATTCAGGTCATCCTGCCACACCAAGCGGAACTGTTGAAGCATGTGCTATCTGCCTGGCTGGCCACCAAAGTCTCGTGGTTCAACCAACTGTACGACGCGATTGGAGAGCGCGACTATATGGCGGTGTCTGGGGTGCTACGCTGCGAACCGCGAGTCGGTGGCACCCACATGGACATCTTCCAGGACGGATACCGCGGATGGGGTGGAACCTGCTTCACTAAGGACGTACCGATCTTCCAGGACATCGCCAAGATGCCGCTGCTGAAAGAGGTCATCAAGTACAACACTGAGTTACGAACGAAAGAGGAGAGCGCGATTGATCGAGTACATACCGGAAAAGATTGAGACTCCAGCACGTGTGCTGGCCGATGTTCCAAGCGGCTGGAAGGGGCTGGAAACAATCCTTGGCGACATCGTGGAGCGGTTCTGCAAGAGCAGAAAATCAGCGGTTGAATTCGGGACTGAGTACGGCTACTCTGCCGTTGCAATCAGTAACTTCTTCGAGCACGTCGTTGGCGTCGATCATTTTCTCGGGGATGAGCACGCTGGGTTCACGCCAGACGGTGTTGACCGCTTCGCAGAGACAAGAGAGCGGCTAGAGCCGTACGACAATATCACGGTGGTGCGTGCTGACTGTCTTGAGTTCATCTCGTATAACGATAGCCAGTGGGATCTCGTTCACATCGACGCGAAGCATGATTTCTACCACACGTATCTTTTGGCGCATTGGGCCTGCGAACACTCACCTGTGGTGATCGGGCACGACATCATGTACTTTCCTGACGTCCGACCGGCGATGGAGCAGGCGGCAAAGGACTTTGGGCGGACGGCGTACAGCATTTCGGCTTTCAATGGTCTCGGGATTCTTGTCTGAGGGTCAGTCTAGGCATGGACAACCTCGCCATCGTCGCGATCTTCCGCCAGGAGGCGTTGTACCTCCGCGAGTGGGTCGAGTTTCATCGTTTGGTCGGGGTGTCGAAGTTCTACCTGTACCAAAACCGCTCTGACGACGCCTGGGAGCCGATTTGCGCCCCTTACGTCGCTTCAGGGCTGTTGGATATCACCGAGTGGCCAAACGCCGCCTGTGCGCAGCCTGCGGCTTACCAGCATGCCCTCCAGAGACTTTCTGGACTGCCGCTGTGGCTGGCGTTCATTGATTGCGACGAATCCCTGTTTTCTCCGGCTTTTGACACGGTTCCGCAGGCTCTGGCTACGTTGCCGAAAAACTGGGGTGCGGTCGGGGTGAACTGGATGTGTTTTGGGTCCTCGGGCCAGCAGGAGTACAGTCCAGAGCCCGTGATCGAACGGTTTACCTGGCGCCCAAAGACGGAGTCTCACTTCAACCTGCACATCAAAAGCATTGTCAGGGCTGACCAGCGAGCGGAAGTAGGGCCAACTCCGCATCATTTTGTAACCCAAAATGGGACATTCAACGAGCTTGGGGAGCCGGTGTTGGGACCGTTTACGAATGGGCACCACTCGAACTTGCTGCGGATCAACCACTACAGTTCGAAGTCCCGCGGAGAATGGCTTCTCAGGAGCAAGTTAGGGAAGCCCGACCGGGACACCATGGACATCGACCCTGCATGGTATGACGAGCGGCAGGCAATGGATGTGGACGACAGAGATATTTGGCGGTTTCTGCCGGCGTTGAAAGAGAGGCTGGCAAAGTGAAACTCCTCTCCATCCTGATCCCCAGCTTAGCGAAGCGAACCGACTTCTTGAATCGACTCCTCTGCTTACTAGATCATCAACTCACTGAAGCAGTAGAAGTGCTGGTTAACATCGACAACGGGGCATCTAAGATCGGGGAAAAACGCAATGCACTTCTGAGAGCCGCCAACGGTGACTACGTGTGTTTCATCGACGATGATGACCGCGTAACCGACGACTACGTTCAGCAAATGCTGAAGGGAATCGCAATGGGTGTGGATGTAGTAAGCATCCAGGGAGTCTTACGTGAGATCAACGGCGATGGCCGGCTGGATGGACTTTTCATCGACAAACCGTATCAGCCATGGAAGACAGTTGAAGCTGACGGAAAGCGCGTGTATCTGCGAGGGGTTCAGCATCTGGACGCAATGAAGCGGGAGATTGCGCTATCGGTGATGTTTGAGCCGAGGAATTTCGGGGAAGATTCGGTACGTTCAAAAACCCTTGAGCAACGCCATCAGAAACTGACGTGGCATGAAGTCGGGAAGCCGACGTATTACTACGATTTTCAAAGAAGCAAAGGTTAAATAGCCCCATTTGACGTTCAGCCTTACAATGTAAGCGACTATGGCGACGATTCCCAATCAAGTTCTGCCGACGCCTGGAGTACAGCCTTACATCCAGCAAATGAACTTCGGCCAGATGATTGGCGAAGTGCTGTCTTGGTGCCCAGACATCGGAGCTTACGCACCTATCCTCATCAATAATTCTCTGCGCCGAGTCCTGGATCGCAGAACGTGGTTCGGACAATTTATAAAGGGACAGTTGGTTGGGCCTCAAAGCGTCACTCAAGGCACAGTCGCAGTCACGACAGGCTCCGACACCGTCACCGGAACCAATACTGCATGGACAAGCGACATCGTTGGTCGCCAGTTTCGCATCGGCTACAACAACCCGATTTATTCGATCATCGGCGTTGACCCGGTCGGCCAGACGTTACAGTTGGAGTTGCCGTGGGGAGGCACATCGTCAGCGGGCACGGGCTACTTCATCATCCAGTACTATTTCAATCTCGGGCCGAACATTAAGTACCTGAAGACGATGGTGAACATGCAGTTGGGCTATAAGTTCCGGCTGCATCTGACGCAGGACTGGCTAGACTCGGTTGACCCGTGGCGACAGAACCAAAACTTTCCATGGGGTTGCGCTCCGATGCCAGTAGACCCAAACGGCAACTACCTTGTCGAACTTTATCCCGCTTCGTGGATTCAGCAAGCGTTCCCATATATGGCCTACGTGCAGCCGCCAAATCTAGTGGGCGATACCGATTCTCTCCCGGCCTACATTCGCACAGACGTGGTGATGAAAGACGCAATCTCGAAAGCTCTCGTGTGGCGTGGCCCGAGACAGAACAAGTGGTACGATGCAGCAACGTCGCAACGCTTCGCGCAGGAATACGAATTTGAGATCGCGAAGATGGAAATTGCTGACGAATGTTTGTATCGGATCAACATGTCGTTCCCCGGCGAAGATATGCCGTACTTCACTCCAGGCGGAAATCTTTGGGCAGCTAGCCACGCTCTCATGGCTGAAGATATGTATGGAGGCGGTGACTGGTGATGCGCTGTGATTCGTGTCAAGCCGTGGTGTACCGCCAGCGTCTGATAGGCGGGAGTTTCAAGGGAGTAGACTGCGGCTGTGCTGGCCGTGAGAGACTGAGAATCGATGGCGCGAAGAACCCTTTCGGGGATCTTCAACTTGAACATATTCACGACGAGTTCGGAAAGCCTGTGAGAGTCACGTCGTCAAGGCAGTTGGCTGAAGCCGAAAAACGCTACGACTTTTGCCACATGGCCAGAAATTACAATGAGTCGAACATGCACGATCCCCCGCAGCAACGAGTGATGAGCGTAACCGACTTCTACCGTCAGAAGTTCAGGAGTTCGTAATGGCAAAGCAATTCAATGAATACACTGAGATACCGAACACCAAATCAAAGATTGCGTTTTGTACTCAAGAGCAGTACAACGCGTTGTACGACCAGATACCGCCCGAAGAGCGCAAACTGACGACACTGAAAAGCGGCCACGTCGTCTGTGAGTATCAGGCGAGCGACTGGAGTTATTGGCTGTTGATGGTTGGTGTAGAACCGGCAACGCCAAGCGAATTCGAGCAACTTCTTGCTGAGGTAGCATAATGGTAAAGCGAAGCAACTTAGGCCCAGACCCGTCCGACTGCGTTCACGATGAATACCGTGAGCGCAATGCTGGCGTCGTCAATGTCCCGATGAACAGCAAGCGGTCAACCGGAAACTTCTATCTCAACCGCTCAACCCTCGGAACGCATACCGAGTACGAACCGTCCACCGACCCGAAGAAGCCATGGGACGGTAAGTACGTCGAAAAGCAGAATCACATGAAGCAGCATACGCGTGACACCATGGGAGACCTGCACCGTTCGCCGGCATCACGCGAAGGAACCCGAGATCGAGAGAACCGCGGCTTCAGGTGTGCTACAGGGCGGCATGGAGCCGGGCAGTGTGGCTGTGTACCATCAAGTCCGGTAGGTCGGGGGTAAGTCATGGCAATCCGTCCATTTGGCGGCATACAGACGATGGGGGCAGCTTCTCAACCGGTGTTTGGCAGCACCCTGACGGCGGACAGCACGCTGCATCCAGATCAATTCTCTGGCAATGTGCTGCCTGGCAGCAACCCGTCGTTGTCGTACCTGACAGTAGCCTCGGTGCTCGGGTTCCGCATTGGCGACATTGTCGTGGTCGGACTGAAGGCCAGCTTCATTGTCCCGGCAGTGGCAAACACGCTCGACACCGGCAACATCACCGCCATCGATCCGGTCGGCAAAATCTTGACTATTCAGGGTCTCCTGCGAAGCCATGCGAACGGCGAATACGTTGTCTTGAATGAGGCAGCCGCCTCTGTGGTTATTGTCGGGGTGACAGCGACTCACGTGTGGTACCTCGGAAACGCTTCCACGGTCGCCGCGAATGATCCGTCAGTGTTCGATGTGATTCCGGGTCTCGCTTCCGGCCAGCCAACCTATTGGCACAAGTCGGAGACCACAGGGCAAAGCAACTCGTACAACACGAGCGAGTTCTGGATCACAGGTACACAGAACGACACCTTCTGTGCCCGGTTTACGACCACGGGTTAGTCTAGGCATAGACAATGGGAACGACACCGATCAGTGTCTTGGCGCCATACGTCCTCAACCGTTTGGAAGAGGACACCGAGACCCCCGTATTTTGGTCCCTCGAATACGAGATCAACACATTGTTGATTGAGGCGATCTCGGATTTGCTGCTTCTTGTCGGGCGACCGACTCAGATCGTGAACGTCCCGTTCACCCTGCAACCAAATACTCCGTGGCAGGTGATTCCCGACTCCCTCTTTTGCGTGACCGACGTACAAGGATCGAGTTCGCAGGTTTGGAAAGTGTCGCTGTTCGACATGGACTTTCTGCAATCCTCATGGTCTTCAGGATGGCAGAACGATGTCGGAACGAACGTCAATCAGTGGTTCGCTCTCGGGTTCGGGATGTTCGGTATTCATCCTTCGGTGAGCGTCCCAACAACGGTTACGCTTACCGGCATCGCTCCTGCAACTACCGACGCGTTCCCTTACGACGGTTCACAGACGGTGCCCTTCCATTCGGAGTTCTACCAGGCACTTGAAAAGTATGCTGCGGGCATGGCGAGAATGAAGGAAGGCGGGAACGAGTTTGAACTCGGGGTGCGGCTCTACAAAGACTATTTGCAAGACGCGCAACGATTGACTCAGATCGAAGATCGTCGCGATCCATATATCTTCACTGAGAGTGTAGGTGCAAATGCAAGCGTGAAGCGCACCACTCAAAGATAATCTTCGCGAGGGAAGTTTAGTACTGCAAAATCGCCGAACAATTCAATCGCCTTGCGGTCACGAGCTCGGGCAGCATCTTCCCTGCGGTCAAAGAATCCAGCACTGTTATTGCGTCCGTTGTGCTCGACTTGGCCTCGCCACTTATTTGTTCGCTTGCAGAAAACGACTCCGATAAAACCGCTCGTGTTGCTTTTGCGGATACGCTTATTCTGCGCACTCTGCTCCACGGTAGCTTTTCTGAGATTTTCTAGTCGATTGTCCAGGGTGTCGCCGTTTATGTGATCCCCTATCTCTCCTTCAGATAGACCCAAAAGGTATCGGTGCATCGGTATCGCGACTTGGACATTGTTTCTCTGCTCGGTGCGACAGGCGTAGTAATTGCCAGTAGTTCTGTCGAGTCTGGCGTGCCACTTCCACTGGAGTAAGTCGGCATAGCGATTGGCGTCAACGGTCGTAATCTTCCCGCGAGTAAGAGCAATCAGTCGTATGTTGGTGCCAAGCGGCTGGACGATATCAGGTCGAGGGAAAGCGCAGTTCCGGCATCGCTTGCAGTTCCGGGATCGCGGCCCGCCACATTGCTGGCAAGTGGCAGTTTTGTATTTCAGCGAAGATATAGATTTGCTAGACTGCTCTTGCGGCTGGACATCCAGCGGTAGCTGGTGCATTTCTCACCTCCACGTGAGACGTGCGGTTTGGCCGCACTAGCAGTATTATACCAGCGAGGTACTCAGGAATGAGCGGAATAGCTGACTTTCACGGGCCAGTCTCGAAATGTAACGCATGTCAAGCTGTTGCAAGCGAAGCGGCGTGCTTTCAGTGCTTCGGTCGCGGTTTTGTGGCGAAATGCATGCTGTGCGACGGGGCGGGGCATACTGTCCAACCAATGGCCGGAGGCCCAGGAACGATGAAGTCCGTATGCTCGGGTTGTGGCGGGCGTGGTGTCTACGGCGTCCCCAAACCAGCCAACTGGACGGAACCTGTCGAAGAAGCGGTTACAGCGTAAGGAGCGCAATTAAGAATGTACTATCTTGGGGTTTGCTACTGTCCCCGCAGGTGCGTGGCAAAGTGGATTCACTGGGCCTTTTGCTGGAGAGGACGCCCTTCAAATACGTATCTCTACGACATAGAGTCGCGTCGATTCCTCCGTGTAATGGGTGTCGAGATAAAATTGATGTGGTGGAAGCCGAAGCCGATGCGAGCTGAACTCCCAGCCGACCTACATACCGTTTACCTCGACAAATCGGGTCAAGCGTGGATGATGAAGCGGGTTGACGGTTCTCGTCCGCTAATCGAGTTGATCGAAGATCCGTGTGCTATACCCGTCGTTTCGCTACCGTAGTATGCTGTTCGCGGAGGCCGTTCACAGCACATGGCAATACCCGGCAATGGCAGTCGGACGGCCAACTCGGTTTTGATCGAAATCTCTTGTCACTTAGTCTGCCCTTTCGTTACGCGAAATCTCGGCATCTTAGTTGCACCGGGAGTGCATACAATCTCCGGTCCTACGGATGCGATGTACAATGGCGCACTCCTAGTCTGCGATACCGGAAGCAGTGCTGAGGTCATCGCGATTTCGAATGTTACCGCCAACTCCTTTACGGCGACATTCACGAAGTCGCACTTTTCGAACGCGCCTCTGCTGACCGCAACTTTCCCACTGCAAGCTGAAACCGACCCGGTATTCACGCAATCCGAAATGCTCGGATACCTCTCGCGAGCTCAAAATGAGTTTCTGGAGCGCGTACCGTGCATCATGGCTATCTTCGAGCAAGCGGCCGTTCCAGGGGTAATTCCGCAAGTACTACCATCGCTTGCAATCGAGTTGAACCGGGTAGCGGCGTCAAATAAGGCACTCCCAATCGTAAGTCTTGCTCGCTCTGGGAACGTAGTGACGGCTGTTTTCGTTGATCCACACGGACTGAGCGCGAAGCAGACTTTCTTAGTGAAGGATGCCGGTGACCCTACCTTCGACGGTGCCTTTGCGGTTACTACGGTTGTTGGGCCAAAGTCGATCACGTACAACCAGGTTGCTCCTAATGCCTCTACAACTGGCGGGACATTGCAATACCTCGTGCGCTTGTACGAGGTCACACAGCAAGAGTTGACGATGGCAAACCGCCAGTGGAGGCAGACGCCGGGATTTCCAACCAGCTTCTTTGAAGACAGATCGGGCGTCTACGGTTGGGGCCTTGGTGCATTACCGGCGTTTGGGATTCCACTTGAACTCCTGTGTTCTATCAGGGATACGGACACACTCGGATTGCTTGATCACTTTCTGGTGCCCGATGTTGCCATCCACGGAGTAAAGTACCTCGCCTTGGCTTACGCATTTAGCAAGGACTCAGTGTTTGCGGATAGCCAGCGTGCCGCATATTGCCAGCAACGGTTTGAGCGAGTCGTTCTAGCACTTGAGCGATTCATTGACAACATGATGGGCGGTCGCAATGGTTAAAACTTTACGTCGCACGTCGAACAAATTCACCGTAATGTTCGACCTCGGCGGCAGCGCGCGCAGCGCACGCGTCTTCGTACAAATCGAACCGTCCAATGCGAACGAGTTTTCCTTTCAGGTAAATCATGGCAGTCCACGGTCGGTCCTTCAGCCGTTTGTCAAAGTAAACGCCAGTCCTTCCAGAAGTGTTCGTAGAGAATACGCGACGATTGCGAGCGTTCTCCTCTGGGGTGCACTTCCTAAGATTAGAGAGACGATTGTCGAGAGTGTCCCCGTTAATGTGGTCGCCAATCTCTCCTGGGGCCAAACCGAGAAGCATTCTGTGGAGCGCAATAGGGCGCTGTCTTCCATTGACTCTTGCGCCGGAACTCTTGGCGTAAAAACTATGAGTGTGGGGGTTCCAGTAAGCGAACCAAAGCCACTGCATAGCCTCGTCGTACTTCGAGGTATCTACGACCGTTATCTGCCCTCTATTAAGGGCAACTTGTCTGCACGGCTCACCGTTAATCCAGATCAGCTCAGTTGTGACAATCGGTCGCCCTGCTGCGCTTCTACAATCCGCGCACATAATGGAATGGGTTCGCTTATATCCAGCGCAGTTAGGGCAAGGATCGTAAGGGTTGCCATTTATAACGATGCGCGATTGTCGAGTGTCAGGCATGACCACCTCCCATGTGGTTCCCGGCTGGAACATCAAGTGGCAGGTTGGTGGGAAACCAACTTTTCGGGGGCGACCCTAGCCACGCAAGGAGTATTTTAACATGCCTCCCGACACAATCTATACCCCTGTACCGTTCATTTTCGTCAGCCGTGGCCTGACCGCAAGGAATATCCCTGATCAGCCGCCAGACGGCACATACCTAAATTTAGACTCGGCCGAAGAGCGCGAAGAATCGGCCATGTCATCGCGCTTTGGGAGCCAGATCGTTAACCGGGACCCCGAGATCTCGTCGATGTTCAGCGGGGTCAACTACTACCTCCCAAGCGAAATCAACACGCTGACACGGTTGAAAAGCAGCAGTTCGACCTGGCGCTACGCTGGCGATGTTGAGGGCAACCTCTGGCGCCGCCAAGGCGACTCGCAGGGACCGTACACGGAAATTTATACCGGGCTGTCTGGTAAACCGTTTTCTTTCGTGGTCAACACGACATTCGGTTCGAGTCTCCCATACTTGTTCATCGCTGACGCCGGTAAGATGATCAAGGATTCCGGTACCGGGACTCCGACAAGCTGGGGCATCTTCGCGCCGACCTATACCGCTAACGACATCCCTTATGCTCCCCAGGTGTATCTGATCGACGGCTTTTACTCAGCGGCTGGCAGTTACACATCGAGTGGTATTAGCGGATTGTCGGCGGGCACGATTGGAACCGTAGTCGTCTCAGGCTCACCAACATCGATTCTGAATGGGAACTTCTATCTGTGGACTTCGGTGGTGAGCGGCATCACTTATCTTGTCAGTGGTATGCTGGCGACGTTCGGAGGTGGTGGCGGTGGTGGTGGTGGCGGCGGTCCGCAGATTCCTATTGACTCAATCAACTCCTGTAACGCTTTTGGACTCCAATCCCCACCATACGTCAAGGCAGACGTAGTCACAGATTCTGCTCACGGTTTGATGGTCGGTGACTACGCCAGAACCACTGGCACCAGCAACACGTTTTTCAACGGAATCTACCGCGTAACCGATGTCATCAGCCCAACCGAATTTTACGAGCAGAAAAGCAGCCAGTATTTTCAGGATTCCGAAGGTGGCTACACCCAAAACAACAGCGGCGGCGGAGGAGGCGGAGGTGGCGGCACACAGGCGCTGATCTTCGACGTTGTGACTACTCCGTACACATCACAGTTTGCTGCGGTTGGAGTGGGTTCGACGCTGGATATAACCCAGACCAACTACGTTCTACAAGACATCTACGGTCTCATCGCCGCAAGCACTGAAGCCACCCTTGGGAAAACGGTCTCTCTGGATCTGTCTCAGCGCAATCAGGCGACCTCAGACGACTTGATTGTCCTCGTATTGCAGGTCGGAGGGCCACAGAACATCGCCAGCGCCTCGCTGGACTTCGACATCAACGGCTCTGGGTATATGGCTGCCTGGTATTCACATCCGCTGACATTTGCCAGCAATGCCGGCGAGTCTGCGTGGGTGACGTACTACCTGCGCATGGGCGACTTCATTGCCAACGGGCAAGCTGGCCAGTTGGCTTTCGCCTGGGCAAACGTCACAGGATGGCGAATCAGAATCACGACAAACGCTTCTGGGAACACAGAATTTGCCGTAAACGCTCTCTACCAGCAATGGGGATACGGGCCAAGCAGCTTTGGCGGGGTTGGCTACGACTATCGCTACACGTACCTGAACTTCGACACCAAGACAGAGTCAAATGGAAGCCCACAGCAGTACAGTGACCAGCAGTACGGCTATGTGTCGTCACTTGGCCCGACCATCGTGTTGCGACAGGCAATTGAGGTCTATGGCCAGTACTCCAACGATCCGCAGGTGAGCCATGTAGTGGTCTATCGCCGCGGCGGAACGCTGAATCAGAACTGGTACTACCTGGATATGTTCCCAAACGTCACTTCGGGTGGTCAGTGGTCGTACCAGGACGTCATACCAGATTCCCAAATCGAGCAGAGTTCAGCATTGGTACTCGACAACGATGTGCCGGTAACCAGCAGTTTGATTTACCCAATCAGCACACGGCTGAGTGCCGGGACCACAGGGCCAGGGGATTACGAATTTGAATTATTTGTGCCGCAAACGATTACCGTGGCCGACAGTTCAGTGACGTTTGTCCAGAATCAGATCGTGCTTATCGGCAATCCGGCGAACTTGGAAGAGGTCTATGTCATCACTGGCGGGACAGGATCGTTTACCGGGATCGTAAGGCTGATTCACAATGCGGGAGAACCAGTCTCGGTATCGTCAATCCCAGGACAGCCATGCGACCTGGTGGCGCTCGCCTACAACCAGATGTGGCTTGCCGGGGATGTGAACAACCCACACTTCCTGTACTACAGCAACCCTGGCTACCCGGAGAACTTCGGGCCACAGAACTACATCCCGGTATCACAGCCTTCCGACCCGATCATGGCGGTCATCAACTGGCGCGGGGCTCTGTATGTAGCGACTCTGACGACGTGGTACCTGATCATCGGCGGCGCCAGTCCATATGCACAACCGACTGGCTCAAAGCACGGTTTGGTCGCAAAGCATGGCTGGTGCCAGGCAGAATCTGCGATCTACTATCAGGCGGTTGACGGCATTCGCGAATTCACCGGCTCTGACGGCCGCTACGTGTCGCTGCCGATTGAGTGGCTATTCCGCAAGGACCCCAACACTGCAGCACTGACGCCAATCATTCCAGCGGATACAGCGAATCTCGCCGCAGTGACGATGGCGTTCTACAACAACGTGGTGTATGTGGTCTATCCGGGATTAGATGGCAATAACCATCGAGTGAAGTGGGATGTAACGTACAGCAGGTGGCGCAATGACGACGTGAACTGCACATGCCTTCCCGACGAGGCCGAGATACTCACAAGGGATGGGTGGAAACACAACTGGGAACTTCAAATTGGTGAAGAGGTTCTTGGTTACGACCTCGACTCTAAAACGAGCAAGTGGACACAGGTAACGGCAATTAACCGCTACGATTACGATGGCGATTTAGTGCGCTGGCAGGGCGGAGTTGGCGGTCGCAAGTTCGAGTTTTTATGCACCGACAATCACAAGTGGGTTTGGAAAAGAGAAGCTAATCTGACAAGAAAGTTGCGAGTTACAAGAGAAAGCCTTGAACCAGCATCCGCGATTAGGCGTTACGGTGATGTACTTATGGCTGCGCCGCTCGACAACAGTGAGAGCCGGTCGCTCTTGACGAAGCGAGAGGCAGCTATTCTTGGTTGGCTGGTAACAGACGGGAGTATCTGCATTGATAAGCGGCGGAAGCGCCGTACAGGGAGAATTTTTCAATCCGAACGAAGTAAATATGTCAGCGAAATCCTTGATCTCTTAGGAAGCGACATGACGTCGCGTAATTCTTGCTTCCCTCGCGGCTTCCCGCACGCAACGCCACTGATCACCTTTTTTGTCGCCGGGAAATTTATTCATCATCTTCTCGCCAAAGCTGGCTACAACTCAAAAGCTGATCTCCCACGTATCGCTGCTCAATTAAACGGAGACGCAGCGGCGGCGATGCTGACGGCAATGCTCCACGCCGAAGCTTCGCTTTACGGAGGGAGGGCGACGTTCTTTCAGAACAGAGGTCCAGTCATAGAGGCGGTCAGAATCCTGTGTGCGTTGACTGGGCACGCTTCCTGCCCACCGCGTGACATTGGCCACGATCCTTGTGCTGCTGTTGCTGTAATGAAGAAAGCTTATATCGATTGCATCCACTTAAAACGTTCTCGCGAGAGATACAAGGGCCGAGTATGGTGCCCGACCACAGGGACTGGCACATGGGTCGCACGGTTCCGCGACCGTGTGTCCATTACAGGGAATTCGATCTTTACTGAAGAGGATACCAACACACTGCTGTACGCGAAGAACACGCTTGGCAGTCTTTTGCCGAACGGATGGGCTATCGTGCAAGATCAGGTTGGCGACTACGATGATGGCGGCTGGGTAGACCATATCCTCGTGCAAGACCCCATCGCCGTTACCATTCAACTGCCGTACCGCGACGTCGGCAAGCCACACAATCCGAAACAGTACAACGTGCTGGAAATCGACACCAATACAGCCGGGCAGAATCTCGGCATCCTGCTGTACATCGACGACAAGAACACCACGCTGAACTTGGGTACAGTGAGTTCGACTCGACGCGAAAAGATTCAGGTGCCGATCAATGCAGGTGAAGGCGTTCAGGCATATCGCGTCAGCCCACAGTTAAGCATCAGCGTTACTGAAGCGCCAATCATCTATCAACTGAATATCTATACAGCAGTACTGGCAGCGTTCCGCGGGACGTGGGACACATATCAGATCAAGTTCGGCACTGACGAGTTCAAGATGGCGAAAGAAGGTCTGTTCGACTACACCTCGACGCGGGATATCGAGATGGCGCTCTATGCCGATGGTGCAACGGTGCCGTATTACACGTTCACATTGCCAGCAAACCCAACACGAACGAATGTGCCAATGCGCGTTCGCTTTGCTGCGCGGAAGTTCAGGCTATGGCGCTGTGTTGGACAGAGCTTCAATCTGGATGGCTCGGCAGCAGGATTCCAGTTTTGGACCGCGCCTCAGATTTCCGTAAAACTTGCGAAAGTAGGGGGCGGGTACGAGATGCAGGCGTTAGTCGTATGACAAAATGCGCAAAATGCGGTAAGCCTCAGCGTGTGGCTCTTTGGGCAGTCAAACGTGAAATCCACTGTACCCCCTGCATGGAGTCCATGTTGAATTCTGGACGCGCAGAGATCGAAGATATACAGCGACTCACTGACAACATTGACGACTTTGAGATTCTTGGTCGCGGTCGTAAGCGGAAGTACCCACTTGGAGTGTCAGCATAGCAATGGCAAACCCGGCTCACAACATCCCGCCAGTACAACTCGTTATCCTTAAGAAATCCGATCTCGAGCATGACAGTGTGCCGCTGCTCAACCAGCAAAACACGGCCATCGTCAATCGGCTCAATCAGCTTGCGAATCTGACTGTGGCTCCGACGACGCCGACAGATGGGCAAGTGCTGACCTACGACGCGACGACAGGTCAATACACCCCGGCAACTCCTGCCGCAACTGAGGGCGTCCCGAGCGGCGGCACAACCGGGCAGGTGCTGACTAAAACCGCTTCAGGAACGTCATGGGCAGACGATGATCTGGCGTCTCTGGTCTCAACTCCGTTTGCGTCTGTCATGGGAAACTTCACGGTGCCGCACAACTTGGGCTACACGCCGAGATTCGCCACAATTCGCATGACTTCACTGGGCAATGTGGCGTTTACGACGGTGGCGTGGGACCAAAACAACTTCTATCTTCAGGGTGCTGCCGGGAG
>Ga0335085_10004962_pt1 | contig 21730 bp, 24 predicted proteins | sample Lox_Sample_45_FD_206712 | JGI IMG/M metagenome (GOLD analysis project Ga0335085, IMG submission 206712) | Soil microbial communities from Loxahatchee National Wildlife Refuge, Florida, United States - Lox_Sample_4.5 | ecosystem: Environmental > Terrestrial > Soil > Wetlands | place: USA...
GAAAGTTGGTCACTCCGCGCCAGTCAATGGCGCGATTACCACCGCGTGTCGCGTAGTTGTTTTCAAACCATAGCCCGCTACCACCCGGCCCACCCGCCGTGCGCCAGCCCGTCATGTAGTGGGTTCCCTTGATGTACCCCGGCTGGTTAGCTTCGTTGCCATCCAGTGTGATATTGCGAATGGCGACGTTGTTGTGGGTGCCTGAGTAAATCTGCGTCTGTAGCGGGGTGCCACTCAGCGTGGTCGCGCGAAGGATAGTGCAAGCCTTGCTCGCGCCCTCAAAGGTCACGTTGTCGGACGCGATAACAATGCCGCCGCTAGAAGTCCCTGGGTCAGCCATCTCTTCAGAGAGCGTGACGTTGCAGCCCTGAATCTTCATCGGTGCTGAGATCGTCAGTACGCTGGACAGATGTTGCGTTGCCGACAAGCAACTCATGTCGAGAGTTGCATTGGAAGCAGCCTCCGCTGCTGTGACTGCTGCCTGAAGTGTGGGGTAGGCGCACGCGTTGAAGATTGGACCACTGGTAATCGGAGGGTAAAATGTGTTTGTCGCAGGGTTGTACCACACGTACTCAAGTTCCCCGCTGGCAGCAGATTGCAACGCACTACTGATATCGGTCGCCGGGGCGGTCACGGTCGCGTTTATGGTCACAGATCCAATCTGACCAACATCTTTCGCAGTAACAGCCCAAGTACTTGGACTCGGCACGATCTTTAGGCTATCGGGCAGCGTGGTAGAGAACGCCCCTAAGTAGTCAAGCGAACCCGTAACCGTTTGCGTAATCGGAGCACCGCACAATGTCGGAGTTATGCCGGTGCTCGCCGTGTCAGTCCAAACGGCGGAGAATGTTCCATACAGATAGTAAGAATTTAGTTTCCCCTGCAGTGGTGCCGTGTTCGGAGTGCCATCGCAAAGCCTGAACTGTTGAATCGCCGATGTCGTACTGTCAGACGATACTGCAACATAGCTGTAAGTCGAGCCGGGTGCGAGCCCAGTGATGGTGAAGCTGTGTGATGTCCCACCAGAGTCCGGCCCAACCGTATTGACCGTGTTGCCGATGCCGTAGTTGATCTGGACAGAAACGGATGTGCTTGTCGTGACCGAGATCGTTGCCGTGGAGTTACTCGACGCCACTACAGCGAGATGCGAGAAGGTCGTAGCCCATCCAGGGCACACGAGCCCGATCAACAACAAAAGCAGTAACACACAACGCGGCGTTTTCACGGCCAGCACCTATCGTTGCCAGTTAGCTAGACTGGCATCTCCTGCCCTGCGCGGTTCAACATCTGCTCGAAAAAGTTCAACTTTGAGATCAAGTCAGCGTTCTCTGCTGTCAGGGTCCGGTCAACTTCTGCAGTCGCCAGCATCTCCGCGCCGGTGCGAATCCCCATTGCCTTCAGTTTTCGTGCCTGGTCACCAGAGATGATGATCAGATCATCATCGAGGTGCAGTTGCAGGATGGACGCGATCGTGGCGTTTTGCTGGTTGGGATGCTTCTCGCGAAACTTTGACAGGATCTCCGCCGGCACAAAGAAACTCGCCTGCACGTCATTTGGCCCCGGTGCCTCTTTCGGCTGATACTTGATCTTCGTCGGGTTTAGCGAACTTAACTGCTCGTATGTAAACGAGTGGTTCATCGAGCATTTGAAAAGGTGCATTTCTGGATTGCCACGAATCAATTCCGCTTGAGTGCCGTTGTGCTCGCACGTTGGGCAGTACATAAACGACCGCTCTGCCATTGCTCTCTCCTAACCATGAGTCAGTCTAGGTATAGACTGATCACTGCTTTGGTGCTGCCGCTTGCTGATGTAGGGTAGCATCATGGATATCGCCTACTAGCGGCGGTAATTGCTTGGCGTCATCGTACTGCGCCTTACCGCGGATCGCTGAGACGTTCGCCAGCAACGCGTTAGCAAACTTGTAGAACCATGCGTACCACGGGCTGGCGTTGTCCTTGGGCGGCGGCATGGACGACACCGCCGCGGAGGCAATATAAAGCGTGACGATGAGAACCGCGCTGCTGTGCGCCTTTAACCAGTCGATCATGGGATACACACCTTGTACATGCAATACCAATTCCAGTTGTCGGGTGGATCGGCGTCGGGCGCTTTCGAGTATCCTGTGCCATCTTCTGCGCTCCCAGGAGTGCCATCTGGGGTGACAAAGATAACTCGCCCATTACGAAACCCGGTTATAGTACCGCCGACTGCCGTAGGAACGAAATCATCGCCAATCTGGTATTCGCGCCCGTTCAGATCCTTCATTTTAATCCTCTCTACTTGCAGGGTTTCATTTGCAGCGATTCAAGCCGCATAATGCGCTCTATCAACTGTTCGTGCTCTGTCTCATTGATGGTTTTCGCTAGCTTATCTTCCACTACGTCTAGCCGGTGCGTGTTTACTGCAATCTGTCGTTCGTTCTGTCCAGACTGCCCAAGCCAGTTGTGCCCCGCAAGCAACCACGAAGAGGCAATGGCGCTAATAGACACCATCAGCCCTAGCACCATGATCTGTACCACAGAGAGGCGCGCACCTGGAGCCGCTGCTGTCATTTCCCCGCCCACTTCAGGGCTTCTCCAATCACCTTCAGAATCGCTTCATGACGGTCAAAGACTCCGAGAGCTAGATATGCGCTAAGGATACCCCACATCAATCGACCTTGGCGCTTTTGCCACTCAATCTGCAAGCCACACCATGAATCTTTAGTGGGTTCGATCTTAGTAATCTCCCCGTTCGGGACTTGACCAATGAAAAACTGGTAGAACTGGTAAAGGAACTTACGGTCCTTCGCCTGTTGCTTCCCGTTCTCATCCACGATTTTTGTGAGCGCATTCACGGCGCTTTGGAGAACAGACCGGGCTCTGTCGCTATCGCTCAACGATTTATCCTCCGCCATCTTTCTACGTTCGGGTTGGCCATTACCCTACATCCTCAACTTTCCGACGAAGGTTGTATGTTATATCCACGTTGCGGTCCATTACTGCTGTACCAGGTTTGTCGGCGTCAGCGGAATGTTCTTCACATCCACCTGGTTCGACGGCAGCGACTCAAGCTGCGTAGCGTTATCCACTGCCGTTACCTGATAACAGTATCGCCCCACGGCTAGACCAGCGTCCACGTAAGTTTTAGGCACGATCCCCGCCTGCACGGGCGTGAACTGAGGGTTTTGCGCGCACGCCTGGGGCGCTCGGTAGAGCGTGTAGGTCACCGAGTTCGACGGGTTCTGCGTATCCTGCCACGCCAAGGTGATCGACGCCGCAAACAGGTTGCTGCCATAAAGCAAGGAAGCGAGCAGCATAAGTTTCACGAGTATTTTCATCGAACCTCCGAGCGGTGCGTTTAGTCCTGTCATGGTATGCCCCACGCCGCTTTGCAGCTAGCGTTTAGAATGTCTACGCAGTAGGCTCCGAAATACCAATGTCCTGTTGCCCAGGTGTCATTTCCAGCGTAACCGAGATTGATGTTGTCGGCATAGCCACCGCCAGCAGTTGAGCAAGCTGCCGTTATTGTCTCTAGATGGGTGGGGTTATTTCCGCACCCTGTATAGATATCAATGGTGTGCTGTCCGGCACGGTGGAAGGTAGGCATAATCAAGTATTGCTGATTTGTTGACCATGTATTTGTTGAGGTTGTAGAACCGCACTTCGACTCGTTGACCCATTTATTACTGCTACCGTTCCACTGCAAAAGAACGTAATCAAGACCTCCCGTAATGTCCCCGCCTGTGATTGATAGGGTGTCCAGCGACTTACCAGCTACTGCTGTAGCCGTAGTCGAAACGCAAACCGCGAAGCTCACCGCATCCTGCGTAGTCTCAAACTTAATAGCGACCTGTCCGGTTCCACCACCACCAGCATGGTCTAGGCCAAGGGTGTTCGTTCCCGTTCCGCTACCGCTGTAGAAGGGACAGGTAATGCTATTGGGAAAGGCTTGATAAGCAGAAGTGTTGTAGGTTAAGCCAGTTCCCGAGTTGACGACTACGACTTGGGGGCACTTGGTTGAATTGACACAGTTAGGCTGCTTCTGTCCTCCATGCTGAGACGCTTGAACGTCTGCCGTTGCCGGGGTAGCTCCGTTCATGCCACCGTTCCAGTCTCCCACCATTGTTGCGCCGCAGGAGCCTGCATGGTTCTGCCCGAAGGCCGACATGCCTATCGCATACAAGCTGGACGTTCCATTGTTAAAGGGGCCAGTGGTTCCAGTTGCCGTGGTCTGAATCTGATACTGAGGGAACAGTCGAGATACGGTATCTATTATCTGAAATCCGCTCCCTGCTGTGACCGTACCACTGTCACTCTGCATCCCCGAAAACACGATGCTGTTGTTTTGCGCGGGGGTATAGCTGTTTCCGTTTGCCGGGTTTGTTCCCGTAGCTGATACCGATTGCGCTACTGAACTATCGGCAGAATAGGTTGATGGTACTCCCTTTATGGCTCGACATGAAATAGCTGAGTTTGTCTGAGCACTGCCTATGGTCAGCGTAATCGTCGTGTCTGAAGCTGCTACGTTTTCCTTGTAGTAATTGGCATAGTAATTTGTACCGCTAGTTTCGCGGATGCGAGAAATAAATGGCTGATACTGCCCTGAATTTACGTTGTCTGATACCAGTGTCGCGGTATAGGTCGCATTGTGGTTGAAAACTATGTCGCAGTCGATAGTATCCCCGGCAGTCGGAGTGCCGATGTCAACTGTGCAGGTTGTCTGCGAACCGGCACAAACAGCAGAGCCATGAACCGAGCCGTCAATGGTGATCGCTGGGTAGCCACCAGCGCCTTGCCCATAGAAAATAGGCGAAAGGATGGTTTGACCATTCCCTGCCAAAGACGCAGAAAGCGCGTAATATAAAATTGCGCTACGAAGAATTATTTGCGTTAATAGTCTCACTAGTTTGCTGTCCATGTCCCATTCCCCGATGCAAAGAGATAGTGAGTCGAGTCCAAGCCCAAAATGCACACCGAATCCTTGACCGCGCCACCACTGACCAGCGTTCCCGTCCCTGCTGTACCATAGGCAGTTCGCGCTTGATTTTCATACCGCGCCGATGACCCGATAGCCGAGAGCGTGATAACCGTACTCACGTTGTCGCCGTTCATGGCGCAGTACTGTAAGCCAGCCGCAGGTACAGGAACAGTGATCGTGCAAGTGGTTGAGCAGACGAAGATGTAGGATGGGCCAGAGAACGTACCAGACGATCCAGCAGCGGGGAGTGTGACAGCAGTGATGTCAGAAGAAGGAATTGCTGTCGCTTGGATCAGCTTGCCATTGCTATCCGTTGCTACTGCTGTAGCTGATTTTAGATTTCCATCTGTAATGTCGCTTGTAGTCACTACCGAGGAGGGTGTTATGGGCTGCGCCGAGATGTCGTTGACCGCGGAGAACTGGTTGCTGCTGTTCTGGTTGCTTCCGGTGATGGTCGTGGGACTGGCGCTGTATGGCCCAGTCACGTGGAAGTTGCCATTGCCAGAATTGGTATTGGCAAACTCAGGTGTAGTGGTGCAAGTCCCGGTACATTCTGCTGTGTAGACTCCACCTCGCACATTGAGTGTCGCATGGCCAGCAACTAGGAAGTTGATCAGGTTGTCGCTTGCCGTGGAAGTTGGAGAGGTAGCGTCTCCGGTGCTATTTATCACGTCAACGATGAGCGTGGAGTTGGAGATACAGCTTAATCCTACGCCGGAAGATTTGACGTTTCGTGCCTGCCCTGCCGCTCCTGTGACTGTAGAGTTTCCGGTAGCCTCAAAAGTTGAGTTCTGGATTATCAAGTGGCCAGAGCAAGCACCTGGCGTGATGTTATCCCACAGCGACGTGAAAGAAGAATGGTCTATAAGTCCGGTGATGGATTGTGCATCGAGAAAGAAATCATCGCTGTCTCCGTTAAAGGCCATGCCCTGAAGGGTGAAATTGGTCACAGCACACGTTCCTGAACCGCCACTGGCTCCCACGACATACGTGTACACGCCCGTAGCAGTATCAGTGAGATAGAATCCTTGGGCGCTGAAGTTGGTAGAGCCACAGAGGTCAAGGCCAACGTCGGCGTCATTCTGGCCACCGTGGGAATAAGTCACCACAGTTGAAAGCGGAGCACAGCCAGGGCTAACGATGATCGAGCGCCCTGTTGAGTTCTTTACCCACTGGAATGGAGGGGTGCTCCCTGTGTTGTACGTGAAGCCGCAGGCAAGCACCATCGTGTCGCCATCGGCTGAGGCAGTACCCGCGGTAAGTTCTGCGGTGCCGCGCGCAACATCGGTGTTCGCGGAAGCGGCATAGACAGTAGGGATGGTGGAATTGTTGTGGTAGAGCAGTATGCCGCCATACGGGCCAGCAGGATAAAGGCTATCGAGACAGGTCGAACCTGCCGCGCAAGTCAGAGTCCCGCCGCTCTGGATGGTGAGTGTCTGCCCGCTGGCTACGACACCGGGAACCAGCGCGTTGTTACCGCTGGTTGTACCGAATCCCGACATCTCTGCGCTTCCGAGCGCTCCGGTCGAAGTTGTCACTCTAACCAGCCCGGTGCTTAAACTGCCGGGAAGCAAGAAACTGGACGCAAGATGAAAGTCGAATACCCCGCTGGAAGTCGTGCTGTGGGTGTGAGTTGATTTTGTGTACAGAAAATCTGGGTCGCCGCCAAACGAACTCGAATCGTTGAACTGCATCTGTGTGTTCGAGCCGCCAGGGGAACCTCCACCTCCACCGCTGATTGCTGTACAGGTCAACGTATGCGATGGATAGGTCAGCGCGTGTGAGCCATCGTTCGCGCAGGATGGGATTGCTTGCGTCGAAGGTTGGGCGCTGCCACCAGTGAAATTCCCGAAAATGCTGTCTGCGGCGAAATTGCTGAGAGTGAACGATAGCGCTGGGGTGCTACTCGGCGAGGTAACCGATGTCGTAAACAACGGCGAGAGGTTGCCAGCACTGAAACTGGTTACCGTACCACTGCCAGCAATCGGTGGGTAGAACGCCTTCGTTGTCGGGTTGTACCAGACGTACTGAAGCTGATTTAGGGCTCCGGTTTGTAACGCGGCGCTGATATCCGTGGTTGGCGCCGTCACTGTGGCGTTCACCGTTACAGGCCCGACATCACCTACGTCTTCAACTGTCACCGCCCAAACGCTCGGGCTGGGCACAACCTTCAAGTTGTCAGGCAGGGTGGCCGAAAATGAACCGAGATAGTCGAGGCTTCCAGTCACGGTTTGCGTGATCGATGCACCGCAGAGGGTTGGCGTCAGACCAGTACTGGCTGAATCTGTCCAGACAGCTGAAAAGGTGCCGTAGAGGTAGTACGAGTTGACCTTGCCTTGGAGTGGAACAGTGTTGACTGTTGCATCACACAAACGGAACTGCTGCGTCGATGTTGATGTGCTGTCAGAGGCTAGGGCTAAGTAGGTGTAGGTAAACCCCGTAGAGAGACCGGAGATCGTGAATGTGTGGCTTGTGCCAGGTGAATCCGGTCCGACGGTATTCACCGTGTTGCCAACACCGTAGTTGATTTGGACGGAGACGGAGCCGCTGGTGGTGACTGAGATCGTCGCTGACGAAGAAGTCGTAGCCACCACTGCAAGATGAGAAAACGTCACTGCACTCATTGGGCAGACGAGCGCGATCAGCAGCCCAAACAGGAGCAAGCGAGATTGCCAGCGGTAAGTCATATTGCCTCAGTCCTAGCCACTCGATCTGCCTTTAGTGGCTCTGGTTCGATTGAACCAGTTGCTCAACCACGATACCCAAGTTGTAGGTACATGACCCAGGAATACCCATCGTTGATACCGTATAGGTAAGCGGCACTCCAGCCTTGAGCGCGACATTCTGTGTCGGCACAGACTCGAAGAGTGTCCGCTTGCACGATAGCCCTACGTCGATGACATTGGGCAGCCCGGTCACATCTTGCCCTGTAATGGTGGTGTCAAAGTACGCTTCCGGCGAGACATCCACCCCGCTGCTCACCGAGAAGTACATCGAGATGCGATACAGACCGGACTGCGACGGTGTAACCAGCGTGGTCTGCTGCACCGCCTGGTTCTGGCTGAATAGCGCAACCGAGTTGACGACTTGCCACTGCTGCGCGAGGCACAGCATAGGCGCGAACAATACGAGCAAGAACAGAAGTTTCCGCATGGTCAATTCCCTTTCATTGGCAGTACCAGTTTGCACCGGCACCTTGATAGTTCATGTATTTGGCGAACGCCCCAGTGCCGCTGTTCTTACACACACAGGATGCAGGAGTAGCAGTTGAGCATGACGCCGCTGTGGTCACCTGACAGTCAGAGCAGAACTCGACTTCCCCGGCTACCGGAGAACCATCCAATCCAGCGAAAGTCACGGCAGTCAGCTTTTGCTTGGTGTACTTCAGTGTGCCCGACGTGTCACCTGGAGTCCCATTTCCTATGTCAAGTACCGCAGCAGAATCTTTTGAAATACCAGCATTCAAGGCAGCGCCTGTTGACCCATCATTCCACCCAAGAACCCCACCAGCATTAAGAATAAAATAATCGAATCCAGACGCAAGATCGCCAGTCGTACCAGCCTTTTTGCCATGATAGGAAAACGAATAAAAAGAGTTGCCGGGAATATCGCGCTCCTGATTGGCAAAAAGCTCGGCAAATGGGTTGCAAACAGTATAGGAACTTTGATAGTAAGCGCAATCAAAAGCATTGTTTTGAGCATTAGACGTTATGTTGTAGACCCCGCCCGGCTCGTAGGGAGAGTGCGCCGCGTCATCTCCCATCGTCAATACTTGATTGGTGCTTGTCCTATCCGCCCAAACGATTGCGTTGTAGTGCGCATCGCCCACGTTGGTATGGCTGGCCGGGTTGCCGAACTCTCCATAGATGACCATGGGGAAGTTCTGAATCGCTGCCTGCGCCGCGCCAGTAGTGCCGACCAACTCCACGAGGTTGCCGCGGATGGTTGAGGTGAGCGCCGCCGTGCCAGTGCAGGTGCCAGCACAGGTTGCCGTCGCCGTGGTCGGAGCCGCAGTGTAGCCGATACCGCGTGTGGTCCCCGGCAGGGTCAGTTCCGTGCCGTTGGCGATGTGGTTATTGGTCGTGCATTGCGCCGAGCCCACCGCGCCGCCAGTGATGTTGAAGGTGATCGTGTCGCCGGCAGTGCAGATCAGATTGACGCCAGAAGTTCCCATGCCGCAGGTGTTGTTCACGTTATCGTTGCAGGCCGCTTCGATCACGCTGGCGTTCTTGGTGGCGTTGGAGGTGGTCGCGGAGGCGTTGATCGTCCACTTGCTCTGCGCCGCCGTGCCGTTGAGCACTGCCGCACGGCTGATCTTGTCCACGTAGATGTCGTACTGACTGCCGTAATTGATGCAGTAGCAGGTTTCATCCGTCGCGCACGTGTTGGTGGCCGGAACACCGCACTGGATGGCGTCATTGACCGCATCGGCAGTCGAAATCGAGCCCGACTCGCCGGTGAATGACACTTTGTCGAGAATCAGGGTCGTTTTGGTCTGATGGATGAAGGTTGATGCCGTCGTCGTGTTGCGCAGAGCCAGGTGGCTGAGAATGTCCATCACATCTGGCTTGACGAACTTCAGACAGCCATTCATGTCCGTGCAGCCCACGATGATGGCAGAGCTGGATGGGGTGACGGACCCCCACAGACTAGACCAGTCGATGCCCGTGCCGTCGATCTCGATAGGGTTGGCCGGAAATGTGACCGCAATATCGAGGTAGAGCGTGTTCCCAGCCTGAAGCTGAATCTTGCCTCCGCCGTATGTTGACGACAAATTGTTAATAGCGGTCTGAAAAGCCGAGCCTTCTGCTGTGCCGTCGCACTTCAGCCCAATATCGTGACAGTTGAACATCGGGAGCCCACTGACCGCTATTGGTACTGCGCTGGAGTTGTAGCTGACGAGTTGCCCATAGGTGCCGCTGGGAACTGATCCGCCGCCGCCTGTGCCCACTACGGCACCGTTGTAGGTGAGTTGGTCGCTTCCGTTTACGCACAGCGCGTTGTCACCCGAGTTACCGACATTGCGCCACTTGGCACAATCATCCTTGGTCATGTTTAGATAGCCACTAGCTGCCGACCCCGCCGCCGTGTCGGAAAGAGCCGGAAAGCCAACTACGTGCTTGCTGGGCGAACCGCTGTAAAGACATTGCAGAATACCTGTCGGATTGGTGCCATTCGCTTCAGACGCTTGGCATGACCATGTGCCGGGTTGCGCGGCGCTGCCGTTCCACCAACTCGTGTTCCACAGAAACAGAGGCGAGGGAGCAGAAGCGAGGGCGGTAGCCGTACCTGTCGCCTGCAGGTTCACCGTACCCACGATCGAGACATTCCCATTCTTGTCTGTATTCAGCGGCGTCTGATAGGTTCCGCTGCCCGCAACGGTTGGCAGATACACTGGGGCAGAGCTTCCCACCTCGTAGATCGTGGTCACCACGTTGTTGCGATATGTCACCGTGGTCGAGGCGTCGTCCGCGTAGACCGCCGCCGTGGTCATGCCCGATACCTGGTTGTCCGAGAACGTGTAGTTATTGATCTTGCGGAAGGCGTTGGAAGCAGTGTCAAACTCGAAGGCGTAGAGCGACAAACCTTGCGTGAATACCGGGCCAAGATGGCAACTGTTGCCGACGATTCGCCCCTGGGTGAATATCGGGTAGCTTGCGGCAGTCGAATGCAGCAGCAAGCAGCGCTGGTGTACCGTGTTCGTCGGGGATCCAGTCGAGCCTGAACCCCAGTTGTTGAAGTAGTTCCCTTCAAGGTTGTAGTCGCCGTAGTTCTCGTCCGCTATGCCCGTACCGTTAGTGATCTCGACCGAGTTCGCCATCAACTCGGTGTACGTGTGTCTGATATTCAACTCGTTGACTCCGGCAGCATAGACGCCCGAGCCGACCACACCTGTGGGGTCCTGCCCAATGTCGTAAATCTGCGCGTTGTCAATCTTGATTGGCCCACCAGCGTTGAACTGCATCCCGTACGTGGTGAAGCCGTGAATCCATGTGTCATCTCCGCCTGAGATTTGGAACTGGCAGTTGTAGCACTTCAGGCCCACTGCCGCCTTCTCGTCACCGTCCAGCGTCATCCGTAGAAGTCGGGCCGGGCCTTCAAGGTTCCACGCTTCAATCAGCGAAGGCGCCGCCGCCGTTGCGCCAAGATAGAAGTCCTCAAAGTTGACAAAGTAGGTGTAGTTCGCCGTGCTGCCGCCAGCCTCGATTCGGAAGGCTGGCCCAAGCGTACCGCCGTAATACAACCCTGAACCGCCAAGATCGCTGTGAACCTTCGCTCCGCCACCCCGAATGAAGACGTTTGAGTTAGTGGTCGCGTTGATAGTGACTGTACTACTGAACCACGCAGGACAGCCAGGCGGGATCCAAACAACCCCATACGAAGCTGAGGAGTTTACCAGTGCGTCGTTCACAGCCTTTTGAAGCGGGACGGTATTGTCTGTGCCTGTCGAGCCGTTCCAGTCGCACACCGCACCATACGACCGAATGTCGTACACCGGCCCAACGTCTGGCTCCCCGCACGGGAACCCTGTGCAGGTTAGCGTCGTGAACGCGCCTGTATTTGGTGTGACATTCCCAATCGGTGGCGGCGACGACAGGTCTAGTGCTCCCACACCAAGGTTCTGATACGGCAGATCGTACTGCACTGACTGCTGGCTTACCTGGATGTGGTAGAGCCCAGAAGCAGCATAGAACGTGTACCGGCCGTATTGGTCGGTGGCTGTTGGGTTGGGAATTTCGTGTGACAGAGCTTCGTCTGAGTAGATATGAGCGAGAGGCGAGCAAGTCGAGCCGCTGGACGGCTCAGTGCAAACCCTGATGGTCGCAAACGACATCACGCGCGAAGTGCTGTTGTTGCCAGCCGTAGGGGTTAACGCGATATCAGAATACGCAATGCCGGTCTGCGCGAGTACAGAACACGGAAACAACAACGCTAATAGCAGCAACAGCTTCCGGCAGTTCATCTCGCGCCCGTGACTCCTTCGTCAGCGCGAGTTTACTGTATGCCGTTGATTTTGCCGAATTAAACGCCTTACCAATCATCAGAAAAATCTTGACTCTCGCCGTGTTCCTGGCCCTGCATCGCCTTTTTGTACGACCACACTATATCCGGCAAAATCTCGCTCTGCCGCATGCCGTGCTTGTGACGCAACTCGTACTCCGCTCCCCGCTCATCGTGAATCACGCTATGCAGAGTGTTGGCGTTGCAGATCATCACTGGCTGAACTGTCCATCCCGCTTTGCCAGCAGCAATCGCTTCTGCGGCAGCTTTGCTCTGATACAAGCCGCGTTGACGACGAATGTTGTCGAAGACGGCGTACTGGTTGAGGTCGTATGCGGTTGGAGATTCCTGGCGTGTGTCTGTGGATGAACGAATGTCTTGCGTTGTTTCACGGCAGCAGTAGAGGCCGATCATACTCGACATTGCGCCGTCGTCCGTGTTGCCCTGCCCTTCGAAACGACCACCAAGCGAACCGAAGTCAAACATTTCATCGATCAAATCGGCGCTGCGGATAATCACCGTGTCAGCTAACAACGCTTCGTTCATGCAGGTGATGATCAGGTCGCGGGTTTTCTGTGACGTCACCCAGTGGAAGTACGGGGTGAACTGATTCGCCACACGGTCCTTGTGTCGCGGACGGTACAGGTTCGGGTAATCCATTTCAACCAGCTTGTCGCCAGTCGTGATGCCTGGCCCTTGATACTCGACTGCGATCTCGCTCGGATGGGTGTTGCTGCGATACCAGTAGCCAAGAGCAACGCAGATTCGCGCAAACTCATGCGGCGGACAGTGACCCCACCACTCCGCGACTTGAACGTCAGGATCTCGCCCAACTCCCGCGCGCCATACTTCGGCAACGCTGTAGTCGCCGTCGATTACGCCAAGTGCGGTATCGCCAGAGATGTAGTAAATCTCGTTTTCTTCTGGCCACTCCCAAACCCACAACCGATCTTTGGTTACCAGCACCTGAGCGTTCTTTCGCAGTTCCAGTTGCTCGTCGTCGCCAACTTTGTGAATTGCGTCAATGTTGATTTGCCCGGTCTGCGCATGAACCAAGGAAATTTCGCCAGCCCAGATCGGCTTGCAGACGTACTTCATCTGCTGTTCCATGAGCGAGGAACGGTCAAACGCGCATACACCTGAACTCTGGAACGCTTCCGCCGGCGTAATCGGGTACGCTTCGTAGTGCTCCCATGGAGCTCCGGTTGACGCAACCGCGCCACGGATACGGCGACGGCGCCAGTTCCAAAACTCTTTCGTGATCTGGAATTTTTCTTCCTTGAGAATCTTGGCGGTAAATTTCTCTTCTTCGTCCGTAAGCGTGAACTCGCCTTTGATTGGACGGGAGTACTTCGGGCATTTGTAAACCGGGATGAAGAGCGGTCGCCATCCAGTCTCGCCATTCTCGGAGCCGCGCCAGTGGTTGTAGAACAAACCATTGCGACCGAACGCCGTGGACTCCATGATGCCGAACTCATCTTTCGCGTTCATCGTCGGCTCGATATCAGAGGTGAAGATGCCGGAGTTTTCAGGCCACTTGGCGCATTCGCTCGCATGTAGGGAACGTATTGTGCGGCCGATCGCTACTCCCGTCATGCGCTGCGCGTTGGCAACTTGAATCGCAGAGCCGAGACCTGGGTTGGTGATGCTGGTTTTTTCGCTTGGGTTATTGAACTCGATGTACTCGCCTTCACGGTTGAACGCGATGGTGGGCCGCATCCACCACGGCATGTACTGCAAGGCCCGCATCATCATCTTGTAAATGTTCGTCGAGGCTTCTTTGTCGTGCGCCATCGACATCGTGTATGAGTGTGGGAGAAACACTGTGCGGTGAAACGTCCACGCGGAAATCAGCGTTGAGATGCCGGTCTGCCGGGGTTTCAGGATGATAATGAGGCACTGACCCCCGCCTTCCATCTCCTCGATGATTACGTCATAGACCAACTCCTGCTGCTGCATGAACGGATAAAACGTCCGAATGAATCCGTCCTCTGTGCGAATACAGTAGTAGTTTTCGAGAAAGTAGCGAACATCAAGACACTTAGCGACTTCTTCGCCAATCCACGCCAGCTCGCTGCCAGAGAGTTTTGACCACGCTTCTGCGATGTCGTTATTGCTGGCAATCAGCGGCTGGTTGAGCGCATCAACGATTTCGTTTAGGGATCGGTCTCGGCGTGGAATCGTGTCGGGCATCAGGATACATCGCTGGCTTCTTCGCCGCTCTCTTCTGACTCATCCTCGTCACGCGTCTCGTCAATCTCTTCGTACTCGGCGTCTTGGATGTTCTCGGAATTGGTCAGGCCAGCATCTTCGCGAGCCTTTCGCAGTAACTCTTCAAAACTCCGACCGCGGATGTGCGCGGTTTGCTCACCGGCATTTTGCTGGACGTTGACCTGCACCCCGGCACCCTTCGGAATGTTGCGGTCGGCAATCTTGCGTACCTGCTCGTTAGCCGCCAGCCTGGTTGCGTGATCAGGAGCGCGATGTGTGATCTCGGTTTCGCCTGTCTCAGGGTCCGTATGTGTAATTACGATCTCGGCGTTTTGCGCTTCTTCGATGACTTTTTCTGCTCGTTCAAGCCGCTTCAGTACAATCGAGTTCATTTTCATGTCAATTTCTTCACTCGACGTGAGAGCCCGGTGTGCTTCCATGCGGTTGATGCTGTCCTGGACGGTTAGGACGGTGCAGTTGTGTCGCGCCGCTATTTCTTCCAAGCTGACGTGCTGGCGGTAGAGATACCACCTTACCCGGTCGATCTGCCGAGGTTGCTTGACGCGGTATGGACGACCGCGACCGGGGATTGCTAATGCTGTGCTGTCAGCCGCCATTTACTGTCCGTACGGAATCGGCTTGATCTGAGCTTCGGTACCATTGGTCGCCGGGCTGATCGTGAGACAACCCCAATTGGGGGAACCCCATGTGATTTTCCCTGCAGTAGTATTGCCCACCTGTGGCACGATAAATCTGAAATCCTCAGAGTATTCAAACTCACCACAATTCCAGCCGGGTGCGTAGTCGTACTTTCCGAGACAGTTTCCGTGCTGCCCCGGTTTCGCAACCAGATATTTGGCTGTAATCGCGTCCTTCTCATCGGCGATCTGCTTCTCGATCGCGTCCCGCTGCGCGTAGAGTTGCTTCACTTTGGCGGCATCGTCGGGTGACAACTGAATGACCCGCGCCGACTGCGCTGTACACGCTACCGACAACAACACAATTGCGAATGCTACGTTTTTCATCGTCTCTCCCTTCACGCCGTCGAATCAGCCGCTTCCTCGATGATCGCCGCTTCGTCGTTTTGCCCGGAAACCGACTGTGAAGTGTAGGTGCTCGCCGGCGGCGCATACTCCCCGGCCCCATACCGCGCCTTCGGTTTGAAGTCAGCAAACTGGATGGGAGCCTCGTTTGCGGTTTCCGGCTCCTCTTGCGACATCACCCACTCGTTGAACACCTTGGCAAGTTCTTCCAGCCGCACTGAGGTTGCGACCAGTCGCTGGACGGCCTTCAGAAGCTCACTGGCGTTGATTCCTGCCACTAAGTCGGTCATCACCTGCTGGTGGGCCGTCAAAGCCTCACGAGTCTCTTTAGAGGCCAATTCCAGCGCACCACGCACCTCTTGTCGGATACCAGTAAAGCTCGACTTTGAGGAATCGAACACCTGGCGCATCTGCCCCGCGTGAACGTCCAGAAGCTCTTTTGTCCATGCGTAGACTGACTCAGAGTTAGAAATCAGCTTGTCTGCCGACCGCTTGACCTGCCAGGTGAGGTAAATCGCTACACCCAAGGCAGCCACGATCAAGGCAAGGAAGATGCCGGCAAAAACCGCAAGCGTCACCGCTTCGAAAGTTGTCACGGCTCAAAGTGTAACGCGGAACCCGGCGGTTGCAAAGAAAAACCGCCGAGGACGAGTCGGCGGTCAGAAGGTTGCGAAGGGGAGTCTAACGATTGACGAGAAAGTTAGATGCGATCTCCAACGGAGGGATGAATCCCCCTCGCTGCCTTTCATTTTCCCCACTAAGGGGGGGGGATGTCAAGTTTAGATTTGACAAAATTCAGAACGGGTTGTAAGGTCATCCCCGACGAGAAACATCAATGCGATTCTCCGCTTTCCCAAAAAACGCATACTCGTTGCCGGTATCGGCCATCGTGGTTGACGGAATTCCGTTCCTCTGTCCTCAAAATGAGCTTTACGCAGGAACCGAAACGCAGGGAGACACCTGCGGCAACACCGTTATGGCTTCTCGGAGGCGGTCCCCAGTCCGGTAGGAGATCCGGGCGGAATCCAGGTCGCGAGACACGGCAGTCGTGAGGCTGTCTATCCACCACGGCGTGTGCGCAAACGGCTCGGGCTTCAAGTCTCAAGCATGTTTCGTACGGACACGGGAATTTGAGGGGGTAAGCCACCCGTGTCCGTACGGTCTGGGGTTCTTAAGTCTAAGCATTAGGTTTTTTGATTATGACTAAAGCAGAAAGAGTTGCTTACCTCAAACCGAAGACTCTGATCTACAGACCTCCAGCAAAGCGATTAGGAAAGTTTTGGAGTGAGTTCATACAGGCTCAGACACGCGAAGAGAGATTGAACCTCGTGATTGAGATATCAGAATGGGAAAGTTTTCCCGCATCATCGGTCGAGATACGAGGGAAGCGTCACGGATTTAACAGTCACAAGTGGGCCAGTTTAAACCTGAACGGCGTTGCGTGTTCGGTTTGCTATCGCGCCGCGGATGTTCGGCACCACTTGATTCAATTGCAAAACGGTGGTCGCAACAAGGCTAAGAATCTCATACCGCTATGCAACCAGTGCCACGGCGAAGTCCATTATTGGCTCAAGGGTGCCGCGTGATCTCAAATCTCCGCTACACTCCCGACACCTGCCAGCACGAACACGCGACCGTCACTTATGAGAAACTCGGTAACGAGTGGCACGCGGTGATTCTCAACTGTCCAGAGTGCGGCGAAAAATCTTCTTGCCCTCCGGTTGCAAGCGTCATAGAATTGCAAGCGTTGAGTTCAGGAGGTGCCGATGGCCTACGAGAACACGGAAGTCCCGGTCGCGCGATCACAAGAGGCAATCCGTAAACTCGTCATGTCGCATGGCGGGTTTGGGTTAGCTGTTGTGTCAGACCGTGACCCGGCGCTGGAATTCGCAGAGGAAGGCTTTTCAGCGAAGGTTCTCATAGACGAAAAGCCATACGCTGTGCGGATCATGGCGAAACTGAAAAAGCCTGGACGACGGCTCACCCCTCGCCAGGTGGATGCCTTCACATCGCGCGAAGAGCGCAGAATCTGGCGAGTTCTCTACTACCACATGAAAAGCGTGTTCGAGGCGGCGGATTCTGGCGTGATGGAATTCCGCGAGTTGATGCTGCCGTACATCGTGGTCGGCGACCGCACGGTTGCGGAACATATTTTGCCGCGCATTGATGCCGCAATCGCGAATCCTACTCGATTACTAGAAGGGTGATTTACACTGTCTCCCAAGAAAGTGAGGTGCCCCTTATGGAAATGGCTGCCAACATCCCGGCAATCATCCATGCCTTGCGGCAGATGACCATGCAGACAGGCCAGATACCGGCAGAACTTCACGTCAACACCCAGATGCGGAACCTCATGGCGGCCGGCATAGCAGCCCTGGACCCCAAGATGGCCCACATGCGCAAGCTGGTGCTGAAGAAGTTTATGGGCGTGAAAGTTGTGGTCAACGACGCAATACCGGACAACGGTATCGCGGTGCGACCGCTTCACATGATGGACCGGGAAGACTGGCTGTCAGTAATACACGAAGAATTTACGGCCAAGGCAGAGAAAGCCGAAGAGAAGCCAGCCTCTCTCACGAGTCCGGACGACATGGAAAAACTCGACCTGACGGCCGACGACTTTGTGGCGGGAAAGCCGCGGACGGTGACCGATGTGCTTATTGAGTCGATGACTTCGTGCGACGACGTGCGGGGAGTGATTGTGCTCGAAGTGCGCGGCATGGAAAACGTCTACCTGAGATCGAACATGAGCCGCTTCGAAACATTCGGAGTGCTCACGTCAGCAGTTACTAGGGTGGCGCAAGGGGAATGAGTTACATCCCGCCGCAGATCGGCCCCGACTGCATAGCCAACATTCTTGAGTGCCGCCGCAATCAGCGGCTCTACCCTAACGCAATCAAACACGCCATCCAGGGAGAACTGGATTGGACGGAGGAGTTTCTCATGCAAGGTGGGACGGTTGCAGAGTTGTTGACCACTCACGACGAATACCAAGCGTTTCTCTATCGCAAGTCACAACTCGATAGCGACAACGGTTTCGCTCCGCTGTGGATGCCCGAGTTTCTCTTTGACTTTCAGCAAGCGTTACTTGATTGGTCTATCCGCAAGGGCCGCGATGCCATCTTCGCAGATTGTGGACTTGGCAAGACCCCAATGCAGCTTGTATGGGCTGAGAACATTATGCGAAAAACCAACAAGCCTGTTCTGATACTTACCCCGCTGGCGGTCTCCCTTCAGACATTGCAAGAAGCCGCGAAATTCGGGATTGAGTGCAAGCGCACGAATGGTAAGGTCCACCAGGGAATCAACGTCACAAATTACGAGCAGTTGCACAAGTTCAACTGGCAGGACTTCGCCGGGTGTGTGTGTGATGAATCGAGCATTCTGAAATCGTTTGACGGAGTGCGGCGCGGAGCCATTACGGAGTTCATGCGGAAGCTGCCGTATCGCCTACTCTGCACGGCGACCGCCGCACCAAACGATTACATAGAACTCGGGACTAGCAGCGAAGCCCTTGGATATCTCGGGCACATGGATATGCTAAATCGCTTTTTCAAGAACGACATGAGCAATTCAGCAACCGGGCGAACCTACGGCGAAGTAGTGAAGTGGCGATTCAAGGGCCACGCCGAAGATCCGTTCTGGCGGTGGGTGTGTTCCTGGGCGAGAGCAATCCGCAAGCCTTCCGATCTTGGCTTCCACGACGGCGATTTCATTCTCCCGCCGCTGATTGAGAATGAGCATATCGTTGAGCGCGACAAGCCTCTCGACGGCTGTCTGTTCGCCATACCAGCTATCGGGATGCACGAACAGCGGGAAGAGCGCAGAGCGACCATTGACGAGCGGTGCGGCAAGGTTGCGGAGTTGGTGAACCATAAAGAGCCTGCACTTGTGTGGTGCCACCTGAATCCTGAAGGCGACCGCTTGGCGAAAGTCATTCCTGACGCAGTACAGGTTAGCGGCTCAGATTCCGACGAGGCGAAGGAAGAAAAGTTCGCCGGGTTTGTTTCGGGAAAGATTCGCGTTCTCGTGACCAAGCCAAAAATCGGCGCATGGGGATTGAACTTTCAACACTGTTCTCATGTCACCTTTTTCCCCTCGCATTCGTTCGAGCAGTATTACCAGGGGGTGCGGCGGTGTTGGCGATTCGGACAACGTAAGCCGGTGCGGGTTGACGTGGTGACAACAGAAGGTGAGCGAGGGGTGATGGCAAACCTTCAAAAGAAGGCAATAGCGGCTGACAAAATGTTCGAGCGGTTGGTTGCTCGGATGCACGAACAACTGCACATTGAACGGACTGCGGGATTCGCGCAGCAAGAGGAGGTTCCAACATGGCTGTGATCGATCAAGAGATTACCGACAAATACGCAATCTACAACGGCGATGCGATGGAAGTAATGCCGACACTGCCAGATGGCAAAGTGCATCTGTCGGTGTATTCGCCTCCATTCGGCGGTTTGTATCACTATAGTTCTTCGGAGCGCGACCTTTCCAACTGCGACGACTACGATCAGTTCTTTGAGCACTACGCTTTCTTTGTGCGGGAACTCTACCGCCTAACCATCCCTGGACGCATGACGGCGGTTCACTGTACCGACATCCCCTCGGGCAATAGTGGTGGCGACCATCTGATCGACTTCTCCGGTGACATAATCCGGCTCCATGAACGCGAGGGCTGGAAGTATGTCGCGCGGTACTCAGTTTGGAAAGAGCCACTGACTGTTCGTACTCGCACCATGCGGAAGGACCTCGCGCACAAGAGCCTTGTCGACGACTCCTCGCGTTGTTCCTGCGCTGGCGCGGATTACCTGCTGGTATTCCGTCGCAGTGGCACGAACCCTATCCCGATCACTCACCCTACTGGATTACTGAACTATGCTGGAGAGCGGCAGATGCCAGCGGAGTTACTGAAGTACCGCGGATGGACGGGCAATCAGATCGAGAACCGATACTCGCACTGGATTTGGAGGCAGTATGCTTCCGCGTTTTGGGATGATGTTCGCCTTGAGCGCGTGTTGCCCTTCAAGAAGGCGCGGGAAGAAGAGGACGAAAAGCACGTTCACCCGCTACAGCTTGACGTGATCGACCGCTGCATCGTGCTTTGGTCGAATCCTGGCGAAGTCGTGCTCACCCCGTTTATGGGTGTGGGTTCTGAGGTCTACGGGGCGCTCAGGAACGGTCGGAAGGCTATCGGGATAGAGTTGAAGGCCAGCTACTATCGGCAGGCTCAGGGGAACATCCGGTGCGCTTTAACCGACGTTGACGGACAGCACGATCTCGAATTTCAATCGGAGCCTCTTGTGGAATCGGCCTAGCAGTCCACGCCTAGACTGTCTCCCGGTCACAGTAAGTCCATCCTCAACTTCCAGTTCCTCACCACATCCATTTCGGGATCGAGGAATGTACAGACGCACTTATGGAAGTCATCGTGAACCACGTAGTACACCCGGTCCTTCACTACGACATGCCACACCGATCGCGCCCAGTACTGATTCGCAACCTTGATTGCCCTGTTGTTTTGGATCCTGAACTCGATCTCGGTTAGCAGTTGGCGGGTAGCGGTCGGGTCGTAACGCTCTTGCGCTCTCTTTAGCGCGTGTGCCCTAAGTTCTGCCGGCGTGATCTTCCGGCGAGCTCGCTCTTTCATTCGGCTGGCAGAGGGCATAATCAGGCTCTCACCACGTTCCAGGCTTCCACTAAGGTCCGCAGATCAGCTTTCAGGTTGAGACTGTCGAGGTAGAGGCACATGACGCCAATATCGTACTCTCTCGCTTCTGGGTGGATGTGGGAAAAGCGGTCGTAGGCTTCCATTTCATTGCGTACAGCTTCTTTGGCTTGGGCTTTGGTCATCATGGGGGTAAGTGAATCGTGCGGCCCCTCTCTCTAAGCGCGGGTGGACTCCCCATTTCGCCAGCGGAGACCGCACGAACTTGTTAGACCGCCGCAGGTATCGGGGTCAAAGTGCTCGGGTCTGTGGTCTTCAATGCCGTCTCTTCTGCCGCTAACGCTGCAGCCAGCGCCGTGCTCAGTGCGTTGGTCTGCGACACGGTTTGTGCCGATAGAACCTTATCTGACTGCAGCGCAGTAAGCAGTACCTGGATGGTTTGCAGGTAGGCCGTAATCGCTGTCTGTGATGTGGCACCAGAGGTTCCTGCGGCTTGTATGTCAGCAATGATCGATGTCACCACGCCTTCGGCTGAGGTGATGATGTTGGCCGCAGTTGTCCCAACCAACGACTGCCCGGCTGAGTTCTTCAGCCCTACTACCACACTCGCCAGTAGCCCAACAAGAGTAAGAATCGTCATTACTTTCCTCCCTGGATCGCGGCATTCAAGTTTGCCTGATCGGTCTGAGCCTTAGTGATTGCCGCATTGACCTGGGTTGTTGGCCCGGTCGCACCTGCATTGTGCCATGCCTGGTAAAGCGCGTCAGCCACATTTACGTCGGTGACAAGCTGGTTTAGCAGCGCTTTCTGATTCGCGGTCAGCGTTACGGTCCCGGCGTTGTTCTGCTCG
>Ga0335085_10004963_pt1 | contig 21724 bp, 18 predicted proteins | sample Lox_Sample_45_FD_206712 | JGI IMG/M metagenome (GOLD analysis project Ga0335085, IMG submission 206712) | Soil microbial communities from Loxahatchee National Wildlife Refuge, Florida, United States - Lox_Sample_4.5 | ecosystem: Environmental > Terrestrial > Soil > Wetlands | place: USA...
GGGTTTGGATGGTCCGCACAACCGCGGCTCTTGGGGGAGAAGCGGACATTCAGTCCCTCGCGCTGAAGGAGCCGGATTGACGAGTACGCGTCGTAACGGGCGCGACGAGGGTCTCGGCGGCGCCGCGAAGTTGCTGTATAGTTGTTTATGCCCGATGGGGTGAAGTGAGCCGTCCCGCACAGCGAAGGGATGACGGCATGCCGGTGACCTACGAGACGTGGCTCGTCCTGCTTTCGATCATCATGGCGATCCAGGGCGCCTATGTGGGACTGAGTCTTGCGGTACAGATCGCGGACGCCTCGGGCGTGCGGCGGCGCCTGCTGCTTGCGGGGGCTACGGCCTCGCTCGCGGTCGCAATCTGGACCATGCACTTTGTCGGAATGCTGGCAGTCCGGCTGCCGTTCCAGGTCGACTATTTGGTGCTGCCGACGCTGCTCTCGTTCCTGATCTGCGCGATCGTGGTCGGGGCGGCGGTCTACGCCACCAGTTCAGGGCCCCTGACGCTGCTTCGGTTGACGCTTTCCGCATGCCTCATGGGAGGCGGCATCTTCACGATGCATTACATCGGAATGAGCGCGCTCGATGCCAGCGCGTACATGATCCACAACCGGTTCTACGTTGCCGCCAGCATGGCGATTGCGGTTGCCGCATCGGGACTGGCGCTCTGGCTTGCCACCGGACGGGGAGGGCGGCCGCCGCTGATCCTGTCGGCCACAGCCTTCGGCATCGCCGTCTCGGGGATGCATTACACGGCGATGGCGGGCGAGACGCTCTATCCGTTCGCCACGAGTGTCTCGGGGGCGCCGGCACTGTCGAGCGACCTGCTCGCCATCGTGGTCGCGGTCGTCGCCTTTTGCATCTCGGGAATATTTCTCCTCCTGCTCTTGCCGGACGCGACCCGCTCGGTGTCCCGCTCGGGCGTCGTTGAAGGCGGAGATCCCGTGAGGAGTGCCGTTGCAGAAGTGGCTGCGCCGCCGTCAACGATTCCCGTGGCCGGTGAGGGCGCCGGCGACAATCTCGAATTCGGACGTGGAACCTATGCGCCGCTCGGCGGTGCCGGCGCGCCACCGCGACGCTTTGCCCGTCATCTTCCGATCGAGCGTGACGGCGGCACGCATTTCCTCGCCGTGGATGATGTCGTCGCCGTTCATGCCAACGCGCATTACACCTATCTCTTCGACGGCGCCGACAAGCTGTTCTGTCCGCTCGCGATCGGCGATGTCGAGTCGCGGCTCGACAAAAGTCGCTTCGTGCGGGTTCATCGTAGCCACATTGTGAATATCGATCGCGTCGTCGGCTACCGACGCTCTGGCGACAATGAGTTGGTCGAGATGGCCGCGTCGCATCATTACGTTGTGCCGGTCAGCAGAAGCCGAATCGGCTCGCTCAAATCGCGGGTCGCCGCGCTGACCGGCATCGATCCCGCCGTTACGCTGCGCCGGCGGCATCGTTTCGCATCGCAATAAAGTCTGGCGTTCTCGCGCGATTGGGTCAGGACCTCTGACGCAATTCGTGCAAGCGCGATGTCATTCGTGCGCGATCAGCAGGTTTGGTGCTTTCGCTCCCAAGCTGGTGCACCAATTCTTGCTGCTGCAACGCACAACCAGCCACAATTTGAAAACAAGCGGTATTGCGCAGTCGCGGACGTGCCTTGGTGATGACCTCGGTTACGCGGGCTGTGCCAGGGAGGATGCCCATGATACCTGGCGCTTTCGCCTACCATCGTCCGACATCCGTCAAGGAAGCCGTCGGGTTGCTCGCCAAATTGGGCGAAGACGGCCGCGCACTGGCCGGCGGTCACAGCCTCATCCCCATGATGAAGCTGCGTCTGGCGACACCTGCAAACCTCGTCGACCTTGCCGGCATCGCCGAGCTCAAAGGCGTGCGCGCCGACGGCGATGACATCGTCATCGGCGCGATGACGACGCAGCACGATCTCATCGGCTCCGAGCTGCTGGGCGCCAAAATCCCGCTTCTGCGCGAAGCTTCCGATCAGATCGCCGATCCGCAAGTGCGCTACCTCGGCACGCTCGGCGGTAACGTCGCCAATGGTGATCCCGGCAACGATATGCCGGCGGTGATGATGTGCCTGAATGCCACTTATCAAGTCATGGGCAAAAATGGCGAGCGGCGTATCGCGGCGCGACAGTTCTACCAGGGCGCTTACTTCACCGCGCTGGAGCCGGGCGATGTGCTCACCGCGATACGCATTCCGGTGCCGGCTGGAGGACACGGTTACGCGTACGAAAAACTCAAACGCAAGATCGGCGACTACGCGACTGCTGCTGCTGCTGTCGTTCTCACTACGACCGGCGGCAAAGTCGGCACCTGCTCAATCGGTCTCACCAACGTCGCCGAGACACCGCTGTGGGCGGAAGAGGCAGCCAAAATTCTGATCGGCTCGGCGCTTGATGCACATACTGTCAAGAAAGCCGTGGCCGCTGCGGAAGCGATCACCGCACCCGCCACTGACGCCCGCGGACCGGCGCAATACCGCACCAAGATGGCGGGCGTGATGCTGATCCGCGCGCTTGCCCGCGCCAAATCGCGCGCCCGCGGTTGAGGGGAAGGAGCAAAACTAATGGCCAAATCTCACGTCGCCATGAAGGTGAACGGCAAAACCATCGAAGCGTTGGTCGAGCCGCGCACGCTGCTCATCCACTTCTTGCGTGATCAGCAAAACATCACCGGCCCGCACATCGGCTGTGAGACCAGCCATTGCGGCGCCTGCACCGTCGATCTCGACGGCAAATCCGTGAAGTCCTGCACTGTGTTTGCGGTGCAAGCCAACGGCGCGGACATTCGCACCATCGAGGGTGTGGCCAACGCCGATGGCACGCTGCACGCGCTGCAGGAAGGCTTCCGCGAAATGCACGGATTGCAATGCGGCTTCTGCACGCCGGGAATGATCGTGCGGGCGTATCGCCTCTTGCAGGAAAACGCCAATCCGACCGAGGAGGAAATCCGCTACGGCATTTCGGGCAACCTCTGCCGCTGCACCGGCTATCAGAACATCGTCAAAGCCATTCAATTCGCCGCCGCCAAGATCAACGGCGTGCCGTTCCAGGAGGCCGCAGAATGAACGACATGACCCCCACCTCTGCCGAACGCGCCGTCAAACTCGAAGGCATGGGTTGTAAAAGAAAACGCGTCGAGGACATCCGTTTCGTTCAAGGCAAGGGCAATTACGTCGACGACTTGAAGCTGCCGGGCATGCTTTACGGCGATTTCAACCGCTCGCCGCATGCTCACGCCCGCATCAAGAAGATCGATACAAAGAAGGCCGCCGCGGTGCCCGGCGTCGTTGCGGTGATTACCGCCGAGACGCTCAAGACGGTGAACCTCGCCTGGATGCCGACGCTCGCCGGCGACGTGCAGATGGTGCTGGCCGACGGCAAAGTGCTGTTCCAGAATCAGGAAGTCGCCTTCGTGATCGCGGAGGACCGCTATATCGCGGCCGACGCCGCCGATCTGGTTGAGGTGGAATACGAGGCGCTTCCGGTCAACGTCGATCCGCTCAAGGCGATGGCGCCGAACGCGCCGATGATCCGCGAGGACCTTAAAGACAAGACCGACGGCTCGCACGGCAAACGCAAGCACTATAACCACATCTTCTCCTGGCAGGCCGGCGACAAGGCGGCGACCGATGCGGCTTTCGACAAGGCCGACGTCAAGATCAAGGAGATGATTGTTTATCCGCGCGTGCATCCGTGTCCGCTCGAGACCTGCCAGTGCGTGGCCTCCTTCGACAAGATCAAGGGCGAGTTGACGCTGTGGGGTACGTTCCAGGCCCCGCACGTCATCCGCACGGTGGGTTCGCTGATCTCAAAGATTCCCGAGCACAAGATCCACGTGATCGCCCCCGACATCGGCGGCGGTTTTGGCAACAAGGTCGGCGCTTATCCTGGCTATATCTGTGCGATCGTAGCTTCGATCGTGACCGGGGTTCCGGTGAAATGGGTCGAGGACCGCATCGAGAACCTGTCGACCACTGCGTTTGCGCGCGACTTCTACATGGACATGGAGATCGCCGCGACCAAGGACGGCAAGGTGACGGCGATGCGCTGCTACACCATTGCCGACCATGGCGCGTTCGACGCCTGCGCCAACGCCACCAAGTGGCCGGCGGGCCTGTTCAGCATCATCAGCGGATCCTACGATTTTCCGGCCGCTCACGTCCTGGTGGACGGCGTCTATACCAACAAAGCGCCGGGCGGCGTTGCTTATCGCTGCTCGTTCCGCGTTACCGAAGCCGCCTATTGCATCGAGCGGGCCATGGACATCATGGCGCAAAAGCTCGGCATGGATCCGGCCGAGTTCCGCATCAAAAATCTGATCCGGCGCGAGCAATTTCCCTACACCTCGGCGTTCGGCTGGCAGTACGATTCCGGCGATTATCAAACCGCCATGAACAAGGCGATGGAGTCGGTCAACTACAAGAAGCTGCGCGACGAACAGAAGGCAAAGCGCGAAGCCTTCAAGCGCGGCGAGACCCGCGAACTGATGGGCATCGGCGTTGCCTTTTTCACCGAGATTGTCGGCGCCGGCCCGTCGCGGGCCTGCGACATTCTCGGCATCGCCATGTTCGACTCCGCCGAAATTCGCATCCATCCGACCGGCAGCGGTATCTGCAGGCTCGGCACCAAGTCGCAGGGCCAGGGTCACGAGACGACTTACGCCCAGATCATCGCCACCGAGCTTGGGATCGCCGCGGACAACATCATGGTCGAGGAGGGTAACACCGACACGGCGCCCTATGGTCTCGGCACCTACGGCTCGCGCTCGACACCGGTGTCCGGCGCCGCCACCGCCATGGCCTGCCGCAAGATCAAGGCCAAGGCACAGATGATTGCAGCCTACATGCTGGAAGTGCACGACGACGATCTCGAATGGGACGTCGATCGCTTCCGCGTGAAGGGCAATCCCGAGCGCTTCAAGACCATGACCGAGCTGGCCTGGGCCGCCTACCACGAAGTGCCGCCCGGCATGGAGCCCGGGCTCGAGGCGATCAACTATTACGATCCGCCGAATTTCACCTTCCCGTTCGGCGCCTACATTTGCGTCCTCGACGTGGATGTGGATACCGGCACGGTCAAGGTCCGGCGCTTCTATGCGCTCGATGATTGCGGCACCCGCATCAATCCGATGATCATCGAGGGTCAGATCCACGGCGGTCTGACGGAGGCCTTCGGCATCGCGATGGGCCAGGAGATCCATTACGACGAGGATGGCAACGTCACCACGGCCTCGTTCATGGACTATTTCCTGCCGACGGCGGTCGAAACCCCGCACTGGGAGACCGACTGGACCACGACGCCATCGCCGCATCATCCGATCGGCGCCAAGGGCGTCGGCGAGAGCCCGAATGTCGGCGGTGTGCCGTGCTTCTCGAACGCGGTGAACGATGCGTTCGCGTTCCTGGGCTCGACCCACATTCAGATGCCGCACGACAATTGGCGCACCTGGACGGCCGCGGAGAAGCTCGGCTTGCATGGGTGAACCACAATCGTCATGCCCGGCCTTGTGCCGGGCATCCACGACTTCAACATATGAAGGAAGACGTGGATTGCCGGGACGAGCCCGGCCATGACGCACTGAAGGCGACGAGCCTTTGATGACCCTCAAGCGCGAAGAAATTTCGGACAAGCTTGCCGCGGTCGGCTACGTCGCCGACCACGACATCGCGACCGCGCTGTGGCTGATGGAATTCCTCAAGCGTCCGCTGCTGCTCGAAGGCGAAGCCGGCGTCGGCAAGACTGAGGTCGGCAAGGCGCTCGCCGCGGTCCACGGTGCCGAGCTTATTCGCCTGCAATGCTATGAGGGTCTCGATCAGAACGCCGCGCTCTACGAATGGAATTATCAGCGTCAGCTCCTCGCCATCAAAACGCGTGAAGGCATTGGCGAAAATGCCGATGCGATCGAGGAGCACATTTTTTCCGAGCGGTATCTGCTCGAACGGCCGTTGCTCGCGGCCATACGCCGCGCCAAGCCGCCGGTACTTCTCATCGATGAGGTGGACCGCGCGGACGAAGAGTTCGAGGCGTTCCTGCTCGAGCTGCTTTCGGACTTTCAGGTCAGCATTCCCGAACTTGGCACCATCAAGGCAATCTCGATCCCGCGCGTGGTGTTGACGTCCAATGGCACCCGCGAATTGTCCGACGCACTGCGCCGACGCTGTCTGTATCATTACATCGATTTCCCCGAGGTCGATCGCGAGGCGAAAATCATTCTGACGCGGACGCCCGGCATCGAGACGACCCTGGCGCTACAAATCGCACGCATGGTGGCGGCCGTCCGCAAGGAGGATTTGCGCAAGGTGCCGGGCGTTGCGGAGACACTTGACTGGGCGGCAACACTCGCCGGCCTTGAGGTGCACGATCTGCGGCAGGAGCCTGAGGCCGTCTACGAGACGATGATTTGCTTGCTCAAGACCCACGAAGATCGCGCGCAGGTGACGCGCGAGGTCAGCGGGCGCTTGCTTGGCAAGGTGGCGTGAATGAGCGGCAGCAGACAAACATCCTCTGATTCCCGCGAAAGCGGGAATCCAGCGCTAGGTCCCCGCCTTCGCGGGGACGAGCGGGATGAAATGTCCGGCGCCCGCCGCCGGCTTGCCGGCTTCGCGCGCACGCTGCGGGACAATGGCTTTAAGGTCGGTCTTGCTGAAACGAGTGACGCGCTCGGCATTCTTGCGTCGCCGGCCGCCGGCCGCGCTTCGTCGCTGAAGCCGGCATTACGCGCGCTGTTTTGCGCGACGCACTCCGACTGGGAACGCTTCGACGAAATTTTCGATGCGTTTTGGCAGGGCCGCGACATGCGGCAGCGTCAAGTACTGAAGGGATCGCCGGGCCAAAGCCCGGCTTCGGCGCCGCGGCGGCTTGCCGAGGCTCACGTGCCTAAGGATGCGCTCGGGCTGCCCGATCGCATCGAACGGCGGAACGATGTTGATGGCGAGAGCGCGGCCGACGGTCGCGGCCGCCGCGAAGGTGCCTCGCGCGTTGAATCGTTGGCGGCGACCGATTTGCGTCATGTCGTCGATCCAGACGAGATTGCGGCTACTCACGCACTGGCGGCGCGTCTTGCGCGCACCATGCGGGCGCGTCTGGTTCGCCGCGAACAAGTCCGCCGCCATGGCCGCCGCCTCGACTTGCGCCGAACCATTCATCGCAACGTGTCCCATGGCGGAACGTTGATCGACCTTGCCTGGCGGCGGCGAAAGATCAAGCCGCTGCGGCTGGTCGTGTTGCTCGATGCCTCCGGCTCCATGAGCCTCTACACCGCGTTCTTCGTCCGCTTTCTGCACGGCGTCGTCGACAGCTTTCGCGAAGCCGAGGCCTTCGTCTTCCATACCCGGCTCGCCCACGTCTCGCCGTCGCTGCGCGATCGCGACGTGACCCGCGCGGTCGACAAGCTCGCGCTGATGGCCCAGGGCATCGGCGGCGGTACCCGCATTGGCGAAAGTCTCGCAACGTTCAACAAGTGGCATGCGCGGCGCGTGATCAACTCACGCACTGCTTTGATGATCGTCTCGGACGGCTATGACACCGGCGCGCCGGAGCGGCTCGGCGAAGAGATGCGGCGGCTCGCGCGCCGTTGCCGCAGAATCATCTGGCTCAATCCCTTAATCGGATGGCGGGACTATTCTCCACAGGCGCGCGGCATGCAGGCGGCGTTGCCCTATGTCGACCTCTTTGCCCCCGCGCACAATCTCGAAAGCCTTGCTGCGCTTGAGCCTTATCTTGCAAGGATCTGAACCGTGGACCGCGCCACCGATATTCTTGAGATCATTGCGACCCGAAAATCGGCTGGCGAACCGTTCGCGCTGGCTACCGTGGTGCGCACGGTCGCGGCGACCGCGGCAAAAGCCGGCGCGAAGGCGGTTATCCTGCCCGATGGCACCATTTCCGAAGGCTGGATCGGCGGCGGCTGTGCGCGTGCAGCTGTCCTCAAGGCGGCCAAGGATGCGCTCGGCGACGGTCATTCGCGCCTCGTCTCGGTGCAGCCGCCAGACCTTCTCGCCGACCATGGCGTTGAAGCCGGCGACGAACAGGAAGGCGTGCGCTTCGCCAAGAATATGTGCCCAAGCGAAGGCACCATGGACATTTTTGTCGAGCCGGTTCTGCCGCAGCCTCAGGTCGTCGTCTGCGGATCAAGCCCGGTGGCGGTGGCTGTTGCCGATCTCGCCAAGCGTACCGGCTTTGCCGTCACCGTCTGTGCGCCCGCGGCAGAACAATCGGCGTTTGCAGACGCGGATCGCCGTATCGAAGGCTATGCGCTGCCAGTCGCCGAAACGAGCGCGCGCTACGTTGTGGTTTCGACGCAGGGTCGAGGCGACGAAGCCGCGCTTGCGGCCGCGCTCGCAGTCGACGTCGACTACGTCGCCTTCGTCGGCAGCCGCAAAAAAGCCGATGCGCTGAAATCGACGCTCGCCACGCGCGGCGTTGCCGTGGCGCGCCTGGCCAGGCTGAAAGCTCCGGCGGGGCTCGATCTTGGTGCGATCACGCCGGACGAGATCGCGATCTCGATTGTTGCGGAAATTGTCGCGGCGCGGCGCAGCCGGAATTCCCGCACCGCCACAGAAGTTTCGCCGCAATCGAGCTAACTGAAATGGCTAGAGCGAAACGGTCTCCAAACCGGGCCAATTGAAGAATTTCCCTTTCTTCGTGCCGGCCAAACTGCAAAGATTTGCTTTTACCGGGCCAAAAACTTGACTGGATTAGTCAGCTATCATCCCGTGTGAGCCGCTTGGCTTGGCTCATGGCGTCACACTCGCGTTCAACCAGGAGATCGCGCCGATGTCTTCATCTTCACAATCCAAACATCCGGAAACCCTAGCGCTTCATGCCGGTTGGCGCGCCGATCCCGCGACCGGCGCCGTCGCCGTGCCGATTTATCAGACCACGTCCTATCAGTTCCGGGACACCGAGCATGCCGCGAACCTGTTCGCGCTCAAGGAGCTCGGCAACATTTACACCCGCATCATGAACCCGACCAACGACGTGCTGGAGAAGCGCGTTGCGGCGATGGAAGGCGGCGTTGCCGCCTTGGCGCTCGCTTCGGGGCAGGCTGCCTCGGCGTTTGCCCTGCAGAACCTCGCGCGGGCCGGTGATAATGTCGTCAGCTCGACCGATCTCTATGGCGGAACCTGGAATCTGTTCGCCAATACGCTGAAGGATCAGGGCATCGAGGTCCGCTTCGTCGATCCGGTCGATCCTGAAAACTTCCGCCGCGCGACCGATGATCGCACCCGCGCCTACTATGCCGAAACCTTGCCTAATCCGAAGCTGACGGTGTTTCCCATTGCTGACGTCGCCGCGATCGGCCGCTCGTTCGGTATTCCGCTGATTATGGACAACACCGCAGCGCCGATTCTGACCCGGCCGTTCGAGCACGGCGCTGCGGTGATCGTCTATTCGACCACCAAATATCTCGGCGGGCATGGCAATTCGATCGGCGGCCTCCTTGTCGATGGCGGCAATTTCGACTGGGCCGCGCATGCCAAGCGCCAACCGGCGCTCAATACTCCCGACCCGAGCTATCACGGCGCGGTATGGACCGAAGCGGTGAAGCCGCTCGGGCCGATTGCCTACATCATCAAGGCGCGCGTCACTTTGTTGCGCGACATCGGTTCGGCGATGTCGCCGTTCAACGCGTTTCTGATCCTGCAGGGCGTCGAGACGGTGACGCTGCGCATGGCCAAGCACTGCGAGAACACCCAGGCGGTAACGGACTTTCTGCGCAAGCGGCCCGAAGTTACGCGCGTTATTCATCCGTCAGTCCAAACCGGCGTGCATCGCCAGCGGGCCGAGCGTTATCTCAAAGGCGGATTGGGCGGTCTTGTCGGTTTCGAACTCGCCGGCGGCAAGGAAGCCGGCCGCCGCTTCATCGATGCGCTACAGATGCTGTATCACGTCGCCAATATCGGCGACACGCGCAGTCTGGCGATCCATCCTGCCACCACCACGCACTCGCAGCTCGATCCGCACGAGCTGGAGGCGACCGGCGTTACCGACGGCTATGTGCGCCTGTCGGTGGGCATCGAGCACATCGACGACATCATTGCCGACATTGAGCGTGGCCTGTCGGCCGCCGGGAAGCTCGCGAAAGCGGCCTAGCCGTTGCGAAAGGCCGCGCACGAAGCATCCAGCGGGCTCGCGCCGGGCTGGATGCTTCGCCTTCGCAAGCTTGAGCTGACGCGCGCGGCGTAAAGCGCGATCAAACAATCAAGCGGACGATGGCGAGCCCTGCAAACAGCGCACCAATGGCCAGGACGACCGAGGCCACCACGTAAGTCGCTGCGCCGATGAGTTCGCCACGCTCGTAAAGTAGCGCCGCTTCCAGCGAGAACGCTGAAAACGTTGTGAAACCGCCGAGGATTCCGGTGGTCAGGAAAAGCCGCCAGTGTTGCGGCAAGCCGCCCTTGAGCGCGAAAAACTCCGCTATCAGCCCCATTGCCAACGAGCCGACGACATTGATGAGGATCGTTCCGTAGGGAAATCCGGTGCCGAGCAATCGCGCCGCAAGCAGATTGATGCCATGCCGCGAAGCGGCGCCGATGCCGCCGCCGAGAAAGACAATAAGGAATCCCATCGCAGCCCTCCAGTCGGTTACTCCTACCGACGCCAAAGTGGTTGGTAGGAGTCATCAGCCAGGACGGCGGTTAATGGGGGACTCCATCCCCGAATGCGCCGAAATTCTAACCGGCCAAACAACAATGGCAAGCAGGCTCGCGGGCAATCAGCCGCAGCGCTGCAAAATGCCGAATCCATCTAACGCCGCTTGGGTACCAATGTCGCCGCGAGGGAACTGCGTGCAGGTTGTCGCGTTATCTAATCATCGAGGAAACAAAAATGGAGTTGATATGGATCGCGAGCACATCAAGGGCGCGGCAGACAAGGCAAAGGGCGCCATCAAAGATACCGCCGGCAAGATGACCGGCGACAAGGAGCTGCAATCGGAAGGCAAGCTCGACAAGGCGAAAGGTGCCGCACACGAGGCGCTGGGCAACGTCAAAGACGCAGCCCGCAATCTGACGAAGTAGCTACCCTGACATCGCAGCTAGCTTCATAAGCAGCCGCCTTGGCAGGCGGCTTCTTATTTTTGGCTCGGCTCCTGGTTCGTGCGGCAGTCAACCGGCGTGGCGCACGGGTGCTGGCGCTTGGTCGGGAAACAGCCGGTCCGACTCAACGACGTATTGCGCGGCGCTGTCATTCAGCCTGGCGTTATTGGCTTCGCGCAGCGCGGCATCGGCCTCGCCATACAGAAAGGCCAGGAACGCATAGCGCCGCCCGCTGGTAATCGGCGTGACTTGATGCAGCGCGCCGCACGAAAACACCACCGCGCCGGCGGCAGGAGCACGATAGGAACGCCCGCCAAATTCGGGAAGCACTAGGTCGCAGCCTTCGTAGTCCTTATTGAGATTGATGGTGACGGCAAAGCGGCGATGCTGGGCGCCGACATTGACATTATCACGGTGCCGATAGAAGTGCCCGCCGACGCCGCTGTCGTAGCAGGCGACGATGTAGCGGTCCATCCGGGTAGCCTGGAACTGGAAAAATCGCTCGACCGCCGGCAGCAAACGGCGAACGATCTGGCTGCGGATCGCTTCGCGCAATTGCGGGTGCGCCACGATCAGATCGTTGCGGCGCTTGATCCGATAGTCGACGACCTTCGAGGTTTTGCCATCGACGTCGAGCAGAAAGCCGGAATCCTCGCCGTCAATCTTTTCATAAAACTGGATCAGGACATCACAGAGCTGAAAGTCAAAAACGCGCGGCACGATCAGCACCGGGGCGCTTAGCGGCACGCCGGCGAAGTCCTCAACGCTTGGCAGGCTCTTGAGGACATCGCGTACGGTCTGTGCGTGCCCGGCGCCATAATCCCACGGGATGTCGGCCACCGCGCGCAACATCGGATCGAGGATGATCGTACGCGGCACATCGTTGGCGCCGAACGAGCGACTGATTTCGCCATCATAATCGGCGAGAAACGACATCGCCGATGTGCTGAGTTTGAGGTAAGGCGCGGGGTTCTGCGGAAGCGCGGTGAGTACGCCGTAAAAAACCAGACGGTCTTCGTGAAACAGCCGGGAAACTTCAAGCATCTCGGCCAATTCACGCTCCGCACGCGGATCGGCCGGTGAGCCCAGGAAACTAAGGACGATCCAGCGGCCGGCCGCGACCGAGAGACTGAACGAACCTCCCGACATCACGGGCGCCGTGAACCAGGGAACGGGATCGCCCAGGACAGTCTTGCGGGGGCCGGCCTCGCTTTTTTCCATTGAAGGGGCTTTCGCTTGCAACGCCGCCGCGCGCCGCATTCTTCGCCGTCATGGTAAATTTTGTTCTAATATCTCACGGTCCGATTCGGCATTTCGGGGTTCGACCTGGGCCAGATCACCAACAATCTGCGACCGGCCACCCGCGCTTTGCGGATGCGTGAGCTCGACTTCGAGCTCGAGAAAAAACCGGACTCACTTCACGCCCGCTTCGAACGCGCAAGTCTGTTCCGTGAACAAGGCCAATTCGAAGAAGCCAAAGCCGACTATCTCGAATTGCTTCGGCGATCGCCAACCGATTTTGGCGCGCTCAATGATTTCGGGACGCTGGTTCTTAACGCCGGATACAAGGAGGCGGCCCGCTCGCTGTTCAGTGAGGCCGTTCGGCACCATCCGGATAATCCCGCCGGGCACGTCAATCTCGGAAATTTGTTGTTTCTGCTGGGCGAACAGCAACAGGCCCGGTTGCATTTTGAAAGCGCGCTGCGCCTCGACCCGGATCACATCCATGCTCACCGCGGCATGGGCAATCTGCTGGCGGAGACCGGGGACAATGCGGGTGCCCGCAGGCATCGGGACAAGGGGTTCAAGGGTCACTCCTTGACCGCATTGCCGTATCGCGGCGACGGTCCCGCGATCGCGGTGCTGCTGCTGGTTTCAGCCGCTGGCGGCAACATACCGACGACTTCCATTCTCGACGATCGACACTTTCGGACCACTGTCCTGGTGACCGAGTATGACGATCCGAAGGTGCCGCTGCCGCAGCACGATCTGGTCTTCAACAGCATCGGCGATGCCGATTTATGTCGGGAGGGTCTGGAATCCGCTTGTGCGGTGTTGGCGCGAACCAGGCAGCCCGTGATCAATCATCCGCACGCGGTGCTCAAGACCGGACGTGCGGCGAATGTGGAACGCCTGCGTGGCTCGCCCGGCGTTGTCGTTCCACGTATGGCAACATTGCCGCGGCGGGTGCTCGCTTCATCCGAAGCAGCGGCGGTGGTTGCGGGCGCAGGATTTTCTTTTCCGTTCCTCATCCGCGCCCTGGGCTTTCATACCGGCATCTTTTTCGAACGCGTCGAAAATCTCGAAGACTTGAAGTCTGCGGCCGCGAAATTTCCTGGCGATGATTTGTGCCTCATCGAACAGCTCGATGCGCGCGATAGCGATGGTTACTTTCGCAAGTGCCGCGTCATGATAATCGACCGCAAGATCTATCCACTGCATCTGGCAATCTCGCGCAATTGGAAGGTGCACTACTTTCGCGCCGATATGGCTCAATCTGCCGAGCACCGCGCCAAGGACGCGGCATTTCTCACTGATATCGACAATTTTGTGGGCGCGCGCGGCATGGCCGGGCTGCAGCGCATCAACGCCGCGCTGGATCTCGACTATGGCGGGATCGATTTTGCGATCAACGCTGACGGCGATATTTTGTTGTTCGAGGCCAACGCCACCATGGTGATGGTGCCGCTGACAAATGATACCAAATGGGACTACCGGCGGCCCGCGTTCGACAACGTCTTCACCGCAATTGGCTCGATGCTGCAGCAGCGGTCGCGGGCCTTCGATCGCAGAATTGGCGCCTAACGGATTGCCACGACCGCGACCTCCCGCGATGCCGTTTATTTATTGCGCGCGGACGCTGCGCGAGCTTTTGCCTATTTTTTAATCAACGCTCATGCCGATTTACCGTGAGATTCATGCCCAAAATCATAGCCGTTTGGAATTGTGCTATTATTTCAACGTGATCGCCGATGCGACGTTGCGTGCTCCGGGCTGGCACAAGCCTTGCGAAGCCGCTGATTGCCAATCGAAGAACGCCCATCAGTCCTGATGGCCAGCCAAGCAGCGGCGCCGCCGGCGCTCCGCCTGCGTATCCAGGGAGCATGTAATGAATTTTGACAAACTTTCGCGCCGTCACGTCCTGCAAGGCACCGCTGCGTTAGCCGTTGGCACTGCGTTGCCGCTGCGCCAAGCGTTGGCGAAAGACACCACCATTGGCTTCATCTACGTCGGATCGCGCGACGACTACGGCTATAACCAGGCCCATGCTGCCGGCGCTGCCGCCTTGAAGAAGATGCCGGGCATCAAGGTCGTCGAAGAGGAGAAGGTGCCGGAGACCGACGCCGTCGAAAAGACCATGGAGTCGATGATCAATCTCGACGGTGCGACGCTCTTATTCCCGACCTCGTTCGGCTACTACAATCCGCACATGCTCAAGATGGCGGTGAAGTACCCGAAGCTGCGCTTCGAACACTGCGGCGGTCTGTGGACCGCGAAGGATCCGAAGAACGCTGGTAGCTATTTCGGCTACATCGATGAGGCCCAGCACGTCAGCGGCATCGTGGCCGGTCATATGACGAAAACCGGCAAGCTCGGCTTCGTCGCCGCCAAGCCGATCCCGCAGGTGCTGCGCAATATCAACGCGTTTACGATGGGCGCCAAGCTCGCCAATCCGAAAGTCACCTTGCAGGTGATCTTCACCGGCGACTGGTCGATGCCGGTCAAGGAGGCCGAAGCTACCAACAGCCTGATCGACCAGGGTGTTGACGTCGTCACCTGCCATGTCGACGGCCCGAAGACCGTGGTCGAGAACGCCGCGCGCCGTGGCGCCATGGTCGGCGGCTATCACGTCAATCAGGCGGTGCTCGCCCCGAAGGCGTATCTCACCGGCGCGGAGTGGAATTGGGAAGTGCTGTATCCGCGCTTTGCCAAGATGTTCACGTCCGGCCAGACCATCCCGAACTTCTATCGCGGCGGCCTGAAGGAAGAGTTGGTGAAGGTTTCGCCCTATGGCCCAATGGTGTCGGAAGCGGCGCGTAAGCATGCCGACGAAGTCAAGGCGAGCCTCATGGCTGGCACCTACGTTATCTTCAAGGGTCCGGTCGCCGACAATAAGGGCAAGACCGTCATCGCCTCCGGTGTCTCGCGCGGCCAGACCGATCCTGAGCTCGAGAAGATGGATTATCTGGTCGACGGCGTGATCGGAGCCACTTCGTGAAAGCAGACGTTGGCGCGCCTATCGCCCCATCGGGGCTGGGCGCGCTTCTACGCCTACCGGTCTTCGGCCCGAAAGTTGGCGGCGCGGCGGAGTATATCGTCATCCCCGCGCTCGCCTTGGCGGGTTCGCTCGTTCTGTTCGGCGTCTTTGTCGCGCTGTTCGGGAAGAACCCCCTCGACCTCTATTTCTATATGTATCAAGGCGCGTTCGGCACCTGGTTCTCCTGGCAGAACACCCTGACGCGCGCCGCTCCGCTCATTCTGACTGCTTTATGCACGGCGCTGCCGGCACAGCTCGGCATGGTGATCATCGGCGGGGAGGGGGCGCTGTTGATCGGCGCGCTGACGGCCACCAGCGCGGCGCTGGCCATGCAAGGCGCGCCACCGCCGGTCGTCGACGTCGCTATGGCATGCGCCGGCATGATTGGCGGCGGGCTATGGATCATGCTCGCCGGTGCGCTCCGGCAGTATCGCGGCGTCAATGAAACGATTTCGAGCCTCTTGCTCGTCTATATCGCGCTCGCGATCCTCAACTTTCTGGTCGAAGGGCCGATGCGCGATCCGACCAGCCTCAACAAACCCTCAACGCCCGAGATCGGTGCCGCCAATATGATCGGCAGCATCCCCGGCATGGAGGTGCATTGGGGTTTGGTCTTTGGCATCGTCGCCGCCATTCTCTCCTACATCCTGGTCTATCATACCGTGTTCGGCTTCGCGGCACGTGTCGCCGGCGGCAATATCCGCGCCGCCAGGGTCGTTGGCCTCAGCGTCGGCAAGCTCATCCTCATCATTTGCTTTCTCGCCGGCGCCGCCGCGGGCCTTGCCGGAATGATGGAAGTCGCCGCCGTGCAGGGGCGCGCCAACGCCAATCTGGCAGCCGGTTACGGTTTCGCCGGAATCCTGGTCGCGTTCCTCGCCCGGCAGAACCCGCTGGCGATCATTCCAGTGGCGATCCTGCTCGGCGGCATCGGCGCCAGCGGCGGTCTGCTGCAGCGGCGGTTGGGGCTGCCTGACGCGTCGGTTCTGGTGCTGCAGGGGTTGATTTTCATGATGGTGCTGGCAAGCGACACGCTTTATGGGCGCTGGGGCCTGTTCAAGGGAAAGGCCAGCTGACCATGGCCGGTCCGGGCGATATCGGATTGTGGACCATACCGGTTGCGGTGCTGGGCGGCGCAGTACGAGTCTCGACGCCGTTTATTTTCGTCAGCCTCGGCGAATGCATCACCGAGCGTAGCGGCCGCATCAATCTCGGCCTCGAAGGCACGCTCGTCATGGGCGCGATGGCCGGCTATGGCGTGTCGTATCTCACCGGTTCGCCGTGGCTTGGCGTGCTTGCAGCGGGCATAACGGGTGCGGGTATGGGCGCGATCCACGCCGGCATCTGCGGGCTGCCGCGCGTCAACGATATTGCGGTCGGCATTGCGCTGATGCTGTTCGGCGTCGGGCTCGCGTTTTATCTCGGCAAACCGCTGATCGAGCCGACGGCGCCGCGGCTGCCGTCGATCGATCTCGGCTGGTGGACCGATATTCCGCAGCTTCGCGCGGCCCTGCGCATCAATGTGTTGTTTGTCATCGGTGTCGTGCTGGCGCCGGTCCTGGTCTGGGCACTGCGCACGACGCGATGGGGCCTTATCATCCGCACCGCCGGCGAAAGCGCCGATGCGGCGCTGGCGATGGGCTACTCGGTCAATTTCATTCGACTGCGCGCCACCATGTTCGGCGGTTTTCTCGGCGGTATCGGCGGCTCGTTCCTGTCGCTCTATTATCCGGGCAGCTGGAATGAGGGATTGTCCAGCGGCCAGGGCATCACCGCGGTCGCACTCGTCATCTTCGCCCGCTGGAATCCGATGCTGTGCCTCGGTGCCTCGATACTGTTCGGTGGCGCCGCCGCGCTTGGGCCGGCGTTGCAATCCGTCGGCTATAGCCACGGCTATCATTTGTTCAACGCCGCACCTTACATCCTCACCCTGCTGATCATGATCGCAACCTGTTCGCCGAAGCGCACATTGGTCGGCGCGCCGGCGGAGCTGTCGATTACGAGGTAAAGTCATGCAACAAGTGGCGCGCAAAGAGAGCAGCGCGGCGGAGCGCTACGTCACCGCAGACCCTTATCTGTGGCCGTATAACGGCGATCTGCGGCCGGAGAACACCGCGCTCGTCATCATCGATATGCAGACCGACTTCTGTGGTGTTGGCGGCTACGTCGACAAGATGGGCTACGATCTGTCGCTGACCCGCGCGCCGATCGAGCCGATCAAGCGCACGCTCGCCGCTGCGCGCGCCAACGGCTTTCATGTCATCCACACCCGCGAGGGCCATCGACCCGATCTCGCGGATTTGCCGGCGAACAAGCGCTGGCGATCGCGGCAGATCGGCGCCGGCATCGGCGATCCGGGACCCTGCGGCCGCATCCTTGTGCGTGGTGAGCCCGGCTGGGAAATCATCGCCGAACTGGCGCCGCGCGAAGGTGAGCCGATCATCGACAAGCCGGGCAAGGGCTCGTTCTGCGCCACCGATCTGGAGCTGATGTTGCGGCTGGCCGGCATCGAGAACATCGTTCTGACCGGAATCACCACGGACGTGTGCGTGCACACCACCATGCGCGAGGCCAATGATCGCGGCTTTGAATGTCTGCTGCTGGAGGATTGCTGCGGCGCTACCGACCGAGGCAATCACGAGCATGCCATCAAGATGATCAAGATGCAGGGCGGCGTATTCGGCGCGGTGTCGGACTCGGCGAAGTTCATTGAGGTTATTGCGTGAGCGAAATGGCCACGCTGATCCCGCCCGGCGGGCTTCCGTCACATACCGCCGGCAAAAAGACATTCGGGATCGAAGCGATCAACATGACCAAGCGCTTCGGCGAGTTCGCCGCGCTTGACCAGGTTTCGCTGAAAGTCAGGCCCGGCACATTCCACGCGCTCCTTGGCGAAAACGGCGCCGGAAAATCGACGCTGGTCAAGTGCATCATGGGCTACTACCAGGCCGATGCCGGTGAGCTGATCATCGACGAGCGGCAGGAGATCATCGGCAATCCGCGCGCCGCGCATGCGCTCGGTCTCGGCATGGTCTATCAGCACTTCACGTCAGTGCCGGCGATGACGGTCGCGGAGAATTTCGTGCTGGCGCGCGATCATGTGCCCGCCGTCGTGGATTGGAAACGGGAGCGTAACGCTCTGGAAGAATTCTTGTCGCGCATGCCGTTTCGCGTACCGCTGAACGCCAAAGTTTCGGCGATTTCCGCCGGCGAGCGGCAAAAGTGCGAAATCCTCAAGCAGATTTATCTGCAGCGGCGTTTTCTCATCCTCGACGAACCGACCTCGGTGCTTACTCCCGGCGAGGCCGACGAGGTGCTCGGCATGCTGCGCGACATGGTCGCGGGCGGCACGCTCACCATTCTCATGATCACGCATAAGTTCCGCGAGGTGATGGCTTTTGCGGATGAAGTCACCATTCTGCGCCGCGGCAAGCTGGCCGGGCACGGTTTGGTCAAGGATTTAAGCCCCGATGCGATGGCGCGCACGATGATCGGCGCCGAGGAGTTGACGCTGCAGCCACCGCGCACCGGAGAGTTCGGCGCGCCGCGGCTTGACATACAGCAATTGAACGCACTCGACGACGGCGGCCAGCCGGCGGTGCGCGACGTGTCGCTTTCGATCCGCGGCGGCGAAATTGTCGGCGTCGCCGGTGTCTCTGGCAACGGCCAGCGCCAGCTTATTGAGGTCCTCGCCGGCCAGCGTGAGGCCGAGAGTGGCAAAGTCTATCTGCAGGGCGAGCTTTATCATGCGAGCCGCCAAGAGATGCGCCACAACCACCTGTCGGTCCTTCCCGAAGAGCCGCTGAAGAACGCCTGCGTCGCGCGCATGAGCGTGGCCGACAATCTCGCTTTCCGCGAGTTCGATCGCGCGCCATTCGCATCCGGCGGCTGGTGGCTCAAGCGCGCAAAATTCCATGAAAATGCGTTGCGCAAGATCGAGCGCTACAAAATCAAGACGCGCTCTGACGACACTGCGATCGGCGAGCTATCCGGCGGCAATGTGCAACGCACGGTCCTCGCGCGCGAACTCGCCGGCGAAGTCGATATTCTGGTCGCTGCCAATCCTTGCTTTGGCCTCGACTTTGCTGCGGTCGCGCAAATCCACGCCGAGATCATGGCGGCGCGCAACCGCGGGGCCGCCGTGCTCCTGGTGAGCGAGGACCTCGACGAGCTTTTGGAACTCGCCGACCGGCTGGTCGTGATCTTCCACGGCCAAATTGTCTACGAAGCCCGTGCCAGCGAGGCGAACCTGACCGAAATCGGCCGTCACATGGCCGGGCATTAGGCGGCCACGAAGACCCGCCCGGCGCGTTATCTCAGCTGAGTGCCTTACCCGCATACCTGGACATAGCCAAGCGGTTCCAGCCGCCAGGCAGCGATTCCCGCCTGCTATCCGCGGGCGATAGCCTGCATGCGCCGCGAAGCGCGCCATTGACAGCTTCGAAAACTCAACTGCCGGGTTCTTGCAATTGCCATGGTGGCCAGCCAAAGTGCCGAAGTGGTAAGGACACAAATACAGGGATCATCCATGCGCAGAATTTTTTGGCTTTCGCTCGCGATTGCTGCGGTCATCGGCTTTGGCGGCAACAATCTGGCGAGAGCGACTCCGGCGAGCCCGCAACCGATCGTCGGCGCCGCCGCTGACGCATCCGACTTCCAGCAGGTCTACTGCTACCGTTGCGGCCGATGGCGTTACGGCGGCCGTTATCACGGTGGCATCTGGTACGGCGCCGGGAGGCACTATTGGAATGGCCGCTGGTATGCCTATGGTGTCGGCTCATGCTGGCGGGCGTCGCCGATCGGCTACGTCTGGGTTTGCGGATAACCGCTCCGCTGCGATTGACCGGCGCTACGCTGCGGCTCACGCCTCTTATTGCGTTAACTGCAGCGGGCGCTGGACCATCGCGGATGCTCTGCTTTAGAGCTGTTCGGCGCGGTTGCAGTGCGCAAACCGCTCGGTGGTCGCGTATCGTTGCGCTATTTTCCGCTACTAGGTAACGGCCGGGAAAGCGGCCGGTATGTCGCGTATACCGGCTCCCACATCAGGGCCGTTATTGCATCTGGGAGATCCTGACCGGGCTCGGGGTCGGCAAGTCCCTCTTTTACGGCCCGCCCGGCGACCGCGATCGCCACGGCAAGCGAGACTTTCCGTATTTCGGCAAGCGGCGGCAAGAGGTTGGCGCCCGGATCGTTTTTTGCCGGAGACAGGCCGGCAATCGTGTGCGCGGCGGCGAGAAACATGCCGTCGGAAATCCGGCGCGCTTGTACCGCGATGGCGCCAAGGCCGACGCCGGGATAGACGTAGGCGTTATTTGTTTGGTCGATCCGGAACGGACGGCCGTCGCGCGTAATCGGCGGAAAGGGGCTGCCGGTCCCAATAACCGCTCGCCCTTCTGTCCAGGCGAGAAGGTCCTCAGGCGTCGCTTCGCTTCGCTCTGTCGGGTTGGAGAGCGGAAAGATCACCGGTCGCTGCACGTGGGCGGCCATCGTGCGCACCACTGCCTCTGAAAAGGAGTGCGCCTGGCCTGATGTGCCAATAAGCACCGTCGGATGTGCATTGGCGGTGACTTCGGCAAGGCCGATCTGATCCGTCGATTTTAGCTTCCACTCGGCAATTCGATCGCGGCTCTGGGCGAACCGCGCCTGAAACGGTTGCAAGCCGTTCATGCCCTCAATCAGCAGGCCTTGCCGATCAACCAGATAAAAGCGGCTGCAGGCCTCATTCTCCGCTATGCCCGCCTCGACCATGGCACGCAGCAAAAGCGCGCAAATTCCAGTGCCTGCCGAGCCGGCGCCAAGCACCGCAATACGCTGGTCGGCGAGCGGCACCCCTGTCACGTTCATGGCGCTCAGGATGGTCCCGACGGCTATGGCAGCGGTGCCCTGAATGTCGTCGTTATAGCTGCACACCTGGTCGCGATATTGCGCAAGCAGGCGGTTGGCATTGCCAAAGGCAAAATCCTCCCAATGCAGCAGCACGTGCGGCCATCGCGCGCGCACGGCGTCAACGAACGCCGCGACGAATTCGTCATAGGCCGGACCGCGCACGCGTTCATGGCGCCAGCCGATGTAGAGCGGATCGGCGAGGAGCGCGCGGTTGTCGGTACCGACGTCGAGCAGGACGGGCAGGGTCGTTGAGGGATGAAGACCGGCGCAGGCAGTGTAAAGCGCGAGCTTGCCAATCGGAATTCCCATGCCGCCGGCGCCTTGATCGCCGAGGCCGAGAATGCGCTCTCCGTCGCTTACCACGATGGCGTCGACCTTATCGAAGCGCGGATTGGCGAGGATGTGGCTGATGCGGTCCTTAAGCGGAAAGCTCAGGAACAGGCCGCGAGGTTTCCGAAAGATGCGGCTGAACTGCTGACAGCCAAGGCCCACGGTCGGGGTATAGACCGCCGGCATCAGTTCTTCGA
>Ga0335085_10004964_pt1 | contig 21723 bp, 22 predicted proteins | sample Lox_Sample_45_FD_206712 | JGI IMG/M metagenome (GOLD analysis project Ga0335085, IMG submission 206712) | Soil microbial communities from Loxahatchee National Wildlife Refuge, Florida, United States - Lox_Sample_4.5 | ecosystem: Environmental > Terrestrial > Soil > Wetlands | place: USA...
GGACGACGTCGAGCGGCACGTGCGCGACGCGCTGCGGCAGCAGTTCCGGCCGGAGTTCCTGAACCGGGTGGACGACGTGATCCTGTTCCGGCCGCTGTCGAAGGACGACCTCGTGCGCATCGTGGATCTCCAGCTCGAGCGGGTGCGGCGCCTCCTGGCGGACCGCAAGATCGTGCTCGAGGTCACGCCCGAGGCCAGGCAGCTGCTGGCGACGGAGGGCTACGACCCGGTGTACGGGGCGCGGCCGCTGAAGCGCGCGATCCAGCGGCTGGTGCAGAACCCGCTGGCGCTCGCGCTGCTGGAGGGGCGCTACGCCGACGGCGACACCATCGTGGCGATCCCGGACGGCGCGGCGCTGGCGTTCCGGAAGGCCGGCGCCGCGGCACGGGCGCGTGCCTAACGTCACAGCGGCGGACCTGGAGGGCATGCGCCTCGCGCTGGCGGAGGCGCGGGCCGCCGGCGCGGCGGGTGAGGTGCCGGTCGGCGCGGTGCTCCTGAAAGACGGCGCGGTGGTGGCGGCCGCGCGCAACCATATGCGGGCCATCGGCGATCCGCTGGCCCACGCCGAGCTGCGGTGCCTGCGCGCGGCGATGCAGCGCGACGCCACGGGCGCGGCGCTGTTCGCGGGCGCGAGCCTGTACGTGACGCTGGAACCCTGCGCGATGTGCGCGGGCGCCCTGGTGCTGGCGCGGGTGCCGCGGGTGGTGTTCGGCGCCTGGGACCCCAAGGCGGGGATGGCGGGCTCGCTGCACGACCTGCTGCGCCACGGCGCGCTCAACCACCGGGCTGAAGTGGTGGGCGGCGTGCTGGCGGAGGAGTGCGGCGCATTGCTGTCGGAGTTCTTCGCCGAGCGCCGGGGTAGCGCCTAGCGCGCCGTTGAAGTTCGCCGCTCCCTTCGGCTACCTTTCGCCGCCGCTGGATGGGTGGCCGAGTGGTTGAAGGCGCCGGTCTCGAAAACCGGTGTGCCGGTAACGGTACCGTGGGTTCGAATCCCACCCCATCCGTAGTGCTCGCATGCCCGGATGGGTGGCCGAGTGGTTGAAGGCGCACGCCTGGAGAGCGTGTGGACTCCAAAAGGGTCTCGTGGGTTCGAATCCCACCCCATCCGCTTGGTCACCGTCGTCCTCGCCGAGCCCCAGGAGCTGGTCAACGTCGCGCACGTCGTCCGCGCGATGAAGAACTTCGGCGTCCGCGACCTCAGCCTGGTCGCGCCCGCCGAGTACGATCCCTACCGCATCGAAGGCATCGCCCACCGCAGCGCCGACCTGCTGAAGCGGGTGCGCGTGTTCGCCACGCTGGACCAGGCGCTCGCCGACTGCGTGCACGTGGCCGGATTCACGGCCCGCGGCCGCACCGCCAAGCGCAACGTGCAGCGGCCGCGCGAGGCGGCGGCCGAAATCGCCGCCCTGGGCGGGACGGCGCGCGTCGCGCTGCTGTTCGGCCGCGAGGACAAGGGGCTGAGCAACGAGGCGCTCGACCGCTGCCACCGCATCGTGACGATTCCCACCGAGCCCGACTACCCTTCGCTCAACCTGGCGCACGCGGTCACGCTGATGCTCTACGAGCTGGCGCTGGCGCGCGGCGCCGGCGACCGCCCGCTCAAGCCGCCGCGGCGGCGCGCCGGCCCGGCCACGGTCGCGCAGCTCGAGCAGCTGTTCGTGGACGCCGAGGCGACGCTGGACGCGGCGGGGTTCTTCAAGACCCACCAGCGCGCGGGCATCCTGCGGACGCTGCGCGAGGTGGCGCACCGCACGCCGATGGACGAACGCGAGGCCAAGCTGCTCCGGGCGATGCTCATCGAGGCCCGCAAGGCGCTCGGGCGGCGGGGAACCGGCGGCGCCGGTCCCGCGTAGCGAAGGGGGGCCTCGGGTCTTACTTTTCACGTCCGACATGCCGCCGACCGAGCGCCAGCAGCTCATGGACGCCGGCGCCATCGAGCAGACGATCCACGCGATGGCGCGTGACATCCTTCAGCAGACCCACGACCCCGCGCATCTCGTCCTCGTCGGCGTGCAGCGCCGCGGCGTCGAGCTGGCCTCGCGGCTGGCGCGGGCCATCGCCGACGCGTCCGGGCAGGCCGTTCCCCAGGGCGCGCTCGACATCACGCTGTACCGCGACGATCTCGAGGTGGTCGGCCCCAAGCCGATCGTCGGCCCGACCCACCTGCCCGTGGACCTGGACGGGCGACACGTGTGGATCGTGGACGACGTGCTGTATACCGGCCGCACCATTCGCGCCGCCCTCGACGAGCTGGCCGACTTCGGCCGCCCCGCGCGCATCGGCCTGGCGGTGCTGGTGGATCGTGGCGGCCGCGAGCTGCCGATCCAGGCCGACGTGGTCGGCGCGCCCATCGCCGCCGGCCCGCGGGATCACGTCGAAGTCCTCGTGCGCGAGCTCGACGGCCGCGACGCCGCCTTCCTGATCAGCGAAGGGGCGACGTGAGTCCGGGGCCGAACCTCGGCAAGGACCTGCTCGGCCTCGAGTACCTGGCGGCCGGGGACATCCGGCTGCTGCTCGACACGGCGGAGCCGTTCAAGGAAGTGTCGGAGCGGGCGATCAAGAAGGTGCCGGCGCTGCGCGGCAAGACGATCGTCAACCTGTTCTTCGAGGCGTCCACCCGCACGCGCATCTCCTTCGAGTTCGCCGAAAAGCGCCTCTCGGCCGATACCGTGAACGTCGCGTCGGTCGGCTCGTCGGTGTCCAAGGGCGAGACGCTGGTCGACACCGCGAAGAATCTCGAGGCGATGCGGATCGACATGGTGGTGATCCGGCACCCGTCCTCGGGCGCGGCGCGGTTCCTGGCCGAGCGCATCGAATCGAACGTGATCAACGCGGGCGACGGCAAACACGAACACCCCACCCAGGGCCTGCTCGACCTGCTCACCATCCGCGATCACCGCCCGATCGAGGGCGCGAAGGTGTGCATCGTCGGCGACGTGCTGCACTCGCGGGTGGCGCGCTCCAACATCTGGGGTCTCCTGAAGCTCGGCGCCGAGGTGGCGGTGTGCGGGCCGCAGTCGCTGCTCCCGATGGGCATCGAGGACATCGGTGTGCGGGTGTTCCGGCGGGTGGAGGAAGCCATCGCATGGGCCGACGTCCTCAACGTGCTCCGGCTCCAGCTCGAGCGGATGCAGAGCGGCTACATCCCCTCGCTGCGCGAGTATTATCGGGTCTTCGGCGTGACCGAGGAGCGCCTCGCGCGCGCGCCGCGTGAGCTGCTCATCCTGCATCCGGGTCCGATGAATCGCGGCGTCGAGATCGACTCGCGGGTGGCCGACGGCCCGCACTCGGTGATCCTGCGCCAGGTCACCAACGGCGTCGCCGTGCGCATGGCCGTACTGTATCTGCTGGCCGGCGGGCGGCCCGAACTGGCGGAAGCGGCCAAGGGCGGCGGGGCGGGAGGCGAACGGTGAAGCCGGTGGTGATCAGGGGAGGCCGGGTGATCGACCCGGCGTCGGGCCGCGACGAGCGGACCGACCTGGTGATCGAGGGCGGCACGGTCGCCGGCTTCGGCCGCAACCAGGGCACGCCGGAGGGCGCCGAGATCCTCGACGCGTCGGGCTGCGTGGTGGCGCCGGGGTTCGTGGATCTTCACGTCCACCTCCGGGAACCCGGTCGCGAGGACGTCGAGACCATCGAGACCGGGGCGCGCGCCGCGGTGGCCGGCGGGTTCACCAGCGTGTGCGCGATGCCCAACACGGACCCGGTCACCGACAACCAGGCCGCGGTGGGGTTCATCATCGCGCAGGCCCGGCGCGCCGGCACGGCCCGGGTGTACCCCATCGGCGCCGTGTCGTTAGGTTCGCGCGGGGAGCAGATGTCGGAGTTCGGCGAACTGGTGACGGCCGGCGCGGTGGCGGTGTCCGACGACGGCAAGCCGGTCGCGACGGCGCACCTGATGCGCGCCGCGCTGGAGTACGCGCAGAGCTTCGGGATCCCCGTGGTCGACCACTGCGAGGAGCACACGCTGTCCAGGGGCGGCGCGATGCACGAAGGGCTGACCTCGACGCGGCTCGGCGTGACGGGCATCCCGCGGTCGTCCGAGGACGTGATCGTGGCGCGCGACATCCTGCTGGCCGAATTGACCGGCGGGCACGTCCACCTGGCGCACTGCTCCACGGCGGGCGCGGTGCGGATGGTCCGCGAGGCCAAGGCGCGCGGCGTGCGCGTCACGGCGGAGGTGACGCCGCACCACCTGGCCCTCACCGATGCGGCGTGCGAGGGCTACAACACCAACGCGAAGATGAACCCGCCGCTCCGCGAAGCGCCGGACGTGGAGGCGCTGCGCGCGGGGCTCGCCGACGGCACCATCGATTGCATCGCCACCGACCATGCGCCGCACCACTACGACGCGAAGGAGGCCGCGTTCGACGACGCGCCGTTCGGCGTGGTCGGCCTGGAGACGGCGCTCGGCGTCGCGCTGGCCGACCTGGTGGAGCGGGGCGTGCTCGACCTGCCGGCGCTGGTGGACCGCCTAACTGCCCGTCCCGCGAGTATCTTCCACCTGCCGGGGGGGACGCTCCGGCCGGGCGCCGCGGCGGACGTGGTGGTGTTCGATCCGGCGTCGCGCTGGACGGTCGAGCCGGCGACCTTCTTCTCGAAGAGCCGGAACACGCCCTTCGCGGGGCGCGCGCTGGTCGGCCGGGTGCGCTGGACGCTGGTGGACGGACGGGTCGTGCACGGGAGGGCCTCATGAGCCGAAAGAGCCGGACGCAGTCGTCGCCGTCGGTCGTGGAGCGGCTGATCGACCAGCGACGCCTCATCAAGGAATGGCTCGACAAACTCGACGGCGGGCAGGCGGAGGCCATGCCCGCGCACGTGGTCGAGCGGGTGCGCAACGATTACGTCGGGCGCCTGGCGGCCGTCACCAGCGAATTGGGTGAGCACGCCGACGGCGTGCGGCAGAGTCTCGCCGAGTCGCAGGCGCGCCACGAGGCGCTGGAGAGCGACCAGACGGCGCGGCGCGACGAGCTGGCCGAGCTGCGGCTGCGGCGCCAGGTGGGGGAGGTCGACGACGCGCGGTTCAAAGAGCAGCACCAGCGGCTCAAGACCGCGCTGGACGAGCTCGCCAAGGAGCTGACCGCGTCGCTGCGCGAGATCGACCGCCTCGAGGAGATTCTCGACATCATGGCCGGCGGCGACGCGGCGCGGACGCCGGAGCCGGGCCGGCCGGGCGACGCCGAGGCCGACGATGTCGAGGACACCGCGATCGACGCGAAGGACGACGAGCGCGAGGAGCCGGCGGAGGAAGAAGAAGAAGAAAAGGAAGCGCCGGCGGTGAAGCCGCGCGCGTCGAAGGCGGTCAGGCCCGAACCTGCTCCGCCGCCCGCCGCCAAGCCGTCCGGAGCCAGGGCGGGCGCAAAGCCGGCGGCGGCTCAGGTCGACGAGCTGAGTTTTCTCCGGTCGGTCACCGGAGTGATCCCGGCGACGAAGGTGCCGCCCACCAAGGGCGGTGACGGCCCAACGCCGCCGGTCGCGGCGGCGGCGGAACCGGAGGCGTCGGTGACCGAGCCGCCGGCGGCCGAAGCTGCCGCGGCCGCACCGGAGGCCGGCGAGAAGCCGTTCTTCGTGCTCGACCAGCTGCCCGAGCGCGCGACTGCCGACGCCGGGCCGGCGGCCGCTCCGGATGCGGTCCAGGGCGAGCGCACGCTCGCCTGCAGCGAGTGTGGGGCGTTCAACCTTCCGACGGAATGGTACTGCGAGAAGTGCGGCGCGGAGCTTTCGACCTTCTAGGCCGTTAGGCTCCGGCCTTCGCCGCCAGGTGGCGCGTCAGGCGGGACTTCTTGCGGGCCGCGGTGTTGCGGTGGATCTGGCCCTTGCGCGCGCCCTTGTCGAGCGCGCTGATCGCATCGGTCACCGAGGCCGGCGTCAGGTCGGCGCGGGCTTTCTTGACGGCGGTCTTGATGGACGAGCGCTGGCTGCGGTTGTGCGCGGCGCGCTTGCGCGCCTGGCGCATGGCTTTCTTGGAGGACTTCAGTCGGGGCACGCAAACCTCTGGTGGAATGGCTTTTAGCGGCCTCAATGCTACCCACGTTGCTCCGTTTTGACAAGGCTTCCGCGAGCGCTTAGGTTGCGCCGCTTCCTCTCCACTGAAGGGTGCGTCGTTGTGAGCTTCCCCGCGGCGCCTACCGATGCCGGTTTCGTCGTCACATTGGACCGGTTTTCCGGCCCACTGGACCTGCTGCTGCATCTGATCCGTCGCGACGAGATCGACATCTGGGACATCCCGATCGCGCGCATCGCGGACCAGTTCCTCGGCGCCATTCACGACCTGGGGCTCGACGAGGCGGCCGAGTATCTCGAAATGGCGGCGCGGCTGGTGCGCATCAAGGCGCAGATGCTGCTGCCCAGGCGCGGCGACGAGGAGCCCTGGGAAGACCCGCGCCACGAGCTGGTGCGCCGGCTGCTCGAGTACCAGCAGATCCGCGAGATAACGGAGTGGATGGACAAGGCGGTGCGGCTGCGCGCCGAGCGATTCGCGCGGGGCTACCTGCCGGCCGCCCCCGACGTGCCGCCGCCGCCCCTCGAGCTGGGGATCGAGGAGATGATGGAGGCGATCGAGCGCGTCATCGCGATGATTCCCGACCCGGTCATCTACCGGGTCACGCCGCGGCCGCTCGACGTGGAGGGCGCGACCCGGCGCATCGCGGAGCTGCTCGCGGCGCAGGCATCGTTCAGCTGGCGTGACGTGCTCGGGCCGCGGCCGACGATCGTGGACGTGCTGTCGGCGCTCGTCGCGCTGCTCGAACTGGCGCGCGGCGGGCAGCTCATTCTCACTCAACCGGGGGCGTTCGCCCCGTTCGTGATCGATCGTGGACCAGCGTACCAAGCTGCTTGAAGCCGCGCTGTTCGCCGCGCCGCGCCCGCTGACGGTCGAGGAGCTGGGGCCGCTCGACCCGGACGCGTCCGAAGCCGACTGGCGCCGCGCGGTGGACGAGTTGCGCGATCACTACGACGCCGACGGCCACGGCGTCGAAGTCGCCGACATCGCCGGCGGCTGGCAGGTCGTCACGCGCGCCCCGTTCGCCGAGGCGATCGAGCGGGCGCAGTTCGCCGCGCGTCCCCAGAAGCTGTCGGGCGCCGCGCTGGAGGTCCTGGCCATCATCGCCTACCGGCAGCCGGTGGGCCGCGCCGAAGTCGAGGACATCCGCGGCGTCTCCTCCGGCGGTGTGCTGCGGCTGCTCCAGGAGCGCGGCCTCATCGAGGTCACCGGCCGCTCCGAGGGACTGGGCCGGCCGCTGCTCTACGCGACGACGCCGCTGTTCCTCGAGCACCTCGGGTTGGGCGACCTTGCCGACCTGCCGCGCACCGAGGAGCTGACCGTCGCCCTTCGGACGGCCAAGCCCGACCTGACGACGTGAGCGCCATGCGCCTCGCCCGCTTTCTGGCGCGGGCGGGCGCGGCGTCGCGCCGCGGCGCGACCGACCTGCTCGACGCCGGCCGCGTGCTGGTCAACGGCCGCCCGCCGGCCGGGCCCGGCGACCCGATCGACTCCGCGCGCGATCGCGTCACGCTCGACGGCCGCGAGCTGCGTGTGGCGCCGGCGGCCTGGCTTGCGTTCCACAAGCCGGTGGGCTACGTCACGTCACGCGCGCCGTCGGCGCGGCATCCGAGTATGTTCACCCTGCTGGCGCGGGTTCCCGTTGCGATGGTGCCGGTGGGCCGCCTCGACGTGTTCAGCGAGGGCCTGCTGCTCTGCTCGACCGACGGCGACGCGGTGCACCGGCTGATGCACCCGCGCTGGGCGGTGCCGCGCACCTACCGCGTGGAGGTGGTCGGCCGGCTCGAGAGCGCGGCGCGCGCGGCGCTGGATCGGGGCGTGCGGCTGCCGGACGAACCGCGCGCGGTCAAGCCCGGGTGGTGGCAATGGCGCCCGGCCGGCGCGCGCGGCGAGCTGATGCTGGAGCTGCGCGAGGGCCGCTCGCGGGTGGTCCGTCGGCTCTGCACGGCGCTCGGCCTGGGGGTGCGGCGGCTGGTGCGCGTTGCGTACGGGCCGGTCGAGCTGGGCGCGCTGGCCAGCGGCGCCACGCGGGAGTTGTCGGCGCGGGAATTGCGGGAGTTGTACGCGGCGGTGCAGTTGCCGGCGCCGCCCAACTAGAGCGCATCGTTCGCGAATCGCGAAGACACTCGACTTTCGACCACACGGGTCTCATGGCTCTGCGCGACGAAACGATCATGATCCTCGGAGGCAGCGGCCTGGTGGGCCATGCGCTGGCCCGCCGGCTGCTGGACTTCGGACCCAGGGCGCTGGTGCTGGTGGCGCTGACGGAGCGCGAAGCGCGCGAAATCAAGGCGGCGCTGGAGCCCTATCGCGGGCGCACCGAGCTGCTGACCGAGTTCGGGAACGTCTATGTTCCCACACCCCTCGCCCAGCTGCCCCGCGGCGAGTTGATGGAAAAAGCCGAATACCGGCGCATGCTTTTGGACGACATCTTCGGCGACCTGACCGACGAGCTGGTCGGCCGGTCGTATCTGGTGCGCCTGCTGGAGAAGTATCGTCCCGAGCGCCTGCTCGATTCCATCAATACCGCCACCGCGTTCGCCTATCTCGACCAGTACAACTCCTCGCGCCAGCTCCTTGCCGCGGGCGCCGGCGCCGACCGCGCCGCTATCGAGCGCCATCTGCTCACGCTGTCGATGCCGCCGCTGACGCGGCACATCCAGATCCTGGTCGAGGGCCTGAAGCGCGCGGCGACGAAGAGCTACGTCAAGATCGGCACCAGCGGCACCGGCGGAATGGGCTTCAACATCCCCTACACCCACTCGGAAGAGCGGCCCTCGCGCACGTTGCTGACCAAGTCCGCGGTGGCCGGGGCGCACACGCTGCTGCTCTACCTGCTCGGCCGCACGCCGGGCGCGCCCGCGACCATCGAGATCAAGCCGACGGCGGCGATCGGGTGGCGGGAGATCGCGTACGGCCCGGTGCGCCGGTGGGGCGCCGAAATCCAGCGCTCCGATTGCGCGACGCCGGTGCCGTTGGGCGAGGCGTGGGGCGGCGCGCCCTGCTGGGAGCCGTTAGGCGGCCCGCTGGAGGCGGTCTACATCAACATGGGCGAGAACGGGCTGTTCGCGAACGAGGAGTTCGCGACCATCACCGCGCTGGGCCAGATGGAGTTCATCACGCCCGAGGAGATCGCGGACTACGTGGTCATGGAGATCGAGGGCCATCCCACCGGCCACGACGTGATCGCGGCGCTCGACGCCTCCACCGCTGGCCCGACCTACCGCGCCGGCCTGCTGCGCGGGGCGGCGATGCGCCGGCTCCAGCAGCTCGAGCAGTCGTCCGGCACGCGCTCCATCGCGTTCGAGATGCTCGGCCCGCCGCGGCTCTCCAAGCTGCTGTTCGAGGCGCACATCCTGTCGCGGCTGTGCGCGAGCGTGCAGGCCCTGGCCGACGCGGCTCCGGAGGCGCTGGTCGCGGCGGCGGAGCAGCTGGTGGTGACCGACGCCGGCCTGCGCAGCGAAATGCTCTCGGTCGGCATTCCGATCCTCAGCGCCGACGGGCGCCACATCCGTCGCGGCGCGCACGTGGTGGTGCCGCCGGCCGAAGGCGACGCGGCCGCCGCGGCGCCGCGCGGGTGGGTAGACCTGCGCCCCGCAAATCTCGCCTTGTGGGTCGCACGGGCCGGACGGATCGTGGCGCAGGCGCGGGCGCGCGGCGCCGGCACGCCCGGGACCGGCAGCGACGAGTCGTGGGACGGCATCGAGGCGGGTGACGCGATCAAGCCGTGGCGGCTCGCGACCTGGATCTTCCGCACCGAAGACAAGGGCGAGCGCATCAAGCGCTGAGCGATGGACCTGAAGCCGGTGGAGGCCGCGCTCACCGAGGTCGGCAAGGCGTTCCGGCTGAGCCGGCTCTACCCGGCCACGCATCCGTCGGTGCGGCAGGCCCTGTCGGAGCTCGCGGGCGCGTTGCCAGCCATGGCGACGTTAGGCGCCCTCGAGCTGCGGATCGCGCCGACCGGCTTCGTGATGGGCGCCGCCCCGGTGGCCGCGCGCAACCCGCAGATCCAGGAGTTCGCCAGCCTGCTGTATGCCCAGAGCTATCGCGTGCTCGTGATCGAGCCCGGCGTGACCGCCGACGAGTTCGGCGCCCTCGCCCGGATGGCGGCGTCGGCCGCCGGCAAATCGGCGCAGGCGCTCGGCGTGCAGGGTCGCCTGCAGGGTCTGCCGCACCTCAAGCTGGGGCTCAGCTTCCGCCGCTCCGCGCAGGCGCGCGGCGAGGCGGCCACGGCGCCCGAGGCGCCGGTGCGGGTGGAGCGGGGGTCGGTGGGCGTGTTTCGCCCCGACGCGCTGCCGCCCGCGATCGAAGCGACCCGGCTGATGACGCTGCTGGACGTCGCGGCGCCCGCGGAGGCGCCGCGCCACCTGGCGCGCCTGGCCGAGTTGGCGCCGGAGCTCGAGGAGCACCGCGACCTGGGCGTGTTCGCCCGCGCCATGGGCGCGCTGGCCGCGTGGTCGCGCCGCACCGGACCGGAGGAGGAGGCGGCCGCGGCCGCGGCGCGCGAGGGGCTGGCGCGGTCGGTGTCGAAGGCCGGGTTGATGACGCTGGTGTCGCGGCTGTCGGAGCCGGGCGCCGCGCCGCCCGAGCGCGACGCCATCGTCCAGGCGTTAGGTGCGCTCGGGGAGCGCGCGGTGGCGCCGGCGGCCGACGCCTTCGAGGCGGCCTCGCCCGAACACCGGGAGCTGCTGCTGGCGATCGTCCGGCTGGCCGGCCCGGCCGCGGTGCGGGTGCTCGGGGCGCGGCTCGACGCGGACACGCGGGGCGAGCATGCGCGCGGCCTGGCGCTGCTGCTGGGGGCCACGCGCCTCGCCGCCGCGGCGCCCCCGCTGACCGTGCTCGCGCGCAACCCCGACGCGGCGGCGCGCGCGGCGGCGGTGGCGGGCCTCGCGCAACTGGAGGTGCCCGAGGCGGGACGCCTGGTGGTGGGCGCGCTGCGCGACCGCGATCCGGCGGTGCGCATCGCCGCGGCCCACGGGATCGCCTGGTTCGGAGACGCGTCGGTGGTTCCGAACCTGCTCGCGCACCTCACCGATGAAGCGGACGTCGACGTCACGTGCGCGATCGTCGCGACCCTCGGAGAGCTGCGCGACGCCCGCGCCGTGCCCAACCTCGTGGAGCTGGCGCGCGGCGTGAGCGGGGTGTTCCAGCGCCGGCCGCCCGCGGTGCGGGCCGCGGCGCTCCGCGCGCTCGCTCACATCGGGACCCCTGAGGCGCGGGCGGTGGTCGCCTCCTTCCGCGACGACCGCAACGGCGAGATTCGCCGCGCCGTGGACGAAGCGCTCGGGGCCGGCTGATGCCGCGCAAGATCACGATCCTGCCGGACGTCGTGGCCAACCGCATCGCCGCGGGCGAGGTGATCGAGCGGCCGGCCTCGGTGGTCAAGGAACTGCTGGAGAACGCGGTGGATGCGGGCGCGCGCGCGGTGTCGGTCGAGATCGAGGCGGGCGGCAAGACGCTGATTCGGGTGGCCGACGACGGCGAGGGGATGGTCCGCGCGGACGCGCTCATGGCGCTCGACCGCCACGCGACGAGCAAGGTGCGCAGCGAGGCCGACCTGGTGGGCGTCGCGACGTTCGGGTTCCGCGGTGAGGCCCTGCCGAGCATCGCCGCGGTGAGTCGGTTCGACCTCGAAACCGCGAGCGCCGAGGAGCCGGTCGGCACGCGCATCGTGGCGGCCGGCGGGATGGTCGGCGACGTGGCCGACGCGGTGCGCCGCCCCGGCACCACGGTCAGCGTGCGCTCGCTGTTCTTCAATACGCCCGCGCGCCGCAAGTTCCTGCGCTCGGCCCGCAGCGAAACCCGCGCCTGCCTCGAGCACGTGCTGACGCTGGCACTGGCGCGGCCGGCGCTGGGCATCGTCGCCAAGGCGGACGGCGCGACGGCGATCGACGCGTTGCCGGCGCCCGGACTCGCGGAGCGGGTGGCCCAGCTGCTCGGCCGGGAGGTCGCGGCGACGTTCGTGCCGGTGGCCTGGCGCCAGGGTGCCGTGGGCATCGAGGGACTCGCCCAGCGCCCGGCCGACGCGCGCGCGTCGGGCCGGGTGGTGCACCTGTTCGTGAACGGCCGCCCGTTCCGCGACCACTTCCTGGTGCGCGCCGCCGAACGCGGCTACCGCGCGACCATTCCGGCGGGGCTGCGGCCGTCGCTGGTCCTCTGCCTGGCGGTGCCGCCGGAAGACGTGGACGTGAATGTCCACCCCGCCAAGCTCGAGGTGCGGTTTCGCGACCGGTTCGGCCTGGAGGCCGCGGTCGAAGAGGCCGTCCGTCAGGCGTTAGGCGCGCTCGCGTCGGCGGCGCCGGTGGGCCAGGGCGGGATGCCCTGGGAGCATCGCGCGGTGCAGCCGCCGGCGGGACGCGAGGCGGGCGGCGCCTCGCCGCCGGCCGACCTGTTCGGCGCGGACGCGACGGCCGAGCCGGGTGGCGAGGGGGCGTCCGTGCCGGCGGGGCCGCCGTCGTTCCGGGTCGTGGCGCAGGTGCACGACAGCTACATCCTCGTCGAGGCGCCCGACGGCCTGCTGATCGTGGACCAGCACTCCGCGCACGAACGGGTGCTCTACGAGCGCGCGATGCGGGTGCTGGGCGGCGACGGCGCCGCGGCGCAGACGCTGTTGTTTCCGCTGACCCTGGAGCTGACGGCCCGCGAGCTCGACGTGCTCGAGGGTCACCGCGAGCTGCTGGAACGGCTGGGCTACGAGTTCGCGCCGTTCGGCGGCCGCTCGGTGGCGGTTCACGCGGTGCCCGCGCCGCATCCGCGGTTCGACGCGGCGCGCTGCCTGCGCGAGATGGTCGCCGACCTGGCAGGCAACCGGTTCGGCGGGCTGGCCAACCGGCTGGAGCGGTTCGCCGCGACGTTCGCCTGCCGCGCGGCGATCAAGGCGGGCCATCCGCTGAGCCGCCCCGAGATGGACGAGCTCATCGCGCGGCTGTTCGACGCGGACCTGCCGGCGCACGACGTCCACGGCCGCCCCACCATCGTGCAGCTGCCGCTGGTGGAGCTGGAACGGCGGTTCGGCCGCCGCTAGCTACGGCACCAGGACCAGGGCGCCTTCCACGTCGCCCTGCCGCAGGCGGCGCAGCGCGTCGTTGGCCCGCGCCAGCGGAACGCGCTCGACGGCGGGGCGGATCGGCACCCGCGGCGCCAGCGCCAGAAACTCCTCGCCGTCGCGGCGCGTCAGGTTCGCGACGGACCGCACGACCCGCTCGCCCCACAGAATCTCGTACGGGAACGCCGGGATGTCCGAGCTGTGAATCCCCGCGCACACCACGGTGCCGCCCTTCGCCACGGCGCGCAGCGCGGCCGGGACCAGCGCCCCGACCGGCGCGAAGATGATCGCCGCGTCGAGCGGCTCGGGCGGCGGCGCGTCGGAGGGACCCGCCCACACGGCGCCTAACGTCCTCGCGAAGGCCTGGCCGGCCGCATCCCCCGGGCGGGTGAACGCGAACACGGCGCGCGACTCGTGACGCGCGACCTGCGCCACGAGGTGCGCCGCCGCCCCGAAGCCGTACAGGCCCAGCGTGCGGGCGTCGCCGGCGGCCCGCAGGGCACGGTAGCCGATCAGCCCCGCGCACAGCAGGGGCGCCGCTTCGGCGTCGTCGTAGGCCTCGGGAATCGGGAAGCAGAACCGCGCGTCGGCCGCCGCCAGCTCGGCGTAGCCGCCGTCGGTCGTGTAGCCCGTGAAGCGGGCGCGCTCGCACAGGTTCTCCCGGCCCCGGAGGCAGTACGCGCACGTCCCGCACGCCCACCCGAGCCACGGGACGCCGACCCGGTCGCCTTCGCGGAACCGGGCCACCGCGGCCCCGACCCGCGCCACGGTGCCGATGATCTCGTGCCCGGGCACCAGCGGCAGCCTGGGATGCGCGAGCTCGCCGTCGCTGATGTGCAGGTCGGTGCGGCACACGCCGCAGGCGCGGACCGCGAGCACCACGTCGTGCTCGCCCGGGCGAGGGTCGGGCAGATCGGCCTCGCGCAACGGCCGCCGCGGGGCGTCGAGCACCATGGCGCGCATCGGCGAAAGCTGTGCCCTTCGAGACCAAACCTCAAACGCGGGGAGTCTGTCGCTTTGCGCGCGGCGCTGAGACCTTTGGCGCGTGCGCAGCATCGTGATCACGGGTCCCACGGCCTCCGGCAAGACCGCGCTCGCATTGGCGCTCGCGGGTCTCGCGGACGTGGAGATCGTGTCGGCCGACTCGAGGCAGGTGTACCGCCGCCTCGATATCGGCACCGCGAAGCCGGACGCGGCGGCCCGCGCGGCGGCGCCGCACCATGGGATCGACCTCGTCGGGGTCACCGAGCGCTACTCCGCCGGCCGGTTCGCGCGCGACGCCGCCGGCTGGCTCGGCGCCATCGAGGGGCGGGGCAGGCTCGCGGTCGTGGTCGGCGGGACCGGCTTCTACATCCGCGCGTTGTTCGAGGGGCTGTTCGAGGAGCCCGACCTGGGGCCCGCGCGCCTGACGTTTCGCGAGCGGCTCGATCGACTGTCCGCCGCCGAGCTGGGGCGGTGGGCGCGCCGGCTCGATCCGGCGTTCGCCGGCGGCGGACGCCAGCGCGCCTCCCGCGCCGTGGAGATCGCGCTGCTGACCGGCCGGACCCTGACGGCGCTGCGCGCGGCGCGTCCCGCCCGGCCATCGGCGGACGATCCCTTCTACGTTCGGCTCGTGGTGCCCCGCGACCTGCTGGCGCGGCGCATCGAGACGCGCGCGGGCGCGATGCTCGCCGCCGGTCTGGTGGACGAGGTTCGCGCGCTGCTCGCCGCCCACGTGCCGGCGGACGCGCCGGGATTCTCGGCCGTGGGCTACCGCGAAGTCATCGAGGTGCTGGACGGCCGCCGCGAGGCGGGGTCGCTCGCGGGAGCCATCGCGCAGGCGACCCGCCGCTACGCCAAGCGCCAGGACACCTGGTTCCGACACCAGCTGCCCGAGGGCGTCCTGGTGCTCGATGCGACGGCCGCGCCCGACACGCTGGCGCGGGAAGTGCTCTCCGGGTATCGTGCGGCACGAAAGTAGGACGGGCCCGGCGCGGACCGCGCCGAGCGCGTCTTCCCGGGAGCGACCTCGAACGCCGGACCCAGGCTGTGCGCATCGGCATCATCTGCTACCCCACATACGGCGGGTCGGGCGCGGTCGCCACGATGCTCGGCCTGTCGCTCGCCGCGCGCGGCCACGACGTGCACTTCATCTCCTACGCGCTGCCCTTCCGCCTGCGCGGCTACCACGAGCGCGTCACGTTCCATGAAGTCCACATCGGCCAGTACCCGCTGTTCGAGCACCCGCCCTACTCGCTGGCGCTGGCGGTCATGGTCCACGAAGTGGCCGTCAAGCAGCGGCTCGACGTCATCCACGCGCACTACGCCATCCCGCACGCCAACGCCGCATGGCAGGCCAAGCAGCTGCTGGCGGCCGAGCGCGATCTGAAGGTCGTGACGACGCTCCACGGCACCGACATCACCCTGGTGGGGCAGGATCGCAGCTACTTCACCATCACCAAGTTCTCGATCGAGCATTCCGACGCGATCACGGCGGTGTCCGCCTACCTGCGCGACGAGACGCTGCGCGCCTTCGGGTGCACCACGTGCGAGATCAAGGTGATCCCGAACTTCGTCGACCTGGAGGAGTTTCACCCTGACGCCGCGCGGCGGCCGGCGCGGGAGAAGGTGCTGATGCACATCTCGAACATGCGGCCGGTGAAGCGGCTGCTCGACGTGGTGAAGATCTTCGCGCTGGTGCGGCAGCGGGTGCCCTGCCGCCTGGTGCTGGCGGGCGAAGGCCCCGATCGCGCCGCGGCCGAGCACGAGGCCGAGCGCCTGGGCGTCGCGGACAAGATCCGCTTCCTGGGCCCGGTCGAAGACGTCGCCGAGATCCTGCGGTGGGCCGATCTCTACCTGCTGCCCTCGCAGAGCGAATCGTTCGGGCTCTCGGCGCTCGAGGCGCTGGCGACCGGCGTCCCGGTCGTCGGGACCAACGTCGGCGGCCTGCCCGAGGTGGTGCGCCATGGGATCGACGGGTTCCTCGCGCCGGTCGGCGACGTCGACACTCTGGCCGAGGGCGCGGTCGAGCTGTTGGCCGACGACGCGCGGTGGCGCGTTGCCTCGCTCGCCGCGCGCGAGCGGGCGGCCGCCTTCGCCACCGATCGGATCATCCCGCAGTACGAGGAGGTGTATGCCGCGGTCACGGGCGGCTGACCTCGCGGCGCTGGTCCGCCTGCCGAACGTCGTGCTCGCCGCGGCCGGTGTCGCGGTCGGCGCGATCCTGGTGCTCGGCCGGGTGGTCGTGCCGCACGCCGTCGCGCTCGCCATGGCGTCGGCCGCGTGTCTGGCCGCGGCGGGCAACGTGGCGAACGACGTGTACGACATCGACATCGACCGGGTCAACCGGCCGGACCGGCCGCTGCCCGCGGGCGGCGTGAGTCCGAGCGCCGCGATCGCGGTCGGCGGAATCGCCGGCGGCGGCGGGCTCCTGCTGGCGTGGCTGATCGGCGGCGACGTCCTGACGATCGCCGCGGTCGCGCTGCCGCTGATGCTGGTCTACTCGCCGCTGCTCAAGCCGCGCGGCCTGCTCGGTAACCTGACGATCGCGACCATCGCCGCGCTTCCGCTCATCTACGGGGCCGCGGCCGCCGGCTATTGGCCGGCCGGCGTCGTCCCGTGGGCCCTGGCGGCGCTGCTGCACCTGGCGCGCGAGGTGGTCAAGGACCTGGAAGACACGCCCGGTGACCGGCTGGCCGGCCGCCGCACGGTGCCGATCGTGTGGGGCGAGCGCGCCGCGTACGTCGTTGCCGCCGCGACGCTCATTCTGTTCATCCCGGCGGCGCTCGCGCCGTGGTTCGCGCGCTGGTACGGCAACCGGTATGGGATTCTCGCCACGCTCACGGCGGTCGGCGCGGCGGCGCTCGTCGTGCAGCTGCTCCATCGCCGCGTGACCGGCGTGCGCGCCTCCCTCAAGAGTCTGATGGTGCTGGGATTGGCCGCGCTGCTGTGGGACCGCCTGTGACCGGACACGCCGCGTGAATGCCTGGCTTGCCGCGCTGATCCTCGGTGTTGTCGAGGGGCTGACCGAGTTCCTGCCGGTCTCCTCGACCGGCCACCTGCTGCTGGCCGAGCAGTGGCTGGGGATCCGCGAGTCAGACGCCTATCTGGTCATCATCCAGGTCGGCGCCGCGCTCGCCGTGCTGCTCGCGTTCCAAGGCCGGCTCGCGCAGTTGTGGCGGGAGCGCGCGCAGGCGTCGTCGCGCGACTACCTGTTCAAGCTCGTGGCGGCCTTCGCGGTCACGTCGGTGGGCGGCCTCGCGCTCAAGGTCCTGCACTTTGCGCTGCCCGACACCGCCACGCCGATCGGCGCCGCCCTCCTGGCGGGCGGCGTGCTCTTCCTCGTGGTGGAATGGCTGATCCGCGGGAAGCCCGCCAGCGAGAGCGTCACGTGGGCCATGGCGATCGCGATCGGAGCGGGGCAGATCCTGGCGGCTGTCTTTCCCGGCACCTCGCGTTCCGGCGTCACCATTCTCATCGCGTTGCTCATGGGGCTCGATCGCTCCATGTCCGTCGAGTTCACGTTTCTGCTCGGCGTCCCGACGCTGTTCGCGGCCGGCGGCGTCGAGCTGCTCTCCGCGCTGCGCCACCCCGGGCCGGTGCCGACGCACTGGGCCGCGATGTGGGTCTGCTTCGTCGTCTCCGCCGTGACCGCATTCGCGTCGGTGCGCTGGCTGCTGCGCTATGTGCGCTCGCACACCTTCGTCGCGTTCGGCTGGTACCGGATCGCGGTCGGAGCGCTGGTGCTGCTTCCCCTGTTGTTCCGGGCATGACGTGACGGAGCCGGCCGCATTCGACGGGCTGTCGGAAAGGCAGCTCGCCGAGTTGTTGGGCTGCCCGCTGGTTCGAATCCATGCCTCGGTGCCCTCCACGCTCGATGTCGCGCACGAGCTGGGCGCGGCGGGCGCGCCGCACGGCACACTGGTCATCGCCGACACGCAGACCGCGGGCCGGGGCCGCCTGGGGCGCGCCTGGTCGTCGCCGACGGGCGGCTTGTGGATGACGCTGCTGGTCCGGCCGGCGCGCGCGCCCCTGGGCGGCGCGCTTGCCGTTCGCGCCGGCCTCGCGGCGCGCGCGGCCGTCGGCCGGGCGGCGCCCGAGGCGGCGCCGCGCCTCAAGTGGCCCAACGACGTGATCGTCACGGACCTCAAGGCCGGCGGCGTGTTGTGCGAGGCGTGCTGGACCGGCCAGGAGCTGGGCTGGATCGCCATCGGGGTGGGGATCAACGTCCGCGGCCCGGTCCCCTTGGAGGTGCGCGAGCGGGCGGTGGCGCTGGCCGACGTCGCGCCGCACGTCACGCGGATCGGGGTTCTGGAGCACCTCGTTCCACGGCTCGTGGCCGCCGCGGACGGCTCCGCGGGGCTGACGGCCGCCGAAAAGGCGGAGTTTCTGGCTGGTTGCTGGATGCCGCCGGGCGACGCGACGCCCGAAGGCCTGGCGGACGACGGCACGCTGTTGCTCCGACATGCGGACGGCGCGCTCGAGCGGCGGGTCGCGCCGGCATGAGCGCCGTCGCGCTTGCCGCCGGCCGATGCGCCAAGTAGCCTTTCCGCCCATGCTGCTCGCGCTCGATGTCGGCAACACCGAAGTCACCATCGGCCTGTTCGACGGCGAGGACCTCGAACGCTCGTGGCGCGTGACCACGTCGCCCCAGCGCACCGCCGACGAATGGGGCGTGCTGCTGCGGGCGCTGTTCGTGCAGGCGGGCCTCGACATCACGCGGGTCACGGCGGGCGTGATGTGCTCGGTGGTGCCGATGGTCACCGAGACCCTCGCCGACGGCGTGCTCGACGCCGCGGGCACCAGCCCCATCATCATCGGACCGGCGTCCGCGCTTCCCGTGATCCTGGACGTGGACGAACCACAAACCGTCGGCGCCGACCGGATCGTCAACACGGTCGCCGCCAGCCGCATCTACCACGCCGACACCATCGTGGTCGATTTCGGCACCGCCACCACGCTGGACTGCGTCACGAAGGACGGCCGGTTCCTGGGCGGCATCATCGCGCCGGGCCTGCGCACGGCGGGCGAGAACCTCGCGCGCCGAGCGGCCAAGCTCTCGGCCACCGAGATCGCGCCGCCCGCGCGCGCCATCGGCCGCCGCACCGAGGAGTGCGTGCGTGCCGGACTGGTGTTCGGCACCGCGGACGCGGTGGACGGCATGGTGCGGCGCATCAAGGCGGAGTGGCCCACCGGCGACGTGCCGCGGGTCGTCGCGACCGGCGGCTACGCGCAGCTGGTCGCCAAGTACTCGCGCGAAATCGAGGAAGTTCACCCGGACCTGACTCTGCGCGGGTTGATGATCGCCTGGCGGCTCCTGACCGGCCCCAAACCGGTGTGAGCGGTTTCAAGTCGCGCAACGCCTGGCGCCGCGGCGGCTACGCGCTGCTGCCCGGCGATTCCTTCTCCTACGTTCTGCACCTCCGGCCCGCCGAATGGCCCATCATGGCGGCACACACGGCACTCGGGTTCGTGCTCGCGGCCGGCCTGCTGCCGGCGCTGCACGGCGTGCGCGCGAACACGCTGCTGTACGCGCTCATCGTGTGGGTGGTGTTTCTGAATGGCGGGACGCTGGCGCTCAACAGCGCATTCGACAACGACGAGGGCGACATCGGGTATCTCGATGCGCCGCCGCCGCCGCCGCGACGGCTGGCGGCGGTGTCCCTCGCGCTGCTCGGGGCGGGGCAGCTGCTGGCGCTGGCGCTCCCGATCGGCTTCGTCCTCGCGTATGCGCTGTGCTTTCTCATGAGCGTGGCGTACTCGGTGCCGCCCGTCAGGCTCAAAGCGGTCGGCGGCGTGGACTGGCTCATCAACATGGTCGGGTTCGGCACGCTGACGCCGTACGCGGGCTGGGCCGCGACCGGACGGGCGCTCGACGCGCCGCACGCGCTGGCGCTGCTGGCCTTTTGCCCGCTGTTCGCCGCGCTGTATCCGCTGACCCAGCTCTACCAGTTCGAGGAGGACCGCCGCCGCGGCGACCGCACGCTGGCCCTCATGCTGGGGATGAGGGTCAGCCTCATTGTCGCCCTCCTCGCCATGCTGCTCGCCTTCGCCCTTCTCGGCGCGGGGGCTGCCGGCGCGACGGCGCGCCCCTGGCAGTGGGCGGCCCTCGGCGTGGCGCTCCTCGCCTGGCTCCTCGTGCTGATCCCGTGGCTGCGTGGCTGGCGGGCGATGACGCCGGCCCAGCACCAGCGCGGGATGTACGCGGCGCTATGGGCATGGGCGGTCACTGACCTGGCAGTTGTGCTTGCGTTCGCCCTCTAGCCATCGACCTGTCAATGTAGGTTGGCAGTAGTCGCTTAAACTATTTGTACGCATATTGTTATCTGCACATCGCGCGCCCCTTGACTTGGCAGGTGCGCGGGTCTAGAATTCGCGAGGTCTTGGCACTCATTGCCACTGAGTGCTAACAGCGACCCGTTCCAAAGCAACGTTCCAGGAGGCTCCACAATCATGGCAACCGCAACGAAGGCGAAGCTCAGGGTGCACCCCCTCGCCGACCGGGTGGCAATCCGGCCGCTCGAGGAAACCGAGACGATGCGCGGCGGGCTCTACATCCCGGACACCGCGAAAGAGAAGCCGCAGCAGGGTGAGATCATCGCGGTCGGTCCCGGCCGGGTGGAGAAGGGCGACAAGGTTCCGATGGAGCTCAAGGTCGGCGACCGGGTGCTGTACGGGAAGTACAGCGGCACCGAGGTCAGGATCGACGACGAAGACGTACTCATCATCAAGGAGTCGGACGTCCTCGCCAAGATCGGCTGAGCGTCCGCACCACGAGGGAGACAAGCACAATGCCTGCAAAGGAACTGATGTTCAGCATGGATGCGCGCGCCAAGCTGAAGCGCGGCGTCGACCAGTTGGCGGAGGCCGTGAAGGCGACGCTGGGCCCCAAGGGCCGCAACGTCGTGCTCGACAAGAAATTCGGCAACCCGACGGTCACCAAGGACGGCGTCACGGTGGCCAAGGAAGTCGAGCTGCCCGATCCGATCGAGAACATGGGCGCGCAGATGGTGAAGGAAGTCGCGACCAAGACGTCGGACGTGGCCGGTGACGGCACCACGACCGCGACCGTGCTGGCCCAGGCGATCTTCCGCGAAGGCCTGCGGAACGTGACCGCCGGCGCCAACCCGATGGCGCTCAAGCGCGGCATCGACAAGGCGGTCGAGTTCATCGTCGACGAGCTCAAGAAGATGTCGGTGCCCAGCAAGGACCCGAAGGCGATCGCCCAGGTCGGCACGATCTCGGCGAACAACGACTCGGAGATCGGCGAGCTGATCGCCGAAGCGATGAAGAAGGTCGGCAAGGACGGCGTCATCACGGTGGAAGAGGCGAAGGGCCTGGCCACCGAGCTGGAGACCGTGGACGGCATGCAGTTCGACCGCGGCTATCTCTCGCCGTACTTCGTGACCGATCCCGACAAGATGGAAGCGACGCTGGACGACGCCTACATCCTGATCCACGACAAGAAAATCAGCGCCATGAAGGACCTGCTCCCGATCCTCGAGAAGATCGCGCAGGGCGGCAAGCCGCTCCTGCTGATCGCCGAGGACATCGAGGGTGAGGCGCTCGCCACGCTGGTGGTCAACAAGCTGCGCGGCACGCTCAAGGTGTGCGCGGTGAAGGCCCCCGGCTTCGGCGACCGTCGCAAGGAGATGCTGCGCGACATCAGCATCCTGACCGGCGGCAAGGTGATCAGCGA